>Ga0180438_10010128_pt1 | contig 11606 bp, 27 predicted proteins | sample SS_ome_12_FD_132455 | JGI IMG/M metagenome (GOLD analysis project Ga0180438, IMG submission 132455) | Hypersaline lake sediment archaeal communities from the Salton Sea, California, USA - SS_3_D_2 metaG | ecosystem: Environmental > Aquatic > Non-marine Saline and Alkaline > Hypersaline >...
CCGATCTGAAAAAAAACTCTTTATTCTTGATTGTACCGAATTTATAACACTAGTTTTATTAGGTACCTTTCTAAAACCTAGCTTTTTAACATCTTCTAAAGTTGTTTTTTCATTCAATAAAAATCCTACTAGATAACTCTTTAGTCTTAAATTTCTTGAATCTATATCTTCATTCAATAGATTTATAGGATTTTTTACTTCATTAAAATTGCAGTAAATTTGTAATGGATTCAAATAACTAGGTACATTGAATTTTATAGGATTTTTACCTTCATTAGTGTATTGATCGATTTTATTACGAATCCATTTTTTAACATCTTCAAATTCAAAAATGGGATAGGAATTTAACCATTTTTCAATTTTAGATGTACCAAAGATTTTATTTAGGTTTATTTCTTCTTTTTTATTGATTACTTTCATACTTTTGTATCATCTCCAAAATAGTTTTTTTGATAGTTTAAGTATGATTGTAATCATATTTAAGTTTATTTGTGAAAAATTGGATATATCCGATCATTTATAAAAAATTCAATGGTTATAAACATATCTTTCACAAGAAAAAATAAGTTTTTCTAAATTTTCACAAATTAATCTTAAATTTCCATTGAGATAAATTTAAATGCATAAAATGGAGAAAATTCTATAATTCCTTAAATCTTTCACAAAAACCTTAAGTTTAGATTTTTGGTAAAAGTACTTCATGCAAAAAGTCAAAAGAAAATTTTAAAGCTAAAATTGATCTTGAATTATTCTTATCCAGGAAAAAATTTGCATAGGTCCTAGAAATTCTCATCATGCATAATGACTTGCTGGTTATTGTCAGGAAGATCTTTGATAAGAAAAAAAATAAAATAAAAATTGAATTTAATGTTTAATGAAGACTTCTAAATCAACTAAATACTTTCTTATAGCTTCCTTGTCTTTCTTTTCTATTACATCAAAAAACGCAGTTATTCTTTCATAGATTTTATCGCTAAAGTCTTCTAATTCTTCTATCGTATCCTTTAAACCTTTATTATCTATTTCTTTTAGCTTTTCTATTACATCCTCAAAAGTTCCCATTAATTTTCACCTAGTTTTTTATGATCTAAATAGTAGCACTCCTTTTAAAATAATACTTAAAAAATAAGAAAAAAAAATTGATTTAAGATTAAATTTTTACCGATTTACTTAGCTTTAGTTATAATTTCCAAAACTTTCTTAAGCATATATTGCAGATACGTCTTTAATCTATCTACTGTACTCTCTAGATTCAACTTATAGATAATATAGCTTTTATCAGGTTGATTCTTCTCATAAATGACATCGATCTTATCTTTCATTTCTTCAAAATAAGGTAATAAGTCTTCTATTTTCTTCCTAATTATTGATTCGTCTAGCTCAATTGACATTTTATTTACTCTCCATAATAGTTCGCATTTGATCTTTCATCATTTCTTTTAGTACGCTAGTATTCTTCTTAGTATAAAGAATATCTCCGAAAAACCGTCTATTTGCAGTATCCCAATATGATTTAACACTAATTGGGATAAATCCTTGTTTATCTATCTCATCAAAGAATTGATTTACTTTCTCTTCTAAGCCTTCTGGTTTCATATCACTTATTAATTTGTATTTTATCATTGTTATCGCCTCTATATTAAGGATACTTATCTCCTATTATCTCCCTTATCTCTTCTAAACAATCTAAGCATAGTGTATATTCCTTAAATTCCCATGATCTATTGATGTAGATATACCCATAATCTACTGTCTTCTCTTTATCCGATTTTCCGCATTTAAAGCATACTTCCTTACCTTCAGTATCTGTGCTTTCAGAATATAAACCATAGTGTGTAGTGTTTAATCTATTTGCTATTACTTTCTGCCTATCTCTATCTAATTTCATTCTTGTTTCACTCCTTAATATGTGAATCCCTTTTCTTTAATTTCCTTTAACGATTGAAGAATTTTAAGTCTATAAATATCTAAAAACTCATCCTCTTTTCCCCTATGGTTAATACAATAATCCACCTTCTCAATGAGATAACTTTTAGGTATGTAAGTTTTAGGAAAGCTCACTATAAACGCTTTAATTACTAACATCCATTCTTCATAATCGTTATTCCCCAGTAAGTCAATTATAAAACCAATTGGTACGTTAGGTTTATCAAAATCCCTAATCTTTTCTTTAAAATCTCTTATATCCATGCTTTTCATCTCCTAAAGTCTAGCTAATTGTATTAATTTATCAAAGTCTTCAATGGGGATATTATTTGCTTTAGAGTATTCTTTCAATTCATCAAGCATTGCAAATTTATGCTTAACAATTATCTTAAGAATCTCTATAACGTGTGGATCATTCTCTTCAATTTTCTTAACAATATCCATTGGTTATTCACTCCTTAAAGTTAATTGCTTTTCGTAGATTTTACAAAAACTACTGTCTAAATTTGGGGGTTTATGTTCGCAAATAGTATCCCTTTCTCTTTTCTGTCCACTCCATTTAGAATGATAAGTATTCCAAATTCTATTTGCAGTATCTAGCGCTTCTTGAAGGTCCTTAGTTGAAAAAACCACTAAAATTTCTTTAGTATCAAAGTAATTTCTATAAAGCTCAAATAATCCTGTATTAAGATTTTTTCTCAATGAAAAACTATGATTTTTTTCAATTTTTCTCATTTCAGCAGGTATCCATTGATAAAAATCTAATTCTCTTAGAGAGTACCCTTTATTATTTGAATCTTCAATATCAAAACCAGTATCACAATAAATTCCCATTGTTTATCCCTCCTTTAAGTATCCGATATTATGTTTTAGTGTTTTATACCCATCTTTTAGCTTAGAAAGTAATTCAGAATAATCACATTCTGCAAGAGCTTTTCTTCTACCCTTTTCAAACGCGTCTATTACATCTAATAAGCTAAAAAGTATAGAATAAAACTCAAATTCAAATACTTTTTCTTTTGTGTCATTCTTTCTACTTCCTAATTCATTAACTCTAGCTCCGATATTCTCAAAGTAAAATGTGCTTATAGTCTTTATATAAACATCAATTGAATTCATCATTGAATCAAAAATCTCATCGGTCATTAAGATTGATTTATCTAAATAATTAAGTCTTTTACCTTGAGCATATTTTTCATTCTTAAATTTAATCTCAACTAATCCTTGATTATCTTTAAACCATTTTGCTACACTTACGGTAAAATCCTTTGGTTTTAAATGTGTTAAATCCATTGTTTATCCCCCATTTTCACTTTTATCTATTATTGTTTCTTCAACTGCTTTTATTGATGAAAGAGTTAATTTACTACTATTTAGAAAGATACGCCTTAGCTCTCCAAATATTTCCTCTTTACTAATCCCCTTATTGTTATAACATTTTAATTCTATATTCTCAATGAATAGCTTTCCTTCGTGATAATAATTTCTTTCTCCGAATCTTAAATTTCCATAGTTATAATCGTATTCTGCCTTTTTTATTCGTTCATTACAATCTAAACAGATATTTAGTATCCTAGCATCTTCAATTCTAAAAGAAAATCCTTCCTCTCTCTTAAAACCGCATATATCACATTTAAACATTGTTTATCCCCCCTTGAAAATATTATCTCTTGCTTTCTTTAGTTTTTCTATTTCTGATTTACTTAGATCAATTAAATTCACTAATTCATCATAGAAATTTGCTGAAATCCACATAAGTAAATTGTTAGAATCCCCATCAAACAAATTTAATATCTCATTTTTAAGTTTTGATTTATCAATAGCAATTCCTCTGAATCTTTTGTATTCTAAATATTTCTCAAATACCCATTCTAATTCATCGAAATCAAGAAATATTGTTTGTCTTTTTAGTTCATCTGTACCTTCAAATTCTGCTGTTTTTTCATCTAATTTTTCGATCTCTGCTATTTCAACACAAGTACCTAAAGAACTTTCACTAAAAATCGCCTTTAAAGATTCCTCTTTAAAATCTCTAATTTTTTCAAATTCCATTGTTTAACTCCCCCTTCTTTCTAAGTATTCTTGAACTAACATGCCTAAATCTAATTTCTCTAAAAATTCTCTGAATTGACTTCCTAGCTCCGCTAGTATTTTATCCATTACATCGTTTAAATCAAATTTCTCTAAAAATTTAGTAGTTATCTCCTCTGCTAGTTTCCTTAAGTCTATTTCTTCCATTTATTTATTCAACTCCAATTCTTGTTGTAAAACTTTTATTATTCCCTTAAACATATCTGAATCTTCCTTTAAGCTAGCTATTTTCTCTAATAGTTGATTCTCTATTGGATTAATAGCTAGTACGCGTTCCTTTAATTCAGAATATTGGGTTTTATGGGTTTTTTGCTCCTTTGGTTTAAGATTTTCATAGAATCTGAGTAAGGTTTTATGCATTTGTGTCTTTTGTTTTGCTAAACATGGTTTAACCTCTAAATCCGTTATCATAAAACTCAGATCATCTAAAAAACCTTTAATATCCATGATATCCCCCTAAAAATCTAATACTAACGGATAAACCTTTAGATCGTCATCTGTATTTTTGATGTATCTATTCACAAAGTCATCAATTCGCATAATCCAATTAACACTAAGACAATCACTACACTTAACGCCATAGAATGCTTGTTCATCTAAATCTATGAATACATGAGTTGTGGTTTCCTGACACATTTCACAATCCAGCATGAAAAAAGTACGTTTAAAAATCTCATTATGTTTTTCGTCATCGGTACCGTCTTCCCCCTGTACGAATGTAATACCGCCTATTATCCCAATTAAATCTGGAAAAATCTCTTTTAATTGTTCTAAAGTTAAACCTTTATTTTCTTCGGATACTTCTTTTTTTATTTTCTTTTCTGACATTTTTAATCCTCATACACATTATTATCTCTTGCTATAAAAAAAAACTTCTTTCTTTCTTTATCCATGCCTATAAACTGTCGTACATATTCCATTCTCCGTTTTTGAGTAATATACGTTTTGTCATTACACACATCGCACTGATCGAATCGGTTTGTTTCATCTCCAATGTATCTCCCCTTGCAATAAGGACATAACACTAATTTGTCACTCATTTTTAATCACTCCAAAATCAGTTTAATAGCTTGGAAATATGGGATATACTCGCCATCTACTGTTTCTAACGCTAAAAACTTCCCATCCCAATCCTCTGGAAAGTCTTTGATACCTTTATACTTATTCTCTAAAAAGATTACTGCTCTAATGAATGGGGTTTTATTTTTTAAGTATTGTGTATTTTCAAATCTAATGTAAATTGGAAAATACCCTTGTAATTCCTTGATATATTGTACATCTAAAACGTGTCGGATTTTATTCATGATCTCTAATTCATTCGCCTCTTCAATTTCCATTGGAATCCCCCTTAAGTAGATATTTCTCAATTAAAGCCATAAAAAACTTCTTAGCTTCTCTAATTACAAATTCATAATGTTTTTTGTCGCCTCTGTATTGCCGATTCATAAACTGTGTTGCTCTGTGCCGATCTGTATCACTCTTGATCTCTGGATTCTGTGATAATAGATATTTTAAACTCCAAAAGAAATTTTGCTCTGTATCATCTGGTAATTTAACCACTTTATCAAATTGCTTTAAATCAAAATTATCCATAACATCATTCTTGAAGACTTCATAATCCCATATTGTTAATTCTCTATAAATTGATGTTATAGCAGGAGATTCTTGAGTAAGCATAATGTTTTTTGCGTCTTTGATCATATTTCTCAATTCTAAATTTTCTTGTGCTAGGTCCTGTATTTTTCTTTCAATTGAATCCATTTTATCACTAGAAATTTCTTTCTTATCTTCTTTCTTTTCTTCTAATTCTGCTAGTTTCTTCTTGTACTCCTTGCAAGAATTTAAGTGTTGTTTTACGCTAACATATTTCTTCAAGCAATAAGGACACATTTCTTTCTCCTTTTCAACTTTCTCTGCTTTCTTGAAGAAAGTAAATTCTAAGTCGTCTTCCTCACTACTCATTAGTATCACTCTCATCCTCTAACTTTTCTTTTAAATCCCTTATTTTAGCTCTAGTTTCTTTCAATGTATCAACTACCTCAACAAATTCTTGTTCGTGTTCACTAGCTTTAGATTGTACCTTAGTTTTTACAGATTCAAAAAATTGCATTACAAATCTGGTATCCTTGAAATTCTTTTCTAGCAGATCAATCACTTCTTTTAAAAAGTCAGTATCTAAAATCTTTAAATTTCCTTTGTCATCCTCTGGAATTTTATAAACCTTACTCCCTTCTCTCTTCTTAGTAAAAACCACTAATCCAAAAGGTTTCAGATCACGATTTATTGTACCACGAATAGTATTTTCGCTTTTATCTAAAGTCTTAGATAGCTCTTTAACCGATAATCCGTCTTGCTTTTTCTTTAGTTCATCTAATATTGCATATTTTACTCCCATAAAATCTTCACTTCCAGGTTTAGAATAGATTGTGCTATTCTGTATCATAATATGAACAATTAAAGATATAAATGTGATGTTTTGTGCTATCTCCTAATCTATTCCTATTACACGATTAGATAGTCTAAGATACGTTCTTCATGCCTTGTAACTTATGTTAAGAAGAAAATAATCTGTGCTGAAATGTGCTATTTCATATATGTTACTTGTGTCAAAATGTGCTGAAATGTGCTGAACTGTATCATTCTCAACTTACTCTACCTTAAGGTAGAAATAGAATAAATTTAAAAAAAAAATAGCTATATTTCAATTTCCAATTGGAAATCTTTAAGAAAATCTTGTTTTTGCTGTTCTGTGGTTAATTTCCTTATTTGCCATTGCTTATAATCCTTTAAATCAATAAAGTTCTCTTTTAATCCCTTTCTAAATCGGTAGTATGCTGAATCTGACATATCCGAAGGTATAATATCCATTAGATAGAATATAATACCATACGCCTTTTCCTTATTCTTCTTATGTTCCTCTACCACATAATCAACGTATTTCTGCACTTTTCCTATCCCCTTACCCTTGCCTTTCCTATCCATTTTCTCGCCTAATTGGTATAATCTCTGTATCTCCGAAATTACATTGCTAAATTCCTTCACTTCGTCTAATATTGATTCATCTAAGTTTATATCTCCCTTGATATAAAATAAAAGATTCTTAACCTTGTCTTTAAATGATAATTTCCCCATCTTTTTTTACACTTTCTATAATTGTTTAAATAATAAATGGTTAAACTTCAATATAAATTTCATTATGCATAATAAAAAATTCATGCTGAAGGTCCTACACTAAAAATTTTATTCATTATGCAAAATGAACGAAAACACACACTACAGGCCATCTAAACCCATTTTATTTCATTATGCATAGTGAAATTTTGAACATTTTTCATTATGCACTATGAATAGATTTTCAACGCGGATCCTGAAATAGTTATTTAATCACTATGCATAGTGAAAATTACCTGGTAAGTTTCGTTATGCATAATGGAATTGCAGATCTTCCTACTCCATGATTTCTTCATTATGCACTATGAATATTTATCACTTTTCCCGGCATAAGTCGCGCGGTCCTAAGAAATTTCGTTATGCATACTGAAAGATTAGATGGATTGTCAGGAAGTTTTTAATCTAGTTGGATATAAATAATTGTGTGAATAACTATTTCTTATGATAAAAAGTCTTATTGATAAGATTATTACCCTTATGGTTATCCTACTTATCCCAACAGCTTTAATATTCGGTATTTGGGATATGGTAAATAGTTATGAAATGGATATAATGAATTGGTATTGTTTATTCTATGGGTTTCCCGTAATGATAATATTCATAACATGGGAATTCGTGATTAACAAAGGAAAAAACCTAAAATAAGCAAAATTATCTTATCTTATAGTGAAAAGATTAAAAAATCAAAATTCTTAACGTAATACACATTTTTACCATCTTTAAGTTTATTTAGTAATTTAAGATGATCTGGTAAGTCTTCAAATACTTTTAAGTGTCTATTTAACCCTTCTCTACTAAGATTTAGTCTTTCTCTAATTTCACTTCGACATAATCTCCCATCTGCAAATTTAAAAATATTTAAACGCGTTGAATTTGATAAAACCTTTCCAATTAGTTTAACATCTTCTTTATTATTTACAAATAACGTATTAAAATCATTCAATAATAGTTTAGTACTCTTAATTTCCTTTATAGTCATTTACTCCCCCTTTTTTTCTATGGAATTATAAAATTTTGCTATTGATTCAATTGGAATTTTTATAAACTCTACATCAAAATCTTTTTGTACTATTGCTTTTAGCAATGGTTTTAGCTTACTGTATATTTCTGTGCCATAATTTGCACTATATCCTGTGGATTCATGGAAAATATTACATAATTGTTTTTGATTGCATACCTTACCATGTTTAGCAAAAACCTTGAGAAATTCTAATCTAGCTTTAGAAAGGTTATTCAAAACTTCATAATCTATTGTTATAGTCTTACTTCTTTTACTCATTTAATCCCCTAATAGTTTTTCTAAGTTTTTATTCATTATTTCCCCGCGTACTTGTCTCCCTATTGCTTTTTCATGCATAACATCTTCTGGGAGTAATCTACCATCTATCATTTGAACTAAAGAGTCTTCATCCATTAAATGAGATGGGGATATCGCCTCAAAAGGTCTATAACCAGGTAATATTAACACAGGTAATGCTTGAAAGCCATATTGTAAAAACTCTATATTGGTATTAACATCTCTAAACGAAACTTCATCAAAATATTTAAGATATAACTCTCTAGTCCTCTCTTTTTGCTCCTTTATTTCTTGACATAATTCGCATATTTCAGATAGATAAACTATAACAGTACCCTTAATCTTTTTAGCTATTAGAATCACCTACCCCTTAAGATTTACGTTAAATCCCCCTTTGTCTAACATTTTAGATAAAATATTCCTAGTTTGAATTGGATGATCTGGTACTGGTCGCATAAGCATAATTGTAATAATTTTCAACGCGTTTAAATCCCCCCTTATATTTTTAAGAGCTTTCATAATCATTTTTAACGATTGTGCTAAATTCATGCCATCTAATAATATTTCCCCATCTGTCACTACTAGTCTTGAATAAATTTGGTTAGTTTGGGATTCTATATCGCCATAATCCCTTCTTATTTGTCCATGCTCCTTTAGAACTTCCTTAAGGAAAAAAACAAATAATAATTCTGTTTCTCTAGCTACTGCTTGAGTATCAGTTAATAATTTCCTCAGTTTTTTTGCATTTTTACTACATGAATCACTAATAGGTAGTTTTACTTTAATATTATCCGTTATTCTCCCCGCTACATTCTTAACCGCGTCGATAAAATTACCAAAATCCACTAAAAAAGTTTTCTCTATCATTTCTTCATTTTGATATTTCTCTTCCAATTCCTTAATAAGTTTATCCGATACATCCTTAAACTCATCTAAACTTTCATTAATCCCATTAATAGTATTAACTAAGGATTCGTTGTCATAACCCGCTATCAATGTTTTTGGTCTAACTATTCCCTTTAATATTAATATTGGGTTATACATTCTAGGATATAAAAGCTCCTCAATGTGATCAAATTCATTATTTAATATATCTACCTTAGCAATTAGAGAATTGATAAACATTAAAATATTAACTAGGGTTAAACCTTGTATTGCAGTCTTAGAATCAATCGCCTTTTCTGTAATTGTTTGTAAAAGTTGATTTAATAACTCTCCATCCATTATTTCTAAAGCAAGAATATCAAAGTCCTCATAATTTTCATAACCATTATTCTGTGCCATAATACTTAGCTTTTCTTCTGTATCTTGTAAGGTTTCTTCTTTAGTTATCTTAATCACCTTGTTTTCTTCTTAAGAATCCCCTTTTCTTAGGTTTTTCATTCTGTTCTTTTTCTGCTATCTGTTTTTTTGCTTGTCTTATTGCTTTTTCATCCAAAATCTTCTCTACCTTTTCATAATTAATTTCGTTGTCATCTAAACCAAAGATTTCTTTAACTATGCTAGCGCCATCTACAATTCCTTGTCCATAGTATTTTGTAGCTCCCACAAATTCATCTTTTACTTTATGAATCTCTTGTAAAGCCATTAGTGAAGATTGTGCTACATTTTTAAACCCTTGTAATTCTGAATCTGTTTTATCCTCAACAAATTGGTTTAACTGACTTAAGATACTCTCACTTTTAACTATTTTATCCATTTGTTTTTTAGTTAAAGAACAATTTAGTTTATATTCGTGATCTCTAATGTGTTCATAATTACCAACTATTAGAAATTGTGCTTTAGTATCAACAAAACTTCTAAAATCAGATTTTAATTTCCAAATAGATTCAGTAATATTGAAGACTAATGGTTTAGCTATTGCTTTCTTCTTAACCGATAATCTTCTTGTATCTGGTTTAACTTCATGCATGATCCATCCTAACTTTAACAATCGTATAGGTTTATGTGATAAATCTAATAGATATAGCTTATATCTCCGATTTTTGAAAAAAGGTACATAGATAATAAGAAGAATGATAAAGAAAATTACTAATATGATTAAGGAAATTGTATTACTACCTGTATCAATTGTATTATTTGTTTGAAATTCCATAATTCTCAATTCTTATGTGGTTTCTAATAAATTAAATAACTTTTCTTGAAATTTTGTTTTATCTGTGAAATAATTTAGGTATTTCTCCTCTAAACTATCTCGCAAATACAAAAGTGAATCATTATTATCTAATATTATAAAATTATCTCCCATTAATTCTTGTAAAATATTCTCATCTACCGAATCTAGTAGGTCCTTCATAACTTTAATCGCAAAATAACATTTTAATTTATCCTTAAATAGAACTGTCGCATATCCTATTGGAAATTTCCATTTATTCACTTCAAATTCTTTTAGAAATAATGTGTCCTCAATTGAAATATTGGTTTCAACACAAAAAAATACAGTATCATCCCCTTCCTTAAAAGACATTTATAGTTTTATCCTCCCACATTTAGTACAACTACATTGTGCTTTTATTTTCTTTTTTATCTCGTCAGGAGTACAATTTTTAGATACAAAGTATTCCCCATCAAATTCAATAACACACTTTTTAGTACCTTCTAGCTTGATTATATTAATTTTCTCTGCTAGCTCAACTGGATCGACATTACAGAATTTCTTTTTTTCCATAGAAAGTTTTTTTACGATTAGAATCACACTCCTTTATTTTTCACCGACAGGACATGGTCTATTTACTCTATTTAGCAATTCTATTATAAAAGGTACAATAAAGATTAGTAGTAATAGTAGTTCCATAACATCCATTTGATAGTCAAAAGCAAAAAGAATAACAATTACTGCTATTATCAAACTTAAATAAATTAATAATCCTATGATCTCATCTCTGTGACATCTTTCATTCCACACTTAAACCGCCTCGCCTCTTTTACATAATTTATAACTTACAATAGCACTACCAACACTACCAATAAATAAACCTAAGAATATATTTACGTTCGCATGTATAATATATCTTACAAAATTTAACGCCTCATCAATTAATACAACTATATTCCACGTTAATTTAGAGTAAAATATCACTCCAACGATTAAAACCGACACAAATAGAACATATACTCTAGA
>Ga0180438_10010130_pt1 | contig 11604 bp, 8 predicted proteins | sample SS_ome_12_FD_132455 | JGI IMG/M metagenome (GOLD analysis project Ga0180438, IMG submission 132455) | Hypersaline lake sediment archaeal communities from the Salton Sea, California, USA - SS_3_D_2 metaG | ecosystem: Environmental > Aquatic > Non-marine Saline and Alkaline > Hypersaline >...
AAGTGCCAAAGGGCAGTCCCAACTTCCAAACGATCGAGGACTACTGCCACTGGTTCTGGCGCTGGCGTTGCGTCCGGTAGCCGAGGCCACGCGGGTCGAAGCAAAGCGACCGTGACCGTTGAGCTTTGCCGTTTACCACTCCGCTAGACAAGTGACCATCGAGGAAGTCCCATGTCCGAAGAACCGCTGATCGCTGCATTCGTCGATTTCGAGAACCTGGCAATTGGCGTTCAGAAAATGAGGCCGCGGAAGTTCCAGATGCAGTTGGTGCTGAAGAGGCTTCTGGAAAAGGGGCGGATTGTCTACAAACGCGCGTATTGCGATTGGAGCAACTACCAAGACGCGTTGAAGGAGTTCCACGCCCAGGGCGTCGAAATGATCGACATCCCTCAGAGCAGGGCGAGCGGCAAGAACAGCGCCGATATCCGGATGGTCGTGGATGCCCTGGACCTCTGCTATTCCAAGCAGCACATCGACGTGTTCGCCTTGATCTCCGGCGATAGCGACTTCTCGCCGCTCGTCTCGAAGTTGAAGGAGAACAACAAGCGGGTCATCGGCTGTGGTGCAAAGAGTTCGACATCGGACCTGCTTATCGCCAATTGCGACGAGTTCATCTACTACGACGACCTGATCCGAGCAGCCAAGAAGACCGGGACTGCACCCAAGAAGGGGCAAACCGACGAGGATAAGAAGCAGGAGGCTATCGAACGGGTCCTGGAAGTCCTGCCTTCGGCGGAACAGGATTACGATCCCTTGTGGGGATCAACGCTCAAACAGGCTATCCGGCGCGTGCATCCCGGCTTCAATGAGGGATACTATGGCTACAGAAGCTTCTCGGACTTGCTCGAAGAACTCAAGGCCAAAGGGCTGATCGAACTCGAGTACGACGACACCCGAGGGAACTACAAGGTGCGCCGCGAGAAAGACTGATAAATCAATCTCTCCCGGTTACTTGCTATTGGCGGTGTACGATATGCCATACGTCGGGATCAACATTGGTGCCGTGACGGTGACGGGGGCGTGCCTTGACGACGATCAGGTCCGGTACTGCACGGTGAACCATCAGGGCCGCCCGCTGCGGGTCGTGGATCAGCTGGTGGAGGAGTCTCCGCTCGGATCGGTCTTCGGTGTTTCCGGGCATCTTGGCCATATCTCCGAAGCGGCGGCGACGCAGGCGGCGGTGGAACACGTGGGCGGCGACTTCGACGCCGTGGCCTCACTGGGAGGCGAGGTGTTCGCGGTCTACCTGCTGGAGGGAACGCGGATATTCACGGTCCTCTCGCACAACAAATGCGCGGCCGGCAGCGGCGAGTTTTTCGTCCAGCAGATCGGGCGCCTCGGGCTGGACACGGCTACGGCCATCGACCGGTCGTTCCGGGGGAAGATCATCCCCTTGGCTTCTCGCTGTTCAGTCCACTGTAAGTCCGACATCACCCACAAGCTCAACCGGCAGGAGGCAACCACCGAAGACGTGCTCCACACTCTCCATGGCAGCATGGCCGACAAGGTGGTCTCACTGCTTCAGCAGGCCCAGCGCCGCGTGCGAAGGTTGCTGGTGGTAGGCGGGGTATCACAGAACCGTGCCGTGATCGCCTCACTTGAAGATAAGCTCGCACCTGCGCGGGTCGTGGTGCTGCCGGAGAGTCCGTATTTCGAGGCCCTGGGAACCGCGCTGCTGACTCGTGCCGAGCCTCTCTGTGATACCCCGAAACTCGGGGCGAAACCAGTTCTGGAAACGCTGCCCCCCTTGGCCCGGTATGAGGGCAAGGTGACCCGGGTCTCTTGTGCCCCGCCGGATCGGTCTGCGGCGGGCCCCTTCGTGCTCGGCGTGGACGCCGGCTCTACGACCACCAAGGCAGTGTTGATGCACCCCGGCACGCGCAAGATGGTTGCCTCACACTACGCGCGCACCGACGGAGATCCTCTGGGGGCGGCGCGCCGGTGCCTGCACGCCTTGGCAGATCAGGTGGCAGATGCCCAGATTTGTCTGGATAGCACCACCGGATCCGCTCGGGACCTGATCGGAGCCTACTTGGGCACGTCACACGTCTATAACGAGATTTCGGCCCATGCGGCCGGGGCGGCCAGTTTTGACCCGCTGGTGGACACGATCTTTGAGATCGGCGGGCAGGACTCGAAATACATCTTCCTCCGTAATAAGGTTCCCCTGGACTACGCGATGAACGCGGCCTGTTCGGCGGGCACGGGCTCGTTCCTGGAAGAGTGTGCCCGCGGCGACCTGGGCCTTCCTTTGACGGAAATCGCCGGGGCCGCTCTCCGCGCCGATACGCCGGTCCAGTTCAAAGCGACTTGCGCGGCGTTTATGAATTCGGACATCCGCGGTGCACTCCAGGACGGCTATTCACGCGAGGACGTTGCCGCCGGACTGGTATACTCGATCGTGCGCAATTACCTTTCCAAGGTCAAAGGCCGCCGGCCGATAGGGAAGAAAGTGTTTTTCCAGGGAGGCGTGGCGATGAACACCGCGGTGGCCAATGCGTTTGCTCAATTCACGGGCACTCAAGTGGTCATCCCTCCTCATCCGGAGCTGCTGGGAGCCGTCGGCGTGGCCCTGCTTGCGCTGCAACGGTCGCAGGATGATACGGCCGGCAAGGTGGTGGCCCTGGCTGCTCTGGCTACGGCGGCCATGAACGCCGTGGGAGATTTCACCTGCCGTGCCTGCCCGAACCAATGTACGATTGCCCGGTTCAAGGTGGCCGGACGTGGCTTCTCCTTCGGCGGCCGGTGCAGCCGCTTTGAAAACCTCCGCAAGCGGAAACGAGCAACGGTGGACCTGGACGACCCGGTGGGAAGGAGGAACGAGCTGGTCTTTGCTCCAGGCCCCAGCCGGCCTCAACCGGCAACGGGGCGCATCGGCATCCCTCGGGCACTAACCACTCATTCGCTCTATCCGCTGTATTCGACCTTTTTCCGGGAGCTCGGTCTGGAGGTGGTCCTCTCGGGCGTTGACTCGGCAGGGTGGATGAAGGCCAATTCGGCGTTCTGCTTCCCGGTCCAGATCGCCCACGGCGCCGTTCTGGACCTGGCCACCGGCGGCACGGATCTGATCTTCCTTCCTCACGTCAATAGGATGCCCAAACCTGAGGGCACTCGTGATTCGTATCTCTGCCCCATCACCCAGGCCAGTCCCTACTTCATTTCCAAGGCCTTTCCGCACGTGCATTTCCTCTCGCCTGTGTTGAACTTCGCCCACGGCTATGAGGCCTGCGACGCCATGGTCGAGATGGCAAGCTCTCGGCTAAGCTTCTCCAAGCCAGTGGCGGAAGAGGCCTACCGGGAAGCGGTCCGAATGCAGGTCGAGACCGAGCAGTCGATGCGACGATTGGGTCAGCAGGCCCTCAGCGATGCCCTGAACGATGGCCAGCCGACGATCATTCTGGTGGGCCGCAGCTACAATACCTTTCCGCCGGAGGCTTCTTTGTCCGTGGCCAGGAAGCTCTCCAGCATGGGGATTCGGGTAATTCCTTGCGATTGTCTGCCGCAGGAGCAAACGGGGCCCACTTCCTGGTACTATCCCAACATCATCATCAACGCCGTGGAGCTGGCCAAACGGCATCCCCGGCTGTTCTTGCTGTACGTGAGCAACTTCAGTTGCACGATCGACGCCTTCATTTACTCCGTGCTGGCGTCGAAGCTGGGGTCTAAACCCTACCTAATCCTGGAAATCGACGCCCACACCGCGGACGCCGGAATCCAGACCCGGCTGGAAGCGTTTCTGGATATCATCCAGAACCATCGATCCGATCCGATCGGGACGAAACCCTTTACACCGTCCATCATCGGCGCGGACGGGGAGACCACCACTTCGGCCGGCCGGCGACTCCCGCTGACCGACCCGCGCGTAAAACTCTACTTCCCCACGTTCTCCCACTACCACTGCAGGGCCGTGGCCCTGGCGGCGCGCTGGCTGGGTCTAAACGTGGGCCCCACGATGGAGTTGGACCGAAGCCACTTGGAACGCGGCCTGCGGTACACCTCCGGCCGGGAGTGCCTGCCGCTGCCGATCTCGATCGGCCAGATGCTTCAGGCCCATGACTACCGTGAGCCGGATGAGGTTGTGGGATTCTACATGATGCGCGGCGGGGCCCCGTGTGTGGTGGAGTGCTACGCTGATTTCTTTCGGCAGTTCATCCAGGAGCATAAACTGGAAGACCTGTTCATCTTTGACCCCCACGAGGGGAACAACTACTACGGGTTGAGTCTCCGCAGCCTGGGCGACTACTTGGTGCCGATGGTCACCTTGGCGGATGTTTTTGTGGAGATGCAACAGAGCTTGCGGGTTGTGGGGGAACCGGGAAGTATGGAACTCTTGCGTGGTTACTGGAGCCAATACGTGGATTCCGCGACCTCCCTGAAAAACGGCGCTTGCCTGCCTGAAGGTCTTTCAGCCCGAAGCGAGGAACTACCTGATAAACTGGCTGAAATACCACCGCTTGCGATATGATGAGGACCACTGTCGCAAACGGTTCCAGCGGACCGGCCTGCTGGTGGGCGGGCCCAGTGACATGCACGCTCTGTTTCAGCATGCCTCACGACACATCTCGCCGGCCATCTTTGGCGAAGCCATTCCCACCGTTGGCAAGGGCGTGGCAGCCAAGGCGGAAGGATATCAGGGCATTATCGTTATCGGTCCCTTCAACTGTCTGCCACTGAGGATCTCCGAGGCCATCCTCAAGCCGTTCGGCATTCAACAGAGAATACCTATCCTCACTTACGAGAGTGACGGCTTCTCGGTCTCTCCTGCCTTCCTCCGCCAGGTGGACGTCCATATCCAGCAGGTGCTCGGCAGCCAACCGGCCGAACACAAGCCGCCCCCTCCACTCGGCGTTTCAGGGCAGTAGCGCACGGTGGACGAGGCTCATACGAGGCACTCTCTGGTGCAGTAGTGTTTGGTTCTGCTTCCTCCGTCTATTCGCATCGATCGCCCTGTCGTCCTCAGGAATGTAATTGCTGTGTAACCGCATCACCTCTTGATGGCCGCGTCCGGAAATTTCATCGGAAGTCGCAGAAAGAGCACATGTCTTTGCTGCGATGGGGACGGCGGTCTTGCAGGCAGGCCGACGGGCTGGCGAGCTTTACGTACGTATTACGCAACTACCACACAGCGGAAACACCGCTTGGGGCGACGAAGAGTATAATCCATTGTCGTGCTACGTTGTGGTAGCCGGCCATCTTCCCGAAACGCTCAGAACCCACCGGCGTGCTGCCTGCCTTCCGACAACACGAAAGAACACTAACCATGATCCAAGCTACCGCAGACTTTTGCATACCACGGGCCAACCGAAGCCCTCCAGCGGTTCATCCGCGGGGTTCCCGCGCCAAGGTCCTCTTGACCAGCGTGTTCGGTCCTTATGCGCAGGACGACGAGTACGGCAGCCGCAAGATGAACCCGATGGAGCTGTACCACAACCAGGTCACCCGGCTGCAGGGGCCTTTTTCGCTTCGGATGTTCCATCGCAGTTGGGGCCTGATGATGATCCAATCGAATATCGAAGCCCCTTGCACGCTGTTGGACTTTCCCGATCTGGACCGCTTCATCGCCGAAATCCGCCGCAACGACTACGACGTCGTGGGCATCAGCTCCATCGTTCCCAACCAGGTCAAGGTCAAGAAGATGTGCGAGCTCGTCCGGCAGTACCTGCCGGACGCCACGATCGTGGTGGGCGGACACTTGGCCAACGTCCCGGACCTGGATTGCCGGATCGATGCCGACTACATCGTCCGCGGCGAGGGGATTCGCTGGTTTCGCGGATTCTTGGGAGAGGACACGGAGCGCCCCATCTGCCACCCGGAGATCTTCTCTGGTCTCGGTACGCGCAACATGGGCGTGACGGTTAAGGAAGGGCCCGGCGACGTGGCGGCCACGGTGATCCCCTCGGTCGGCTGCCCGATGGGGTGCAACTTCTGCTCCACCTCGGCCATGTTCGGCGGTAAGGGCAAGTTTATCGACTTCTACCACACCGGCGACGAGCTGTTCGACGTGATGTCCCAGCTCGAAGACTCGATGCAGGTCCGGTCGTTCTTCATCATGGATGAGAACTTCCTTCTGCATCGCAAACGGGCGCTGCGGCTTCTGGAGCTGATGCAGAAGCACGACAAGGCCTGGAGTATCGACGTCTTCAGCTCCGCCAAGGTGCTTTGTAGCTATACCATCGAGCAACTCGTCGGTCTGGGAGTCTCCTGGGTTTGGATGGGCCTGGAGGGCAAAGACAGCCGGTACACAAAGCTTCATGGCGTCGACGCCTTGGCGCTGGTCCGCAGGCTTCAGTCGAATGGCATCAAGGTGCTGGGGTCCACGATTATCGGCCTGGAGAACCACACCCCCGAGAACCTGGGCGAGGTCATTGACTACGCCGTCCGCTACGACACCGACTTCCATCAGTTCATGCTCTATACGCCCATCCCCGGCACGCCGCTGCACGCTGAGCTCTCGGACCAGGGCCGCATGAAGGAGGAGAGCGAGTTCCACGCCGGCGATATTCACGGCCAGTCGATCTTCAACTACCGGCACTCCCACATCCCCAAGGACCAGGAAACGGGCTTCATCTTCCGCGCGTTTCAGCGGGACTTCGAGATCAACGGGCCCAGCATCGCGCGAATGGTCCGCACCATGCTGGCCGGCTGGAAGCGTTACAAGAACCACCCCGATGCGCGGATCCGGCGCCGCCTCGCCTGGGAGTCTCGCGAACTGGGTACGACGTTTGCCGCCGTGATCGGGGCATGTCGGCGGTACTACCGCGGAGACCCGGCCATGCGGTCGAAGATGGCCGCGATCCAAGCCGCCTTGGTGGCGGAATTCGGATGGAAGGCACGGTTCTACGCAAAAGTCGGCGGGTGGTACGTCTACCGGACGCTTCGCCGCGAGGAGAAACGATTGGCCGGCGGTTGGATCTACGAGCCACCAACCTACTACGAGAAGAACGAGACGGCCGCGGCCCAGCCCGTGGCTCAGGGCCCACACGCCACGCAGTGCCGCCAGGTGACCGCGCGGGTTGCATCGCCTCAGATTCAAGCCGCGACGCTTGAGCCGGCGGCAGCCGATTGGTCCACCGAGAACCGCGAGCTCGTGGCCGCCAAGTAGGCTGATGTGCAGATCCGTCGAGAGAACGCGAAGTGCAGTTTCTGGGGAGAAGTGACATCGTAATAGCCGTCTGCCCATGACCATCTTGAAGTCCCCGCAAGCCGATGCGTCTCCATCTCGTAAATCCCTGCAACCCGTTGGTGGGCCTTAACAAGATCAAGGAGAGCCGCTGGAACCGCTACCGTGTCTGGCAGCCGTTGAGCCTGATGGCCCTGGCCGGTTTGACCTCGCGGGAGTGGGAAATCTCGATCATCGATGAGAATCTGGGCGTGCCGGACTACGAGGCCATGCCGCGGCCGGACGTGGTGGGTATCACCGGGTTCACATCGCAGGCGAACCGTGCTTACGAATTGGCGGCGGAGTTTCGCCGGCGGGGTGTGCCCGTGGTGATGGGAGGCATCCATGCGACCATGTGTTCGGACGAAGCCCTGCAACACGTCAATACGGTCGTCACCGGCGAAGCGGAAGGCGTCTGGGCAGACGTGTTGTCCGACGTCCGACGGGGTGCCTTGAAACGGCTTTACTGCGGCCGGCACACGGACCTGGCCGTCGTGTCGCCCGCCCGACACGACCTGCTGCCGAACCGCTATGCCTTCGGCGCGATTCAGACCACGCGCGGCTGCCCGCTGAATTGCAGTTTCTGCAGCGTGACCAGCTTCAGCGGGAGTGACTATCGACACCGCCGAATCGAAGGGGTCATCGAGGAGTTCCAGACGATTCGAGAAAAGCACGTTCTGGTCGTCGACGATAACCTGATCGGCACGCGCCCCGAGCACATTGGCCGTGCCAAGGGCCTGTTTCGGGCCATGATCCAGGCGAGATTGCGCAAAAAGTGGATCGCCCAGGTAACGATTAACATGGCCGATGACGAGGAGCTGTTGGCCCTGGCGGCGAGGGCCGGCTGTTGCGGCCTGTTCATCGGATTCGAGTCACCGACCGCGGCGGGGCTTGCCGAGGTCGGCAAGAAGTTCAACGTCGCCAAAGGCAGGAACTTCAGAGCCTCCGTGCGACGGATACAACGGCACGGAATCCTGGTGGCAGGCTCCTTCATTATGGGCCTGGACACGGACCGCCCGGGCATCGGCAAGCGGATCGCCGAGGCGGCGTCTGAGTATGGCCTGGATATCCTCAACACCCTGTTCCTCACGCCACTGCCGGGCACGCGCCTGTGGGGCACCATGGCGTCGGCGGACCGCATCCTTGCCGACGCGCGCCCAACGGACTGGCAGTACTACACGCTGACGTTCCCCGTGGCCCGCTACAAAAACCTGTCCTGCAACGACATCCTCACGGAGATGGACACCTGCGATCGAACGTTCTACTGCTTGCCGCGTATCGTGCGGCGCATATGGGGCAACTTCTGGCGAAGGCGCCGACCCCTGATCGCACTGTTTGGGAATCTCTCCTACCGGGCCAACCTCCGCCTGGTTCGCAAGGCATACCGACAGTTCGCCCTGTCACACGCCGAGCCGCTGATACACAGTAGCGTGCCACCTGCGCGCATCAATGATTCAGATCCCGTCATCCCACACGTGGCCGTCGAGCATTCGGTACGCCCGACGTCCTCTCCGGCTTCCCCAGGAATGTAATTGCTGTGTAAACGGAACACCGCGCGGAACGGAATTCGTGATTCCCCCTTCCCCTAGGTACTTGAAGTGCTATATTGTCTCTTATGGGGGCGCGAAAGCTCAAGCCCCTTCAGCTTCCTTCGAGATTCTTCGTCTCCGGTCGCCATGCTGCGACTCGCCGCGGATGTTTCTTCGATCGCGGTTGACTTGGTTGCCCCCGCCCGTGTGACCCTCGTGCCAGATTGCCGCAAGGTTTGGCAACTGTGCAATGATGGTCTGTTTGCGTCTTTCCCTTTTTTCTCAAGGAGTAGTCTAGAGTATGTCACAAGGTACGATCAAAAAACTGATTTCCGACAAGGGTTTTGGGTTCATCGAGGGTGAGCGAGGCGAACTGTTCTTTCACCACTCGGCCGTGCAGGGCACACCGTTTGAGGCCCTACACGAAGGGCAACAGGTGGACTACACGGAAGGTCGTGGGCCCAAAGGACCGCGCGCAGAATCCGTCAGCCTCGTCTGAGCTTGCCAGGCAACGACCTACCAGGCAAAGGCTTACCGGGGATGTCAAGCGGCCAGCCCGTGGGCGTCCTCGGTACGCTGCCGCCATGCGCTCGCGCGCGGAGCGCATCATTGACCCGACCAAGACGAACCCAAGAAAGAACTCATGGCAAAAGATCGGAACACGTTCCTCAAGGTGCAGCGAGGGATGGAGAAGAAGCGAAAAGCTGAGGAGAAGAGGGCGCGCCGCCGGACGAAGAAAGAGGAGGCCAGCGGCGCCAGCGCTCGAGACATTGTCGATCCTTCAGCCACCGAAGAATAGAAACGGCCCAATCGCTCGTCGACAGGCCCGGCGAGACGGCGGCGAGGGTATTTCTCTCGACAAGGAGCTTCTGACGAAGAAGGCGGTGGCCCGGCCGACCGTCCTTTTTCGGCAGCGGAAGGAAAACCCTACCATGTGGGAGCAGCGCATCTCTCCGACACCGGGCGGTCCGTCTGCTCGTCAACGGCGTGTACAACATCGCGCCCGCCGATTGTGTTTCAAGGCCGCCGTCCGCCTGGCCGCCGATGTATTGTTCGGGTTCACCCATCGTGCAGCGCAAGGCAAAACGCTCTGGTCCGACGACGCGTGTGCGTGGCTCGGGAGTGCCACCTTCATTCACTGGGCCATGCACGAAGTCCATATCGACATCCCTCGGATCGTGGCTGCGACAGACGGCGCTCCCGATAGCGCGGACGAGCGCCACGAAGCGGTACATGTGGAATTGACGGCCTATTGGGCGGACTGTCTGGCTTCCTTGCCACTCAAGAGCACAGCAGGCTGGCTGCCACTGCCATGAGCGATGGCGGCGCCGACCCCACGCAAGAAGAGTATAGACGTGCGTGTTCTACGAGCATCGGAACGAGAAGCACTGGCTGCCCGGTGTTCTGCGGCGCACCTGTCGTGACTAAGTCTTGGTGAAAGGGCGATGACATGAACCTCACTAGCTGGGTGAAGAGTTGTTTCTCGCGTCGCGGAAAGGCTCTCTCACTTTATCGAAGCGGAATGGGGAAGGCAAACAAACGCGACTACGGCGGTGCCATAGCCGATTACTCAGCCGCAATTCAGGCGCCCAATATCCCGAAAGACGTGAAGGCGATGGCGATCTACAATCGCACCACGTTGGAGGAGAGCCACAACCGAAGGCCTTCGGAGCCGACGCTTTGCGCATTGCCCTCGCGTGCCTTTCGGAGTTGCCGGAAGTTGTCGGCTGGAGATCGAGCGGTGGGTCGGAATCGTCGCATCCTGATTCGGCGAGAGCTGGACTTGCCCGCCGCGTTAGGTCTATGAGCTAGTGCGTCTGAGCCTGGATTTTGGGACCATTTTGGGACCAACGCTGGCAACTCAGCCCCAATTTGCGTACAATGCAAAACGAATGTGGTTTTGACCCATCCCAGCCAGCGACAAGAACTTACAACGTAAGTCCAAGGCTTCCACAAGATAGGTGAAGTGGGCGTTTTGAGGTTCAGGACCTAGTGGGGGTTAATTCCGTGCGAGTTCGAGTCTCGCCTTCGGCACCTTGTCACGCAAGGACTTACGTCGATTCGACGTGAGTCCTTTCCTGTTTCTTGGGCCGCGTTTGACACAAATCTGACACAGCATTGGCCTTATGTGGGGATTGTGTCGATGGCCTCAGGCCCGTGAGGTCCATAGGATCATCGGTAGGAGATAATTTAGCGGCGGAAGGGCTCGATTTCAGGTCGCATGTGTCAGACATCGCCATCTGACACACCCACCATCAGACATTCAAGACGGAGCAAACGCACATCTCAGATCTGCTGAAGCATTTGAAGGGCTCTCGGCTTGCTCAGGCGATCCCCGTTGGTGATATGCAGACTTACGTGGATCGGCGACTTCGGGATCGGTATCGGAGCAAGCCGATTCGCCCCGATACAGTCAGGAAGGAAGTCGCCACATTGAGACTCACCTGGAACTGGGGTGTGTCACGCGGCCATTTGCAAGGTGCCGCCCCGACCAACGGGCTTACCTACCCGAAGACTGAACAGAAGCCGCCATTCATGACATGGAATGAGATACAACGGATCATCAAGCGAGGTGGCTTGAGTGTTGAGCAAGAGGTTGGGCTCTGGGAGAGTCTGTTCCTCACAACCGCAGAAATCGAGGAGGTGCTTGACCACGTCCGGAAGATGACCCAGCCGTGTTTTTCGATGCTGGTATTGACGATCTTGTTGTCGTGCACATGAAGATGTTCCGAATGCGTCAGATGCAAGCCGGCCCAGCGAAAGTCGTGGATATTCTACGCAAGTGCATTTGCGGCCCCCTTCCGGCTCCTCCTACCGGATAGACGGACGCGGTTCTTTTCGAGAGAGTTCTTGACGCGGCAGAATGCGATGCAGACGGACCCGACGCCATCTGCTATGATAATGTCTGCAACGTCG
>Ga0180438_10010132_pt1 | contig 11601 bp, 10 predicted proteins | sample SS_ome_12_FD_132455 | JGI IMG/M metagenome (GOLD analysis project Ga0180438, IMG submission 132455) | Hypersaline lake sediment archaeal communities from the Salton Sea, California, USA - SS_3_D_2 metaG | ecosystem: Environmental > Aquatic > Non-marine Saline and Alkaline > Hypersaline >...
ACCACTTCATCGTATCTATCATTACAAAGCATTAAAAGAAAGTGTAACAAATAACAGGACATTAGATGCTTATATCGGTGCAACAAAGAATCATCTCGACGTAGTAAACCATTTCATAAAGAACGATTATAACTACTGTATCGTCTTTGAGGATGACTTTACCTTTACATCTAATTACAAGAAGCACAAGAAGGATTTGAAAGAGTTTATTGACAGGGAGTACGATTTCGATGTATGTCTTGTTTCTACATCTAAGTACTACAGAATCAAGGAACACGACGATCTATTGTCGTTGTCGTATCAGGAATGCACAACTAGCTCCGGATATATCTTGAACAAGAAGAGTGTACACCGTGTTCAGGAGTGTTTCCAGACTGGACATGATAAGATGATTGAGACAGGAGATCATCATCGGTATGTATGTGATCGCTACTGGAAGAAGCTGCAGAAGGATAACAAATTCTTTGTATTCAAAGAGAAGTTTGGTTATCAACGACCAACATTTAGTTCTACAACCAACAAGTACTCTTGTCATTTTGATTAATCATACCTTTCTGAATTTTCTATTAATAATAGTTTATCAATAGAATAATATTAATTTAGTTAATCAGATTATCAAACTGCTGCATAGTCAATGTTGCCATATAAGCTTCTGAATCATCGAGACCAAATGTGACATAGACCTTTTTATCATGGATAGCTAACCCCGCTGCAAACTCAACACTCTTTGTTTTAAACCAGATAGGTTTAGAAACACTGAAAATATTAAACTTACGATCTAATTGAACAAACCTAGTAAAGTAGAATCGTCGATGATCTCTAAAAATTACCTCATGTACAGCTGCTACATAGTTACCTTTATAGGGAACAAAGCAGCTACCGCCTCTAATTCTTGTGTAGTCATTCTTGCTTGGCTTATTATGAACCACAGTACAAACACCTGTTTCCAGGTCAGGTTTAAGAACTACAACAGGATCAAGGGAGTAAACTAGATACAGCTCCTTATCTTTCACTAGTGGCATCCAGTTCTTCTGACATTCGTTGTCCTTGTATCCGGTTAGCCTCAACAGTTTATTGACCTGATGGGTTTTGTTATCAAGTCTATGCAGAACTAACTCCTGTGTCTTCTGGTTCTCTTTTGTTATCATCGAATTAGAGATGCCCCATATCTCTCCTTTAAATTCGAACCATCGCATATCGTCGTAACCGATAAGATGACTAGGGTAGGTTTTAATGAAATCAGGTTTAGCAACAACTGTGTTAGTTACATCCCCAGTAGGAATAGTATCAAGTAGTGCAAAATGATTATGAGTATCAGTCTTATCCCCCTGTAAGTAGACATAGCTGTTTTTAGAGGGATTGAAGGTATAATCTACCTCTCGTACATTCATCAAGAACTTGTTTAGATTTTTCGAATAGTACAACGATGGGTTACAAAGAGGATTTTCGTCAGCTACCTTGTTACTCACTACTAACTTGGTAAGCTCAATCTTATTACCAAGAGGTTTGCCATAGAAGTAAAGATTACTATGTGCACTGTTCTTGATGTGTGGTGCAACACCTAGTTTTCTGTCGTGAATAAGTAGATCACAATGCCCAATTCCTTCAGCATCTTTACCCTTCAAGTAGTTACACACGATCGAGAGCTCATACTGGAACATATACTTGTGAACATTGTAATCGACAAACAGAAGATCTCCATCAGGATACGGTTTTGACAGCGCATACTTAGCCAAAGTGTATGCAAGATGATAGCGACCATGCACTCGACAATGTAAAACAATCTTGTAAAGAGATTCAAGACGTTTAGGGTGATAAAGATGTGCTTGGTATCCGTATCTAAATGCTTCAGGAATTTTACCCAGATTGAAACAGAGATCACAGATAGAGTACATACTGTAGTAGACCTCTTCAACCCATCCACCAACCTCAATACGCTTCTTGTACCATTTAATTGCCTCTTCATACTCACCCATGTCAGAATAACTACGGGCAATATAGAACATATAACGACCATTCCGTGGACTTTTAACAAGTCCATCTTTTAGTAGCTTAATATCGCGAATGAACTTATCGGTTCGGTTACTACCGTCTCCCTGATCATTGTAGTAAATCATCTCGGTATTAACTGATACGGCATTTTGTTTTAGGCATGCGAAATACTCATGTGTTGGACTTTCGTACTTAGCTTGTAGTTCATTCTTGGCAAGACGAACGTTATAGTATTTTAAGGTAGTTGTCTTCTGCAGTACATTATAGTAATCGGCAGTTAATTTCTTTTTCCAGTTCTTATCGCTAACCTTAAGAATCATATCAGCATCCGAGAAAAGAAGATAGTCACACTTATTTCTTGCTAGCTGTAGAGCAATATTCCTATTATGACCAAAGTTAACCCATTCGTTCTGATGGATCTCACCCTTAATACCATGTTTGTCAAAGAACTCTTTAATAATTGTTTGCGTATTATCTGTTGATCCTGTATCAGAAATAACATAGTAGTCGATCCATTGGTAAACAGATTCCAGGCATCTAAGAATAATTTTAGATTCATTCTTTACAATCATGTTTAAACATACAGTCTTCTCACCACTTTTCTTCATCTTTGTGGTTCTATGAATAGTAAGAGGGATAGCTGTTACATCTTCATTAACATTAAATTCGATCTTGTTATAGTTAAAATGTAGGAAGTCATCTTTGAGTGTGTTGTAAACAATATCGGCTGTTTCAGCTGTATAATAATTTCGGTAATAACCTTCTATTTCATTGCTTGAATGAATGTTAAAATCTGCTTCATTGTACTTTTTGAGAGAGGATCGGTTTAGATTAGCTAAAACTTCCTTGATATCATTTTTAAAATTTTCTATATGACCTATAAAATTAGGTGAACAACCTTTAGTAAATGTGTATTGCAAAATAGGAGTTAGATCCTTTGAGTATTCGCTCATATTCTGCTTTGTCCAATGGTGAGGGAGCCCTGCTTTAATCCACTCGTCAAATGTATAATCGACATACGGTTTAATACCTAGTTTATAATGGTAGTTATACCAAGATATACACCGCGAGTAAGGGTTAATTACAAAGGTAAATAGATAGAGATCTTCAAGATTATATCTATCTTTAAGTATCGCTCCACGCTGATGATTCTCATAGACAACTTCATCACTACTATTATCCAAATCTCTTAATCCACTAATCTGTAAACCTTTCATCATAACATCATTTCCATTCCTAGGAATTGAAATATAACATCCAATTCTAGACATAATATAGTAGAAGATCTTACTATATTATTAATAATACATACGCATGTTTTACTCAGTTATAATCATCTTATTGATAATAGGCATACACTGATTTTCTTCAAGAACTTTCTCTTTGGCCTGCTTAATTGCTGGTAATGCAGATTGATATAAATTCGAATTCATAGCTGCTACGATAATAGATTTACACACAGATTCAGAAGCCTTATCGATAGGAACTGTGATAAAGGCTCCTTCAAATTCATCAGAAAGTTTGTGATGTCCACAATAGAAGCATAAGGTTTCTGTCACAATAGCATCAATGAACTCTTTAGGATTATCAACAATTACATAGTGACAATCGGTTGGGAATTTTTCATATCTATCTGCTTCAATATCGCTAAACAGTTCAATACCGCTATTTATAGCTACTTTATTCTCTTTACGTTTAGAGAAGTCTTTCACCTTAAGATCGATATAGTTCATTTCCAATGTCCATTCCGCTACCAATGAAGGGTTAATCACAATAGTTGTTCCTTCAACCTTGTTATCTTCTCCCATGACCACGGTATAGTCTGCGTCGTCTTTGTCTGTTAGCTCTAAGTTCTTCCAATGACCGTTGAGCGAATATTTATACAGATCTACATCAACCGCTCTGATCTTTGTTGTTGCCTCGCGTTCGATAACCATCTTAACATTTGATATCTTTTGGCTTTCATTAGAGGGTTTATCCTTTTTAACGTATAATCCGTGTCCACTACCCGTTTGAATTGGCAATTTAATCATATTTTCAGGTGAACAGATACGATTTTTAATGTATCCTAAGGTGTTAAATGCAACGGCCTCATGATTAGCATCACAAATCTCCTTGAGTTTGTCTATTGGTAGATCTCCTACAAAAGAGCAGTCGTGCCCTACTGAATCCTTTAGGTGATAGAATGTATAATCATCTGATGTAAACTCTAGTTCTCTTGAGCATACTGTGTCGTAAGAAACAGCTTTATGACTGTTATTCTTAGTTCTTAGCAGAGTAGGACAGTTGTGTGAAGCTTGTTCAATAAACTTATGTCCGTTATACTCGAATTTAATGCCTTCATCTGTAGAATTCTTATTGAACAGTACACGATCATAGCTCTTATCATGTGCTAGAAGTTGAATAGCGGGCATAACATACTGCCGATTCTTGAAGAAATACCAGTTACCGTCTAGTTCGAGTGAGTATGGGGTTGTAATTTCGTGATTTTCTCCCACAAACTCCAAAAACGGGTACAACTGTTGTACGGTTACATGATGTTTGCTATCAGCAACACACAACCATCTACCGATTCTGGTTATATCTTCACAACAGGTGATAAAGCTGTTCATCGTATTTTTAAAGAGGTATAAGCTCTTCCCAAAAGTAATTTTAAAGGTTACCTGATAGGGACCTCGTCTGCTCTGAATCTTCTGTACCATCTCAGTAGGGTATTCGGTGGAAGAATCGATAAATTCTGATTGAAGATTAAGCAAGAATGTAGAATCATCTTCATTTGCTTCGTTTGTAGAGAGAAGGTCTCGACAGAGAGTTCTACAGGCTTCTGCAGATAGTTGACCACTTTTATATCCAGCCTTTAGTAGAAGAATCTTGTTCTCATATGTTTTCGCAGAAAGGGACCCGGCAAAGTGATACGCGGAACAGTACTGCTCCTCCTTAAACAGATGCTCTGTCAACTCATAAAGATGAGTTGGGTTTTTATCAGAATCGTAATACTTTCTGAGATAGCCTTCTATCCCTGAAGAGCTCATATGCTTACTATAGGAAGTTACTTTCTAAGTCATTCAGTGAACGTATTAAGTAGCAGCAAAAATGATGACAAAGGAGGTATTCTACTAAAAAGTGTTACTACATTCGAAATGGGAACCAATCCTTTTGATTCCGATTCTGAGTCTTTCAACACAGATGCCATCGAGCGTGTGCGTGCTACTCTTGCCGAGCTTGACAAGCCTCTTGGGGACTCTCAAGAAGAAGAGTCTGACCTTCAAGAAGACTCTTCAGGCTACGACGATACCTCTCTGGAGGCACTGCGTGAGGAAACTCTCGCCCGTCTTCAGCGCCAGTTTAAGACTCACGTCGAAAGGACTGTTGATCTACTCATGGAGAATACTCTTATCGAGTACCTTTTCCTGAGCTGTTCACCTAAGAGTCTGAAAAACCTTATCTATAAGGCCATGATGATGTTTGAAGAAAACGAACTTTACCGTGACGGTAAGATGGAGGCCCCTGTTCTGATCTACTGGTTCCTCCAGCAGCTTGATAACACTGCTGCAAACTTTGACATTCTCGACCGTTTCATCACCATGTCACTCAAGGGGGTGTCTACTGTTGATCAGACAGATCTGTTTGTCACGCTCAATGCGATCAACCAGATCCCTTGGTACGAACACCGTCCCAGTTGTGTCAAGCAGCTCCAGAAGCTCATGAAGAAGCAGTGGAAGGTGGACCAAGAGTCCATGGTTGGCGTCAAGCACGAGGTTGAGCGTATTATCGCTCTTTGTTATAAAAAAGAGACGCGAAGTACTGCATATCGTAGGGCTCATTGAGTCTCATCCAGACGTTGTGTCGATGGATCTTTCTAACAATCTGATCACAGATATTGGCGCTAATTTTCTGATTGACATTTACAACGGTCAGAAAATTGATATGCGTTTTAACGATGTGTCCGCTAGAATGTCAAGCAGATTGTCAGAAATTGATATTAAGATTTATAAATTTATTTGCGCTTCTTGCGGGACTTGCGCTTCTTAGACTTACGCTTCTTGACACTGCGCTTCTTCTTACGCTTAGCACCACCTTTCTTAGCTTGGGGGCCGTGTTTCTCCTTATATTCTTTGTAAAGGCCACTAATATACTCTTGATCTGCCTTAAATATTTTAGAAAGAGAAGGATGGGAACGAACGTTATAGTTCGCAATAGCAATTAATCGTGCAATGATTTCACGGAACCCTTCTTTCTTCACAGCTTTGCGAAGGGCTGCCCGACGCTTAGAAACCCCAATTTTATCAACATTATCATATCCATACTTGGTCAGAAGTCCAGGGGTCACGATGATCGATCCTTTGCCTTTTTCTCCCGGTTTGCCGAGGTCCTTAATGCAGCTGGCCTTACGGTAGGTTTTCTTGACATGAGTGCCGTTAGCGCGGGTGTAACCCTTAACAACGGTAGCGTTGCGAGCGATCTCACCAGGCTTGCACTTAGGCTTCTTCTGACCGAGATGCTTGGCAGCGGTCTTAGTGCGCTTCTCGAGGTTCTTAAGGTACTTCTTGCGCTCCTGTGCTGTCTTACTAGGACCGTTACCATTGGCCTTGCGGTAGTAAGCCTTGACCTTTGTACCGTTCTTAGTTGTGTATCCATCAACTTTAATTGTTCCTTTACCAGGCATTTCTGTATATTTAAACGCAATAAAAAAGGTACTGGGTGTTTTAGATCGAACTTTCGCTCTTAGCCCAGTCGTCTAAAGTGTCAATATCGTGGTTGTCTTCCATCATGAGGGGTAGAATGCGATCTCCTGTTACTGAACCTTTCTCAATAATCACAGAACTCTTGACAATATCGATGCAACCGTTATGAATGTAACACTGCGGAAGCTCCTGCCGACAACGATTATAAGGCTCCGTTAAGTTTCCCCACTTCTTAAATAGAGGAATCAATGTATTATTTTCAACTGTATACATCTTTAGAGGCGACTTTTCAAACGGAACTACCGTGCGAAGTGAATCGTAGTCTTGGTACCTATCTATAAATGATGCTACAGCTGTTGTTAGGAGGCGGATAGGTCTGTTAGGGTATGTGGGTCGGAGTTGTACGATGGCGTCCGGAATCTCATAATCATTATCTTCAAGCCACTGTAGGTAGTGTTGGAAAAACTCCAAGTCTGTAGAAAGATCACCGGCTATCTGAGCTGGACGTAAGAAAGGTGCGTCAGCCCCGTATTGTTGTGCGATATCTGCATACTCTCGTGAGTCTGTTGTAACCACAACGCGGTCGATAAGGGGGCAACTTAAAGCTTGTTCAATCGAATGAGCCATTAAAGGTAAACCACGATAGGATTTAATACACTTATGTGGAATTCCTTTAGATCCGCTACGTGCGGGAATAAGGGCATGGACTGTGACCATTATAGTAACTTTTAATAAAGTTTATCCAAAATAAACGTCTAAGGTTAAATGGGTCAAGTAATATGAGAAGATATAGTAATTCAGATGAGCCGTAACAACTATCCATGTAAGATTTGCCAACATAGTTTTAGGTTCAAACATGCTTTACAACAGCACTATGTTCAGTGCAACGCCAGGTATCAGGATATGATGCGTCGTCGTGGTCAGGTTAACCAGCAGAGGCAGCAGAGAAATCAAAACTTACAGAGCTATCAGAGGAAACAAGAGCAGCAACGGTTAAGACAGATCAGACAACGGCAACAACAAAACTGGTCTCGTCCAGATCGTCAGCCTTTGCCAAAGTCTACGAATCAGAGCCGACAAGACATCCTAAGGCAGAAGAATATCCAACAGCAGTATGCTGAACAAAAGAGAATGCAACTGATGCGTCGTAAGCGTTTTGAAGAGAACCAGAGGAGGTACAATCCAGCTCCACAGAGACAGCAACAGCAGCAACAGCAGAGACAACCTAGTTTTCAAGACCGACGTCGTCAACAGATGCTGCAGAAACAGAGATATGCACAACAACAGGCTAATTTACAAAGACAACAACAGATGGCTTTAGCGAGAAGACAACAACCAAGTTGGCAAAACCAGAGTCAACAGAGGCAACAGAAACAGCTAGCAAGACAGCAGCGCTACGAGCGCCAGGTGGCTGAAAGGGAACGTCATCAACGCAGGCAGAACTATCAACAGCGCCGAGAACAGCAGATCCTACATGAGCAGCAACAGCGTCGTAGAGAGAGGGAGAGGATGATGAGAGAAAGAAACCTAATGCGCGGTCGTATGCCACAACAGGTTAACGTTGAACCAGCTGCAATTGTACCATATCGCTCAGTTAATCCAGAACGTTCTATTGTCCCAGCACGTGGTTACGGTGCATACGGTTCCGGTAATAACACAGATCTTTTCGCTCAGCTTCTAAAGGGTAAACGTGTTGTTATTGTTGGTCCGTCTAGTTCTCTTACTGGAAAAGGACGAGGTGATTTTATTGAAGGATTCGACCTTGTGGTTCGTACCAATAAGTCTTTTCGAACCATTCCTGCAGCTCGTCAGGGTGATATCGGCAAGCGTCTCGATATCCTTTACAACAATATGAATATTACCGATTCACCAGGGGAAAACAACTTTGATCCTGCTGATCTTTACCGTCGAGGGGTTCAGTACGTCTGTTCACCCTATCCACCCGTGGATCCATTTCGTAACGATATCATTCGGTTTGCCGCGAAAAATCGTGGACTTCTACCCTTTCATCATATCGATTCACAACAATACGGAAGGATGATTCAGTATCTTCAAAGTCGACCTTTCACGGGTACCTGTGCTATTCTCGATCTTATGAAGTTTGACATTAAGGAGCTTCATATTACAGGTATCGACTTCTATAAGTACGGTTACTACAAGGAGTACCAGAAGAAGAAGTTAACACAACAGGAGCGTGGTCGCATTCGTAATAACGGTATTCATAAGACCGAACCACAGATAAAACTTCTTAGGTACACCCTGGTCGGTAATAAGAAGGTTACAATGGACCCGGTTCTAGATTGGATTCTGTTTGGACCTTACCGGACTATTATGAAGAAGATATCTGAGAAAACTCACCTGTTTAAAAATGGTAACAATGAATTTAAATCGTTTCTTGATTCTACTGAGTCGATTATGGTAATAGGAACTACCGGAAATGTTTCGTGGGCACCAGAAACGAACGTTGTGGTTAAGCTTAACTTGAAGAGGGGGATCACCGCTAAGAATGATATTGTATTCTTTAATGGTGTTGTTGAAAGACAGTTAAAGGAGAACCCACAGCTATTACCACCTGAATCGGTAAAGTACATCATATCTTTTAAGAAGCATAAGCTGTTAAACACTTACGGTGATAAAGTCATCATAGTTAATCCTAAGTTCTTGCAGTCAGCACACCAGTTCCTCAAGAAGATAGATATCAAGAGTATTTCCTCTGAACTTTTTGCTATGTTGTTGTTAGTGCATTGTCGTCAAAAGAACATCTTTACAGCGGGTATTAACCTGCGCTCAAATAAGAACAGAATGTGCAACGCTATTGAGGAGGATACTCTATTCAAGTATATGACACGAATCAATATGGTTAATGGTATTTATTAATATAGATGGGTACTTATCTTTTTGACCAATACTCTCTTCTACACGCAGCAGTAGGAATAGTACTTTATTTCTTCGGTATCTCTTTTGTTAATACTATTTTAGTACATACCTTATTCGAAATAGCAGAGAATACAGAGATCGGCATGAATTTTATCAATAACTATTTTACCTTTTGGCCTGGAGGGAAACCACATGCTGATACACTAACTAATATAATCGGAGATACTGTCTCAATATCTATAGGATGGTTCTTAGCTCGTTTTGTAGACCGTATTGCCGATAAGTATAAGCTTTATGTATAACGATGCCTTTCTTTACACAGAAGGACAGACATAGCTGTGGTACTGTGGCTGCGGCTAATGCTATGCTCTATCTGGGCTATCCCCCTTCGGATAAACGAATCACAGTGATCGCAAAGTCAACACGTAACTACTACGGACGTGGTGTTAAAAGTAATGAGTATGGCCACAGTCTGAAGAAATGGCTTCCGTTTAACTGTACTATTAAAAGGAAGACTATAAGAAGTCGTGAAGAATTGTTAGAAAGAGTAAGTGAAGGGGATTGTGGGAATGTGGCAACAATCTTGTTGTATCGCGGTAGTAAAACAAAACACTGTGCACTGGCCTTCTCACGTGGTGGTAGAAGTATCTATCTAGCCAACGGCCGAAAAGATAAAGCTATCTATCGAATAGGTAAAAGTAAACAGGAAGAGATACTTAAGCGTGGTAGGGTAAACTGTTTCACTATAAGGTTAAGGTAACAACGTTATTTACTGGCGCTTTTCGCGATAGACTAGCAGTGCTCCTACAATAAACGGTATATGTTTAGTTGCATCGGGATGGGAGATCATCTTAATCTTGTAACTGTTGTTAGATTTAGGTTGGATTGTGCCGATCTCTGAGTTCTTATCTTTAACAGATATAACATCTTGCTTGTCGGTCTGGCTAAATGTGATAGGTGTATCTTCACTGTTATCAAACTTGATGGTAATGAAGTCCTTGCGCCTCTTGTAATAGTCTACAGTAACAGTTTCACCATTAAGGTCCATCTTGTCATTTTCAATCAGTAGTTCACCGTATAGATTTGGGTCGGTAGGTTCAAGCTTCCTGTCTAGCTTTTCTCCGGTTCCGTTAAATAGGACTGTACCGTTCTGTTTTGTGTTTAGTTCGATAAGTTGAACTGGTTCAGTCTTTAAGAGATAGTGAATGAATCCATCACTGTTTTCAAAGTTTTCTATGTACGGTCTAGGATATGTTGCACAGAAGAAGATAATAAAAAGTAAAAGGAGGAACCAAAGCCTACGCATATAGCTCAGTATACTGAGCTTTAACAAAAAAGTTTGACCAAAAAATTTTTTCGTGAAGGTCAATATATGTACTGGACTTTTATTGGTGTTGCTTTATTGATAATTGTGTGCTGTCTTACTACTTGTAGGAAGAGGCAGAAGGTAACGTTTAGTGAGATGTTTGATAATATGGTGGAAGAAACAAGTAAGAATAATCAAGGAAACCAACAGGTTTCGCCGATTGAAAATATTTTGGCTCTGTCGCAGGTTATCGACAGTAAGCAAGCTGAGATTGAATCGAAGGTGGAAGCCAATACTAGCCAAATCGCTAGTCTAACAGCCGAAGTTAAACAGTTAAAGGCCTACATCAAACAGCAGACCGACGCTCTTTCCAAAGCCGCTGGTGGATAAGTCTCTTATTTAAACTTTGAGTCGGGGAGTAATACCCAGTGCCATCTGTTCTTGGATAAACAGTTTAGCGGCGTAAGGTACTTGAACCTTAGCGAATCCATGGTTCTCCTTGCAATAGGTGCACTTAAAGATGTTCTTGTCTGGGTTTGCAATAGCAATCATGTTGCAACCGCGACAGACGAAGAAGACGTACTTATCTGAACAGTCGAACATACGCTCTTTTAGAAGGGACATTGTTCCGTGTGAGATCAGGGAATCACGTTCCATCTCACCTAGACGAAGACCACCCTCACGGGACTTACCCTCCGTCGGCTGACGGGTCAACAACTGTTGCGGTCCTGAACTTCTCGA
>Ga0180438_10010133_pt1 | contig 11599 bp, 15 predicted proteins | sample SS_ome_12_FD_132455 | JGI IMG/M metagenome (GOLD analysis project Ga0180438, IMG submission 132455) | Hypersaline lake sediment archaeal communities from the Salton Sea, California, USA - SS_3_D_2 metaG | ecosystem: Environmental > Aquatic > Non-marine Saline and Alkaline > Hypersaline >...
ATGAAGCTGCCGTCATCTAGGAACCGGGCGACCCGCTCCCTGGCGGTGAGCTTGCCCTTATCGTGCTGCGCCGCGATGCGTTTCTCTCCTCCGCCTTGCTGGGACTCCGCCCTCTTCTTGGCCAGGATATCGAGTTTCTCTTCGAGCGCCATTTCCCCTCCCGAGTATCAAGTTTGTGAAAAGTTTAACTTTGTGAAAGACATCACAGAGTATCCAAGCTAATTATATAACTGGGCAGTCTAAAATGCAAGGTAAGATAAGGGCCGGGGCCACGGCTCGTCATCCCTCCCGCCGGGCGATGGCGTCGGCCATGGTCAGCAGCCTTCTTGCCTGATTCGCTATGGGGGTGTCGATCATCTTGCCGTCGAGGGAGGTGGAGCCCAGACCCTGCGCCTCGGCTGCCTCGAAGGCGGCCACCACCTGCCGGGCGCGGGCTATCTGCTCCCCGGTGGGGCGGAATATGCGGTTTACCGGTGCTATCTGGTCGGGGTGGATGAGGAACTTGCCGTCGAACCCCAGGTTGCGGGCCAGCGCGGCCTCCAGTGCCAGCCCGGCTTCGTCCCTGAAGTTGTTGTAGGGGGTATCGACGGCGGCGACCCCCGCCGCCCTGGCGGCGACGACCACCGTCATCCGCGGGTAGAGCAGCTCATCGCCCTCCTCGGTGCGCATGATGCCGGTGTCCAGGGCGAAGTCCTCGGCGCCGAAGACGATGCCCACCACCCGCGGGGAGGCGCTGGCTATATCGAAGGCGTTGAGCAGCCCCTTGGCCGTCTCCACCCATGGCAGCAGTTTTATACTACCCCACTCTATACCCCGCTCCCTCTCCAACCGCTCGATAATGTCCGCTACCGCGATGACGTCGCCGGCTGTCGCCGGCTTGGGCTGGTTGATGCCGTCGAGGCCGGGCGCGATAACCGCCTCCAAATCCTCCAGCGCCAGGCCGCCGGCTATCGAGTTGATGCGAACGAATACCTGCTGTCCGGCGAGGGCCATCCCCGCTATCGACTCGCGCACCATCGTTCGGGCGGCCGCCTTCTCGGATCGGGGTATGGAGTCCTCCAGGTCCAGGATGAGCACGTCGGCGGGCAGGTGCCGCGCCTTGTCGATCATCTTCTGCCGGTTGCCGGGCACCGACAGCAGGGTTCTCAGCGGTTCCACTTGTCGTTCCTCAGGGGCACAGTATGGTATGCGCGGCCGATGATTGTCAAGTATTCTCTATTACAGCAGCTTATGTTAGAATCGGAGGCGATGGCTGCAGCACTCGGCACGACGATATGCGGCGACAGGGAGTTCCGCTGGGGGGAGAGGACCTATATCATGGGGATACTGAACGTTACCCCCGACTCCTTCTCCGGCGACGGGCTGGGCAGCGACGTGGAGGCGACTGTCGATCGGGCAAAGCGTATGGTCGAGGACGGCGCCGACATCCTGGACGTGGGCGGCGAGTCCACCCGCCCCGATTTCGCGCCGGTATCGGCCGGGGAGGAATTGGGCCGTGTCATCCCCGTCATCCAGCGGCTGGTGGGGCAGGTGGATGTGCCCATCAGCATCGATACCTGCAAGTCGGCGGTAGCGCGGCGCGCCCTGGAGTCGGGTGCCTCGATGGTCAACGATGTGTGGGGGCTGAGGCGCGACCCGGAGCTGGCGGCGGTGGCGGCGGAGTGGGGGGTGCCCCTGGTCATCGCGGCCAACCAGCGGGAGACCGGGTACGGGGATATCGTGCCCGCGGTGCTCGATTCGCTGAGGTGGGGCATCGACCGTGCGGTGGATGCAGGTTTGGCTCGTGAGAATATTATAATAGACCCCGGCATCGGGTTCGGCAAGACGCTGGAGGGGAACCTGGAGGTACTGCGCCGTATGGGTGAACTCAAGCAGTTGAACCGCCCGATACTGCTGGGCACGTCGCGCAAGTCGATGATCGGGATGGTTTTGGATTTACCCGCGGACCAGCGCATCGAGGGCACGGCGGCCACCGTGGCCATCGGCATCGCCAACGGAGCCGACATCGTCCGGGTGCACGATGTGGCGCAGATGGCGCGGGTGGTGCGCATGTCCGACGCCGTGGTCAGGGGAAGGTGGAGGTAGGTGGATGTCTACCTTGGCCTGGGGAGCAACCTGGGTGACCGGCAGGCGAACCTGGAACGGGCAGTCGAGCTTCTGGGCCAGAGGCTCGATATGGTAAAAATGTCATCGGTCTATGAGACCGAGCCGGTGGGATATGAAGACCAGCCGATGTTCCTCAACGCTGTCTGCCGTGTAAAGACCGATATCGGCCCGCTGCAGCTGCTGTCGCTGGTCAAGGGCATCGAGGCCAGCATAGGCCGGGTGCCCGGTTTCACCGACGGGCCGCGCCTTATAGATATTGACATAATCTTATACGGCGATATGGTGATGATGGACCCCGAGCTGACCATCCCCCACCCGCGGATGGCGCAGCGGGCGTTCGTCCTCATCCCCCTCGCGGAGATCGCTCCCGGCCTGGTGCATCCGTTCTCCGGGGAGAGCGTAGAGGAGATGGTGGCGAATGTCGACGGAATCGACGGGGTGAAGAAGGCAGGGAAGCTGGAGGTTTGAGATGTATGAGGTATCGGTGAGGGAGCACTTCGATGCGGCGCACGCGCTGCGGGGGTACAAGGGCAAGTGCGAGAATCTGCACGGACACCGCTTCGAGGTGACGGTGACTCTGCGCGCCGCGGGCCTGGACGATATCGGGCTGGCCTACGACTTTACGGAGCTGAAGAAGCACCTGCGGGAGGTGCTGGAGCGTCTGGACCACACCTCGCTGAACGATGTGCCGCCGTTCGACCGCATCAACCCGTCGTCGGAGAACATCGCGGTCACAATTTATGGGGAGCTCCAGCAGAGGGGACTCCCCATCTATAGCGTCCGTGTCTACGAATCCCCGCAGACCTGTGTTACCTATATCCCCGAAGGTTAAACCTAGCTCTTGGCTTCCGGCTCGTCGGCTGCCTCCGGCGGCTCCTCGATCCTGGTTACCGCCATGATCCAGCCGATCCAGAAGCCCAGCATCAGCACCACCAGAACGCCGACGGCCACCGGGACCATGATGGCCCACACCACCTTGTCCGCCTGCAGCACTATCCCGGCTATGAATGCCGCCCCGGCCAATATGGTTCCCAGGCAGATCAATGCACCAACTACGCGTGACATATATATGTTTCCTCCGTTTAGGTTTGAAGCTCAGGCGGCAGCAGGTTGGGGATAGTGTCCTCGATAGGGTAGCTGACCGCGCACTTTTTGCAGTGCAGCGAGCCCTTGACTATCTCTTTTTCGTCCTCCTCCTCGACGGTGAGCTCCAGTTCCCCCTTGCACACCGGGCAGGCGAGGATATCCATCAAATCCCTTTTCATCATCCCTCCTTGAGTCGAATAGCATTCTACTCCAACCGAATCCCAATCGTCAACACGGCGACGTTTATCTTGACACGTCGTTCGCCCAGACAATAGAATGCGATTGGTCGGTACAGGAGTATAGAGTTGAAAAAGACGCGGGTATGCCACATGCTGAGCATCGAGCACCCGGTGATACAGGGGGGGATGACCTGGATCGCCAATGCCGAGCTGGCGGCAGCGGTCTCCGAGGCGGGGGGACTGGGGGTTATCAGCCCCAACGCCGGGATGCGGCTGGAGGACGACATGGTGCAGAACCTGCGGGGGCAGATACGCAGGGCAAAAGGCCTCACCGATAAGCCGCTGGGGGTGAACCTGGTGGTGTTCATCCCGGGGATCGAGGAGCTGATCGAGGTGGTGATAGAGGAAGGCATCGAGGTGGTGGTAACCTCCGCCGGCGACCCGGCACGGCACACCGGACGAATGAAGCAGGCCGGCATCGCAGTGCTGCATCTGGTGTCGTCGGTCAAGCAGGCGCGGCACGCGGAGGGGGTGGGGGTGGATGCGGTCGTGGCCGAGGGCTTCGAAGCGGGGGGGCATAACGGCTTCGACGAGCTGCCCACCATGGTGCTTGTCCCGCACGTCGCAGACGCGGTCGGAATACCGGTGATCGCTGCTGGGGGCATCGCCGACGGCCGAGGCCTGGCCGCCGCGTTTGCCTTGGGTGCCGAGGGGGTGCAGCTGGGCACCCGCTTCGTCGCCACGCGCGAGTGCATCGCCCCGCAGAATGTGAAGGATGCCATCGTCGCCGCTAACGACACAGGGACGGCGATCACCGCGCGCAACCTGTCCCCGACACGCGGCCTGACGAACGGGTTCTCGGCTCAGGTGGCGGAGATGGACAAGCACGGCGCCACCGCGGACGAGCTGCTGGCGTTCATCGGCGTGGGCCGGGCGCGGATGGCGCTGCTGGAGGGCAGGGTGGAGGAAGGCGAGGCCTATGCCGGTGCCGCCGCGGGCATGATCGGCGACATCGTCGGTGCGGGTGATGTGGTGAATCAACTTATCGAGGGTTACGACAGGATCGTCGCCCAATTGAAGGAAGGAGTCAGCAATTGAAGAAGACCAGGCTTTGCGAGCTGCTGGGTATCGAGTACCCCATAATACAGGGGGGGATGGGGCTGATCGCCGGCGCCGAGCTGGCGGCGGCGGTGTCCGAGGCCGGCGGGCTGGGCATCATCAGCCCCAACGCCGGGGAGCCGGACTGGGGCAGGGTGGCGGACAACCTGAGGAATCTGATCCGCAGGGCTAAAAGCCTTACGAAGAAGCCGTTCGGGGTGAACTTCCCGATACACATGATCGGGGATGACCGGCAGCTGATCGATATCGCGGTGGAGGAAGGGGTGCGCATAGTTACTACCGGCGCGGGCAGCCCGGCGCTCCACACGCCGTATTTCCACCAGCGCGGGGTGAAGGTGCTGCACCTGGTGGCCACGGTGAAGCACGCCCTGGGGGCGGAGAAGGCGGGGGTGGACGCCGTGATCGCCGAGGGCTATGAGTCGGGCGGGATCAACAGCCGGGACGAGCTGACCACGTTCGTGATGGTGCCGCAGGTCGTCGATGCGGTGGGCATACCGGTGGTGGCTGCCGGTGGCATCTGCGACGCCCGTGGCATGGCGGCGGCCATGGCACTGGGAGCCGACGGGGTGCAGATGGGCACCCGCTTCGTCGCCACAACCGAGTGCCTGGCGCACCAGGGTTACAAGGATGCCATCGTCGCCGCTGGGGATACCGATACCGTGATCACCGGCCGCGGCTCGATGCTGGTCAGGGGGTTGCGGAACGCCCTCACCGACCGGGTGATGGAGAAGGAGAAGGCCGGCGGCTCCGACGAGGAGGCCATCAGGATGTTCTCCGAGCTGTCGGAGGCGGCGCTGCTGCGAGGCGATGTCGAGGGGGGGCGCGCAGCTTACGGCGCAGGTGCGGGGTTGGTTCGCGGTATAGTGAGCGCGGGCGATGTGGTCAGGGGCATGGTCGCGGAATACGACAGGATCGTGGCCGGGCTTTAGGCCAGGTAAATCTTGCGCATCAGCGTGATGACATTGGTAGGCAGCGGCTCGGCTATTCGTAATACCAGCCGTGCGATGGCTACGCCCACGATGGCGGCGAGGAAGCCGCCCACGATGTCCAGCGGGTAGTGCACCCCCATGTACACCCGCCCGAAGGCGATGGCCACCGCCGGGACGAGCAGAATGTAACCCATCTTTCGATTGTACAGCCACACCCCGATGGCCATTGCGAAGGCGGCGGCGGTCGCGTTGGAGGGGAACGACGGGTCGGTCGGGGGATAGAATACCAGATTGACCTGTGAAGGGAACGCCTCGAACGGCCGCAGGCGGTCGGGGAGCGCGGCGTTGAGGATGTACACCACCAGGTTGGCGAAGCCCATGCCCGCCAGAGCGCAGAACACCGCCCGCTGGTTCCTCTCCCGCTGCTCGCGGTCATGCCCCACGAACCACAAACCCACCATGGCCAGTATCATCACCACCGGGACGAACAGGTCGCAGGACAGCGTCCTGATGATATCGTCGATGGAGGCGACCCTGCCCGCGAGGCCGTTTATCCAGAAGAAGACGGTCTCATCCGCCGATATCATCGCTCTCCGCCCTTGAAGTATTTGGAGATGGAGCGCCAGTAGGTCTGCCGCCTCAGGGTGTCGATGCCCTCATCGTCGTTCTCGATATGGGAGGCCAGCTTTCGGTTAACTATCGAGGATACGGCCAGGGTGACCGCCACCGCGAGGAAGGTGCTCACCGCGAGCCAGAAGAGCTGAGGCGGCGTATCGAAGGTAGGCTGGGCCAGGTCCAGACCGGTGAAGCGGAAGAACCAGATGAACACGGCGGCGATGGCGACGGCGCCGAAGGCGTAGCCCCAGGCCTTGTTGCCGAAGAACGATATCCCGCGGAGTTCCCACCGGGCGGCGATCACCTGCAGCATGCCGACGACCGCGACGAACACGTACAGGCAGTACTCCGCCACGAAGGCCCACGATCCTATATATCCATCCATACCAGTTATCCCGGCTTACAATCCCGGCTCGCTTTCGACATCGCTCTCCGCGATGAGCCGCTGGCCGTACTCCAACAGCGTTTCCACCGGCACCTCGGATGGCTTCTTTAACTCGAAATATTTCTTGAGCGCCTCCAGCGGCTCCAGCGCCTCGGCTGACGAGATGGGCATGCGCGGGCGGTGCTCCCGCGCCACGTCCCGGGATACGGCGGCAACGGTGTGGGCGTCCTGCAGCGCCCGGCGCACCTCGCCCTCGTTCAGCAGGGGCGCTAGCTGTTCGGTTATCGATATCAGGACACGCACCACGGCATCCTTAACGTCGTGGCTGGCGATGGCGTCGGTCACCGCCCGTGTAGGGTCGGTTTCGCCTTCACCCACATCCACCTTGACGGTCACGAAGCGTCGCGCGTTGACCGGCTGGAACCGGAAGGATACACGACGGTCGCTGTCGATGTCCACGATGAAGAAACCCTTGTCGTCGTCTTCCTCGCTGAAGTCGATGCGCTGGAGGCTGCCGGGGTAAACCAGCGGTGGACTGTCGCCCAGCACCTGCTTCTTGTGGATGTGGCCAAGGGCAATATAATCGAATTCTGGCCGGGCCACGTTGCTCTGGAGCAGCACGTAGTCGTGCCCCATGATCATGCCCCGCTCGGAGCCGATCTGGGCGTTGGACAGATAGGCGTGGGCGGCGAGCACCGCGGGCAGCCCGCGGTCGAGGGCCGAGGCTTCCTGCTGGAGGCGCTCGGTTAGTATGGCCTGCAATCGCTCGTTGGTCCCTTCAACGTCTAGTCCCTTGGTGTCCTCCCGGCTGAGGAGGGCGCTGCGCCGCGCCCAGGGGAGGGCGACTATCTGCAGGGGGCCCGCTTTGGTGTCGACCCGATGGGTGCCCGGCCTGCTGGCCACGGTGACGTTCTCCACCTGCAGCGTCCTGAATATCTCCAGCGTGGTGGCGCGGCCGACGGCGTTGGGCAGGTCGTGGTTGCCGGTGAGCAGGAATACCGGTACGCCGGCCGATGCCAGCCGCCAGATGCGCAGGGCGAACTCCCGCTGGTGGGTCTGCGACGGGTCGCGGCTCTTGTAGGCGTCGCCGCAGAACAGCACCAAGTCGATATCATTGTTCAGGGCATAGTCCACCACCTGGTCGAACGCATCGAGGAAGTCGTGGAGCCGCCAGGAGAGGCCGGTTTCGGGGTTTATGCCCCCGCTGTAGTTCTCCACCCCCAGGTGCAGGTCGGCGAAGTGCAGTATCCTCATGTGTGAAGCCCAACCTCCAGCCGTTTCACAATCTCTATACGGTCGAGGCCAACGATCGAGATAACCTTGGTCCTGCTGGTATAGCCCTTCTCGATGGTGATGTTGCCTCGGCTCACCCCCAGCGACCGGCTGAGGAAATCGATCAGCTCCCTGTTGGCCTGTCCCTTGACCGGCGGGGCGGCGATTTTAATGTGGAAAACGCCGTCCTCAAGCTTGAGCACCTCGTTGTGCCTGGCGTTGGGCTGGACGCGTAGGGTGATGGTCGCTGGCTGCTGGCTCATATCTCACAGCCCCGTTGAACAAGATAGCGACCCGCTAAGTGGATCGCTATCGCATAGATGTATTTCAGGAAGGTGGCGTTACGCCATCACTTTGGTCTTTTTGCGGACGAAGTCCACGATCTCATTGAGGGGCGTCCCGGGGATGAAGATGCCGGCCACCCCCAGCTTTTTAAGTGCTTTGAAGTCGTCTTTGTAGATAATCCCGCCAAGAATCAGCAGCACGTCTCCCTTGCCCTTCTCCTTGAGCTTCTGTACGATCACCGGCATGACCAGCATGTAGTTGGCGGTGAGGCTGCTGATGCCCACCACGTTCACATCTTCCTGGGCGGCGGTGGTTGCGATCTGCTCCGGCGTCATGTTCCCGCCGTATATCACCTCGAAGCCGGCGTCGCGCAGTGCTTTGCTGACCACCACCAGGCCGGCCCAGTGCCCCTCCAGCCCCGCTTTCGCCATCAGGATCTTAACCTTGCTATCAGCCATCGCACAGTCTCCTTCTATATCCCTATGGGGTAAGGCCACTCGCCGTAGGCGGCCACCTGCGCCTGCATTATCTCGCCGAAGGTGGCATAGGCCTTAACCGCCTCGAAGACGTGAGGGTAGACGTTCTCGTCGCTGTTGCAGGCGTCCACCACCCTCTTCATCGCCTCGTCGTGCTTCTTCTTGTCGCGCTTCTCCCTGAGCTTGCGCAGCTTCTCAGACTGGATCTGACGCGAGCTTGCCGGGTCGGGCTTGAAGATGGGCACCTTGTAGGGTTCCTTCGCCTGGCGGAAGATATTGACCCCCACGATGGGTATCTCCCCGGAGTCCACCTTTTTCTGCCGCTCGATGGGCTTGTCGCGGAGCAGGCGGTGATACCATCCGTCCTGCATCGCCTGCGCCATACCGCCCATGTCCTCGATCATCTTGATGTAGTCCCAGGTGCGTTCCTCCAGCTCGTTGGTCAGGTTCTCAACGTAGTACGAGCCGCCCAGCGGGTCGATGGAGTTGGTGACCCCGGTCTCCAGCGCGCAGATCTGCTCCGTCCTGATGGCCAGCAGCATGGACTGGTCCGAGGGCAGGCACACCGCCTCATCGTAGCCGTTGGCGTGTATCGACTGCGCCCCGCCGAGCACGGCGGCCAGCGTCTGGTAGGCGATGCGTATCAGGTTGTTGTACGGCTCCTGCGCGGTGTGGGTCGAGCCGGAGGACTGGACATGAACGCGGAACTTGGCGCAGTTGGGGTCCTGCACCTTGTACCTGTCGGTGACGATCTTGTACCAGATGCGCCGCGCCGCCCGCAGCTTGGCTATCTCCTCGAAGAAGTCGTTGTGCACCGCGGTGTTGAAGGCGAAGCGGCGCACGAAGCGGTCCAGCGGTATCCTGCCGCGCCGTTTCTCCTCCTCGACGAAGTCGATGGCGGCGGCGAACAGCAGGCCCAGCTCCTCTACCGCGTTCAGCCCCAGGTCGCGGGGGTTGTATGAGTCGTGGCATATCGGGTTCCACTTGGGCGCCACCTCGGCGCACCACTCGATGAAATCGGTGCCGTACCTGAGGTATCCCTTGGGCGTGGGCTGCTTGGGGATGTTAAGGCAGGCCCAGCTGAGTATGCAGCCGGCGGTGGTGCCCCTGATCTGCTTGAGGTCGATGCCCCTCTTCTCCGCGTTGGCGAAGTACATGGTGGTTATGGGGCCGCGCTCCGCCAGGTAGGTCGAAACGCGGTCTATGGGCAGGTCGCGGAAGGCCACCTCAACGTCGTCGATGGAGTTCAGCGGCAGTCCTGAGTGTCCGATCTCGTACTCCACCGTGGGGTCGTCGGCGTCCACCCCGATGGCGGTGGTGATGTCCGGCGCCACCGAGAAGCCGGTTTGCCCCAGGGCGTACTCCTCTTTATACAGCTTGTTGGAGTCCTCCGGGGTGTTGAACCCGCTCAGCCGCCTGATGGTCCATACCTGCCCGCGGTACATCGAGGGGTAGGGGCCGCGGGTGAACGGGGGCTGCCCGGCGATGCCCAGATCACGGTCGTGGTCCAGGTCCTTGATATCCTTATCGGTGTAGATATCTTTTACCGGTATCCCTGAAGCGGTATAGTGTTGCTCTTGCTGCATTAATCGGCCTCCTCGCCAGTTTGCCGTTCGGTCGTAACTGGGGTTAGTTCTGGTGCCACCTTTCCTTCTTGACCCTCTCGGTGATGTGGTTGATGATCACATCGTTGGGCGTGCCCGGGCCGTAGAATCCGGTGACGCCGGCCTTCTTGAGGGCGGGTATGGCCTTCTTGGAGATGATGCCGCCGCCGATCACGCAGATGTCGGTGCCCTTGTCCTTGAGCATCTTGGCGATCTCGCTGTAGAACTTCTCCTGAGACCACGCCAGCGAGCTGAGGCACACCACGTCCACGTCCTCGGCCACCGCCGTGTTCACTATCATGTCCGACGTCTGGTACCTGCCGGTGTAGATCACCTCCATGCCCGCATTGCGCAGTATCTGGCACAGCAGTTCGGCTCCGCGGTAGTGGGAGTCGGTGCCGGGTTTAGCTACCAGTACACGTATTTTCCTGTCTTCTGACTTAGCCACTTTCACCTCCGGTATTATTATGAAAGGATTAAATTTTTAGTTGAGGAAGTCCGGCCGCTCCAGCATGCCCACCGTGTCGTAGCTGTAGCCGAACGCCTCGCGGATCATGCCCAGTATCTCGGAACGGGTGGCATCCGCCTTGAAGCACTCGATGATGTAGGGCATGAGGTTCTCCTTGGTCTTGGCCTTGTCCCTGAGCGTTAGCAGGGCCTGGCGCGTCTTCTTGATGTCGCGGTTCTGCTTGTAGTCTTTGCACTCCTTCAGCAGGTCGGACTGCACCTTCGCCATGTCCTCGAACTCGTACTCCTCGATCTCGGGGTCCTTGTCCTCCGACTGTCGGAAGAAGTTGACGCCCACCTGTATCAGCTCACCCTTGTCCATGGCGGCCAGCTTCTCGTCGCGGGCGTTATTGGCCAGCTGCCGCAGCCAGCCACTCTCCGCCACCTTCCAGATGCCGCCCATTTCCTCGATCTCCTTCATCATCTCCCAGGATTTCTCCTCCAGCTGGTTGGTGAGCCACTCCACGTAGTACGAGCCGCCCAGCGGGTCGGCGGTTAGCCCCACGCCGGTCTCCTGTGCGATGATGTGGTTCAGGGCCAGCGTTATCAGCGATGACTCCTCGGAGGGGATGCAGAAGGCCTCGTCGTGGCGGGCGTAATCCACCGCGTTGGCGCCGCCCAGTATGGCTGCCAGCGCTTGGAAGCCGATGCGGGCGATGTTGTTAAGCGGCTGCTGGCGGGTGATGGTCTGCCCCGGCGTCCGCACCGCGATGCGCAGCCGGCACAGCTTGTCGTCCGTGGCGCCGAAGTGCTCGCGGGCGATCTTGGCCCACATCCTCCGCGCCGCTCGCAGCTTGCACACCGTCTCGAAGAAGTCCAGCGACGATGCGATGCTGATGGTCACCCGGCGGCCTATCATGTCGAATGGCACGCCGCGGTCCACCACCTCCTGGCAGTAGGCCTTGGTGGAGGACATGATGATGCCCAGCTGCTGTATCGAGTTGCACCCCGCCTCCCACAGGTCGTAGGCGATGGGGGCGAAGGGCGAGAACGTGGGCATCTCCTTGGTGACGAACTCGCTGAGGTCGCCGTTGAG
>Ga0180438_10010134_pt1 | contig 11599 bp, 9 predicted proteins | sample SS_ome_12_FD_132455 | JGI IMG/M metagenome (GOLD analysis project Ga0180438, IMG submission 132455) | Hypersaline lake sediment archaeal communities from the Salton Sea, California, USA - SS_3_D_2 metaG | ecosystem: Environmental > Aquatic > Non-marine Saline and Alkaline > Hypersaline >...
CACATTCATCGAGAGCCTGGGTGATGTGAAATCCAGGAATGCTGCGGGCCGAACCTTTGGTCTCGGTCTCCGTCCGCTGAGCCACCAGCGTGGGACGATAGAACTCCTCCGTCAAGCGACTCGACACCAGTCCCACAATGCCGGTGTTAAAACTAGGATGGGTGATAAGATACAGAGGCCGACTGAGGCCATCTTCCAAGATCACCTGGCGCGCCAACTCAACCGCAGACTGGGTCAGGGACTGTCGTTCGCGGTTTTGATCGTCGAGTTTTTGGGCCAGTTGACCGGCGCGGAAGACATCGTCGGTGACGAGTAGCTCGTAGGCATCGCGAGCATGCTCCAGGCGACCAGCAGCGTTGAGCCGGGGGCCGAGCACAAAGCCAATCGTGGTGGCATCAACTCCACCCGGTTGGACCCCCGCTTGAGCCATCAGCATCTGCACGCCAGGGCGCTGCGGGGTATTGAGCCGCTCCAGGCCACGGGCTACCAGAGCCCGATTCTCACCTTTCAGGGGAGCCAGGTCAGCCACGGTGCCCAAGGCCACCAGGTCGAGAAACTCCTCTAATGCCAGCGAGGAGCGATGACCAAGTTGATCCTGTCCTTGTGCCAAGGCTTGGGCCAGCTTATAGGCCAACCCCACACCGGCCAGTTGATCGAACGAATAGCGGCAACCCGGCTGCTTGGGGTTGATGGCGGCCAGGGCGGGAGGGATCTTGTCACTGACGAAGTGGTGATCGGTGATGATCATATCCAGGCCCAGCCGGTTACCGTGAGACACTTCCTCCACCGACCGGATACCACAATCGACCGTCAGCACCACACGCACACCTTTCTGAGTCAGGTAGGTTAGTGCCCCCTTATTCAACCCATAGCCTTCGTCGAAGCGGTCAGGAATATAAGGAGTCACCTTCCCACCCAAGGCGGTCAAGGTGTGAGTCATCAATGCGGTGGCGGTGACACCATCTGCGTCGTAGTCGCCGTAGATGGCGATCAACTCGCCGGCCTTGATGGCCTGATGCAAGCGCCCCACCGCTTCGGGCATGCCTTTCAATTGAAAGGGATCGGTGTCGTCCGATGGCTGGCAAGCCAGGAAACTGCGAACCTGGTCCGGTTCCTTAATGCCCCGATTGTAGAGAATCTGGACAACCAGCTTGGGCAAATCAGGAAATCGGGCGAATTCCGATTCGGGCAGACGAGAATGAACGTGCCAATGCTTGGAGGTAGGAGGCAATCTCTAATCCCCAGATTCAGCAGACGGTAGACAGGCCCAACGCCCCCTATCTACCGTCTACCACTTACCGTCTTATCTACTGTCTGCTACCTACCGAATTTATACCCATCCCTGGTTGCGGATGAAGTCAGTAATAACCGGCAGCTCCACATACTCCCCCTGGTAAGCTTTGTAAGCCGGCCAGAAGGAGACGAACCACACGATGATGAACGAAAGACCACATGTGACGGTGGAGAGAACAATGCCAATAATGCCCAACGGGACCCAGTACGCGAGCGACTGAACTGCATGAAACTTCTGGAAGGGGCGTAGCTTGTTCGTCTCGGAGAGCAGGACGACGATGGAAATGATGATGGGAATCGGGTACGAAAGGGCAGCCATCAACTTGTCATTATCATTGATGTCGTTTTCCGGAGCTGGTATTTCAGCGTTCATAAGTGACCTCCTATTTTTGTCTACTCTGTTGGTTAATAAGATTTTATACCATAATGCGATCTTGACCAAACTGTCAAGCAGCGGCTTGGGGCTGCCGCCCTAGCTCCATAACTATATACGCAGCTTACGCCTCTATGGTTGCAAAACGATCTTGCCAAACACCTCGCGCGCTTCAAGGCGACGGTGAGCCTCGGCCGCCGCCGAGAGAGGCAGTACGCTGTCGATCACCGGTGTCAATTTACCCTCATGCGCCAAGCGCAACACAGTACGGAAGTTGTCCTGATTGGAGCTAAAAGATCCCAGCAGCGTAGCCTGTTTGGCGAACAAGGACCATAGATCGGTCTCTCCCCAGCGTCCGGTGGTCGACCCGCAGCTCACCAACCGTCCGCCAATGGCTAACGCCGCCACGCTATCCTTCCAAGTGTCAGCCCCCACGTGCTCAAACACCACGTCGACACCACGCCCATCGGTTAGCTTGCGGACGGCGCGGGCAAAGCGAGGCTGCCGGACATAGTTGATCATTTCGTCGGCCCCCAGGTCACGGACGCGGGCCAGCTTCTCGTCGGTACCAGCAGCGGCGATGACCCGCGCATCGAGGTATTTGCCCACTTGCACGGCAGCCGTTCCCACGCCACTACCAGCCGCCAACACTAGCAAGGTTTCCCCCGGGCTCAACGCAGCCCGGTCCACGAGCATATGCCAGGCGGTGCCAAAGGCGATCAAGGTAGCTGCACCTTGTTCAAAGGTGACACTATCAGGCAATAGCCCAAACACGAAAGCTGGCAACTTGATATACTCGGCGTAACCGCCGTGCACATCTACGCCTACGATCTGGCGTTCAACGCACATATTCTCCTCTCCAGCCTGGCACAGCTTGCATCGACCACACCAAATGCCAGGCCCGCTTACCACCCGGTCACCTACATGCAGATCGGTCACGCCTTCACCCAATGCAACGACCTCGCCTGCCGTCTCTATACCTGGAATATGAGGCAGATCCACCCGCTGGCCCTGATCCCCTCGACGGGTGAACACATCCAGATGATTTAGGGCACAGGCCCGCACCCGCACCAGCACCTCACCGAGACCTGGCTCGGGCGTGGGAAAGTCTTCATAACACAGCACGTCTGGGCCGCCGCGCTGGTGCATGACAACTGCTTTCAAGGACAATGCCTCCGAAAAGAAACGGAAGGTTAGGCCGTGTTGACATTTGAGGCTTTGCACCTGAGAACCCTGCAACAATTAGCGAAATGTACGCCTGGGAATGCGCAAATGTCAACACTACCTAGTAGGCTGATAAAATGGTGGGGAACCGAGTCGAGTCAAACTGGCCGATCCGCTCCGGTCCGAGTTGGACCAGGTGCCCGTGGATGCGATGTGAATCGGCCAACAGCCGACTTACATCAATCCCCATACAGGCGGGCTCAAAATGGGCTAGCTTGGGGATGGCCCGCGCCAGCGCCTTCATCGCGCCTGGCCAGTTTTCCCGCTGTACGTGATAAAGGGCCACCCCCACCTGGAGAATGCCCTGATAGAGCAGACGGATGGGACGGGGTTCCGCCAGCCAAACCGCCTCGATGGTCTCGTGACATTCAAAGTACTGGCGCTGGTTGAACTGCTCAATGCCGCGTATTAAGCCAGACGGGGGGTGTTCATAGCACGGACTCAAGTCGGGCCGCCAGGCCCACTTCTTCACCAGCGACGACAAATCCCTGGCCACGGTCGATCGCCCGACGAAAGCATCGCAGCCAGCTTCCAGCGCCCGCTGGCGCAACACCAGATCAACGTGAGGCCCATAGGCCAAGATCGGCACCTGTCGCCATTGACTCTCATTCTTAGCGTGGTCTACCATGTGCTCCCAGTCAAGTGTACGGGAGTCGACATTGACCAGCACCAGCGCAGGAAACCCTTTCAAGAGCCGATCAAAAGCGGGGGTTGTCTGAGCGGAAACCGGCTCGTAGTTCAACGCCCGGAGCCCGCCTTCGATATCGGTCCCAAACATTATGTCATCTTCAAGCACAACGATAGTACGTGTCAGAGGTCACTCCTGACGTATAGAAAGCGTTATCCTCCCCTCAACATCTGCATAAGCTGCTCAAGGCAGCCGGGAGGCTCTGATGGTGTACCAGGCGGCGCTGGCTCGGGCGGATCAGGGAGGGTCGGCGGTGTTTCGCTGATGATCTTTTGGTAAGCGGCAAACACGTCGCCACGTCCACTTCCCTGGGCATTGGGATTCTGCCCCAGTTCCAGAGCTGTGGTCATCAATGCCCACTTGACCTGGTTAGGCGTGAGGTCCGGTTTAGATTGCAGCAGCAAGGCTGCGCTGCCAGCAGCGTGCGGCGTGGCCATGCTGGTGCCTGATAGCTCTACATAGCCAGGCACAACCACCGTCCCAAGTTCGGTGTCATCAGCCTGGGCAGCCACAATGCCAGCGCCGGGGAAGACCAGATCAGGCTTGACGCGGCCATCGGATGTGGGGCCGCGCGAGGAGAAGCTCGTCACATTGTCAGCGTCGTCCACAGCGCCGATGGTGATGACCCAGCGAGCGCACCCCGGAGACCCTACAGTCGAGGCCTCCGGCCCAGCGTTACCCGCCGCAGCACAAACAACGATGCCGAATTGCTGCACCACCTCATCACACAATGTCGAGAGTGCATCCGAACCATCGCAGGGACCAGAGCTACCCAGCGACAGATTGATGATGTGCACGCTCTGGTCGACGGCCCATTCGATGCCGGCCATCACACCGCTCATCGCGCCGCTGCCACGGGCATCAAGTACCTTGGCCGTATATAGGCTGGCACCAGGCGCGACTCCCCGGTACGTTCCACCAGAGGTAGCGCCGGTCCCAGCGGCAATGCTCGCTACGTGGGTGCCATGCCCATTGTCGTCGGTGCCGTCGCCACCAACATAGCTAGTCATAGCAGCTACCCGCCCCTCAAAGTCGTCGTGACTGGGATCAATGCCGGTGTCCACAATACCGATCTTGATCCCTTCGCCTCGGAAGCCTGCATCCCACACCGAGGGAGTCTGGATACGCGGCACAGACACATCCAGGCAGGTGTGAACTGGTAAGTCAGGCCAGATATACTCCACCGTTTCATCGCGACTAAGCGCCTCGATGTCCCCTGGACGCACCTGCAAGGCGGTGAACGGGAAACGCTTGAGGCTGTGTGTCACCTGGGCATCAGTTACCGCTCGTTGCGCCATGAATACCTGCGGTTTGTGGCGGACAATGACACCAACAGGCTCGTCCACAGCAGCCGAACTGATTTGGGTCTTTAGATCACTGGCGATCTTGGTTGTGCTCATGTTCATCCCCCTTGGGTTCTTGCTGTCTATTCCCGCATGGTTTTGACTGGTCGATCCTCTTCGACTTTGATAACCCACTTCTCCTCGATGAGTAACAAGGCCGCCCCGGCGGAACCTGTAACCGAAACACCCGGTACCAACCGGAATTGATGTCCTACTTGCAAGCCCAACTCAGCCAGGCGAGGCAGATAGGACGCCGGGTCACCGTCGGTGCGAACGATCAGGGCCACCGACTGTTCTGGGTCGGCAGCCAACTTTTGATGTAACGCGCTATCGATTTTTTCCATAGGCTCCCCCCTAATTGAATTCATCATACCACATTCGATGGGTAATGGTCAAGACTTGTCCTGCCTGGGCTCATTCATTCTTGGGCAATAGATCGAGCGTACACTCCGGGACAAAATAGCGATTGGATTCGATGGCGGAGTGTGTTATAATGCTTCCAGAGTGAATGTAACTGCTTTGTAACCATCAACTCCTATGAAATGTGCTATAGTAATGAGTGGACGTCAGGATGTAGTTAGACTCAACACTACCATAGATATCCACTCAGGTATGGTTGAGTATGGCGCTTCTGATAGACGGACATAATCTCATTGGCAAGATGCCAGGCCTGAGATTAGATGATCCCGACGACGAGCAAAAGTTGCTGATCCGGCTGCGAGCATATCGAGCTCGTACCGGCAGGCGTCTCGTCGTGTATTTCGACCCTGGAGCAGCCTACCAGTCTCCGGAACGCCGGTCCAAGGGGGGCATTAGCATTCGCCAGGCGGGCACCGGCCAACGCGCCGATGATCTGATGATACGCGACATGCGACGCCATCATAACCCGCGCGAACTGACCGTTGTGACATCAGATCGTGCCATACAAGAAGTGGCACGTCATCACGGTGCCCGAGTGATTGACGCAGCAACTTTCGCAGGGGAACTGAGTCACCCTCCCCAGCACGAGGAAACCTGGGAAATGCCACCGTTGCCTGAAGATGAGATACAGGAATGGTTGACGATTTTCGGACAATCGGATGAGTAACAGGTCGATGACAGAATCAGACTCTCTACCAGCGACTGAAAGGCGAACAATTGAGATTGGGATCCAGCGCGCATTACTTGAGCTTGGCATGACTGCCGAAGAGATTCAGCAACAAGTTGAACTCTGGGTGATAATCTCGCTCTACAAGCAGGACAAAATCACCTCATCCTTGGCAGGCGAATTGCTCGGGGCAAACCGCGACTTATTCCTGGACAAGCTTGACGAACTGGAAGTACTATACGTTGATGCACCAGCCAAAGGCAGGGCTGAACTACGTGCTGCGCCAGTTGTATCGATGTTGGCCGAAGACCGAGCAACCCTGGCTGACTTGAACCGCGAATTAGTCCGAATCAACCGCCGTCTGCGCGAGGCCAACCAGGAAATTCGTGAGGCTGACCGGCTGAAGAGTGAGTTCGTGGCTACTATCAGCCATGAACTGCGCACCCCACTCAACACAATCATTGGATTCGCAAAGTTTATGCTCAATGGTGGCACCGGCCCCCTTAATGAAACGCAGCGGACCGATCTTTCCGCCATCTATTCCAGCGGTCAACATCTTCTGGATCTGGTCAACGACATTCTTGACCTTTCCAAGATCGAAGCGGGCAAAGTAACGCTCGAGAAAGAACTGCTCGACTTCCATGAAATTGCGGCTGGGATTATGTCATCTGCCATCGCCCTGGTTGGTGATAAACCCATTGAGTTGAGAGAGGAAATAGATCCCAATCTCCCCCCTATCTATGCCGATCGCCAGCGAATACGCCAGATCATCCTGAACCTGGTTTCAAACGCGGCGAAATTTACCGAGGAGGGCCATATTGCTTTGCGGGTGAAACCGAGCACCGAAGACGGTAAACAATTCGTCTTGTGCGCTGTGGAGGATACCGGAATCGGTATTCGCCGCGAAGACATTCCTACCGTTTTCGAGGCTTTTCGTCAGGTTGACAGTTCGTCTGCGAGACGCGCGGAAGGAACTGGACTGGGACTACCTATCAGCCGCCGGTTAGCTGAACTCCATAAGGGCCGAATGTGGGTAGAAAGCGAGGAAGGCACCGGCAGCACCTTTTGCTTCACTTTGCCTCTAGGTGATGGCAAAAAATGATCTTGGCCCGGAATGACCGCGTAAGAAAGTGGTAAAGACGCGATGAGTGCCGGAAGGCGAATCCTGTATGTTGAAGACGACATATCCAGTCGCATGCTGGTCAAACAGGTGCTGAAGGCTGCCGGCTACAAGGTAGTGGAAGCAGAGGACGGCATGGCGGGCATCCGGCTGGCCCAAGAGACAAGGCCAGACCTGATCTTGATGGACATCAACATGCCTGGGTTGGACGGCTACGCTGCGGCGACCAAAATAAAGGGCATGCCCGGCCTGGCCAATACGCCAATCATCGCAATGACGGCCAACGTGGTTGAAGGTGACCGAGAGCGCGCCTTGACCGCTGGCTGCGATGGCTACTTGGCTAAACCCATCGACGTGGACGCGCTGCCGGGTCAGATCAACGAATTCCTGGGCGGGCGACGCGATCACGTAGACGAAGAAGCAGAACGCAGTTACTTGCGTGAGCATAGCCAACGACTGGTAGACAGGCTGGAAGAGCAAGTCGCTGCTCTCACCCGCTCTGATGCGATGAAATCCAGATTCATCGCTATAGCAGCCCACGAGCTGCGCACCCCAGTGACCATCATTCGTGGCTATCTAGACATCTTACAAGACCCTGCTGGTCCGGTAAGCGAGGCCAATCCTGAGGCTACCGTGCTGCTTGAAGGTATCTTCAATGGTGTTAGGCGATTGCACGAGATTGTGGAAGATATGCTGGATGTCACCCGCATCGAAGCCAAAACCCTTGACTTAAGGGTTGCACCTGTGCGATTGGATGATGCCGCCAAGAAGGCGGTAGATTTGCATCTTGAGAGCGCCAAGCAGCGCAATCTAAACCTCAAGCTGGAACCTATGGAAACCCTGCCCACAATCTGGGGAGATGGCGTCCGCATCCAGCAAATACTTGGGCACCTCATCAGCAATGCCATCAAATTTACGCCCGACGGAGGCAGTGTTACGGTAAGTGGACGGATAGTGAACAAGAAACAACAAAATGATATCATGGCCGCAACTCAGCCTTTGGATGATAAATATGTAGAAATCATCGTGACCGACACCGGGATCGGCATAGACCAGAGTGAGAAAGACCGCATCTTTGATCAGTTTTATGAGGTGCGGGACCCAAGCCTGCACAGCACGAGCAAGACCGATTTTATGGGCGGTGGCGCGGGACTGGGACTGGCCATCACGCGAGGGGTGGCTGAGGCCCACGGTGGCTGGGTATGGGTGGAAAGTGAGGGTCACGACCCTGAACGCTGTCCCGGCAGTCGCTTCCACATGGTATTACCCATGGGCACACCCCCCGATTGATGAGATGCCAACCTACGGCTGGGCCAGGCTTAACCCCGTTCAACTATTTGACATCTACCCGCTGCTAGGCTATCATATTTCCAGTTCACCTGGGCCCCGTCTCAGGATCTCGCTGAGCGCGGGGTTTTGTTGTGCAATTGCAACGGCTCAATCCCCTACATAAGGAGCACCGGGTTTCGTGAGCGAGCGCAAAGTTGGCTGGCCTCTCTACTTGGGCGTCTTTACAACCAGTATGGCAGTGCTAACGCTGGAAATAGCCCTTACTCGTATCTTTTCTGTATCTCTTTGGTATCATCTTGCCTTTATGGTCATCAGCACTGCGCTGCTTGGATTTGGAGCGAGCGGCACGGTTCTCACGTTGCGCCGAGACCTGATAGAAGAGAATCTGGAGCGTAATCTGACCCTCTTTGCCGGGCTGATGGCGCTGGCGATTGTGGTCTGCTTCGCGATCATGATTCGATTGCCGCTTGATCCACTTGCCCCTTTGACAGAGGGTCTACCCCCCGGTGAGCAGACCTGGCAGACGATATTGCTTGTCCTGCTCCTGCTGGCCGAGTACGTTCTGGTGGTCATTCCTTTCTTCTTCGCAGGCCTCGCGCTGGGGGGCACTTTTTCGGCTTTCGCGAAACGGATTAGCGCGCTTTACTTCGCAGACCTCATCGGCGCCGGCATAGGCTGTCTGGTGGTCATCGGTGCTCTACGGTTTTTGCCAGGGCAGGGAGTGGTGCTGTTCGCAGCAGGGCTGGCAGCCTTGGCCGCTTTCTTCTTCAGCATGCTACGTGCCGGGGCAACAGCAAAAGGCGCACCAAGTGCATCAGGGGCAACCATCTTGGCGGCAGCCGCAATGATCCTCCTTCTCGCACTTTCGCCGGTCGCCGACCGGTTTCTGCCGTTATATATCCCCCCCAGTAAGCCGCTATCACAAGCTCAAAGCGACCCCACCATCGACTTAGTCTACACAGGATTCACTCCCTTTGCCCGTATAGACGTGATGTACCGAGAGGGCGCTAGCCTCGGGACGTGGGGAATGAGCACGCGCTGCACGGCACCCGCTCCACCTGAGCAGCTTTTTATCACCATTGACGCCGCGGCTATTACCACCATAACTAATTTCGATGGAGACTTGGAGCGCATCGCTTTTGTCAACTGTGCGCCCAGCAGCCTTGCCTATCGGGTGCGTGGCAACCCACTTGAGAGCGCCCTTCTTATCGGCCCCGGGGGCGGTATCGATGTGCTCACTGCCTACTACAACGACGTAGAGCGCATCGTTGGCGCTGAAATCAATCCACTCATCGTCAATCTGGTCACCGAGGAGGAACTGTATCGAGACTACGCTGGCGGACTGTACACTGATTACGCGCAGATCGATATCGAGTTGGCCGAGGGTCGCAATTTCGTTGCCCGCTCGACGGAGAAGTATGACCTGATTCAGTTCTCACAGGTCGATACATGGGCCGCGGCTGCTTCTGGTGCCTATAGTCTCAGCGAGAACTTTCTGTATACCACCCAAGCTTTCTTGGATTATTACGATCATTTGACTGATGACGGGATGCTGACCGTTGGTCGGTGGTACTTTGAACCACCGCGACAGGCCTTCCGCCTGGTGACGATCGGTACTACCGCATTGGAACAGCGCGGGGCGGTTGACCCGGCGCAACATTTTGTGGTGGTGCGAGCTGGAGATACCTCTACCTTTATAATGAAGAAATCTCCTTTCACCGCCGAGGAAATCGCCCGTCTACGGGATGTGGTAGACAGCCTGGGCTTTGATATGCTGTACGCCCCTGATGAGACCGATCCCAAAAACTGGTTTGTCCAATTCTTCGCCGCTTCTGACCGGGCACAATTCTATCGAGACTATCCGCTGGATGTGACACCAACCACAGATGACCGTCCTTTCTTCTTCGAGTATTATGGTTGGAGTAACTTCGGTGATTTCCGCTCAGGCAAAGCCACTCTGGTAATTTTGCTGATCCAGGCGTTATTGCTGGCGAGTGCTCTCATCCTATGGCCCCTGTGGCGCTTCCGGCGGCAGGGGTTAGTGACGCGCGGAGCACGTCGATTCATTGTCTACTTCGCCGCGCTGGGTGTCGGCTTCATATTCATCGAGATCGGGCTTATGCAGCGCTTCATTCTTTTCCTGGGACACCCCATTTATTCGACCTCGGTAGTGCTTTTTAGTGTGCTCACCTTCTCCGGGATAGGAAGTCTTCTGTCAGGTCGGCTGCTGAGTGGGTCGTCACATACTTCTGGCGACGATGGAGCTGGTGAACGAGATCCGCGCTGGCTTCAGAGCCGGGTAATCCCATTGTTGTGCCTCTTGACCGTCGTATACATCCTTGTCCTCCCCCCCTTGTTCCGTGCGCTGTTAGGTATGGAGCTGACCTATCGGGTATTTGTGTCTATCCTTTTGCTGGCACCTATGGGGCTATTGATGGGGATGCCTTTCCCGCTGGGTATACGGTTGTTGGACCAGGTGAACTCGGCGCTGGTGCCCTGGGCCTGGGGAGTTAACGGTTTCAGCTCGGTAGTCGGCTCGATCTTGACCGTGATGATTGCTCAAAGCTATGGCTTTGCCGTGGTCATGGTACTGGCCGTCATTGTCTATCTCGTTGGATTGGCCGCAGTTTTGAGCCTGGGGCGGGTGACCGAAGGTAAGCCACAACCCGGATATTTGGGATCTGAGATTTGAGATGGGCCTCCGGGATTGGTTCGATCAACTCAGCGAAAGCCAACGCACTACCTATGGACTTCTGCTGTCGGTCATTACCCTGACGATACCCTGCTATTGCCTGGGGGTTATTGCGCTGGTCAATGCACCACCAATTTTGCTAACCCCGACACCATTGGCCACAATGCCACCTCGCACGGACACACCATCGGCCACGGCGCCACCAACCCTCACCGTCACGCCACAGAAACCGACCAACACCCTGGAGCCAACACCCACTCAGTTTTTCCCAACTGAGGTCCCCTCCGCCACAGCAACAGAGACACCTACACCGACCGACACGCCAACGCCGGTACCCACTAACACATTGATTCCGACGCCCACCGGCACCCCGCTACCGACAGCTACATCCACCCCAGTTCCAGCTACAGCTACTCTCACACCTACACGTACTGCAACCGACACTGCTACACTCACGCCGACGGTGGAGCCCACGGAAGAGCCAACTGA
>Ga0180438_10010135_pt1 | contig 11597 bp, 6 predicted proteins | sample SS_ome_12_FD_132455 | JGI IMG/M metagenome (GOLD analysis project Ga0180438, IMG submission 132455) | Hypersaline lake sediment archaeal communities from the Salton Sea, California, USA - SS_3_D_2 metaG | ecosystem: Environmental > Aquatic > Non-marine Saline and Alkaline > Hypersaline >...
AGCGGTGTCTGAAAGAGGTTGCCCAGCGAGATGCCCTGGCAGATGTGGACGTTGCCTAGCGGGACGACATGTACCCGGCCCGGCTCGCGCAGGTCTTCGTAGGGGCATGCTGTGAACCGCTCCCAGGGCTGCTTGGCGGCACGAGATACAAGCGTCTCCACAGCTCGCCCGCGATACATGACGGCGCTTTCACCTTCCGGTAGTTGGCCGACTGCCGCCGCAGCGTCCACCGTCTCGGGCTGGGCAATGCTCAGGTAGCCCAGGGGGATCCCCAGCTTTTGGGCCGCTGCCGAGGCGTTTCTGGCTTGTTGGCTGATCTTTTCGCTCCAGTGATAGAGGTCACTGCTGACCGAGAGGTCCTGGATCAACCCGGCAAAGGGCCTGAGCCATTCTGCGGCGTCCTGCTCGTCGGTGGCCCAATAGCCATTGGAGACGATGCCAACTTCAAAGCCCATCTGGACTGCTTCTTGCACCCCCTTGACCAGGATAGCGTAGTAGAGGAATGGCTCGCCTCCCTCAAAGTAAATCCGGTTGACGGTGCCCAGGTCACGAGCCTGGTCCAGGATCCCCCGCACAGTCCGCAGCGTCATCGTTCCGCTCTGCCAGGGGCTGCCCCATACGAAGCAGTGATCGCATTCGAGGGTGCAGGCGTAGGTGAGAAGCAAGTGCAAACCCTTCAGCTTCATGTTTTCCTCCTTTGATGGTACAGCCATTCTAGCGCAGACTGCCCATTCCGTCCAGATCAGCCGGACCGGGCTACGGCAGGGGCCTCGACGTCTACCTGCCGCCCGCTGCTGAAGGAGAAGCAGATCGCACTCTTGGTGCAGTTGTCCACACAATTGCCGCACAGAATGCACTCGCTATCTTCCATGTCGCCGCGCTGTACCATCTGGTGCACGTTGAGGCTCATGGGGCAACTGCGCGTACACGTCATGCAGTCGCTGCACTTGCCGGGCTCGGCCTGCAGGCGAAGAGCAGGCCACTTGACCAGGTTACGGACCTTGCGCCCCAGGATCATAAAGGGAGCCATCCAGCAGATGGTGTGGCAGCCTGCGCGCCGTCCAAAGATGAGGGCCAGACCCAGGAATAGGGCGACGATGATATAGTAGATCATGTACCAGGGGGGACCTCCACCGTCGAGGGGCAGGGCCAGGGTAACGCCGGTCTCAAAGTTGTAAAGTGGATCCACCGCATGGTAACCACCGGCGCTGATGGCCAGGGCGATGACGAGGCCGATCCAGGGGATCCAGATGATCCATTTGACCCAGTTGAACTTGCCGCCGGGCGTCCGCTTGTTGTTGATGGGCGAGGCGAACTCTTGCAGGGCCCCCGCCGGGCAGGCCCAGCCACACCACAGGCGACCCACAAACAGGGCTGACAGGAACATCAGGCCAAAGACGATAAGGCTGGCGTTGACGATGCCCTCCGCGGCGCTATTCAGGATGATGGCGGGGGAAAAATAGTAGAGCGTCACCGGAAAGAGCAACAGGGAGATGAGCAACAGCGCTTTCCGGATCCTTTGCCGTCTGGGTAATTGCTCGATCTTGACCACGACTACCTCCTCATTGTGCGTGATAGAGCGTCCAGCTCTAGGCGCAGTGTACCACAGTTCGAGTTGGATTGTCATCCAACCAAGGTTGGATTGTGGGTTGGATTTGAGGGAGAATGGGTAGGCAGGTAGAACGGGGATTAGAGCACCGGGATCGAATCAGAGAAGATCCAGGGTTTGGGCCCTGTTGATGGCCTGGGTGCGGTTCTTCACACCCAGCTTGCCATAGATGTGGTTGGTGTGGGATTTGACCGTGCTTACGGCGATGACCAAGCGGTCCGCGATCTCCTGGTTGGTCAGGCCCTGCGCGACGAGGCGCAACACCTCCCGCTCGCGGTCACTCAGGGGTTCGACCAGGGATGTTGCTTCTTTCGTCCGTGGCGCCTTGTCTGCCGGCTCGAGGCCAAAGGCAGCCTGCAAGCGCTCCACGTATGCCTGGCTGACCCTTGAAGACTCACTACTGACCCCGGGGAGCAACGCTGCCAGCGGTTGCCCCTCGTCCACAAAGGTGCGCACGTAACCCTCAGGCTCGGCCAGGGAGAGGGCCTGTTCCAGGGTCACCATGGCCTGCTGGGCGTCGTTCTGACTCTGGTGGGCCAATGCCAGGAGGGCCAGGGTCTTGATCACGCTGCCCTGCCGCCCGCTGTTGTCCGCTAGCTGTCTCATCCGGGCCAGCAGCCCAGTCGCTTCGGCCGGCCGCCCCCCCGCCAGGAGGATGCGCGCCAGCGACAGGTATTCGTGCTCCCGGCTCAGGTCCGGTTCGTCGCCGGGACTCAGTCCCCGTTCGTGCACCCAGCGCTCCGCCGCTGCCAGGTTCCCCTGGGCCAGCCACAACCAGGGCCAGCACGCGGCCACCCGCGCCCCGGTCAGCGCAGTGACGGTGTGTGCCTGGATCACCTGTTCGGCCTGGCGCAGCATCTCCCACGCGCCTTCCGCGTCGCCCTGCACCAGGTGCAGCCGGGCAAGGCTGACCTGGCAGTTTGCCAGGCTTTCCACATTGCCCCACAGCCTGTTCTGCCTGACAGCCTGTGTGAGGTGGTGTTCAGCACGCGCCAGGTCGTTCCATTCGTACGCCAGTTCGCCCAAGCCTGAATGGGCCTGGCCTCCCACCAGAGATCGCCCTGCCCCCTGCTCCTCTGCCAATTGCAGGGACCGCTGGTAGATCCTGGCTGATTCCCGGAGCTTGCCCTGCAGCTCCAGGACAGCGGCCAGACCGCCCATGGCTGGCACCGCCAGGTGGATGTTGCCGGCATCGAGGCCCATGCGGCTGGCCTCGGCGAAGGCCTGGCTGGCGCCCGCGATGTCGTCGACCAGGATGCGCGTGCCGCCCAGCGTAAAGGCGACGACGGAGCGCACCGTCAATTCCTCGTCGGGCAGCCACGCCAGGGCCTGTTGGGCCAGCTCAATGGCGGGCGATACCTCCCCCTTGATGGCGGCGGCGTAGCTACGGATGGCGGCGGCGTGGCCCCTCATCTCGGGCGTGGGAGGCGGGACGCCGGGCGTGGTGGGCTCCAGCGCAAGCCGGAGAGGGGGTTCGATGCCCTCCAGTTGGCCGGTGAGGAGCAACGCCCAGGCCTGGTATATGCAAAGCCAGGGGCGCGCACGGACCATTCCCCCGGGCAATCTTGCCAGCCAACCCAGGAGCGTGGTCAACTCGCCGCGCATCAACATCTGCAACCCAGTTGCCTCGACCAGGTCCGCCACCCGCTCCAGGTCGCCGGCGGTCAGCGCGTGGTGGATCGCCTCGGCGACGTAACCGTTTCGCTCATACCACTGGCTAGCCCGGTGGTGCAGGGGGGCGGCGCGCTCGCGACCCAGCCTACCGCGCAACAGGTCGGCAAAGAGACGGTGGTAGCGGTACCAACGCCGCTCTCCATCCAGTGGAACGATGAACAGGTTGTCCTGCTCCAGCCTTTCGAGGAGTGCCTGGCTGCCCTCGCTTTCGAGCACTGCGTCGCACAGGGGGCCGGTCATGCGATCAAGGATCGATGTGCGCAGGAGAAAGGACTGGACCGGCTCTGGCTCGCGTTGCAGGACCTCCTCGACGAGATAGTCGAGGACGTAGCGGTTGCTGCCGGTAAAGGCCTCCACAAAGCCGGTTTTCTGCCCGGCGTCCTGGCCCTGCAGGGACAGCGCGGCCAACTGCAGGCCCGTGATCCAACCTTCGGTGCGCGCACCCAGCCCATCTACCTCCTCCGCCGCAAGGTCGAGGCCCATCACCTGGTTGAGGAAGGCGCTGGCTTCGTCGCCACTGAAGCGCAGGTCCTCGACGCGCAATTCCAGCAATTGTCCCCTTCCCCGCAGGCGGGGGAGGTGTAGGGGTGGATCGCTCCGGGAGGCGATGACCAGGTGCAGGTGGGACGGGGCGTGCTCGAGCAGGAAAGAGACGACCTGGTGCACTGGCCCCGCCTTGATGAGGTGATAGTCGTCGAGGACCAGGATGTATGCCAGGCTGGTGGCAGCGTCTCCGGCCGGCAGCGAGGCAAGGTCGTTGACCAGCACCGTCAGAAGAGATTCCAATGGAGGCGGCTGCGGGCCCTGCAACACCCCCACCATACCCTCTCCGATGCGCGGGTCGAAAGTCTGCAGGGCGGCGATGAGGTAGGCGGTAAAGCGGGCGGGGTCGTTGTCGCCTTCGTCCAGCGATATCCAGCCGGCCCACAGCCGTACGGCCCTCTCGCCCTCATCCCCCAGCCAGGCACTCAGCAACGTCGTCTTGCCGAATCCGGCCGGGGCAGAGAGGAGGATGAGCCGGGCTCCCATATCCAGGGCCTCGTTCAGCCGTGCCACCAGGCGCGGGCGGGGCACCCGGTTGGGACGGGCGGGCGGGACATAGAGCTTGGTGGCCAGGAGCGGGCTGCTGCCGGCGCGCTCCATCCAGGCCTGGGTTTCCGTCATGATGCCTCTCAGATACGGGCACAAATCTCTACGGCAGAGTATATCACAGCCTTGCCCCAAAGGCAACGATCCTTCCCGCCAGCCCTACCCCTGCTGCAAAGTCGTTACAGCGAGTTCATCCATGCCGCGTGCCGCCGCCCATCACACCAGAAACGTCATTGCGAGTGAGCGCCGTTTGCGAGCGAAGCACCGCCACGATTACTCGTTGCGGGCGTGGCGGGCGCGCCGCTGTGGCGGGGCGATTGAACGCCGCTATCCCGCACGGCGTTAAGAAGGCAGACACCGCCTGCCGGTGGGGCGCCTGCTCAGAACTTTGAACCGGCCGGCGGTTGACAATTCTTATCATCTCGGGCACAATGAGCCTGTTTCGCCACCTGGCGGGGCAATGCGGGAACTGTCCGCCCGCCTCCCAGGACAGAGGCGTGCGCGCGGAGGATCATGGCATGCGCAGACTATGGGCACTACCCGCCCTACTAATCTTGACCCTGTTGCTCACCGGCTGTACCGAGCGCATCTTTGGCTACAAAGCGGTCAGCGAGTGGAGTCGAGGGCGCCAGCTCGGCCTATCCATCCAGGAAGGGCCCGTGGCTCTGGATGTGGCCGCTGGTGGGCAGCCCATCGTGCTGGTCTGGACGGCCAGCCCGGGGCGCGACATGGAGGTGCTGCACCTGCTGGCCCTCGACAGCCAGGGCAACGTCCTGGTCGATCAGGACCTGCCGGTGACCGTTACAGAGCCTTCAGCGCTCCACATAGCCCTGGCCGGTGATGGCCGCTTCCATCTTACCTGGGTGCAGAACAGGGGGGACACGCAGGGCCTGCATCACGCGGTGTTCACCCTGGATGGCGAGCTGGTAAGCCCGCCCCAGGTGCTGTCTGCGCCTGGTTTCCTGGTGAACGGCCATCAGATCGCCCTGCTGCCTTCGGAGGAGCTGCTGGTGGTGTGGGCCACCCGTGAAGGACTCTACGCAGCGCGCCTCGCGGAGGGGGGCATGATACAGTCGGAGCTGCTCGAGTCGCCGGGTGCCGGCCAACTCGGTTTTCAGGTGGACGATGCGGGACTGGTCCACGTGGCCTGGCAGCAGAGCCGCTCGGCGTCCGAACGCACGCTCTCTTACACGGCCCTCGACCCCACCACGCTGTCCTTCGCCTGGCCCATGTACCTGGACACCGAACTGTTGCGAGCTGGTCCCAGTTTTTCGGGGGGTGGCCAGCAGATGGAAGGCCCGGTGGTGTCCCTGGACCAGGAACAGATCCTTGTGAGTTGGACCGTCAGTGAGCCCTCGAGCAGCCGGGGCGATGCCTTCTATATGACCTTGGTGCCAGGTGAGGTCGAAGAGCTGTTCCCACGGCGGATCGCCCTGCCATCCTCCTATCCACCGGACTATGCAGCGGCCAGCGGGACGTTGCCCTACCGGCAATTGGCCCCGATCCTGCCGCCGACGGCGGTCGCCTACCGCACCGACGTGCTCGGCACACCAGCCACCATCGCGGGTCAAAGGGACGAGGTCCCCTTGGCCCTGAGCGCGTCGTTCCGGACAGACTGGAGTGCCGAGTTCCAGCCTGCCCTGGTTGTCTTTGCCGAGGGCAAAGCAGCAGGCTACCAGGCCGTGGCCTTTACGCGCTTCCCGTCCCTATTTCCAGCGCTGGCCGTGGATGGGGAGCGGAACCTCTACCTGGCCTGGGTGGATATCCGTGGCAGCGAGCGCCCGGTCTACCTGGCGTCCACGGCTCCCTCTCTGCGGGTGGCGTGGGACCGGATCGGCACAGGCGATCTGTTGGTTGCACTGGAGCAGTTGTCCGGGCGCATAGTCTCGGCGCTGGGCGTGATACTGCCAGCCATCTCCTGGATCATCCTGCCGGGCTTTTTCCTGGTCGTTATGCTGTTCATCTTTCGGGAGGATAGCCTGTACGAAACGCGGGGCTGGATCCTGCTCTACGTGATCGTGGGCATGCACTGGGCGGGCAAGTTTCTTTTCTCAGCGGACATCCTGACCACGTTACCCAGGCTGAAGGACCTGCCGCTCATTTTTCCGCTGTCCACCCTGCTGGCTCCCGGAACCCTGGCCTACCTGCCCAACCAGGCCAGCCTGCCCCAGTTCCTCGCGCCGCTGGTGCCCTTTATCGTGCCCAGCCTGACGCTGGCCACAGGAGCCCTCGTCTCCCGCCTTGTGTACCTGAAGCGCGTCAAGGAACCCCATGCTGTGCCGGCATACGCCATCCTGGCAGTGGTCGACGTCTTCCTGGCTATCCAGATCTATGCACTGACCTTCTTTGACCCGATGCGGTACTAAGCCCTGAATGGTTCGCTCCCGCGGCCCATTACGGCATAGAAAGAGTTTACCAATGAGACACAAGTTGCAGCATCTGGTACTGGCATCTATCCTCATAACCCTGGTCGGGTGTTCGGTGTTCGCACCTTCCACACCCACGGAGGCGCCAACCCCCACCAGCACGCCCGAAGCCGCCGCCAGTGAAGGCAGGACGCTGAGCGGTGCCCTGGAGGCCATTCCCACCGAGGCGATCGCCCCGACGGAGGATGCCCTGCCGGCCGAGGTGCCGACCCCAACGGAGGCAGCCGCTCCGACGAGTGCCGCGGAGCCCCCACCGACTGATCAGCCGCCGCCAGCACCGGTGGATCCCTTCTCGCTCGTGTCCCAGGATAGCCTGCTGGCCTATCTTGAGGACCTGACCGCCATCCAGCCTTACTCTGGCTGGCGCAATTCGGCCAGCGAGGGCGAGGCCCAGGCGCTGGATTATGTCGCGGACACGCTCGGCGGTTTCGAGGTCCTGCAGGGCCTGGGGCTGGAGTTGGAGCGGCAGCGCTACCACGTGTTCCTGGGCACCGAGCTGTGGGAGACGCGCCTGCATCTCACCGTCGATGGCCAGGAGACTGAGGTGCCTGCCGACGGTCTACGCGGCCCCCGCGACGAGATCGACCTGGCGCTGCGCTTCGATTCGGACGGGGTTCTGAACGACTCGGAGCGGAATCCGGTCGTGGTGGAGGGACCGGTGATCGTCGTGCGCTCGGCCGACGAGATCCGCGCCCTGGGCCACCGTGACGTGGACGGCAAGGTGGTGTTCCTGGACTATGAGGCCATCGACAAAGTGGTGCAAGGAGGCACGGGCCCGGCCGTGGAGATCGGCTGGGATCTGCTGGAGGAAGAGCCGGCCGGCTTGGTGTTGGTCACCCAGTTCTCCAACGAGGTGGGCCGCAGCCATGGCTCCTTCGTGGGGGACACCAATGCGCTCAACTGGGTCGAGACTGACGCCGCCCCCCCCACCCTGTACGTTCGCCTGGAGGATCTGGCCCCGGCCGGCATCCAGGGCTGGGACGACCTGTCGCGGATCGAGGCCGCCCGCCTGACCTGGGACGCCGATGTCTTTTCCCCGGCACCCTCCGAGAATCTGGCGGCCCGCATCCCCGGCACAGACACCTCCCAGGCAGTGATCCTGGGCGCGCACATCGACAGCCCCAACGCGCCGGGGGCCATGGACGATGGCAGCGGGTCAGCCGTGCTGCTGGAGGTGGCCCGCGTGCTCGATGCCTCGGGGACCCAGCCGCCGGTGGACCTCTACCTGGTCTGGTTCGGCAGCGAGGAGCTGGGGCTCTACGGCTCGTCCCACTATGCCCTGACCCACCAGGAGCTGCTGGACCGGACGGTGGCCATGTTGCAGATCGACTGTCTGAGCCGTCCCCTGGACGGCATCCCGGCCGAGATCAGCCTGGTCACCTGGTCCTACGGCCGCCTGGGCGACGACCGTTTGCCCTGGCCGGATCACCTGGCCGGGGCCGCCGCCCGCCATGGCGTGGACATGGTCATCGAGGACCGCTACTACCTCTATTCGGACAACAGCAGCTTTGCCGGCTTTGACGTGCCCCACGCAGACCTGATCTACGCCGACGAAGAGGCCATGGAGGCGACCGGCAGCCTGCACTATGCCGCCCACATCCACGATCCCTACGATACCGTCGAGCTGGCCGCAGAAGTGAGCGACGCGCTGGAGCAGATGGCCCTGGTGGCCCTGGCGGGCGCCCTGGAAGCGCCCCAGGAAATCGCGGCGCTGCGGGTTGCCCCTCCCCCGGATCGCCGCGCCGTCTTTGTCGCCAGCCACACCGAGTCGGTGCACATGGCGCCCTCCGCCCTGACCGACCTGGGCATGGCCTTGGCCTGGGAGGGCTTTGACCTGGACGTGGTGCCCTATGGCCAACCGGTGATCGCCGCTGACCTGGAGGGTTCCGACCTGGTCGTCGTGTTGCCCGTGGTGGACTATGCCAGCCCCGAAGGCGACGTGACCCTGTACGACGAGGCCTGGTCTCCCGAGGAGGTGGACGTGCTGGAGGCCTACGCGGCCGGTGGCGGGCTGCTGGTGTTGACCAACAGCCTCAACCGCCTCAAGTACAGCAACCGCGTGCTCGACGCCAACGAGGACTGGCCGGATGCCAACGCCCTGGCGGAGCGCTTTGGGATCGTATACCGCGACGGCGGCATCGATGTCCGCCAGGCTCAGGCCGAGGGCCAGCACCCGCTGGTGGCGGGGGTGTCAACGCTGGATCTGGCTAACAACAACGGCGTGCCCTTTGAACTGCCCGGAGGCGCGGGCGACGAGGTCCTGGCCCAAGCCGGCGGCGCACCGGTCGTTGCCCTGGTCGACTATGGGAGTCAGGGCGGGCAGGTCCTGGTCCTGGCCGACGTGGGCCTCCTGGGCGCCGAGTGGGGCCCGCCTGCCAACATGACCTTCTGGCGCAACCTGGCCCAGTACGCGCGGCAGTGAGGGGCTCCTCAACGCAGAGGCGCAGAGACGGAGAGGACATCATCTTCTCTGTGTCTCTGCACCTCCGCGTCTCTGCGTTGAATTGTGCAGACCAGCATCACGCAATCGCTGGAGCTGGCCCACCGTGCGTCACGGGGGCACCTCCGGCTCGGATAGGGGCGCGATCTTGCGCAGCCGGCGCTTGACGAGCTCAAGGGCCTCCAGCTCGGAGAGCCGGTTTCGCTCAGACCCCCGGTGTCCGAGGCTCTTCGTCAGCAATGTACGCCAGATCGAACAGAAACAGATCGTCGCGCCGGGCAGCTTCGCTTTGAACATCGGGGGTGAATCCACTCCGGCCGAAAAGACCGAGAAAGGGTCGCTGCCCCTGCAGCTCACGGCGCGCCAAGGTCGCCTTGCGCTCCAGATTCTGCAGGATGTCCATCCCGATGGGCCGCTGGCTCCACTTGCACTCGCCAAGCAGCGCTGCGCCCTGGCCTACGGCGACGGCGTCGATCTCTTCGTTGGCGCGCCACCAGCCGCCTACGCGCACGGGAACGAACGGTAGCTCGCCCCGCAAGCCCAGACGCCACAGAAACTGGTGGCATACTTCCTCGAACACGGGACCGGTGAACTGGTCGAGCTGCGGGGCCACAAACTCCTCCAGGGCGGCCTGGGCTCCGCCTCGTTCCAACAAGGTGCGATTGGGATGGACGAAGCGGAACCAGAAGCGGAAGAAATGGTCCCGCAGCCGATACAGACCGCGGCGGCTCTTGTGAGGCTGGGTTTCAGTCACCGGCACCACGCGCTCGACCAGGTGTAGGCCCTGAAGCGTGTTCAGATAGGCTGTGACCCCCTCCAGGCCCGTGGCCTGTTTGATCTCGTTGAGCCTGGTGCGACCCGCCGCGATTGCCTCCAGGATGGCAAAGTAGTTTCGCGGTTCTCGCAACTCCTGCTGTAGCAGAAAGCGCACCTCGTCGTACAGAAACGTGCCCCGCGTTAGAATACGTTGGCCGATGTTGTCCAGCAAGCTCCGTGAGGCCGAGGCCGCGTTCAAATAGGCCGGCGTACCACCCAGGACGGCATAGGCCTGCACCTGGTCGGCGAGGTCATAGTCTGGGAAGAATCGACGGGCGTCGTGAAAACCCAAGGGCTCCAACAGGTACTGGCCAGTGCGGCGCCCATAGAGGGGCGCCTGGTAGCCAAGCACTGCCTCCTCCATCATGCCCACGTAGGAGCCACATAGGATCACCATCAACTGGGTCTTCACCAACTCGCGATCCCACAGACGCTGTAGCGTCGAGGCCAGGGGTGGATGGGCATCCACCAGGTAGGTGAACTCATCCAGCACGACGATCAGCCGCTCCTGGCGAGCATGCTGGGCCAGAAGGAGAAAGATGTCATCCCACGAGGAATAGACGGCCCCGGCCGTCTCCGGACCCAACAACTCGGTGTTGACAACCGCGGACAGTGCAGCGCGCAGCACCGGTTCCACGTCCAGATCGGCCACGAAAAAGATATGGCGCTTCGGGTGACCCGAAGCATGCTGTCCAGCCTGGCAGAACTGGGCCAGGAGCTCGGTCTTGCCCACACGCCGCCGACCATAGAGGACAAACAGCTCGGCCTGGCCCGACGCGTACCGTTCTTCCAGGAGATCCAACTCGCGCTGGCGGTTAACGAACATAGCTATCCCTCTAGGAAATCAAGATTATGATAATCTCGCTTTCCTTGTCATTATACTACAGACCCCAGGCTGACCACAAATCCGCTGCTCACCAACGATCACAGGGCCTGCAGGGCAATAGGCAAGAACAGCTTGTGCATCCGAGTCTCCAGCGTGTGGCCCGCCCACCAACATGACCTTCTGGCGCAACCTGGCCCAGTACGCGCGGCAGCGAGGGACTCCTTAACGCAGAGTCGCAGAGAACTATCACTCTCTCTGTGTCTCTACACCTCCGTGTCTGTGCGTTGATTGGTGCAGTCCAGCATCACGCAAGCACCTAGCTCGCGGTCCAAGTGCACTAGTCGCAGCTTGCAGCCGTCGCCCAGGATCAGCAGCCCGGCGGTGTCGGTACGGTCCATCACTGCCGAAACAGGGACCGAGCCACTTGAATAATGCTTGCACTGGATAATGAGATTTTCAACTCCCGCATCTGTTGTTCGCTTGGCAACACGTCCACACCTTGATCGTGTGAAGCCCGAGTTGAACGTGTGTGAAAGCCCATCCACCCAGCACCGGATCTTCTAGGCCGGCGCCAGACCAACCCACCACCGCCCGTCCACTCAATCGGCCCGCCGTGGCCCCACCCCCCCCCCCCCCCCCCCCCGTTCCCCTTCGGGGCCCCTCCTGATAAACACCCCCCCCGCTCTTGGGGGGGGAACAGCGAAGAATGAAGCACCA
>Ga0180438_10010137_pt1 | contig 11596 bp, 11 predicted proteins | sample SS_ome_12_FD_132455 | JGI IMG/M metagenome (GOLD analysis project Ga0180438, IMG submission 132455) | Hypersaline lake sediment archaeal communities from the Salton Sea, California, USA - SS_3_D_2 metaG | ecosystem: Environmental > Aquatic > Non-marine Saline and Alkaline > Hypersaline >...
AAAGTGGCCCTCACACCCACAGCAACAGCGGCTCAGGTATTTCAAACGCCCTCAAGCGAGCTAACAGTGCTCCAATTCCCACAATCCAGCAGGCAAATCGCCTACAAACGGAAAGCCTCAAGGCCTGTGGGGACGGGGCTTGCATTTTTTGCGGGTATGACGTAGACTACGAGGCCGGGAAGACAATTCGCCAATAGTTTGAAGGGCAGGGGTGCAGCCTTGCCGGGCGCTACGCTTGTGAAAGGAGTATGTACGATGTTCAGGTTCGAGCATTTTGCAATAAACGTTGCCGACGCTACTGCGATGGCACGGTGGTACGTGGACAACCTCGGTGCGCAAATCGTTAGCCGGCTTGAGGTTGCGCCGTTTACGCATTTCCTTGCGGACTCAAGCGGCCGGACGGTGATGGAGATCTACTCGAACCCCTCCGATCCCATTCCGGATTACTCCGCCCAGCACCACCTCCGCTTCCATATCGCCTTTGCGTGCAGCGACCCTCAGGCCGCCAAGGACCGGATTGTTAAGGCGGGAGCGAGGGTCGTGGTCGAAGAAACCACCGCAGACGGCTCCACAGTGATTACGCTGCGCGACCCGTGGAATATTCCCTTCCAATTTGCCAGGCGGACCAGGCCGATGCCGTGAGGCAGGGGTTATGCGATAAGCAGAGGCATCGCGCATGATGGCGATGTCCGCGGCTGTGAAGAGCCGGTGCAGGAGTTGTTGAGCGGCGATTGCCTGATGCTTGTGTAATCGTCTTTCAGCGCGTGAGGAGCGAATAGATGCGGAGGACTTCGGCGACGCTCCAGGCCTGGGCGAAGCAGCCTCTGGGGGTGTGGGGTTCGTCGCCGTCGAAGATCTCCGAGATGGTGTGGACGCAGCCGCTGTTTGCGAAATGGTCGAGCAGCGGTTGGAGCATCTCCAGGGCCTCGGCGCGGCTCACGCGATGGTTGCCGTTGACCCGCAGGAAGGCGTCCAGGAACGGCCCGGTAAGGTGGGACCAGACGGTGCCGTTGTGATAGGCCCTGTCTCGCTGCATCTGGTCGCCGAGGTATCGGCCGACATAGCGTGGATCTGTTCGGCAGAGTGATCGCAGGCCGCAGGGGGTCCAGAGGTCTCGCTTGACTGAGGCGAAAATGCGTTTTTGCTGCTGGGGGCTGAGGGCGCAATGCCGCAGTGCAAGGGCGTATATCTGGTTAGGCCGCATCGTGGCGTCGCGTGTTCCGTCCGGCAGAACGCAGTCATAGAGATAACCCGCATCCTCGTTCCAGAAGAGCTCGGAGAATCGCCTGCCGACAGGTTGGGCCCATTGGTGGAACATCGCGGCGTCGACTTCATCCCGGCCGCGATAGTAATCGGCGAGATTGCAGAGGGCCTCGTACCAGAGGGCATTGACTTCGACGGCCTTTCCATAGCGGGGCGTAAAGGCAATACCGTTGCATTTGGCGTCCATCCAGGTCAACTGCGTGTCTGCATCGCCGCCGGTGATCAGGCCGTCGGTGTCGGCATGTATGCCGAACCGGGCGCCTTTGTCGTAAGCGGCGATGATGCGGCGTATTGCAGGGAGCAATCTGGCCGCAAAGACCTCCTGGGGGGAGATGGACGTTGTCGATCCGGTCGATTTGAGGTACTCGAAGGCTGAGTGGACGAACCAGAGAGAGGCGTCGATGCTGTTGTAGTGCGGCTCGCCGCCGTAATCATCGAAGCGGTTGGGGATCATGCCCTGGTCTTCAGCGGCGGCGAAGGTCGTGAGCACTGCGGCGGCCTCATTCAGGCGGCCGGTCGAAAGCAAGAGCCCGGGAAGGGCGATGAAGGTATCGCGGCCCCAGTCAAGGAACCAGGGGTAGCCCGCGAGGATCGTCCATGAATCCCTGCCGTTTATTGATCGCTCGACGACAAATTGGGATGCCGAGCGGTACAGCTTCTCCAAGAGGGGATCGTGCGGTTTCTCTTCGCCGACGATCTCGCGATCCCGGAGAGAGAGACTTTCGAGAGCGATATCGAGGTCGACGTCGAGATTGAGGCGCGACTGATCGCGATGGCCGATGGAGGCCCAGAGGGTGAGCGAGACGGGCGAGTCGATGCGGCACTTGAACGTGCCGGGGGACCAGAGGTCCTCGATGCAATCCTGGCCGCGCTGCTTTTCCTTGCGGTAGAAGAAGTTGTACCACCATTGGGGATCGTTCTGGAACCACATGTGGTCGCTCAGGAGGAAGAGTTCACCCGTTTGGGAGTTTTCGGCGCGGACAGCGAGTCCGTCGTCGATCCATTCGGCAGTGAAGGGCATATGCGACTTTTGAAGGGCGTGAAAATCGCGCATGGCGGCAAAGGGCCGTACTTCCATTTCGCAGCGCCGGCACACGTTGGAGAAGGTGTACACGATAGCGACTGTGTCAATTTCGGGGAGCAGGTAAAGGGACCTGGTCATTCGAAGAACGCCCAGATCGTAGTCGAAGTGAACGCCTGTGTCGCTTCTGAAGGAAACGGCGTAACGAAGGCCGTTGAGGGCCAGTCGTCCGGCGAATTCGAAATTGCCCAGATCGACCTCTACTCCTTCGACGCGAATTACTTCGCGGCAGGAGGAGAGTCCGACGACACGATTTGCAGGGGGTGTGAGGCTGCCGACGAGGAGGCCGTGGTAGCGGCGTGTGTTGCAGGCAGCTATAGTGCCGGAGGCGAAGCCGCCGCGGCTGTTTGTGAGCAGCCATTCGCGGTCGAGGAGGGCGTCGGGCCTTGCTTTCTGCAATTGAATCGACAAATCACTTCCGTGCAGGCGATCCTTCGAAGCCAGCATGGCAAATCCTTCCGTGTATCATATGGCTGTATCCCGGTTGGGACGGCCAGTTCACAAAGCCCAATTTTCGTATTCTCAAGCCGTGGACCGGGCGGTATTCTCGGCGGCGGTTTCCAGGCATCTCTTGCGGAGATTGCTAAGCACATTCATGTAGTTGATGTAAGAGTCGTACGGCGAATCGTAAGGATTGAAGTATTTGTGAACGTCGCCGTCGGAGAAATACTTTGTGCACATGTAGTAGAAGTGGTCGGAGGTCTGGAGGCGGCGCCAGTCGGCCATGAGCTGTTCGTCGTGTGCCTGCTTGACAAGGCCTTCGAGGCGATAGACCTCGTGGAGGGCATTGGACTGCATGGCGTTGCCGAGCCAGGCGGACAGATCGCGCTCGGTGTCGGCCCAACTGACGATGTGCGGCACGTCGATGACGCCCATCGGGGGATATCTCTCGATAACTTCGCTCGGCGTGAGGAAGTTATTGTCCGGATGCTTTAGCACCTCATAAGGCAGATGGGAGAGGAAATCGAAGATTCCGGTGTCTTCCCACTGGTGTTCGCCGAAGGTCTCGTAGTCCATGAACAGGTTAACGACCTGTCCGTTGCCGTTGACATGATTGATCCATCGGGCAAATTTGTCGGCCATCAAGGGGAATTCCTTCCATTGGCGATTGCTGAAGCGGAAGGCGATATCGTCGCTGAGGCGATAATTTTTGAGGAGGAGCCTGGTCTTTTCACAGTCGGGCGGGCTGTAGACGAAGTTGGGGCTCTGGTCGCCCAGGACATGGTCGGCGCCTTCGGCCAGTATGCCGTCGAAGCGATCCATGGATTCGATCGTGCGTGCGATATCGTTGTTGTAAATGAGTTCGGTGTTTCGGAAGACGCGCGGCGTGAGGCCGAACAACTGCTCGATCATCGCTATGTGTTTGAGTATCTGGTCGGCGAATTCGGATCTCGAATACAGATAGCTGAGACTGTGATAATAGGTCTCGGCGAGGAACTCGACACAGCCGGTCTGGGCCAGGGCATCGAACGTGCTGATTACCTCGGGGCAGTACTTGTGGAACTGCTCGAGGAGGACGCCGGTGACACTGAATGAGACGCGAAACTGGCCGCCGAACTTGCGGATGAGCTTCAGCAGGAGTCGATTGGTGGGCAGATAGCACTTGCTGGCTACTTTGCGGCAAATCGACGCGTTTTTGAATTCGTCGAAATAGTGAGAGGTCTTGTCGAAGACAGTGTAGTGTCTCAACCTGAACGGCTGGTGGACCTGGAAATAGAAGCAAACCGAGGACATGACGACTCCATCCTGAATAAGTTTTTACACGTGCACCATGATATCGCTGTACACGCGGGCGCATTTTTCCGCGGCGTCCTGCCATCGCAGCCGTCGTACTTCAAAATTGCCGTGCTCGCGCAGCGTAAGCTGCAGAGGCGGGTACTTCAGCACCGCAACGATTTTGTTGGCCATTTCGTTGATGTCCCAGAAATCGACTTTGAGCACATGTGTAAGGACCTCGGCGACGCCGCTCTGCTTGCTGATGAGCACGGGGACGTCGTGGTTGAGGGCCTCGAGAGGGGCGATTCCAAAAGGCTCGGAGACAGAGGGCATCACATAGAGGTCGGCCATCTGGTATACGCGTTCGACGTCCTCGCCACGAAGGAATCCGGTGAAGAGCACCTTTTGACCGATGCCCATTTCGGCGGCCATCTCGATGGTTCGGTGCATCATGTCGCCGCTGCCGGCCATGACGAACTTGACATTCTCCATTTCGTCGAGGACCTTTTTGGCGGCCATCAGGAAGTATTCGGGTCCTTTCTGCATGGTGATTCGGCCGAGGAAGAGGACGATCTTTTCGTCGCCGGCGATTCCGGAGCGGGGTATGAACCGCGTGTCTCCGTTGCGTTCGACACCGTTGTAAACCACTTCAACCTTGTCGCCCAAGACACCGTATCGGCTGAGGATGATATTGCGCGTAAGATGGCTTACGGCTATGATCCTGTCGGCGGCGTGCATACCGCGTCGTTCGATATCGTAGATCATCTGGTTGACGTGCTCGCCGCTTCGGTCGAATTCGGTCGAATGAACGTGGACGACGAGCGGGCGTCCGGTAACGGCGGCGACGGCAATTCCGGCCGGATACGTCATCCAGTCATGTGCGTGCACAACGTCGAAATCTTCCTCCATAGCGAGTTTGACGGCGGCATTGGCGTACCTGTGCACCTCCGTGAACATGTCGCCTGCGTAGTGATGCGTACCTGCTGCGTCTTGCTCAATCTGTTCGGGCCTGGTGTGTTCGGCCGTACGTTTTAACGTGATTACCTCGTCCAGTCGCTGTTTGAACTGCTCAGGTGCGGTGTAGGGCGAGAGCATTGAGTCGATGGCAAGGAACCGCACGTTGTGCAGTTCGTCGAAGGTGTATTCCAGTTCCTGGCCGCCGGCGGTTGGCTTTGGCGTGAGCATTCTTACGTGGGTTGTCTGGCTTGCCTCAACGGCCCTGGGCAAGACGAACAGTACGTCCATGCCCATGTTGCTCATGGCTTTTGTCAGGCCGTAACAAGCTGTGCCGAGGCCTCCGCTGATAAATGGGGGGAACTCCCAACCGAGCATGAATACCTTCATCCGGCACCCTCCTGTCCGGACCGACTCGCTCCGTGAGATTGTTTCACTTCCATAGTACCACCACTGAATGCAACTGCCGCCTTAGAGACTTCCCTGCACTGGGATTATAAGCCAAAAATCGGTTGTGCGTCCAATAAATTTGCAAAAAAATTTTTCGCCAATAGCACAAGCGGACTTCTGCCGGTGGTACATCGTCCGGGGCGGGGATTGGCTTTAACATAATTGGTGGGGAGCTTAAAAAGGCGGGGTTAAAGCGGCAAAAAAAGCCGTCCGCCCGTGCCGGGCCAACGGCTTTTTGAGATTCACAACTGGACGAATCTACAGGTCCTGGGGCTTGACTGTGCTTCGCCGATTTGCTTCGGTGCGAGCCGTTGCGGCATCGAGCATAGCATAGACGGCGTCATTTAGCGCGGCCAGTGCGTCGGCTGACGACATCATGCCCTTGCTCTTGATGTAGGCCTTGACCTTGCTTGCTACCACCAGCGGTTCCTTTGCGGCGGCTGCCTTCTTTGCTGCTGCTTTCTTTTTCTTAGCCATCTGACACCTCCCTGTAAGAATAAGGGTTCCCATAATATTCGGCTGTACGAGCCAAATAACCGTAAAGCGCCGGTATTCTCTGTGGCGTGCATCGCGTCGGCAACAAAAAAACGGGTCCAAGGCAGAAATTTTGCACTCTCAGGCTGTTTGGCGTCAGTTTGCGTGTTTTTTGCAGCGGCTGCGGCAGCTTTGGGGATGCGGGAAACGACAAGTTTTTGTGAATTTAGATAAACCGATCTGAGGCTATGGACGATACGTGGCTTGGTTTTCAGACAGACGTTGTATTGCCCCATGATTTCGGAGCAGGAAGATGCCCAACCATCGCAAGAAGAAACCCGGCCAGCCGGCGACGCTGAAGGAATTCGTTACGGTGGCGTTTGCCGAGGATATGGAACTGGCGCAGGAATACAAGAAACTGCTCAACGACGGGGACATTCCGGCGGCTGTTAAGGCGCAGCCCGAGACGGCGGGAGGTGTTCCGGGCATTGCAGTGATGGTGCCGGAGGACTACCTGGACGAGGCACACGTGCTGATAGAGTCCCAGGGGGCGTGCAGTGATTTCTATGACATGGTATTCGAAGACCAGGACGATTTGGGCGAGAACGAATTTGAAGACGAGCAGTTCTGAGGCATCAGGCCGAAGGTCTGCATTGCGGGGGCAACTTGAGTCTCTGGATGATGGAAATGACAAGCGAAGCTAAGGATCCCGTATTGGGAGATGGGTCATTCGAGGAGCGGCGCAGGAGCGTTGTAGACAGACGGCTTGGGCTCAACCGCCGCAGAGGACCTGGCCACCGCCGGACAGAGGAGCGTCGCGCCGCCGAAGAAGGGGAAATGAGCGATGAGCAGTTCGATTTTCTGATGGCCATCGACCGCTACAAGAAGGAAAATCAGCGGCCGTTTCCGACCTGGACGGAGGTTCTGGAGGTCGTCAAGGCGTTGGGCTACAGAAAGGTCGCGGAACCGCAGGATCTTGCATCGTTTCGCAAGGCGGACCGAGTGCTGGAACCGCTTAACGTGGGTCCGGACGTCTGACAAGGGCCGCTTGAATCCTTTCGGGGAATTGCTGCGAAGTTCTATTGTCGCATCTGCAGGGTGAACACCGTTATTTCCGGGCGGCAATTGAATCGCACGCGGCCTCGCGCGCTTGCAAGACGTCCAAGACCCCTGTTGACGTACAGCAGGCCGTTGTCGGCGTGATATAGCCCGGCGGAGTATTGGCGGTTTCGAATGGGCAGCACCGGGGCGCCGTAGAATGGGATGCGTACCTGGCCGCCGTGTGTATGGCCGCAGAGGGCGGCATCGGCGCGGTACCCGGCGAGGCAGTCTACTGCATCGGGATTATGGACAAGGACGAGGCGTGGTTCGTCGGGGGGTACATTTAGGAACGCCTGCGCAGGCAGGCAATCGTTTGCCCAGAGGTCACCGAGTCCTACCATCCAGAGGCGCTGTCCGGACAGCGTTATGGGTGCGGAGGAGTTGTGAAGAGCATGGATGTTGCCGGCGGCCATTCCGTCGAGAAATGGGGAGAGACTGTGGCGGACGATTTGCTGATCGGGGCCCCAAATGCCGTAATCATGATTGCCAAAGACGGCATAGACACCGAGCGGGCATGAGATTCGCTCAAGGATCTTGAGGACGGTCTTAATACGGCGGCTGTCGTGATTGGTTATGTAGTCGCCGGTGATAACGACGATATCAGGGGCAAGGGCGGACACCCGGTCCATGCACCGCACCAGAAACGGCTCGCCAACGACGTCGCTGCAGTGGAGATCGCTGATGTGTACGAGGCGTTTGCCTGCGAAGGCAGGGTCAAGGCCGGCCAGAGGCAGGTTGACTCGGACAGTCTGCACCCATTGCGGTTCGATGAAGAATCCGTCGAGGAGCAGGGCCAGAGTTCCCCCAGCCGCTCCGTAGAAGAGCCCTTTAAGAATGCGTCTGCGGCCGATTTTCTTTTCAGGTCTTTGTTGTTCCGCCATTTTCGTCCTTTTCGCCATTGAAGCGGACAATGTATACGAGCGTGACCTTACCGGCTTCTTCTTTGACGAAAGGTCGGGGGTTCGAGTGTCAATAATGGTCGAGTTGTTCGGCGGCCCTGGTATTCGCAGGCGGCGATGTTCAACGATTGTGCCATAATCCCCTCCAATGAACAGCGAGCATATGCTCTCATTTTCTGCGGCCCATGTGGGCCATCAACAAGGTAAGTTTGCTGAAGGTCGCGGGACTGAGTTTCTCCTGGAGAATGTGTCTTGCCTCGGCCATGCTTGTGCGTTGTGTAAGGTGCGTTACCACAATGTGCTCGTTTTGCATGGTTTCAACAAGCCTGGCGAATTCGTCGATGTGCATGTGGCGTCCGGCGTCGGCCCTGCGAACGTGTTCGTCGATATAAAACGTGCATTCGGCGATAAGTATTTTGCTTTGGGCCACGTAAGGCAACTGAGAGAAATCGACGTACTGGGTGTCGCCCAGATAAGAGATAATGGGAATTTCGACGGGGTCGTCTATTGTAATGCCTTGCTTTTTCAATTCGACTATCTGGGGCCCCGTGAGACCTGCATACCCGGGCTTGAGCTTTTTGCGTTTCTCAAGTACCGTGAAGCCGACGGAACCGCGGCTGTGCTTGGTCGGAAAGGCGCGAAGGAAGAGATTTGGCTTGATAGTGTATTCGTCGCCCGGGTTAACGGGTACGAGGTTGGCGGGGATACTGTTTCCGTCCAGCTTTCCCCATGCGTCCAGTATCTGGCGAATGGGCGGTATGAGATTGGCGGGCGCGAGTACGGTTCCGGGCGACTGGCCGCAGAAGTTGCGGTGAGAGAGATAATACGCCAGGCCGGCGGCATGATCCATGTGTCCGTGTGTGAGGAGCACGTGGCTGACGGATATGACCTGGTCGGGGGCTTTTCCAATATCGAAGCACACGTCGAGCTGGGGCACGGCGATGACCGTCTCTTCGCCGGCGACCGAATAGCCGGTGATTTCCAAATCGTCAATTGTCAGTTTGGCCAAACGATGGCTCGGCATCGCAGTCGCTTCCAAATTAGTTATTGCGCATTTATATCGGCAAATGGCCGGGTTCGCATCATAGGGGTTTGACTGGCGGATGTCAACGACTTAGCCGGTTGCGGAACCGGTTATGATCGAGCAAGTTATTTATCTTGCTATGCAGCTTCGGTGTGCCTACTCTTTATGCATGCCCGATACACGAAAACACAGGGGTCCGCATCCGGATGATGCGAAGATTTTCTCGTTGGAGGCGCAGGGTGATCTGCGGGGTGCGATTGCCGATTATTCGCTGCTGCTGTCGCGGGGGTATGCGGAGAGAAGTTCGCTCAAGCTGGTGGGAGACCGTTTCTCGCTGACCGATCGTCAGAGGCTGGCGATTATGCGGTCGGCGTGCTCGGATGAGCAGCTTGCGCGGCGGCGGGCGAAGGAGCTTGACGTGAGGCAGCCTGGCGGGTCGGCGCTGGAGATCGACGGGTACAATCTGCTTATCACGGTTGAGTCGGCGTTGAGCGGATCGCCGATTTTTGTCGGGCGAGACGGGTGCGTTCGGGACCTGTCGGGGATTCACGGGTCCTATCGCAAGGTTACGGAGACGATCCCGGCGATAGAATTGATAGCACGCTATGTCTTGTCTCTGGGGGTTGCGCAGGCGCGGTGGCTGTTCGACAGTCCGGTTTCGAACTCGGGGCGGCTAAAGACGCTTGTCGGAGAACTCATCGTAAAGCATGGATGGCCGTTCGAGGTGGAACTGGACGTTAATCCCGACAGGCTGCTCATCGCGGCCGATTGTCCGGTTGCGACGTCCGACAGCAATGTTCTGGATGAGTGCAAAGCGTGGTTTAATCTTGCGGCCCACATCATCAGGAGTGAAATGGAAGCGGGCGCCGCCAAGGTCAGTCTCATAGATCTTTCGGGCACTCAGCGGATGTGAGAGATATCTGAGGCAGGGGGATCGGGCGCGAAAAAATGCCTGTCAGGGTCGTTGCAGCCCTGACAGGCACAGCGAGCGAAACCTTGCGTCTTGCCTCTGCAAGGACACAATCAAGCGATACCGAAAACATATGCCCGCGTCATCTGCAGGAGCAGTTTTCGAGCATCCTGCGCTGTTATTTTTTGTCCGATTCGGCGAGCTTCGCTCTAATGTACTCGCCTATCTCAACAGCTTTTTCCTCGGCGAAACCAACGAAATTTTTGAAACCGGTCTCCGCGTTTTCCCTGAACTCAGCCGTCTTCATCTGGCTTACCTGGCCGCGGAGATCAAACCGCCTCGCACTGTTCTGTCCCGCATTTGCCTGATCTTCCGCAGGGGCCAGGTGGTAAACCGCCGTGGCAAATCCCGCGGAGTATATGATCAACGCTGTCAGCAGTCTTGTTCGCCAACGCATTGTCCGTCCCCCCACCGAAAAACTCCGCTCGCTTCGGAGGCTCGCGACTTTCTGCGTGCCTCCTTACACCTAAAACTTAAGAATGGTTGTGCGCGAAGTCAAAGTGCGCGCGGGGACTTTTCCGGAGAGGGGGTGAAAAAAATGCAGAGCAGGCCGGGCCCTACGCTGCAAGATGAGGACCTATAATACCGCGGCAGGCGTTGGAATAAGGTTCAGTCGATTTCTGAAAGTGCAGCGCGGAGCTGCTCGCAAACGAAATCTACCTCGCTTTCGCTGAGATTGTTGTGAAACGGCAGCGCCATGGTGCTGCGGCAGACTGCGTCGGTGATGGGGAAATCGCCTTCTTTGTGGCCAAGTTCACGGGCCATGAAGGGCTGCAAGTAAACAGGCGGGAAATAGTTGCTAACCTGGACGCCGCGGGAAAGCATCTTTCCGAGCAGATCGTTTCTCTGTTTGAGCGTGTATCGGTCCGCCAGCCGTATTACGTAAACGAACCAGCTCATGATGCTGCCCCTGGGCTCGCGGGGCACGATGAGCCGTGGGTCGCCCGCGAGGCGCTGGAGGTACATGTCCGCGACGCGGCGCCTCTTGGCAACGAACTCGTCGATACGCGACAACTGCACTATGCCCAATGCGCAGTTTATATCGCTGAGGCGATAATTGTAACCGAGTCGCTCGTGGGCGAGCCATCCGCAGCCTTTGCCGCGGCCCTGGTTGCGCAAGGAGACACACAGATCAGCAAGGCTGTCATTGTCCGTCAGAATCATGCCGCCTTCGCCCGTGGTGATCTGCTTGTTGGGATAGAACGCGAAGGTGCTCATCTCGCCAAAGGCGCCTACCTTTCGGCCGTTAAGGTGCGAGCCGAGGCCTTCGCAACTGTCCTCAATCACCGGCAGGCCGTGCTCGGCCGCGACCTTGCAGACGGCGTCCATTCCGGCCGGATTGCCGAAGACCTCCACAGGCAGGACCGCTTTTGTCCGAGGGCCCACGGCCGCAGCGATCCGTTGGGCGTCCATGTTCAGGCTAATCGGGTCAATGTCAACAAACACGGGTCTCGCGCCGGTCATCATGATGGTCGTTACAGATGCGATGAAGGTGAAGGGTGTTGTAATCACTTCGTCGCCGGGCCCAATGCCCATGGCCTTTATACAGAGATAGAGGGCACTGGTTCCGCTGTTGACGGCAACAGCCCGGCGCCGCCCGGTGTAGCTGCAGAATGCCTGCTCGAATTCGTCAAGCTGCGGGCCGAGGGAGCGGTTCGAGCTTC
>Ga0180438_10010138_pt1 | contig 11596 bp, 4 predicted proteins | sample SS_ome_12_FD_132455 | JGI IMG/M metagenome (GOLD analysis project Ga0180438, IMG submission 132455) | Hypersaline lake sediment archaeal communities from the Salton Sea, California, USA - SS_3_D_2 metaG | ecosystem: Environmental > Aquatic > Non-marine Saline and Alkaline > Hypersaline >...
CTCCACTATTAACAGCTACTTTGGCGTATAAACTACCACCAGTATGTGTATGTAATGGTTGATTATGCGTATGACTTTGCATTGAGTGACTATGAGATGATACTGTATGTGTATGTGAACTTTCACTACCAGATGCGAATGATCCAATATCTACATTATGCGTATGACTATTAACTGTATGACTATGACTGAGACTTATTGTGTTTCCGGCATTACCAACGGCCGCTGTAGCCCATGCTGCTGTGTCTATGTCTCCTCCGCCATCTGTACCAAAACCTACAAGGTATCTACCACTTAAATCAGGCAATGTCTGACTTCCAATTCCTGCAATAGTTTTTGTTGAGCCGTCACAATATGCCCACGTATTTGTATCAAATGTTAGAGCCCCATTATAATCATAATGAGGTATAATAGATCCAATTGGTAATGTCACTGCATCTAATTTTCCTATTGCCGTTGTTAGGTCATCGCCCTGAACAATTGTATTTGTAGATGAGTAATTTGGGTCACTATCTGTTTCACCATTACTGCCAATATATGTGAATATATCATTTCCTAAACCTTCATAAATTGTAGATTCTTCACCGGATTCTAATTCATGTTGCATTCCCCTAACAAATAACAGGCTACCTTTTCTAAATGCAATCCAATACGAATCATTGGTTGATGGCACATTATCCTTAGTAACAACATTAATTGCACGAGTTCCAGATACACCCCTACCTGAACCAGAGGATAAGCTTATATATGCTATTTCACCATCAGCTAATGCTATAGGTGATTCAGATGTTTGAATTGTATAGGTTACGCCAGTAGAAATTGCATTTAATAATATGTCATCGGTAAATGACATTGACCCGCCATCCCAACTCACTGTACCACCACCAGTTATAATTGTCATACCCAAATCAATAAATAAATCTCCAAGATTTAATTCAGGATTTTCAAACCAATATTTATTAGGTATTGTTCCAAACTTAATTCTTTTCATTTCAGTCATCATAGCATCAAGCCATTCTTTTAATGTCTTAATATCTTTATCGGCTGAATTAAAATCTTCTTTAATAGTTACAAGTGTCGCTGTAGCACCGGAAAGTGAACCATTAATGGTTTCACCGACATTAAAACTAGCTGAATCTTTAGCGGTCACAGTAATAGATGAGGTTCCACCTGTAACTACTTTAGCTGTCGTTCCTGAGCCAACACCTGAAATTCCTTCATCAGCAATAAATGTTCCTACTGTTCCTGATAATGTTAGAGTATGAATGGCTTCTAATCTACCATTTGTCCATGGAAATTCATGATCATCGTTATAAGGAAATCCAACACCTAATCTAAATAATCTATTTCTTCTATCATATAATGCTACAATAGTACCACCTGAATCAACTTCAATCTCTGCAATAGGAATTTTACTACCACCTGTAAATCCTGAATTGTTTACTGTTACATCGGCTTGTTGCGTTTGAATTGTATCAACTGTTTGAGAAAATTCTGCGCCAACGCCTGAATTAGCAGTTGGGTCCCAAAATGCTCGAATTGCAGGTGATTGCGTAAGAAAAGATGTATCTATTTCTATATAATTTGTGGCATTAGAAGTTAAAACTACTTCACTTGATGTAGTACCAGTTGGACCAACATATAGGGCTGGGCCGCCAACTTTTGATGTATGCAATAAAACAGAATCTTCAATTTTAACATATATCGGTGAAGCTGTTGGGTTGTCATTTGTAGATGCTGGATCTTGAAAAATTTCAAATCCTCTTACTATTAATGATCCACTATTTATAAAGTTTTCTAAAAATTCATCCCAATCAACACAAGAAAATTGTTCAATATTTTCATAATCTGTTAAATCTAATCTTTCATTAGGATGTATTTTTGTTTTCTGTAATACTGCCATGACATATCTCCTTTATTTTTTTATTATATAAATTTTTATAAAAACTTAAATTATTTATTAATATCATTTAACACGTAAATGGCGGTATTGGCCTATCCACAATCATTCTCAAAATGACATTTACCGCCTTTAATTTTCTTAATATCTCTTCTACTTCATCTAAAGCCTCATCTGTGCCTGTAATATATGCCGCGTAATCCTCACCCTTATTACGAGGTTTATATGGCTCTAATGTATCTAGTACGTTTACAATTTCACCAGAAGAGTGATTTTTTTCGAATGTATATGTCGGATCTAGTAGTAATGTTTCATTTGTCGGTCTACCTATATATTTAACAGGCTGTTCTTCATTCATGGTGCCAAATCCAAATATTAAAAATCCCTCTTCATTTGGTATATCAGATGCATCTAATACCCCAATAACTGGGTAAATCCTTCCAGCGGATATATCCAATAATATTTCACCTCTTAATTTTGTTAAAGAATATGGATTTTGTGTATCATAAACATATGGGCTAGGAAAATTTCTATCTATAATAATAAAACTATTTACTATATCTTCATCACCTGTAATATACACAGCATAATCACTGCCATCAGTATTTGGCACTATAAATGAAGTGGCTGCTAATTTATTAATCATTGTCCCAGATAAGTGAGATTTAGCAAATACATATGAGCCATCTAATTGGATAACATTTCCTATAACACCCGTATATGGTACAGGCTGCTCTTGTTCATCAAATCCAAATTCAAATATTAGATATCCTGGTGAATTAGGTATAGCACTTCCATCTACTACATTAATTGTTGTGGGATTACTAGAAGCCGTTATATTTTGATTTAATACTGTTCTATCACTTGATACCGTATATGTTGACGCTGTGTGATATACAAATGAATTTGGATATCCTGGATCTATCATTAAAAATCCTGCTGGATTTCCAACTGCAACATTTCCTGATTGTGGAGTACTAAATGTCAGTACAAGGGTATTTGCATCTACTGCGGTAGCTGTATCAGGAACAATAACTTCATCACTGCTATCATATACCGTGAAATTTACATATTGATTATTTAAATTATGGGTAATTGTCCAAGTTGTATTTGGTGCTACTTGATTAAACACATCATCAATAGATACCGCTACATTACCAGTTTGATTTGTACCAAATTCTATTTGTAAATTATCTGAATCAACGGCTGTTATTTTATTAGGAATCACTATTTCATCATTACTATCATAAACTGTTACATTTACATATTTACTACCTAATGCATGATTTATATTCCATGTACTAGATGATATAGGTACATTAATAACTACTTCATGAGATATAAATACATTGCCAGTATCAGCTATAGAAAAATCAATTTGTAAATTATTTGAATCTATAGCTGTTACAATATCAGGTATAACATATTTATTTGAACTATCATATACTGTTACATTGTTATATTTAAAATCTAAATTATGATTTACATTAAATGTTGTATTTGATGGGGATAATGTAAATGGAGTTGCACCTACAATTAGTCCAGATAAATCTTCTATAGGACCAAATTGTAAAGTAACATTTAATTGACCACTTGTATTTCCTGTTATTACGTGCTCATCTAATAAATCTTTTATTGATATTAATTTAACTCCAATTAAATCATTAGTATCAACAGAATTAGGTAAATTAGCTGTTACTGTTTTTAAAGTATTATCTACTGCTAGTATATCACCTAAAATATTTCTATGTATATGTATACTTCCCTTTAATGATCTATCATTTCCAGCGACACCGTCTACAAGGGATAAATCAAATCCTGGATTAAAATATAAGACAACTCCCTCTTGACCCGCTGTATTTCCAGTTATTTCAAACTCTTCAAGATTTTGAGCAAATATAGTTCCAGCTAATTGATTTTCAAATACAGGTGCATCTAAATTCACTATTATTTCTTTATCAACATTATTAATACCTATTACATCGCCAGAATATTGATGCTTTAAATGTGCAGCCCCTTTTAATGTTCGTTCTAATTTAGCCACTAATTGGGGGACTTTAATAACTAGTTCTCTGTGATTAGTTTCATAGATAACAGTTGATTGCTCTAAACTATTAATAGTTTGTTCAGTGGTAATAAAATTTAATTCGGTATTTGCATCGCCGCCAGTTATATGAATAGAGCCAACAAGGCCAGGTGTATTAGTTCTTATATTTACAAAATTATCTAATGTAAATATACTTGTTATAATTTGAGCAGTTATTCTATCATAATTTTCATTTATTAATGTGGATATTTCTTGTGCTGTTACATTTAGTGTATCAACAAAATAAACTGGATTCATATCTATAACAGTATCCTCTACATCATTATCTATATTTACATTTAATTTTTTTGATGTATATTGTTTGGCTGCTCCAGTATCGCTGGTACCATCATATAACTTGGATAACACTAGATTTTCATTGTCAATAATTTTAGATACCTTTGCAAATGCTGTGTTATCATCGGCTGTTAATCTTACATAATCTCCTATACTTACCTCTGTTAAAAATAATGTGCCGCTACCTTCGACTGTAGCACTTCCATTTTCAAATGTTGTTGTTCCAGTTAACCCTACTACACCACCAAAATCATATGTTCCATTTGATGTAGACGTAATATTTGCCCTTGAAAATAATGGACCCCAAAACACATCCAACACCTCATACATTGTTTTCCGTACTTGTTTTGGTAAATAACTTGTTGATATAATTAAATCTCTGAATGTGGGGTCACTTAAGCTTGTAAATATTGGTTTATCTACACCAACATTTGAACCCAATGAATTTAAGCCATCGCCTTGTGCTGTTTCAACAAATAATTGTTTTTTAACTTCTTCTATCTGTGTAACAATATCTTCATCTGATTCTGCCCACGCCTTTAACATCCCATTAATAATATTATTATTTTTAGGGGCGTATATACTTGGTATTGTTTTATAATATTTGTTAATTTTATCCATTTTTTTTATGATACTATAATATTGTTTTCATCAATTCTAGCTATTTCATTATCTGCAATAGCAATATTAGAACTTGGATTAACAAATTCTACATCTCTTATTCCATTTACATCCATCACCCTATCAATCATTTCAGTTATAACAACATCATCTCCTACTCCTAGTCCATTTATGTAACTTGATACTCCGCTAATGACTTTATCTTTAACAGTAGAAATAATAAATCCACTTTCTAATGTCACATTTACATTGACTATTAATTTTCTTACAACTGGGGATAATACCTCTATTTGTACACCGGCCGCTTTAATACCTGGAAATTCTTCTAAGTTATCATCTAATCCATCTATAATGTGTTGTATTTTTCTTACAATACCTGTATAGTGCCTATATCCATCTCTACCTTCCTGTTGAGTAGTAGAAAATCCTAATTTACTATTTGCTGTACCGCTAGTCACATGAATAGCCCCTTTAGTGCCTACTGTTTTAGATTCTATTTGAACCTTAGTTCCATTATCAGCTGTAGAAACAATTGCTTTTGTAGGAAGTGATGAAACTATTGTATTGTTAAGATATGTTGTCACATTTTTAGCAGTTTTAGGTATGATTGTGAATGTATCGCCTGGGTCAATTGTATTTGGTAATGCCACTGCTAAAGTCATTTCACCTGTACTTGCAGTATATGTTAATACATCTGATACAGTAGGTGCATTACTCCCGGTAAGCCATTTTACTTTAAAATCTTTTAAGTCATTGTCGTTAGTAAATCTTAAATTAAAATTTTGGCTAGTAGCTGTTATTTGACCAATAAATTTATCGTAAACTGGAATTGCATCCCCAATAGATACAGCCCCATCTAAATCCATTATAATAGTATATGTATTAAATAAATTTTTATCAACCACTACAATTAAATCATCACCTTCACTAAAAGCATAATCTTCAGGATTCCCAGATATTATATTTGCTGTATGTGGTTCTAAATTATTTTTAACAACCCCAATTTCAAAATTCATTACTGTAGCTGTTCCGGTAACTGCATCAATTTCAATGCTCCCGCTTGTACCCCATGTATTAGTACGTATACTAACTCTATCTGTAGATGTAGCACTTGCCGTCATTCCTTCTCCATCTCTATTAATAACCGCCGCTACTTCTAATGCTGTAGCTTGCGTTATATCACTAAAATCTGCCGTTAAAAAAGTAATTGTTTGTGCGGCTGCCCCATCTACTTTAATATCTATGGTATCACCATTGGTTAACCCCCATGTACTTGGGTTTCTACTAATTGCAAATCCCCTTGTTAATGTCGAACCCACATCATAACTATCTCCTATTGTGGCCTCAGATTCTAATTCAATTTGTCCATTGAATCTATTAAGTGTATATCCCTTATCTTTTCCTGATACTTCACTTGTATCAAATACTAGTTCTGCATTAGCCGACCCACCAGTAACTTGTACTTTTGATGTAGAACTATTTTCATTCCTAGATTTAATTGTAATATTACTTCCATTGTCTGTGGTTACAGCGAACCCGCCAGATAATTCTTCATTAATTCTTACAGCAACTTCTTCTGCTGTAGCAGTACCTAAAGAGGCAAAATCTCCGGCTTGAAAAGTTATTGTCTGTACATTAGCAGATTTACCGTCTATTATAACAGTTAATGTTTCACCACCAGATAAATTATAGGGTTCGTCGTCAGTATTAGTAATTTCTGCGGTTACCCCATCTTTTGTTAGTAATTCAGTTTCACTTTCATTATATCTATATAAATATAAGGTTTCACGTTCATCCGTAGAGAAATTTAAAATATCATTGGCATTTGCTGTTCCACCTGTAACCTTTATATTCTCATTTATATTTGCTCTAGCTCTGACAACTACTCTAGTACCATTTTGTGAAGTTCTGGCTTCAACTAAATCCATTCTATCATTGATAGCCTCTGATACTTCATATGCTGTAGCAGAACCCTCAATTTGAAAATCTGAACTTGTAAATGTTAGGGTTTCAGATATATCATTGACTTCAATACTTAAAGTCATACCATTAGTAATTTCATATGGTTGCTCATTTTGAGATTCTACTTCAGCCTTTATAAGTGGAAATAAATCTAATTGTAAAAATTGTTCTCCACCTGTGGCCTCATTAAGAACATTTTCATTTCCAATTGTATCAAATGACGGTTCAAGCCCTGTGCCGTCATCAATATATAAAAAATCATGTTGTTCTAAATCATTGGTTTCTAATAAATTAGCTGATACCACACGTTTCTCATCTTCATTAGATTTAATATTTAATACACTAGATGTCACTGATTGTTTAGTACCCCTAGACAAACTTTGAATTTTATCTTTGATTCTATCTCTTAAATCTGTATCACTTTCTCTATTAGTTCCATTAGTAACAGATTGTGGATTAGATACTACCGCTGTATCAAATGGTATACTTTCAAATTCAATAATAGTATTTGTAGGTACATTTGATAATGCACCGGCTTCAACTGCAATTATAGATACATTTTCAACATCTTCTTCACCATCTAAAATAATAGCTTCTTCTAATAAACTAAATAAAATTTCTCTTGATGTATCTGATTCAGGAACTTTTAATAGTGTACCTGCTGGTATACTACGGTCTCCACCTTGACTTTGAATAACTGATTCTTCTGTGCCATGATCATTTGTTAATGCTGATGTTAATTCTATGCGGTAAAAAACATCAAAATTTATAATATTATCATATCCAATTGTTTCCGCATTTTCTGTGTCTCTACCTACAATAATTGTACCTGTGGCATCAAAAGATGATGCATTTTCTACATCAATATGCTCTTGGCCAGATATAGGTCCCCTTGCACCTGCCCAAATTTCTGTCTCTCTTTTAGTAATTGCTGTATCTGAAATAGTAACTATTGAGGTGGCCTTTTGTGCTTCTAGCCTTTCAAGACCATATTCTGCCGCTCTATTATCTAAGTCTTCACCTTCAGTAGTATCAAGATAATAATTTGTTATTACTTGATACATTCTAAAATATTGTTCGGCATCTTCTTGCGATGCAGCTTCAAGAAATGTCGTTAATACCGAACCAGGATTTAAATCATTAACTGGTGTTTCAGAAATAAACCTATTTAGCATTCCAACTAATATTTGGGGATATGATTTGAATACAAAAGCCATTTTTTTTCTCCTATATAATAAAACTTACTGGTACAGGTATTGATAAATTTTTAACATATAAATTAAATCTTACATTGACTGTACTTCCTTCTGTAAGAAAAGTTAAATCATTTATATTAGTAAATCTGTCATCGCTTAATATAGATGTAAACATATCATCTCTAATATCTTCACCGTGTCTTATTTTTTCACCTATATTTAGCCCAACGCCTATTTGTGGATGTTGTTTTAATGAACCCTTTTCTAATGCTATTTTAATTATCACTGCCTGTGCACCATTTCCAGCACCAGATAATAATTCAACATCATGCGCATTATTAAGTATAAAATTAAAATTTTTGTCTAATTTAATATCTACACCAAGATTTCTTTCGGTCTCATTAAGTCCTTCTGTAATTGGATATGTTTTAGTAATTGGTACATTACTAGCTTCTTCAATAATAGACTTTGGTATTAATATTTTATCACCAGATTTTTTCACCCTTGGATTTGTTGTGCCCTCTTCTATATATGGAAATATTAAATTATTAGTTATTGCTATTTCAATCCATCGTGATGGGTGACCAAGATATTCTGATGCCAAATCTTCAAGTGTTATATTTGGAGGTAATATAATTTCATCTGCTGAACGTGGAGTACTAATATTTAGTGAATCGTCATAATTATTTTGTATATCCTCTACATCATCATCAAATGTATCTCTAAATGGTAAATCAGTTGTAAGCATCATATTCATAGCTCTATCTATATCATTAAATGCTTCAAGTATTTTTACCTCTTCGCTATCAGGTGTCCTATCTTCATTTGCTGTTACTATACTTTCTCTACCTATAAATGTATTGTAATCTTCGTCACCTACTCCAAATTTTTCTAATGCTATAGCATAAGTTTCTCTATTTGTTTCTTTTAAATCAGTATAAAATTTTCTAGGTATATCTTCGAATTTAGGTAAATCCTCATTAAGTAATTTTGTAACTTCATCACTAGTTAAATCATTAATTGATAAATCTTCTTGTGCTACAAACGGTATAATATCTAATGCTGTTTCAGGATTACCCTCAACAAATTTCTTAGTATCTAATGGAAAATCAATTTCAACAAAATTAAGATTTCCTTCTCTTTGCTGTTGTATAGACGAATCTAATATTTTTATTTTAGTTCTATTTGATAAATCTCTTTTTGGTGTACGTGGTATATCTGCAATAGTTAATGGAGATCCCTTTTGAACTTTAAATGAACCGGCCATAAGCTCTATAGGCTCTAATAGACCATCAACAAAATCTCTTTTAAATGATGATATAAATGTTCCACTATTTTCAAATACCCTTCTACCTGTTAATACTAAATCTGTAGCTGAATCAACAATGGCATCTACACTAGTAAAAATCTCACCAAGTTCGGGATCAATTACACTAAAAATATTACCAAGTCTAATTGGCCCTCTTGCACCTAATACTTTTAAAACAATATTATAATTATAAAGAAACGAAGAACCACTATCTCTTTTCATTGTAAATTTAACTGGTTCTACAATTAATTGTTCATTATCTTTTCTATTTTTAAATATCAATCTAGTATATTTTTGTGTAGGATCTTTTTTAATTTCAGCATATGCCCTAAAATAATTTCTTAATTCTTGAAAATAATGATAACCACTTTTTTTAGTATCCGGTCTCATTCCAGTTGTTCCAGTAATAACTACATCCTTGAAAACAACACCATTATGCTCTGATACAACACCTCCTTGGGTTGGTGTAGTAGTAATAGCAAATACCTCATCTTGAGTAATATTTTGCGGATTAATTGGTAAAATAAATTCATTGAATAAGCCCCCTATTGAACGTTCAACTAATCTAAAAACCCCACTAATAGGGGAATTAGCACCAAAAACTGCTGATGATGTACCTTCAATTTGGAAACTATAAGGTAAATTAAGTTTCCAATTATCCGGTCTAATTCTATTGGTTACACCTTCAGTATGTCTATATCCACCTGCAAGTAAAGATGCGGTTTGAAATGTTTGTGATAAATTTGACAAAACATTTGTAAACCCCCCTGAAAATCCTGAAAATCCTAATACCATTTTATTCTACCTTTATCTTAGTTTGTAATTCTCCGCCGCCCATTGTTTGGTCTGGTACTGGACCGCCGTGGGTATGGCTATTAAATAATGTAGCCATTGCATCTCCTCTTACCACACTTTGACTTGCACCAGTAGCTCCTAATGCAACTGATGGCCCCACAAGACTCATTCCATTTGTACTTGACATATCAATTGTGCCTGTTGAATTTACTGCTGTATTACCACTAGAATTAAGTTCTGTATCACCTGTTGAATTAATAGTCATTTTATCTTTGGTATTCATCGTAATATTACCATCTTTATCTATTGTTATAGAAGTTCCACTTTTATCTATCTTTGTTGTACCATCTTTGTCTAATGTAATATCAACCCCATTAAAATGCATTTTATTTGCTACGCCTTCTGATTTAGGAATACCATGCCGTTTACTAGTGGGCATCCCATTTACTATAACCCATTTATTATAGAAACCATCTACACTAGCTAATAAAACTTTACTTGCATTTGTCTTTTCTGGGGGTGTACTATCTCCATCTGTATTTCCTTCAGTTTTCTCTTGTAGTGTAATTTCAGCATAATTATCGGTTCCACCAAGTGGGTCTGTTTTAACTACATTCCTTAGCATCTGCCCACAATCAGTACCACCCTCTATAACTACAGTATACTCAGTAGATTCTTTTCCTAAATTATTTTTATCTTCTTTATGAAATTTTTCTATTACTCGACCAATTTTAAACTTAGTATTCTTATACCTAGTCGTAGATTTAGCTGAAGGCTGTACAATACAATCAGGTGAAAGAACATGTCCATCATTTAAACATCCTATCATTTTTGCCATACATTACCTACATTTCTTTCCTTTTAAAGATTTTGATACTCTAGGAAAATTAGATGAATTAATATTACTACTTAACGTTGGTATTGACGGTGTTAATTGTTCTGTTATATTACCACTAGAATCTACACCATGCGTTACCGATAACGAAGTAATAATTGTTTGCCCCCAAATCCATTTATATTGAATACCTCTAACTCTATAAATTTTTCCCCTATCCGTAAAATGATAATATTGACCTATCTCAAAATCACTTTTTCCTATAATATCAAATGTTCCGGCCTCCATTAACCATTTTTTACTCCAGTACTCACCTAATTCTTTTTTCCATTTCTCTAATATAGATATATCCATTCCATGACCACTTTTATTAAAACTATATTCACTAAAAAATTGTGCCACACGCAACCCATATCTTTTAATTGAATCTCTATCTAAATTGGGTTTATCCGTAGGATATAAACTTTCATATATAGAAGCTAATCCACCCTGTATTTCATCTGATGGTAAAATATAAATAAAATTCTTTAACTCATGGTCTGCCAATCCTAGATTACTATTTATTATTAAATGATTTCCTACTTGATACCTAGCA
>Ga0180438_10010139_pt1 | contig 11595 bp, 4 predicted proteins | sample SS_ome_12_FD_132455 | JGI IMG/M metagenome (GOLD analysis project Ga0180438, IMG submission 132455) | Hypersaline lake sediment archaeal communities from the Salton Sea, California, USA - SS_3_D_2 metaG | ecosystem: Environmental > Aquatic > Non-marine Saline and Alkaline > Hypersaline >...
GCCAGGTCCAGGTCACCATCCCCATCCAGATCAGCAGAAAAGACTGAGTAAGGAGCCCAACCCACCGCATAGACGGATTGGGGGGCAAAGCTGCCATCCCCGTTGTTCAGCAGAACCGAAACATTGTCTGTACCCGCATTTGCTGTTGCCAGGTCCAGGTCACCATCCCCATCCAGATCGGCAGAAAAGATTGAGCAAGGACCGTCACCCACCGCATAGACGGAATGAGGGGCAAAGGTGCCTGAACCATCGTCGACTGCTGATGTGAAAGACCACAGATAAGGGAAAGGAACACCTTCAGACGATTCTACCCCGGTGGTGAGCGCCACCGCAACCACCTCTCCTTCGTCGAAGTCCTCTGTCGGGTCAAAGGTTGCAGTCTTGGTCGGACCGTCGTAGTTTATCGTGCCCGCATGCAGTCCGGTCGACCTGGCATTCACCACAAACGTCGAGTCGTTAATGGTTGTCTGGTCCATGTCAATATCGAAGGTCACCGATATGCTGGTTGCCACCGGCACGTTCAGCTCATTCTGCGCCGGCGAGGTGGAGACAACATGGGGCTGGGGATTGTTCAAAAGAACCGAGACGTGATTGGAAGACCAATCTGCAGTTGCCAGGTCCAGGTCTCCATCCCCATCCAGATCGGCAGAAAAGACCGAGCCAGGGCTGTCACCCGCCGCATACACCGAATGAGTGGCAAAGGTGCCATCCCCGTTGTTCAGCAGAACCGAAACATTGTTTGAACCTTCGTTTGCAGTTGCCAGGTCCAGATCCCCGTCCCCATCCAGATCAGCAGAAAAGACTGAGCTAGGAGCGTCACCTACCGCATAGACGGAATGGGCAGCAAAAGTTCCATCGCCGTTGTTCAGCAGAACCGAGACGTTGTCGAAAGCATCATTTGCAGTGGCCAGGTCCATATCTCCGTCCCCATTCAGATCAACAGAAAATACTGAGCGAGGATTAAAACCCACCCCATAGACCGAGTGGGTGGCAAAGCTGCCATCCCCGTTGTTCAGCAGAACCGAGACATCGTGGGAACTGAAATTTGCAATCGCCAGGTCCATATCACCATCCCCATCCAGATCCGCAGAAAAGACTGACATAGGATAGTTGCCCACCCCATAGACGGACTGGGCGGCGAAGGTGCCACCACCGTTGTTCAGCAGAACCGAGACATCGTTGGTATTGCAGTTTGCGGTCGCCAGGTCCGGGTCCCCATCCCCGTCCAGATCAGCAGAGAAGACTGAGTTAGTGCCGTCACCCGCCGGATAGGCTGAATAGGGGGCAAAGGTGCCATCCCCGGTGTTCAGCAGGACAGAGACATTGTCGTCGCCGGTGCTTGCAGTTGCCAGATCCAGGTGCCGATCCCCGTTGAAATCGGCAGAGAAGATAGAGCGAGGATTGTTGCCCACCGAATAGACCTGTTGCATGGCAAAGGTGCCATCCCCGTTGTTCAGCAGAACCGAGACCGTCGCAGAACTCCTGGCACAAGTCGCCAGGTCCAGGTGCCCATCGCCATTCAAATCAGCAGAGACGACCGAGCCAGGGCTGCTCGCCCCATAGACGGAATAAGGGGCAAAGGTGCCCGAGCCATCATCGACTACTGACGTGAAAGACCAGGCATAACCTCTGCCCAGGGGGGTGCCCACGGAGGATCGTATGCCGGTGGTCAGCACAGCCGTCACCACTTCGCCTTGGTCGAAATTCTGTAGCGGGTCGAACGTAGCCGTTCTACTGGGCCCATCGTATGTGATCGTACCCAGATGAAATCCGGTCGACCTGGCAGTGACCAGAAATGTAGAGCCATTGATGCTGCTCGCATTCATATCCACATCGAAGGTCACCGAAATGTTGGTGGAAACCGGCACGTTCAGCTCATTCTGCGCCGGCGAGGTGGAGACAACATGGGGAGTCTGTGAGAATCCTACCGACGACCAGAAGATCGAGGCTGCAATGCAGATAGGTATAATCACTATTAACCGTTTGAGCACGAACACCTCCGGGTTTGGACAGATAGAAGGCAATTGGAGCATCTTATGAAGGCTTTCTTTGAAATGTCGGCTTTCTACCCTTAAGATAAGGGCTTTCTCGGAGTTGTCAATAAGAATCTGCGGGAAAAGAAGGGAATAGGGAGGGGAACAGCCCCTTGCTGGTGTGTTGGCTCGCACTGATGGCAGGTTGGCAGCAATACTGATACAACAACGCACGCCGGGCAGGATGCTGAGCCGACGAGTTGAGAGGTTCGGTCACAGGATTCATTGGAACACCCTCTCCCTTTCTCCCTCTCCCGTAAAGGGAGAGGGAACCCCCTTTCTTTCCTCGCTTGTGTGGCCGTTGCCGGTGTGAACCAGGAAGGAACCCACAGCAAGCTGTGAAGCACTCGGCCAAATCCGAAAAGAGCCCTTCTCCTGGGGAAAAGGGCTCTCAGTTATCGATCTGAAGTTTTGATTAACCCGCCAACTCATAGCGGAGGAGGCCCGGCCCGGTAGAGGTAGTTGATCAAATACACGATGTCAGCAAGGGTTACCTCGGAGTCGCCGTTTAGGTCTCCCCTCTGCGGGGGATCGGGAGCAGGTCCGAACTTGTAGAGGTAGTTTATCAGGAAGACGACGTCGGCGATGTCCACCACATGATCGCCAGTGACGTCACCGGCCACCCAGGCTCCCCTGCTCGGCCCCACTCTCACGTCGTCTATGTAGAAGCCTTCTCCGTCATAAGTGTATTGGTTGTCGCTACTGAAGACGAACCCAACCCGTATGCTGGTGCCCGCAGGGATGTAGGAGAGATCATAGACGTATTCCATCCAGTCGTTCCCGGTATTGAGAAGCGAATCCAGCGCGCCCCCGGTGCCGATGAAGTCTATGGTATCACGCGCGCCATCAGCGTTATAGAATATCTCAACATGTATCCCGTCGACACCGTAGTTGGTCACGTCATACCACATCCAGAAGCTGAGGCTGGGTTGAGGACCCAGAATGATAGAGGAGCTCTGCAGCCAACTGTGGGTGTTGTCGCGGAAATACCAGAAACCGTTTAATCCATTGTACCAGCTGAAGTCACCGGAGTGTTTCCTGTTATCCGAGCGGTGCCAGGAATCCCATGTGCCCCAGTGGGTCCAGACGCCGTCGCCGGACTCCATGTCATCCTCAAGTCCCCATTCTCCGATACTGAGGACGAAGCTGTCCTGAAATACGTATCCTTCGCTGGTCTCGGTCTCCAGATGAAGATACGGGAAATGGTTGGAGGGACAACCGGATAAGACCTGCACGTCCTGGAAGGTCGCGCCCCGCAACTGCCCAAATCCGATATTGCCGAAATCAGCGGTGCTGCTGGGGAAGTAGAGGTACGGGCTGGCGGTCGAAATGGATCCGGTGACGTTGGTGGCCTGCTCCAAACCCTGGTTCTTCGTATATACCCGCAGATCAAAAGTCTCCGATGGTTCAGGCACTCCGTTTCCGTTCCCTCCTGATGCGTCGTCCACCGAATGGCTGTAGAGCATAAGATCGGGAGTCACCACGGTAACGGAAACCATACTGCTCCAGGAAGTGCCGTAACCCTCATTGATCTCCAGGTCAAAGTAGACCACGTGGTTGTTGGGGCAGCCCGGGCTGATGCTGAAACAGTACGGTGCCAAGCTGACCGCGCTCTGGCCCGGGTCCATTATGCCGAAGTCCTGTAGGCTGTCGATTAAGGTCACGTGCGGATCACCGGCCGAATGCAGGATGGCGTAAACGTTATACTCCACCTCGGTTCCCCAGTTCTTCAGGGTAACCGACATGTCGACGGTCTCTCCGGGATTGAGCAAGCCGTCGCCGTTTCCGATGGAAGCGTCATCGATGCTGTGTCCCTCGTATAAGACACAGCCCCCGGCAGCCAGCACTGTGACGGCGTCGGTGTGGTACAAGAAGTCATGAGCGGTTACGGTCAGGTACATCTCGCCGGCGGAGGAGGGTGATATATCAAGCAGAATTTGCCCTTGAGCGTCGGTTAACCCTCGCTGGTAGACCTCGTCCCCTTTCATCAGGCAGACTAAGGCTCCCTCAACCGGTTCCATAGAACCGGACCCGCCGCAGACCGTGACCGGAAACCGGCTGCTGCCGGAGATGATGGTGTCGGGATGCTGGACTATGAGCGTTTGCGGCGTGTCGGTCCAGATGGGCATCTCCGGGTCGCCGAGGAGAACCACCTGGTACTGGCACCAGCGATAGACATTCTCCTGCCGGGAGAACGGAACGTAAAAGGCCTTCATGTCGGCCACCGTGGCTCCGATGCGATAGATATCTTTGGCAAAAAGAGAAGCGTAGAACTGCTGGTCGAACCGGTCCGAGTAACCATACTTCGGATTTCCGGGCGATCCCCAGCCGTATCTGGTGTTCCCGATGAAGGCCACCCCTCCCCCATTGGGGTTGTTGATGAAGTGCTCGGCTATACAATCGTACTCGATGGCGGCGGGCCAGCAGCCGATCGAGTAGAGGATGGAGTTGCGGGGGCCGTTATGCAAAGCGTCCATGTCGGAAGGAGACAGGGAGCCGCTTCCTACGCCCATCACGGTATACCAGCAGTGCCCGTCATGGTTGACTATGTTCTGTCCGTCGTTTAGGGCCGCCATGACCGAGGTATAGTTTTCGTTACCCAGATCCTCATACAGCTTGGTGATGGGATCGAACTGCGAAGGAACGTACAGCTCGTCGATCATATCCTTGCTGATTCCGGAGTTGGTGTAGGGGCTGGACCATAAGATCTCTGCCAAGAAAAGCATGTCGGTGGTGTAGTCGGCCGGGGGGGTCTTCTCATAGGTTAAGAGTTTGTTCACCAGGGCCTGTGCCTTGCTGACGTTGCTGCATGAGGCCCGTCCCACGAAGACGTCCGCATACAGGTCGACCGAATCCTCCACCTCACCGTATATATGATTTCCGTTGGCGTCCCAGGTACCGTCCAGATCGGAGAAGTAGAGATCGCATCTCACATTGTTTTCGTCGGAATGCATTCCGGCCTCACAGTCCATAGCCCAGGTCGACCGGTCGGGGACCACGTTGGTGTCTCCGCCCAGCAGAATCCAGAGCGTGCCCCAGTTCTGGTAGGCATCCTTGATGAAATTCCTGACCTTCTCGGCGTTGTCGTAGCCGCTGTAATTCGAGTAAATCCAATCGGTGGTGACGATCTGGGCAGGCACGCCCTTCTGGGTCTTCCAATCCGCCAACGGCTGAAAGGTGGAGACGAAACTGGCGGCGGTGATGATCACGTACTCGAAGTCTCCCGGCGGGACAATCGATTTTCCCATTTCCTTGGGCTTGAAGTTCAATCTGCCCAGATCCGGGTTTATGGTGGCCCGGTTCAGAATAGTCTGATAAACCTGGCTCACGGCCGTGGATCGGTGTCGTATGGGAAGAGCTTCCTTTCCTCCAGCCGAGTAGCGAATGGTGAATTCCACCTGAGTGTAGAACTTGATCCTGTTTTCCGCCGGAAGATATTGAACCGGGTAAATCAGGACATTAGCCAGTTGATGTCCGCCCAAGTACCCCGCGCCGGTGTATTCCACCAGCTTCCCCGGGTATTCTGCGCTGCGCTGGTAAATCCGCGGCTGCGGTTGAACGAACGGAATCGGTTCCTGCATCATGGAGAGGATCCGGGGAGGCTGAACCGGGAGAATCTGATACTCTCCGGACAGCAACTCTCCCTGAGCACCCTTGACTATCACTTCCTCCACCCGGGAGCCGGCAGGCAGGAGCAGGGAAATCTGTTTGACCGGAAGCTGCGGCTCGGCCACCTGATCGGTGATATCGCAGCCCTTCAAGTACACAAGCTCAATCCGGCTGATTGGGAGAATGTCAGATCGTGGGGCGAGAACCTCACTGTCTGGGAGAGCTCGGCCGACTGGGCCTGACCCAGATACAGAAGGGCGACCAGCCCCGCGAGGAGAGCCACTCTGATTCGCATGGCGGGACCTCCAAAGAAGAAGTTTTTGTAGATACCCATCGTGTTGGTTGCCCTTTAGTGATACGAGTCAAAGTGATTGCAGTTGCACTTTTAGTGGAACCCAAGCTGCCATTTTGTCAATTCGGGCAGTGGTTTCCTTCTCATACCACATCTCATTTCGCCTCTGGGAGAGGCTCTAAGAGCGGGTTCATCGAGACTCAGTCCAGCCGGTACGGGCGCACACAGGGATCCGAACCGATGGGAATCCTCATTTTGGGGCTCGATATTCTGTTTCGACAGCATTCTTTTGGACTTAAACTGTTGTCTCACGCGGCCGATAATATAGAGGAAGTGAAATCCTTAAGGGCAGATTGTGCCCGGAAAGGGGAGAGAAAGCATGTCAGCTCCAGATTCGCAGGAAACGTCCCAGGGTGAGCAGAATATTTCGACTGAAAGCGCAGACCTTCTCCAAGAGACCCACGGAGAAAAGGATTCGAGTGACAGAGAGGTCATTAACTTGGATGATACCTTAGCCCAGATGGAGACCATTTTCGAGCAGGTGGAGTCGGCCCAGCCCAGGCTGGATGCAGACGAGAAGAAATCTCAAGTTTCAGAATCGGGCCGGGTGAGAAGAGATGATCTTGAGGCCCTGCTGGATATCAGCAAAGCCATCAACTCCACACTGGTTTTAGACGACATCCTCCAGATGGTGATGCGGCGGGCCAGCAAACTCCTGCGTGCCGAGCGGGGGTTTCTGATGCTGAAGGACGAGGAGAATAACCTGCAGTTTAAAACCGCTCACAACATCTGCAAGGAATCCCTCACCAAGGAGGATTTTCGCATCTCCATGTCGATTGCCAACAGCGTGGCCAAAACCGGCAAATCGGTCTATACCTCCGATGCCCAGCACGACGAGAGGTACTCCAAGCAGAAGAGCATCGTGGAGCTCGACTTGAAATCCATAATGTGCGTCCCTTTGAAAAGCAAGGAGAGAATAGTCGGGATTCTATACCTGGATAACAGCTCCAAGAGCAACATCTTCCTGCAGAGCGACCTGTATCTTTTTGAGCTTTTTGCCGGGCAGGCGGCCATGGCCATAGAGAACGCCAAGCTGTATGAGAATCTTCTGGCCATGAAGATCTACAACGAAAACGTGGTGAAGAAGACCCCGGTGGGGATAGTGGTGGTGGACAATAATCTCCGGATCACCATAGCCAACAAAACCTCGCAGGAGATTTTCAAACGGGCCGGCTGGAGAGAAGAACAGGACATTCACTCACTCAAGAACCTGTCTTTGCTGGATCTGGTGCCGGAGGAGGAGCGGACCGGATGGAGGAAGATATGTTATCAGGTTCTCTACACCGGAGCTCCGTTCGAGGAGGCTAAATCATACCACAGGTTCGGTTCGCAGGAGGTGGCCCTGTCGCTGAAGGCCAGCCCGCTGCACAGCCACGATAACCGCATCCTGGGCCTGATCTTGGTCATCGAGGACATTACCGAGAAGGTGATTGCGGAGAAATACCTGATCTATTCGCAGAATTTGGTCTCCAAAGGCGAGATGGCGGCCTCGATCGGGCACGAACTGAACAACTACCTGACCATCATCCTCAACAACGCAGAGCTTCTGCCGCTCAATCTTAAGAAGGGCGACTCGACCAAGGTGGAGAGGAACACCAAAGCCATCCAGGAGAGCGTGCAAACCATGAAGAGGTTCACCGACGGGCTGATGGACTTCTCCAAGCTGGAGACCAAGATCACCAATTATAACCTGCGCACCTTGATCGAGGATATGATCTTCTCCTTAAGGCCCCAGAAGGGGATGTGCGGCATAGCGTTCGAAACCACGTTCGATCCGGAACTTCCGCCCATACCGATGGACGTTGGCCAGGTCCAGCAGGTCTTGCTGAACATAATCAACAACGCAGCCGACGCCATAAATGCGGCCAACCGGTCCCGGGGAACCATAGCCATCGCCGCCTCTCACGTCGTAAGAGAGAAACTGGTGGAGGTCAAGATATCCGATACCGGTCCCGGCATTGCTGCGGACCTTCTGCCGAAGATATTCGAGCCTCACTTTACCACCAAGAAGAACGGACATGGGTTTGGATTGGTCATATGTGAGAGGATCGTGAGGAACCATGGAGGTCACATCTCCGCGGAAAGCTCTCCAAGCGGAACCACGTTCACCATTACCCTTCCGGTTACGCAGCAGGAGACTGAACAGTCCCGTTCGACATGATTTCCGTAACCGGACGTCTTAACCACGATTGATTTTCGTCACGCCAGGGTAGCTTCTGCAATACCGATCTAAATGCACGAATCGAGGATCTCACAAACTTTCGCGCACCGCTACCGGATAATGGAGCATCTGGGGGAAGGCGGCATAGGAAGCGTATACAGGGCTTACGACGTGTGGACCAAAAGAGAGGTAGCCCTGAAGGTGCTTGCCGCCGACTCCGACGGTCCAAAGGCGGTTGAGGATTTCAAGAGGGAATTTGAGCTTCTCGCCCAACTCAGACATCCCGGAGTGGTCGAGGTTCTCGATTTTGGCCTTTCGGACAATCACACCGGCGCCGCCGGCCTGCACCCATATTTCACCATGGAATACGTGCAGGGGATCAGCCTTGGGGAGAGGCTTCACGGTCTGTCGGATCCCGGCCGGACGGAAGCCCAGTTTGAAACGCTCTACCGCCTGATCTGGCAGCTCTGTGACATTCTGGAGTTTCTGCACCTGCGGGGCACGGTGCACTGTGATCTGAAGCCGGACAACCTCAAAGTAACCGACGGAGCCTTCGGTCCCAAGATACTGGACTTCGGGCTTTCGGAGAGGATCGGGTCAAAAAGGGGCCAAGAGACCAAGGGAACCTTGCCCTACATGGCCCCTGAGATGTTTCAGCAAGCCGCTCTGGATGAGAGAAGCGACCTTTACTCGCTGGGAATCATCCTGTACGAGCTGGTCACTTCCCGATTGCCCTTCCCCTCCGACGACCCGGTGAAGATCGTCTCGGCCCACCTGCAGCAAAAACCGGCGCCGCCGTCGGAGATCAACCCGCAGCTGCCTTCCTCCCTGGACCGGCTGATCATTCGGCTGCTTGAGAAGTCTCCGGCCGCTCGTCCGGCAAATGCCGTCCGGGTGAAGGAGATGATAGAAGCCGGGCTCAAAGAAGGTTTCAAAAAGTCAGCCAAACCGGATCTGTCGGCCGGGAAGCCGGGTCTGGCTCATCTCCACAGCGGGCCACCGGTGGCCAGGGAGAAAGAGTTGCGGCGGCTACAAGCCAGCCTGAACGGGGCGACAGATTCGAGAGGGAGTTTGCTTCTGATCTCGGGCGAGCAAGGAGTGGGCAAGACCACTCTGCTGAATCAGCTGAAATCGGCCTGCCAGCTTGAGGGCGTGGTCTTCGTGGACTCACACTGCCTGGAAAACCAGACAGTGGCATATCAACCACTGACGGAGGCGCTGCGTAAGCTGAGGCCTTACCTGGAGAGCAAACACGCAGGCCACCTTCTTCCTGAGCTGGACGACCTCCTCGATTGGTCCCAAAAGGACCCGGCGGTCCGTCCTGAGGACCAAAGCTCCCTTCATCTGCGGATCAGCCACCTGCTCACCGAGATATCTCGAGTTCTTCCTCTTGCAGTGGCCATCGAAAACCTGCAGTGGGCAGACCTCTCCACCCTGCAGTTTTTGAGGCATTTTCAGATGCAGAAGGACAAGGGGTCCGTGTTCCTGTGCGTCTCTCTGCGCCAGGAGAAGCTGAAGCAGGGAACGCCGCTGGCCGAATTGATGGGATCCGAAGAGAAAGAAGAGAAGCCCGATCACCTGAGGGTGAATCGGCTTGACCCTGCCGGAACCAAGGATTTCATCCTCTCCAAGTTTGTCAACGGTGAATTTACGGCTTCGTTTTTCGCCTATGTGCATGAGAGGACGGCGGGCAATCCGTATTTCATAATCGAGGTGCTCAAGTACCTGGTGGAGAACGACATCATATCCTTGAGGAATTCCACCTGGACTGCGGACATCAAGAGGCTCAATCAAGCACAGGTCCCGGACTCTGTGGAAGCGGTTCTCTTCGGGAACTTGGAGAGGTACGACAGAGAAACTCTCGATTTCCTTAACACGGCCGCGGTGATCGGGAAGAGATTCACTCTCGACCTGCTGGAGGAATTGATCCCGGCCGACCAGCGAGACCTTGCCCAGATCGCTTCCAGCCTGACCCAGGATCAAACGCTCACCCGGGTCGAAGAATCGGGCGAGAGAAGAATAGGTTACCAGTTCACCAACCAGAGCCTGCAGAATCTCCTCTACCAGAGGGTGGATCGGGCCAGACGGGTTGGCCTGCACGGCAGGGTGGCCAAACTCCTGGAGGAGGGCGGCGGCCAAGACGAGGAATCGGTTTTCAGCATCGCCTACCACTACCTGGAGGGTGAGAACTTCGACAAGGCCTACCAGTACGCCCTTGAGTCCGCCGAGAAGATGAAGCAGAGATTCGCCAATGACGAGGTGTTGACCTATCTGAGAAACGCCATAGAGGTCGCCCCCAGGGGCCGACAGGCAGAAGAGGCGGTGAAAAAAGAGGCCGCCGCCTTGAAAAGGAGAGCGGACTTCTGCAGAGGGGTGGGAGATTTGAGCCAGGCGGAGAAGGACTACCAGAGGATAGTAACCCTGTTGGAAGGATCCGGTGATCTCAAGGCCCTGGTGGAGACCTATAACGGGCTGGGGGAGACCTACCGGCTCAAGCACGACTTCGGGAAAGGCATCTCCACTCTTCAGAGGGCCGTGCAGATTCACCGTAAGTTGGACCTTCCCCTCGAGCGAGCCCATACCCTAAGCTACATGGGCCTGCTTTACTGGACCGACAGCCAGTTCGACAAAGCCATCGACAGTTTCCGATCTGCGCTTGAGATCGACCGAAGGCTGGAGGATAAATCCTACATGGCTTCCACCCAGAATAACATGGGACTGGTCTATTGGTCCCAGCGACGATACCACCACGCGCTGAAGCATTTCACGGACTGCCTATCCCTGTATGAGGATTTGGGAAGCAAGGAGTGGATAGCCCGCAGCCATAACAATGTCGGGGCCACGCATTTCGAATTGGGGCAATACGCCGAATCGGTAAAGCATTTCAGGGAATCCCTGAGAATCAACCAAGAGATCAAAAACCACAAAGAGGTGAGCTTCAACCTGGAGAACCTAAGCGATGCCTATCGCAAGGTCGGGGATTATCCCTCGGCCCTGAAGACCGGAGAGAGGGGATTGAAGCTGGCATCGGAGATCGGTTTCTCCGAGAGGGTGGGCCGCGTACTCAAGGGTTTGGGGCTGGCACATCTTGAGCTGGGGCGGTACTCCAAGGCTGAGAAGTATTTTGGGGAGGCCCGGGAGGTCGCAGAGACCATAGTGGATCGAGAGCTGAAGACTCTGGTTCTCATAAGCTCCGCCAGGCTGAAGTGCCTGCTGAAAGATCATCGGGGCGCGGCCCAGCTTATCCAGGAGGCTGCCGCAGATATAGATTCGATGGGCGATGAAAAATCCCGGGTGAGCCTTTATCAGATCGAGGCCCGACTTCGCATGGATGAGGGCAAAACGGAAGAGGCCAAGAGGCTGCTGGGCAAGGCCGCAGCACTGGCCGACAAGTTGAATCTGGGGGAGGAAATCTTCTGGTTGAACCTGATGCGAGCCGA
>Ga0180438_10010141_pt1 | contig 11595 bp, 12 predicted proteins | sample SS_ome_12_FD_132455 | JGI IMG/M metagenome (GOLD analysis project Ga0180438, IMG submission 132455) | Hypersaline lake sediment archaeal communities from the Salton Sea, California, USA - SS_3_D_2 metaG | ecosystem: Environmental > Aquatic > Non-marine Saline and Alkaline > Hypersaline >...
CTTCATCGCCGTCTTCGGGCGGCCCGAGGGGCCATAGCCCGCTACACCCTGTGGCTAGGCGAAGACCGCACCCGCGAACCGGCGCACCGTTGGGCCAGTCCGCAGGGACGACGTGACCTGTATGGCCGCATCTTCGAGCGCCTCCACCACCACCGACCCACGCTGCGTGATGATGAACACCTCCCCCGCCTTCAGCACGTAGTCCTGGAAATCCCGCTCCTGCGTGATCCAGACCTCTCCCCGGCGGCAGAAGATGGCCCGCCAGCGGCTGTCGTTGTTCGTTCGCCAGAACTCTCTGGCGTCCAATTCGACGTCGCTCACAGGACCCCGGACGTTACGTACAACCATCCCCGTGGAAACCGGAAGACTTGAGACAACCATCGTTCACCTCCTGCACATCAAGTGATACACTTTGTGGAAATTCAACGCTGTGCCCCTATTCTACACGACGGACGCCGAAAATAATAGAGGCAGCAATACGAGTTTGTATCCATAACAGTTTGTATTACTGGAAAACTGTGATGGTCATATAAACGACAAACTGTGCTTCCATCCGCACCGACGGACAGCCAGCGCAACCAGGCACTCCCCAGCTCGATTCCAACCACCTGCTCCCTCCCTTCCTGCCCCCCGCCTCCTGTCTCCTGCCTCCTGCTCCATGCCTCTTGCTCACCTGCTTCATACCCTGCGACTGAGATTTGCCCAAAACAGCGAATAGAACATACTCGAAAGCAGACTCTATTGTACAAGACGCCAGGCGTGAAACGTGAAGCGTAGTGCGCAAGTTCACACAACACGAAATACACAACACGGAATACATCATCCGCGGCGGGCTGGGGCCGGCGGAGGACCTGGAGGGCAACGTCGCCCTGGGATCCAAGCGGGACTTGATGAAACGGCTGCATATGCTACAATGTCCCACGATCATCGTCGAGGGCAAGGCCTAATCGTCCGGGGCGTCGGGAGCATCCCCGGAACCGCCGCCACGCTCTCGACGCTCGTGTCGAGAAGTCACTACGAGCACTGGAAGATCCCGTTGTTCGAGCCCCAGGACGCGGAGAAGGCGAAGGCGATCGTCAACCGTGCCGTCGACAAGATCGCGTCCCGTTACAAGGCCGCCTGCAGCGAACTTCAGGCACACTACGTCGACGTCGGTTTCCTAGAGGACATCCTCGACATAGGTACAGAAAGGACCAAATGAACCGCTCAGTCATCAACTTTCAGCAGAAACTGGCCCGATTTTCGGAACACTGGTCGCCCAAGATCGTCGCCCAGATGAACGACGATCACTTCAAGCTGGTCAAAATCCAGGGCGATTTCGTGTGGCACGCCCACGCCGAGACCGACGAAGTATTCATCGTCCTGGCCGGGGAGATGGGCATCCAATTCCGTGACGAAACCGTGACCCTCACACCGGGCGAGATGATCGTCGTCCCCAAGGGGGTGGAGCACAAACCCTTCGCCGAAGAAGAATGCCACGTCCTGCTCGTCGAACCCGCCGGGACAATCAACACCGGCGACACCGGCGGCGAACGGACGGCAGAAGACAACGTGTGGATATAGTCGCACAAACTGCCCATCCCCCCACCGAACACGCAACACGCAATACGAATCCGTTGGTCACGCCTTCCGAAGACCCTAAGGGGTTCAGAAAACCCTTGTAGTCTGGCGACGCAGGGACGCAGGTCGGATTTGCTATCCGACCCCCGCTGGGGACCGAGTTTGCCATGTCTGCCGTCTGAAGTACAATGGGGGAACCCCCGCCACACGCGGGTTCAGCGTGGCCATAATTCGACGCAGCGCTCAAGGAACCGGTCACTGTGTTTGAAAAGGTGGACAGATCCAATGGACAAGAAACGGCTGTTTCAGTTCCTGTCAACCCAGGACGCGTCCTATCTGCTCGATCTGCTCGGCACAGCCTTCGACCACATGAACCGCGACCAGCGGCGGTGGGTGTTCGGCGCGCTCGTCGAGAAACTGCCGCCCGCACCGGTCGACGGTGAGGTGCTCCTGGACGAGGTCCAGGTGTTCCAACGCGAGTCGTTGGCCGAAGTCTACTACGCCCCCTTCGCCATCAACTCCAAGAACTATATGCATATCCCGGAGGAAACCGAGGAGTGGTTTGAGCGTCTCGGGGATCTGCTGAAGGCCGCCCGCCAGCTCACCACGCAGGGGGACCACCTGCACGCCGTCGCCTGCTTCCGCATCTTGTACGAGCTGATTGACGCGATGGAGAGGGGCGAGGAGATCGTGTTCGGCGACGAAATCGGCGGCTGGATGATCCCGGGGGACGAAAAGCAGTACGTCGCGGCCTACATGACGTCCCTGGCCGCGACGGCGACCCCCGAGGAATTCACGGCAGCCGCCCTCCCCCTGATCCGGCGCGACCGTTGGCAGTCCTTCGCCACCCAGGCCTACCCCTCCGCCATCCGTTCGGCCAACGAGGCGCAGAAAGCGCACCTGGAAGCCGAGATCAAGCGTCACAACATCCGCACGGGACCCGAGTAGAAGAACCAAGGGGAATCGCTTCACTTAGCCCAGAAACCGGAATAGTGACAAATGCCCCTGTGGAGGTTCCTTGGCTCTCGCAGATGATCAAGGAGAGACTATGAGTGACCGGATCAACAAGCAAGCGTTGACCGAGCTCGTGGCCAGGCGAGTCGGCAAGAACCCCGAGTTGGTGGCAGAAATCGTCGACGCCACGCTGGAGGGAATCTACGAGGCCCTTAAGCGTGGGGAATGTGTCTCCCTGCGCAACTTCGGCACGTTCTACGTCCGTCCAGAGCGCGACAGTTGGGTCTTCAAATTCAACCCCTTCCAACGGCTGCGCAAGCTCTTCGGATGGTCGTCTACCTACAAAGGGGAACTGTAAACCACGAAATCCTCGAAAGAACACGCCGGACACGAAAGACCTTTGCACGCTTCGTGCGTTTCGTGTTTCGAAAGCTGTCATCCTCCGACACGGCGAATTTCCACGCGGTCAACCTGAATTAGAGTCGCACGGGTTCACGACACGTGGGTTTTTCTCCGAGATGGCGACTGCTGGCGCACCCTGCGCACGACCGCCATCTCCGCCAGCAGCAACACCGCAATCCCCTTCCCCCTCTCCCCTGGTCCCCTGGTCCCCGTCCCCCCTTGTCTCTTTATTCCCCTCCTCCCCCCACCTCCAGCGCGACCACCCTCCGCGCCAGCACACTGATCGCCTCCCCCCGCCGCTGCAAGCGCCCATCGACGACCACGAACGGCGACCGCAGCGCCTTCCGGCTGGCCTCGTACACCTCCGGCCGCAGCACCACGTTGATCAGCCCGCCCTCGTCCTCCAGCGCCAGAAAGGCCGTGCCCCTGGCCGTCGGCGGCCGCTGGCGGGACACGACCACCCCGCCCACCCACACCTTGACCCCGTCCCGCAGATCCGCTAGCGCCCCGCTGGGCGTGATCCCCATCTTGCGTAGCTTGTCGCCCACCAGCGCGGTGACGTGCGCGCCGGCGCTCACGCCCGTGTGCGCCACCTCGGTCCACAGCCGCCCCCGCGCCGACAGGAACCCAAACCGCGGGCGCTCGCCGGGCGATGGCAGCGGAAGCGCCGGCGGCCCCTCCGCCGCATCCAGCGCCGCCTGCAGATCCCACACCAACTGCCGTCGCGGCACCCCCCACCCGTCGAACGCCCCAGCCCAGATCAACGCCTCCACCGCCCGCCGCCCCAGCTTCGTCCGGCGGCAGAAATCGGCCAGCGAGCGAAAGGGGCCCAGCCGCCGCGCCTCGACGACGCTCCGCCCACCCGCCTCCCCCAGCCCCCCCACGACCGCCAGCCCCAACCGCAGCGCCTGCCCCTGGACCGTCGCCCGCAGCTCGGAGCCCTCCACGTCGACCGGGCGGATCTCGACCCCAGAGCGCCGCGCCTCGGAGACGACGACGTGCGCCGGGTAGAAGCCCATCGGCTGTTGCCGCAGCAGCGCAGCGAAGAAAACTGCCGGGTGGTAACGCCGCAGCCAGGCCGACTGGTAGGTCAGCACCGCGAAGGCCGCCGCGTGACTCTTGGGAAAGGCGTACCCGCCAAAGGCCCGCAACTGCTCGAAGACCCGCCTGGCCGTCTCGCGCGCCACGCCCCGGGCGATACCACCGGCGACGAACTCCTCCCGAAAGCGCACCACCTGCTCGACCGCCCGCTTGTGGGAAAGCGCCCGCCGCAGTAACTCCGCCCGCCCCGGCGTGAACCCCGCCAGGTCCCGCGCCACCTTCAGCACCTGCTCCTGAAACACGATCACGCCCAGCGTCTCCGCCAGCGCGTCCTCCAGCAGCGGGTGGCTGTACCGCACCGGCTCCAGCCCCTGCCGGCGCCGCAGGTAGGGGCGCACCATCTGCGCCTGGATCGGGCCGGGGCGGATCAGGCTGATCTCGACCACCAGGTCCGCGAAAGTCCGCGGCTGGAAGCGGGGGATCAGGCTGGCCTGGGCGCGGCTCTCCACCTGGAACACGCCCACCGTCTCCCCCCGGCACAGCATGTCGTAGACCGCGGGGTCATCGCGGGGTAGCTGATCCAGATCGGGCCGCTCGCCCGTCCGGGTCTCGACGATCGTCACCGCGTCCTCGATCGCCGACAGCATGCGCAGCCCCAACAGGTCGATCTTGATCATCCCCGCCCCCTCCAGCCCGTCCTTGTCCCACTGGGTGACGGCACGGCCGGGCATCGTCGCTGGCTCCAGCGGCACCAGCTCGCACAGCGGCGGCCCCGAGAGGACCATCCCGCCGTTGTGGATCCCCAGGTGGCGGGGGACGCCGTCCAGTTGCGGCACGATGCGCAGCAGGTGCTGGAACGGCCTCCCGGCCAGGTCCGCGCCGAACGTCTCGACCAACCCCCGCGACTCCTCGATCCCGTCCGCATCACCCACGTCGAGTGAATCGGACAGCCGCTCGACCAGCGCCGGCGGAAAACCCAGCGCGCGGGCGACGTCGCGCACGGCGGAGCGGGCGCGGAAAGTGACCAGCGTGCACGCCATCGCCGCGTGGTCCTCCCCGTACCGCTGGTAGACGTACTGGATCACCTCCTCCCGCCGGTCGGCGGCAAAATCCACGTCGATGTCCGGCAGCCCGCGCCGCTCCGGCGACAGGAACCGCTCGAAAACCAACGCGCAGGCCACCGGATCGATAGGGCTGATGCCCAACAAGTACGCCACCAGCGAGTTGGCCGCGCTGCCCCGCCCCTGGCACCGGATACCCGCGTGACGGGCGAAGCGCACGATGTCCCACACGATGAGGAAATAGTCGGCCAGCCCGGCCCCCCGGATCACCGCCAGCTCCCGCTCCAGCAGCTCCCGGGGCGGCGCGTGCGGGTAGCGGTGGTGGAGCGCCTGGCGGCACAGCTCGCGCAGGTAGAAATCCGGGGAGCGCCCACCGGGGATGGGGAAGCACGGCAGCGTTTGGGGGCCAGACTGGAAATAGGCGCTGGCCGGCGCGCAGCGCTCTGCGATGCGCCGGCTGTTCTCCAGCGCGATGGGAATGTCGGCAAAGACCGCCGCCATCTCGCGCGGCGAGCGCAGGTGGTACTCAGCGTTGGGGCGCAGCGATTCCGCTGCATCCTCCAGCGTCGTGTGGCGGCGGATGCAGGTCAGCACGTCGTGGACCTCGCGCTGCTGGGGGTGGAGGTAGTGACTGTTCCCCGTGGCCACCACGTCCAGCCCGGCGCGGTCGGCCAGCACCACGAGATTCGCCAGCAGCCGGTTGTCGCCCCGGCGATAGTGGCGCTGCAATTCAACAAAGAACCGCTCGGGAAAGATCCGGGCGTACCCCCGGGCCACTTCCAGCGCCCGCTCGAACCGCCCATCCGCCAGCAGGCGCGGGATTTCCCCCCGCCGGCAGCCGGAGAGCGCGATCAGCCCCCCGGCGTGGGCCGCCAGGTCCCGTTTGGACAGGCGGGCGATCCCCTTTTCCTGCCCCCGCCGCGCCAGCGTGACCAGGCGGCACAGGTTGGCGTACCCCTCCGCCGTCTCGACCAGCAGCGTCAGATGGGCCGGATCCGACAGGTCTGCGCCATCTCCCAGCGTCATCTCCGCTCCCAGGATCGGCTTGACCCCCACCTCCTGCGCCGCCAGCACGAAGCGCACCGCCCCGTACAGCCCATCGTGGTCGGTGAGCGCCAGCGCATCCATCCCCAGATCCGCCGCCCGGGCCACCAGCGCCTCCGGGGAGGGGACCCCGTCGAGGAGGGAGTGGTCGGAGTGGGCGTGGAGCTCGACGTAGCCGGAGGCGGCGGGGTGGGGCTTGAGCCGCGGGCTCAGACGTGCCGCCTTTCCAGCAGCCAGCGGTCCGTCCGCGCGTCCCGGAAAACGACCCGCACCTGCCCGTCGGCCGTCTCCAGCCGGAAATAGTCCCGCTCGACCGGCCGGCTCCACCACCGGCGGCGCTCCCGCCACGCCTCGTAGACGGCCGCCACCTCCCGCATGCGGTCGCGCCAGACCAGCGCGCGGGGCACGCCGTCCGGGCCAGTCGTGACCTGGATCGGGCGCGGCGGCGGCGGCCCCAGCAGCGAGGCGACGACGATGATCATGTCACCAAACCGCTCCCGTAGCCTGCGCAGCGCCTCGCGCAGCCGCTCGCCGCGCCTGCCCTGGGCGAAGCCGGCCGGGCCATCGGATGCGCCGGGGAAGAGCGCCAACTGGGTCGCGCCCAGGTGAAAGGGGCGCAGGGGGTAGACGGTGAGCGAAAGCGCCGCCACCGGCCCGGAGAGCGGTAGCCCGCCCAGCAACCGGGCCGCCAGGCGGGAGAACCTGGCGGCGTCGGCCGAGGGAGGCTTGACCGGCATACCCGCCGCGTGCTCCTCCCCGCCCTCCTCCTCCACCCGCAGCCGCAGCCCCGCGGCCTGGTAGCCCCGGCAGGAGAGCGACGCGGCCAGCTCGGTCGCCATCCGGCCTGCGTGGGCCAACAGCGGCGCCCGGCCGGTCAGTTGATCCTCAAAGGTGCGCGTGCGCGCGAGCTGGAGCGGCGGCGCGTCGGGGTGGACCGGGCGGGGGTCCACCCCGCGGGCCAGGTCGTGCAGCGGGCCGGCGTGGGGCCCGAACTGGCGCACGACTGCCAACCGGGGCAGCGCCGCCAGCGCGCCCACCGTGCGCACGCCCAGCAGGTGCAACCGCCGCCGCATCTCGGGGTCGACAGGCAGAGCGGAGAGGGGCAGCGGGGACAGGAAAACCCGCTCCTCGCCGGCCGGCACGACGCACCCACCGCCGGCCCGGGCGGCGCGGGCGGCCTGCTCGGCCACGAACTTGACACTTCCCACACCCACCCGCACGTCCAGCCCCGAGGCCCGCCCCGCCTCCAGCGCCATCTCGCGGGCCAGCCCTTGCCCCACACCTGGCGAAGGGCCGGCGTCGGGGTCGAAGGACCGGCCCAGGCCCGACACCCCGGCGTACAGGAGCCCCAGGCTGTCCGTCTCCACCACGGGCGTGAAGCGGCCGGCGGCCTCGACCAGCGCGGCGTGAGCGGCGTGGTACACCTCCTCGCGGGCCGGGACGAAGCGAGCGCCAGGGCAGAGCGCCCCGGCCTGGGACAGACGCATCCCCGGGCCGACGCCGGACGCCGCAGCCCGCGGGCAGCAATCGAGCACCGCGCCGGGGTCCCAGAGCCGCCCACCGACGACCAGGGGAGTTTCGACCAGGGACGGGTTATGTCGCCGCTCCACCTGCACCGGCAGGTGGGGGGCCAGGAGACAGGCTACGCTCATCGCACCCCGATGCTGCCCCGCCCTGGAACAGAACGTATGTATCCTCTCAATAAGTGGGGGAAGGTGGGGGGTGTGCGGGCGGCAGAGCCGCCCGCACACCCCCCACCTCCGGTTTATTGAGAAGATAAGAACGTATGTTCTATTATACTATCGGGGGAATGGCTGTCAAGCGCGGGAACGCCCTGCCTGGCGGGCGTTTCACTTTGAGGGCGGGTTCGGCGTTAGCCACACCTCGGACATAATTGCATAAAGCATCCCAATTCCTACGAGCCTGGCCGAGTGGATGGAATCAAAGCCGCATAAGTGTATTCAAAATAAGACCAAGCCAGCATCAGGTCACCTAGCGACACCTTGACCGGGGCAGTCTCAACTGCTGGGTCAAGCAGGTAAGCCTCGTCTGCTTCCAGGCCAACCAGAACGACCGCATGGGGCGTATCTACTTCCCAGTACGGTAGCTCACCTGTCCGCAGGAAGAGGATACAAGGCACGCTTTGGGCAAGCCATGCTTCCAGTTCGGCCAAGGAGCCCGTCCTGTAGATGACCTCGAAACCACGTTGGGCCAAACGCTCAATGCGGCTAGCAGGTGTGCCAACACCGCGTGTTTCTAGCCAACGTACGATATCTGCCTGTGCGAGCGGTTGCTGCCAATAGGCAGCAACCATAGCCACGCAGGCCGGCAGGCACCAACCTGCCTCACCCTGCTGTAGATAGGGCACGTTGAGAGAGGGCATTGCCGCGCTCCGCTATATGTTCGAGAATCTGTCGGGTAAATAGAATCTCGCCAGTCTGCGCGTCTACATCCAGCGCCCCAACCTGTTCTAGCGGTCCAGTGGTTGGCAGTGCCAGCCAGACCGGCACACGCCACAGCAAACGTCGCCCTACGACCAGGCTGGGGCGTTCTCCATAGAGCAGGTTGCCCACATGATCGAGCAATAGCTTGCTCACCTTGCGCTGTGCTGTAAAGTCCGTTATGTTGACCTGAGCGGTGAGGGTAAACTCCACCTTGACCTCAGCCGGCACCGGCAGGCTGATCTCGTCTAATTCGACGCTCATACCACTCCTCCGTTTGTGAAGGACCCGGCTTCTCGTGATGAGGTCAGTATAGATCCGATATTGGTCTTATGTTCTCTATTCTACGCCGATGTTGAACGGGTACCGGGCTACTTCACTCGTCGTTATTATACCGTTTCGCCAGACAACATGCAAACGGCAGAATAGAAAGTCCTTGAAGTCTTCGCGACTCAGAAAGCATCAGCAGGCACCAACCTGCCTCACCCTGCTGTAGATAGGGTACGTTGAGAGAGGGCATTGCCGCGCTCCGCCCGATACCCCACCCCCGACATATCCCCCACGAACTGCGGCAGATCCCCATGCCCCAGCATCTGCCGGATCGCGTGCGCCTCGCCCAGATGGAACCAATAATGGTAGATGTTCCGCATCAACAGCGTGCCCACGCTCTCGGGCAGCCGCCGGCCCTGCCACTCGAAGTGCGTCTGCAACTCCTCGGGAGTCAGCGTGTCTAGATACTCGTCCGCCACCTGCGTGATCTCCCGCCAGGCGGCCCACATCTCGTCCAGCGGCGGCGTGCTGGCGGGCTTCCCATACCCCACCAGATCGTGCAGCCCCGGCGCCAACTCCCTCCCCTGCGCCCGCATTACCCAGTACCGGTTCTCCTGATTGGCCAAATGGCCCACGATCCAACTGATGCAATTCATCGGCATCAGCCGGCGGCGGGCCTCCTCCTCGGAGACCCCCTCCAGGCAGCGCACCAACTCGCTGCGGGCGAAACGCAATTGGGTGACCAACAAATGGGGCATGATATCCTCCTGTGATGCAACCCCCGCCCTTGTCCTGCGTATATCATGGCGAGGTAAAACGAAAGGAGAGTGATACTCGATGGTAGACCTGCTGATCTGGTTGATCAAGCTGCCGTTTGTTCTGGTCGGGATCGTACTGATGATCACATTAGGGATCGTGGGCGTGATCATTTCCCTGCTCGGCGTGGGGCTGACCCCGGTGCTGGGGATCGGGCTCCTGATCCTGCCCATCGGACTCGTCTTCCTGCTGGCGGCCTGGGTCATCGCCCGGCTGCTCTAGTCCGTACAATCCACCGCCACGCCCCCCCTGTCCCTCACCGCTCCCGTGGTGAGGGACACCCCTTTAACCTTGAACCTCGAACTTCGAACTTTGGAGTTTGGGATTTGGGATTGGGGATTTGCTCCCTTCTTCCACCTGCTTCTGCAACTCATACAACCGGTTGATCGCATCCAGCGGCGTCATCGCCGACACGTCCAGCTCCCGCAGCGCCGCCACCACCGGATGCTCCTGCGCAAACAACACCGGCTGGAAGGGCTCGGGCTCGCCCGTGCCGGGCCGGAACTCGCCGCTCTCCAGTTGCTCCAGCAGCTCCTCGGCCCGGTGCAGCACCGGTCGCGGCACGCCCGCCAACTGGGCCACGTGGATGCCGTAGGAGCGATCCGCCCCGCCGGGCACCACCTTGTGCAGAAACATGATCTGATCCCCCTCCTCGACCACCGCCAGGTTGTAGTTGCGCACCGCCGGCAGCCGTTCCGCCGTCTCGGTCAACTCGTGGTAGTGGGTGGCGAACAGCGTCCGCGCCCGCCGTCCGGGGTGGTTGTGCAGATACTCGACCACCGCCCAGGCGATCGACATCCCATCGTAGGTGCTGGTGCCCCGCCCGACCTCGTCCAGGATGAGCAGGCTGCGCGGCGTGGCGTGGTTGAGGATGTTCGCCGTCTCGACCATCTCCACCATGAAGGTCGACTGGCCTGCGGCGACCTCGTCCTGCGCGCCGATGCGGGTGAAGATCCGATCCACGATGCCGATCTTCGCCCGGTCGGCCGGGACGAAGCTCCCCATCTGCGCCATCAGGACGATCAGGGCGTTCTGCCGCAGATATACCGATTTCCCGGCCATGTTCGGCCCGGTGATGATCAGAATGCGCTCACCGCCGTTGAGGCGCAGCTCGTTGGGCACGAACGGCTCGCCCCGCAGCGTCTGCTCGACGACCGGGTGGCGCCCGCCCTCGATCTCCAGCTCCTCGTCGTCGGCCAGCTCCGGCCGCACGTACCGGTTGCGCACGGCGACCTCCGCCAGCGCCGCCGCCACGTCCAGCCGCGCCAGCGCCCGCGCCGTCTGGAGCAGCGCCCCCGCTCGCGCGCCCACCTGCCCGCACACGTCCTTGAACAGCCGCGTCTCGACCTCGGCCTGCCGCTCCTCGGCGTTCAGGATCAGCGCCTCGTACTCCTTCAGCTCCGGCGTGATGTACCGTTCGGCGTTGACCAGCGTCTGCTTGCGGATGTACGCATCGGGCACCGCGTCCAGGTTGGCCTTCGTCACCTCGATGTAGTACCCGAAGACCTTGTTGTACCCCACCTTGAGGCTCTTGACGCCCGTCCGTTTGCGCTCTTCCTTCTCCAGGTTGGCGATCCAGGCCTTGGCATCCCCTGCCGCCGTGACAATGCTATCCAGCTCGGTGGAGAAACCGGGACGGATTACCCCACCAGCGGAGACACTGGCAGGCGGGTCGTCCACGAGGGCGCTGGCAATGAGCGAGAGCACATCCTCGCAAGCGTCGAGGGACGACGCAAGACGCAAGATGCAGGATGCAAAATCATCTCCTGCCCTCTGCCCCTTGCTCCCTGCCTCCTGCCCCTTGTATCCCGCTGTATCCTGTCCCCTGCTCCCTGCTCCCTGTCCTCTGCCTCCTGCTTCCTGCTTCCTGCCTCCTGCCTCCTGCTTCCTGCCTCCTGCTTCCTGCCTCCTGCCTCCTGCATCCTGCCCCCTGCCCCCCGCCTCCTGCATCTTGCCTGCCAACTCAGGCACCGCCTCCAGCGCCTTCCGGATGCCCACCAGGTCCC
>Ga0180438_10010142_pt1 | contig 11595 bp, 6 predicted proteins | sample SS_ome_12_FD_132455 | JGI IMG/M metagenome (GOLD analysis project Ga0180438, IMG submission 132455) | Hypersaline lake sediment archaeal communities from the Salton Sea, California, USA - SS_3_D_2 metaG | ecosystem: Environmental > Aquatic > Non-marine Saline and Alkaline > Hypersaline >...
AAACAGGCCGGGGCCATAGAAGTCCTCGGCGTAGCGGTTGCGGTAGTAGAGAAGTGTGCAATCCTGATACGTTCCGCCGGCGCCCAGGGCGACGACAAGATCCGGACGACCGTCTCTGTCGAGGTCAGCCGTGCTCAGGCTCTCGATGTCGTTGGGGGAGATCAAACCGCCTTCCCCGTCTGAGAAAAGATACGAGATGTCCATACGGAAGTCTTCGTACTTTGGGTCATAGTACATGATTCGTCCGCCTTGGTCGCTTGCATAGGCGGCGATAAGCTCGAGCCAATCGTCGTCGTTGGGGTCATCCACATCGAAGTTGGCCAAGGCAAGGCCCCGGGGCTCGACGCCGGTTTCGCCGTCGAGAACGACGTCGCCGAAATTCTCATTGCCTCCGGCAGATTCGTCTCCGGGCAACAGGTAGAAATTGGGCAAAGCGCCTTCTTCCGTGGCTTGGTACGCCCAATAGAGGTCGACCGTGCCGTCTTGGTTCTGAACGAAGAGGTCTGCGCCGGACGCCAAGTCATGGTCGGCAAACGTGAACATGTCTTGCCGGTAATTGTTTCCCGCGGCGCCGACTGCCAGCGCGACGGCGTCGATTGCGGCATATTCGCCCCAGGCGGGCGCGTACGGCACGCCGATGTTGGGGAACAGGAGCAGTAACGCCTGCGAACCCACGCCGACGCCGAGTCGAAACATGTCCAGGTCGCCGTCGCCGTCGTAATCCCAGAAGGCCGCCGAGCCTTGCCCGGCAGCGTAGGCCACGGAGTTCTCCTGAATCAGTCGATACGGCGAGAAATCGATATAGTCCTTGTCCACCGGGTGCCCGGATTTCTCAAGCGACGCCATGAAATAGCGCCACGTCATCAGCCAACCGTCCACGGAGATGTAGAATTCATCAAGCCATTCCGTCACGGCGCCCACCGGATCGGGGTTTGGGCGAATCGAGAATGTGCCTTCCGTAAACGTCATGCCGTCTTCCCGGTGGTCATACAAAGGCAAGCCTGCTGAAGCCACGGCCGCATCCCATTCGGGGACCTCGGGTGTGCCCAGGTTGCGTATCCAGTGGACCCCCTCGCAGACGTCGTAGTACAGGAAATCAAGGTCGCCGTCCGCGTTCCAGTCGGCCACTTCGAAATCGCTGATGCCCTGACCGTACGATGCCTTCGCTGCTACCGATTTCGCCGGCGCTCCAGTCTGCGAAGGCGGGAACCACGCGGCCGCGTTCGGCCCATCCTTCTTGGCGGATTTGTACTCGATTCTGCTTGGCAAGAGTTGGGAGAGTCCGCAGATTTCTTCGGCGGTGTCCGCTTGCCAAATCGGGTCAGATCGCGTTCCTTCATTGAGTATGCCAAAGACTCTATGATGCCGGGACGGTTCGTCAAGAAATGCCTCGACAAAGAACAGATCGAGTTTCCTGTCATTGTTAATGTCGGCCCAGTCGACCCACATGCCTGGGAGTCCGACCTGCCCGCTCGTATACACGTACTCAACGAATTCAAACTCCGGCATGTCAACAGGGCCCACGTTTCGATACCAAGCAACGCGTTGCCGGCAGCTCATCCAATCGTTGACGGCCGCCAGCAGGTCCGGGAGGCCGTCCCCGTTCACATCGGCGAAATCTAACGAAAGGCTCAAGTATACGCCATAGTCCGTGTTTTGCAGCGTCAGGTCCTTGAGGCCGCCGGGATAGAAGGCTCCGCTGGCACCGAGGTTCCTAAACAGTTGCGGGGCGAAATCGTTGGTGTTGTCGCCGGGGACGACGAAATCATTGTCGCCGTCCACGTCGATGTCAACGACGGTTACGCCGCCCGCGCGGAACGTGGGTCCGTAGACATATCCGTCGCCCCGATAGGTTCTGCCCCATACCTCATGTCTCAAGGGCGGGAACACGACGCCCTGTTTCGACGTCGCTAAAGCGCGCGGAACCGCTGCGCGATCGCGTGCAGGGAGAATAACCTTCTTAGGAATGGAGCCGACGGCGTTCGTTGCGCCGTGAGAATCCATTGCGAAGATGAGCAGGACAACGGCCAGGAGAACTGCGCACGGTTTCACGTAATCACCCTCTCGCGATACAAGGACTATATGTTGCCGCTGTATTGTAACTTTTTGTATATCAAGCAATTATTATGTTGCCCGTTGGGCGAGGTAGCAAGGCAAACAGGAAACTCGACGCGCTCATCCCCACGATGCGACCGCCCGCACGGGCTGTTCTTAGTCTACCACAAAACCACCCAATCGGCCACACTGCGCCCACGCGACGGGGCGGACACACCCTCGAACGTAAGGCGGGGTCAGCGGGCGGTCTTTTTGCCTGACACGATCACGTTCTTGACGTCGATGCGGCCCAGCTTCACATCGAGGAAGGGTTTGCCTCTATCGAGGCCCACCCTGCCGAAACCCGTCTCGGTAGACAGGAAGCTTGTGAAGTTGTCGCCGATGTTCGAGTCTATGTAGAGCGACTTGTCGAGGGCGTCGTATCGGACGCCGGTGAGGCCTTGGAGAAGGCCATAGCTCGACAGGGCGCGCGCGTACCAATGGCCGCATTCGTATTCGTTGAACGGGTTGCGTCTGACACCGTCATATCGGTCTCTGCATACGCGTACGACCTCGAGCCCTTCTTCGACCATACCCGCGAGCATGAGATGCGACGCCACCTGGTACTCGATACCCGTCCACACCTCATCGCTGTACACGAAAGGAATTGCGAGTGCACCGCCCCGCGGCCAGGTGCACAGGAGCAGCCCGCCGTCGTCGCCCATGGCAAACGCAGGTCGTTGCGGGTTAGCGTGCGTGGACAAGTCGCGTTTGAGGTTGTATTTGTGTATGGCCTTGAGGTGGCTGCCGATCTTGGCCGGATCGGCGAGGTCGCGCTGGATCCCACACATCCGCGCCAGCCAAAACCCGAGCACGCCGTCCGACAGGCACCCCGTGCCGTATTGGTATTTCGGGCCCTGCTCGTTTAACAGCCCGATAAGGCGCTGGTAACCCGTTCCGTTTGCCGAGGCGTCGATGGGGTTATAGACGGCGTTGAGCCCTTCCGTCGCGACCTTTTGATAAAAGTACTGGCCGTTGTAGAGTTCGGCTTCGAGATAGGCCCGCCCTTTTGCGAGGAGTTCGCGATAGCGCGCTACGTCGTCGCCGAGGGCGGTGCCCATCTCGATCGCGGCGGCCAGCGCCCCGAGGTAGAAACTCGAGCAGTGCCCGTCCGGCCCCCAATACTCGATGTCGTAGGTGTTGTGATGCGGCTCCTCGAGCACGCCGCGGCCGCGGGGGTCCCACGTCCTGATACAGTACTCGAGGCTTTGCCTGATCTTCGGCCAGAGCATCTCAAGCCACGCCGTGTCGCCGGATATCCGCCATTCGCGGTGGGCCTTCATGATCCCCCCGAGTTGCCCGTCCGCCGCCGCGTGAAACCCATGCGTAGCGGGGCGAACGGGGAGATTGCTGCGGAACATCTGGTGCCCGCGCTCGTCTTGGCTGACCAGAAACTCGGTTTCGCGCAAGGTGCGCTCGAGTTGCGGGAACAGGTGGGGGATCGCCTGGGCGTAGTTCCATACGTGCGTGCAGGAGCCATGGCAGCAGCCCCAGTTGTCGCCGCATCCTTCGAAACACCACAACCGGCCGTCACATTGCCTCAATACGGTGGGCGACTTCAGAATCGTCAAATTGGCGGCGACGGCCTCAACAACTTCGTCGGGAAGCGTCGTGTCATAGAAGGCATCTCGGAACAAGGCGGATTGTTCCCGGAGCCGATCGTAATGTGTCCGCCAATAGCCGGCCACGGTTTCGATGTCCTTGAAGTTGCACGCGTACCACGGAACGTAATAGTCTGCGCTGCAACAACCCGGTTCGCGGCAACTCTCGAGGGGTCTCGGCGCCGGCGTCCCCTCGGGATCGCGCCCGATGCGAATGCCCGTGTGGGGAACGTACCAGGCGAACATCAGGCGAACCGTTTTCTCCTCGCCGGACTCGAGGGTGAACGGCACAAAGAGGGAGGCGCCCGGGCAGGGGCCCTCGACGGGCGGGTTGTCGAGCAGCGTGCCCTCCTGCACATTTCGCCAGGCGAGCGTGAGGGCGTCCCACCAACCGCCCTTGAACCAGCAATGGTCCACCACCACATCATCGCTGTTCACGAACACGGCGAACCCGCCTTCGTTCTGGATTCGAGGTTGGCCGTCTTGCGTGCCGTCCTGCCGCAATAGAAAACCGTTGTCCAACGGCAGGATGGTGTTGCCCGCGCGGCCGACCGCCATAAAATTCTTCGTGTTGAATGAGAAAACGGATTCTTGTCGCCTCCTGGTCGGGTTCTTGAACCGGTATTCGAGTGCGCCGACGGGCAGGCTCGAGTCGTCTGCGTTGCCCGGAATGAACGGACTCCACCCGGTGATCGCGACGGTTAAAGGGACTGCGGCGTCCGCGAGTGTTACGGTGCCGAACGGGAACCGCGCCAGAAAGGACGCCTTGCCGAACCGCGGCAGGCCGTAGGTCGTGCCCGCAGCGCCATTGCCCGAGCCGCCCCGGCCAAAGTATTTCCAGTCCGGAATCGGTCCCTCGAGAACGCGGGCCACGTTGGGCTCGCTTTTCACGCAGAGCGCGGCGAATAGGGCCGGTTCATTGAAGAATTCCATGTGGTTGCGCAGCGAGACGTGCGAGAGCGCCCCCGTGCCCTCGAGGCATACCATGCCCGCGCCCATACCGCCAATCGGGAATGCAACCCGGTTGAGATGTTGGCCGGAGTACGCCCCATTGTAGTCCCTGTGCCGCGATGCGTTGCGCGCGCCGTCGATGTGAGCGCAACTTGTCAGAAGCAATGCCGCCGTCAGCACCGTGCCGATAGCGGCCGAGAAGTGAGTCCGCCGCCTGCGTGCCATGTCGCGTCTCCTTTGATACGTTAAGAACGCGCCGCGCTCCTTGCCTCAACTGTCTATGCCGCCGTTCCAGCAGGAATGATGTAGAGCGCGGCAACGGCAATTACCGAACCATGAAGGTATCATTGAACGGCCGTTATTTCAAAACTACTGTTGGCAACCCCTGTGCGGTAGAACCGGTACTTTCTGTGTCACGCGCCCGCCGGAACGTCTGATGCAGGGGGTCGTGCACAGTCCGTTGCCATGTTGACGGGGTAGCCAGCAAGGATACCTGATGGTACCCGATTCAGTAGGCGTATTGGCCAGCAAGACGGTTTTTCAGTGCTTGCCGTGGCGCTCGCGGCTTCATTTTGGTACAATGGGATGCGGGAGAGGAGGTGTCGTTTCGATGCGAAACAGTCGGCTGCGCGATACAAGCGGAGTATGTAGCGTGTTGATTGCCGATTCGGACACGGACAACGCGGCGGCGCTTGCACATTTTCTGGGGGCGGAAGGGTGCGCGGTCGAGCGGTGTCACGATGCGCGGGGGGTGCTTCGGTTGGTCAAGCGCAAGTCTTTCGACGTGATTGCGCTGGATCTGGGCTTGAGCGATGAGGGGGACGTCGACCTGGTGTCGTTTATTCGGCGTCAGAGTCCGCTGGCGCGACTCGTTCTGCTGTTTGACATGGCGCACGTTGAGCGGGCAATTCATGGGATTCGTCAGGGGGCGTTTTTCTACATGCCTAAAGGCAGCCGCCCCTCAGATATCGCCATGGTGGTCGGCAAGGCGTTGCGGAGCATCGAGACGGCTAAGGCGGTGGATGAGTACCGGCAGTCCCTGTTCGAGCAGATCGTGGGCAGCGCGCCGGCCATGAAGCGCGTGCTCGAAGTCGTCGGCAAGGTCGCGCCGACAGATAGTACGGTGCTGCTGTTGGGCGAGAGCGGCACGGGCAAGGAGGTGCTGGCGAACGCGGTGCACCGGTTGAGCGCGCGGCGCGAGATGCCGTTCGTTGCGGTGAACTGTGCGGCGCTGCCCGAGAACCTGCTCGAGAGTGAGTTGTTCGGACATGTCAAGGGTGCCTTTACCGGCGCGGTGGCCGACAAATCGGGGTTGTTCGAGGAAGCCGACGGCGGCACCATCTTTTTGGATGAGATCGGCGACATGGCGCTGGTAACCCAGGCGAAACTGCTCCGAGTGCTTCAGAACGGCGAGATCCGGCGCGTGGGCGCGTCGACCCCGGATCGCGTTGACGTGCGGGTTATCGCCGCCACGAACCAGGATCTCGAGGAGGCGGTCGCGGCGCGGGCATTCCGCGAGGACTTGTATTACCGCCTCAACGTCTTCCAGGTCCGCGTGCCGTCCTTGCGCGAGCGCATGGACGCCCTGCCGTCGTTAGTGGCGCAGTTCATCACGCGGTTCAACGCGAAGTTCGGCAAGAGTATCCGTGGGCTTGACGATCATGCGCAGGCGCTGCTGCAACATTACGACTACCCGGGTAACGTGCGCGAACTCGAGAGCATCATTGCCCACGCCGTTATACTCTGCGACGGCGACGTGATCCGCGCGCAGGATCTCCCCGACCAACTTCGCGATCTTCGGGGACGACGTCTCGCGTTGCCGGACTATGCCTCGGAATCGCTGCCGTCGCTCAATGAAATGGAGAAGGGTCTGATCGAAGCGGCCCTGGCGAAACTCGACGGAAATCAGACGGAGGTCGCGAAGCAGCTTGGCATCTCGCGCTCGACGCTTTGGCGCAAGATGAAGCAGTACGCAATATCCGCCTAGGCGTCCATCCGGCCGCGCAGCCAAGGTGCGCCCGCCGGCCACGTGGCGAGCGACGTGCTTTTCCCGCGACACGTTTGCCACTGTGCCGGGTGGGCTGGTATGCTACGAGCAGTGGTAGGGGTGGTTCGCGAAGGCGGAAACCGATTCGTTTCCTCAGACGGGGGAGGAAGCAACGCAGTAAAACCTGCGTGAGACGGGCCAAATGACCACGGCTAGACCATCGAAGAAAAAGCGAATTGGCGAACTGTTGATTGCCGAGGGGCTAATCAGCGAAGGGCAGCTCAGTGAGGGACTGGCGCTTCAGGCCAAGCAAGGCGGCAAGATCGTCGAGCTTCTTATCTCGTTGGGCTACCTCGACTCGCGAACGTTCCTGAATTTCCTCGCAAGTCAGGAGGGCATGCCGAGTATCGACCTTTCGTCTTATGACATGGATCCGGAGCTTGTCCAGCTTATTCCTAGAGAGATAGCGGTCAAGCACGAGATTGTGCCCTTGGACAAGCTTGGGCGCTTGTTAACGGTTGGGATGACGTGTCCGCTCGACTCGGGGACGATTCGTATGATCGAGGAGACAACCGGCCTCCGGGTGAAAGCGCTGTTGTGTTCGCCGAACGACCTTACATCCATGATCAACCGATACTACCCGCCGGAGACAAAAGCCAAACCCGAGCCTGAAACGAAAGCCGCCGTAGGCCAGCAGATTCAGGAGCTGCAAAGTCCGCTGAAGCTTAAGAGCGCCGTAAGCCTGCTGCGCCAAATCGAGACGTTGCCGGCGCTTCCGAGAACGATCCAACGCGTCCGGGAACTAGTGCACGATCCGGAGAGCAGCATCGACGACGTGGCCGACGTCATCGCAGCGGATCCGGCCATTGCCGCCAAGACCTTGAGCGTAGCCAATTCGGCGGCCTACGGTTTCCCGAATCGGATCGAGTCATTGAAATTGGCCGTGACGTTGCTCGGCGTCCGGGAAGTCTACTCGATCGTGTTGTCCACATCCGTCGTCGGCCAGTTCGACAAAGCAAAGAATTTCGACTACCGGACCTTTTGGCTCGATTCCACGTATTGCGCGACCGCGGCCAAGGCCGTCGCGGAGGCCTGCGGCAAAAAGCGGAAAGAGGGCGTGTTCTCGGCGGGACTGTTGCACGACATTGGACGCGTGGCCCTGCTTCAAGTTGTGCCCGAACGCTACGGGTCGATTCCGTCCGGACTCTCGGACGCGGCACTGATCGCTGCGGAAGAGGAGGAGTTCGGCATCGCCCACACAGAGGCGGGCTACGAGCTCGCGTCGCAGTGGGGGCTTCCGGCCGATATTGCGGAGGCCATCCGGTTCCATCATCGGCCCGAAATGGCCATCCAGGCGGAGGTCATGGTTGCGATCGTGGCCGTCGCGAGCACCATGGCGCGGGTTCATGGGCTGGCCTTCGACGAGCAGAACCGTGCGTTAAGCGAACGTGCGTCGAGTCTCGCAGTTCTGGGGATGCGTGTTGACACGGCCGTGGGCGTCCTTCAAGATTTGCCGCCGCCGCAAGAGTGCTCGGTACTCTGAGGGCGCACGGGGCGGGCGTGCGCCCGAACGTAGGGAGGCGGGCGGCGCGCAGACAGTCTGTTTTCAGGAATTCGCTCACGCATCCGGCAGAACGTTAGCGCCGCGCCGTGCGGCGGCACCGTTGCCTGTGCGCGCGCGCGCACCATAAACTAATAAGAAGACGTGCTGGAGTAGTTGCAAAATCATGTATTCCCTTCGTCGTATTGCCTAAACAGGAGCAATGACCATGAGCAATCCCAAGATCGCCATTATTCTGTACACGGTGCGCGAGCCGGCGGCCGAGGACTTAGTTGGCACCTTGAAACGGGTCCGCGCCATCGGTTTCGAGTATGTTCAGTGGAGCGGTATGCCCGCGCTGCCCGCTGACCAGATTCGGCGCGCCCTCGACAAGGCCGATCTCGAGGCCATTGCCTGTCATTGCGCCGTCGAGCCGTTCGAGGAGAATTTCGACGAGGAAGCGACGTTTTGGAAAACGGTAGGGGTTGCTCATGTTGCGCCGGGCGGGATGATGAACGATTGTCGGGAACCGCTCGATGCCTGGGTGCGCGGGGCCAGACGTCTGGATGCGTTGGGCGCCAAATTGCGCGCAGCGGGCCTTCAGCTCTCGTATCACAACCACGATTTTGAACTCGGCGCGTTCGAGGACGATCCGCGGCCGAAGCTTGATATCCTGTACGAGGAAACGGCTCCTGAGAACCTCTGTGCGGAACTTGACCTCGCTTGGGTTTACGCAGGCGGGGCGGACCCCGTCGCGTACGTCCGCAAATACGCGCAACGGTGTCCGCTTATCCATGTAAAAGACCTTCGAGCCGAACGCAAAGAGGGTCGTGTCCAGTTCGCCGAACTGGGCCGCGGCGTGTTGGACTGGCCGGCCATTTTCGACGCGGCCCGCGAGTCGGGCGTCGAATGGTGCATCTATGAGCAGGATCAGGATTTCAGCACCGGCGACCCGCTCGACAGCGCCCAAGTGAGCTATGCATTTCTGAAAGAACATCTGGGCTGATATCCGTCGCGGCAACGGCGCCGCCTATCTTCAGCGCGTTGGAGAACTGCCGAGTCTATGCAAGTAAGGGTGCCACGGGTTATGACTCGCGTGACGGGTTGTATATTGCTCCCGGTGGTGGCCGGGTGTGAATGGCACGTGATCGAGGGGACGGTCGCGGACCTCGAAGGGGAGGCCCTGCCAGGGGTCGCCGTCAGCGTCGAGGGGAGCCGTTCCCAGGCCGTAACCGATCCGCTGGGCGAGTACTCGATCCGATACGAACCCGGCCCCGTAGTGCTGCTTTTCGACAAGACGGGGTATACGCCCGGCCGGCTCGAACTCGAGGTAACGGAATTGCGCCATGTATTGGCCACGCCGGTGGTGTTATGGCGTCTCCCTCGCGAGAAAGGCGTCTATTTCTTCCAAGACAACAAATACGAGCCGTTGGGCGCGACGGAAGTCGAACGGTACATGGCGGCAGATTCCGGCGTGGTCTATGGTTGCCGGCACGTGCCCGAGGTCGCCTCCCCTGCCCGGCTACCGGACATTATGTGCCACGACTTGCCCCGGTATAACGCGCGGCTCTGCCGCATGCGTCTCGTGGAGAGCGAATTCATTGAGTTCGAGCGGCAAACGCCCGTCGAGAAACTCTGGCTGGCCGACCAGGCCATCGACGTGGTTGCGCAGGTCATTGACGAACCCAAGGCAAGTCTGATTCGCCTGCAGATTCTCTATCCGTTGGAACCCGGCGTCTACGCCGTTCATTGGGGCGCGCTCGAAGGCCGGCGCGACCTCGAACCGCGCGCGTTCCTGTTTTCGGTTGTTGAACCGAAGGCTGCCGTGGATTCCGACGCCGGCGGCGAGGCCGACAGTGGCGCGGCGGCGGATTGAGCCGCGCGTATCGCGTGGTTGACACGCCGTACGCCACACGCTATGCTTCGCGCCACGTCACGGCTTGCGCCCATTGACCGCAGGCGGCAAATCGCAACGAAGGAGTCAACGAATGAAACCCGTCAGGATTGTGCCCTGTCTCGATATGAAAGACGGACGCGTCGTCAAAGGCGTCCATTTTGTGGATCTGGTGGATGCCGCCGACCCCGTCCAGGCCGCGAAGGCCTATTCCGAGGGTGGCGCGGACGAAATCGCCTTCCTGGACATCACGGCCACCGTCGAAAAGCGCAAAACCATATTCGATGTGCTCGAGAAGGTGGCGGCCGTAGTCGATGTGCCCCTCACACTCGGCGGCGGAGTCAAATCGTGCGAGGATATCGAGCAGGCGAAGGCGTCCGGCGCCACCTACGTATCGATATCGAGCGCCGCCTATCGCGATCCCGACATGGTGAAAGAAGCCGTCGCGCGATTCGGCTCAGGTACGATCGTCATCGCCATCGATTTCGACCTCAACGTTTCATGTCCGTCCGGCCGCGAAGTCTATATCGACGGCGGTAGAACGCCTACCGGCAAAGACGCCCTCGCGTTTGCCAAAGAAATGGCCGATATCGGCGTCGGACAGATCCTGCCCACAAGCAGACAGAAAGACGGCGCCCAAACGGGCTACGACCTCGAACTCACCCGGGCCATTGCCGACACGACCGGCTTGCCCGTTATCGCCAGCGGCGGCGTCGGTACGCTCGAACACTTCTACGAAGGCGTTGCCGAGGGCCATGCCCAAGCGCTCTTGGCCGCGTCCGTGTTCCACTTCGGCACCTTCACCGTCCGCCAAGTCAAAGAACACCTCCGCAACCGCGGCATCCCCGTAAACCTTTGATGTGCTGAGGTGCTGTGGCGCGTACGGCGGATTATGTCTTGCCTGCGCGCCCGTGATTGACGCTTCATGGCGGGCGCCGTTTCCGTTTGCGTTCATGACCGCGCCCGCGGAAAGCGGGCGGCATTCCGGGGCGGCTCACTGTGTCGTTGACTTCGATTTGACAGGGCCACAAGTGGTGCGGCCTCCCACGGTCGAACCTGGGGGGCGCTTTGGTGTCTAATCACCCGTAGGGTATCCATAATATTGCCTTGGGAGGTCGAGCCATGCGCATTACGAATGTTGTTCTTCTGTTGTCCAATATTGTGTCTCTTTTCCTTGCGGCTTCTGCTAAAGGAGGCATCGAGGAAACCACGGATTCGCTGAAGGCGGCAGTTTATCAGGGAGGACCCTGGTGCGGCTACGGCGGCGAGGAGAGTCCAGCGCGCGTCACTCGATTCGGACACGCAACTCCTCAGGGTCTGGCCGTAGACAGTAAGGGCCGCCCGCATGTGATCTGGGACCTGTGGACGGACAAGGCAACGCAGGTCTGCTACGCTTACTGGGATGGGACGCGTTGGGCTGGAATCGGGGGCAGTATGGGCACGGAGGGCGTCAGCCGCAGCGGGTTTCGCGGGTCAACCAGGGCGCGGCTGACACTGGATCGGGAAGACCGCCCCCACATTATCTGGA
>Ga0180438_10010143_pt1 | contig 11594 bp, 8 predicted proteins | sample SS_ome_12_FD_132455 | JGI IMG/M metagenome (GOLD analysis project Ga0180438, IMG submission 132455) | Hypersaline lake sediment archaeal communities from the Salton Sea, California, USA - SS_3_D_2 metaG | ecosystem: Environmental > Aquatic > Non-marine Saline and Alkaline > Hypersaline >...
ATAGAGGTAAATGGAAAACGCATTACAATATATCGCCTTAGCAAACTTGAGGAGTTGGGGATAGGAAATATCTCCCGTCATCCATATTCTATAAAGGTATTACTAGAGGCACTCCTACGTCAGGTCGACGGTCGAATTGTAACTAAAGAAGATGTAGAAGCACTAGCCAAATGGAGTCCTGATAATAAACTTGAACGTGAACTTCCTTTCATTCCGGCAAGGGTAGTTTTACAAGATTTTACGGGAGTCCCAGCAGTTGTTGATCTTGCAGCATTGAGATCAGCCATGAAAAGACTTGGTGGAAATCCTGCTAATATTAACCCTCTTATACCAGCAGATCTTGTAATTGATCATTCAGTTCAGGTTGATTATTTTGGTACATCATATGCTAGACAATTTAATGAGAAAAAGGAGTTTGAACGTAACCGCGAGCGTTATGCGCTCCTACGCTGGGCACAGTTAAGTTTCGATAACTTTCGAGTGGTTCCTCCTGGTAGGGGAATCGTCCATCAAGTAAACTTGGAGTATCTTGGCAAAGTTGTTCAACTAAGTGAAGTAAACGGGGAATTAGTTGCCTATCCAGATACTCTTGTTGGTACTGATTCTCATACTACAATGATAAATGGCTTAGGTATTCTGGGTTGGGGTGTAGGTGGAATAGAAGCTGAAGCGGTTATGCTTGGTCAGCCTTATTATATGCCAGTTCCAGAAGTAGTCGGAGTTAGATTGTATGGTGAATTGAAAGAAGGTGTAACTGCTACTGATCTTGTTCTTAGAGTCACCCAGATGCTGAGAAAATATGGTGTTGTAGGCAAATTCGTTGAGTATTATGGACCAGGGGTCAGAAGACTTAGCCTGCCTGATCGGGCTACGATCGCTAACATGTCACCAGAGTATGGTGCTACAATGGGATTCTTTCCAATTGATGAAAAGACACTACAATACCTTTTGCTAACTGGAAGGAAGAAGGAACACATTGAATTAGTTAAGTTATACGCTATTAAACAAGGTCTTTTTGTGACAGAGGATTCACCAGAGCCACTATTCAGCGAAACGTTAGAGTTAGATCTAGGAACTGTGGAACCAAGCTTAGCTGGTCCAAAACGGCCACAGGATCGCATACCTCTCGACCAGATGAAAAAAACTTTTCGTGATGCTATGGAAAACTCTTTTGGCAAGAAATTAGAAGTGAAAAAAGAGTTAGAAGATCTTGATTATAAACGCTGGTTAGAGGAAGGTGGATCACCTACAGCGGAGATGAAACTGGATTTAGATCCTGATTATTTACGCTGGCTAAAGGAAAAAGCACATAAATACAGCGTAACATGTCCTGTGGATCACTTTAAAAAAATTGATATTGTAAATGGCACAATTGCAATAGCAGCCATAACTTCTTGTACAAACACTTCGAATCCTTCGGTATTGCTGGGAGCAGGCCTTTTAGCTAAAAAAGCAGTAGAACATGGATTAAAAGTTAGTTCTTACGTTAAAACTAGTCTAGCCCCTGGATCACGTGTCGTTACTGAATATCTAAAAACATCAGGTCTTTTACCATATCTTGAAGCACTGGGCTTTCACTTAGCAGGATATGGATGTACAACATGTATTGGCAATAGCGGTCCACTTCCAGAAAAAGTAGCCAAAGCAGTGAAAGACAACGATTTAGTAGTAGCTGCGGTTCTTAGCGGAAATAGAAATTTTGAAGGAAGGATACATCCTCTTACTAAAGCAAATTATTTAGCCTCTCCACCTTTAGTTGTTGCATATGCTGTAGCAGGCACAATAGACATAGATTTAGCCAGCGAGCCATTAGGTCGCGATCCGAATAATAAACCAGTTTATCTCAAAGACATCTGGCCAACATCAGAAGAAATCCAGCAAATTGTCGAAAAAACTGTTGACTCCAAGATGTTTAAAACACAATATTCTGAAATCTTTGAAGGTACACAACTCTGGAAGGAACTTGATGTTCCAGAAGGAAAACTCTATGAATGGGATCCAAATTCAACATATATTCAGGAACCTCCCTTCTTTATTGATTTCCCGCTTGTGCCTCCTGAGAAAGATGATATAAAAGGTGCTCGGTTACTTGCACTTCTAGGTGATACCATTACAACAGATCATATCTCCCCAGCAGGTGCGATTCCTTCTAATGAACCAGCGGGTCAGTATCTAATATCCCGAAATGTGCAAATCGATGATTTCAATTCTTTTGGATCAAGAAGAGGCAATCACGAAGTGATGATGCGAGGTACATTTGGTAATATACGTCTCAGAAATAAATTGGTTCCTAACAAGGAAGGCGGATGGACTTTATTTCAGTTAACTGATGAGAAAATACCGATTTACGATGCTTCAATGCGTTATCAACAGAATAATATACCGCTTATCGTTATTGCAGGCAAAGAGTATGGTACTGGAAGTTCTCGTGATTGGGCGACTAAAGGTACACAGCTTTTAGGGGTTAAAGCAGTAATAGCCGAATCTTTTGAGCGAATTCACCGAAGTAATTTATTAGGAATGGGAGTCTTACCTTTACAGTTCAAAGAAGGGGAGAACGCCGATAATTTAGGTCTAAAAGGTGACGAAGTTTACGATATTTTAGGTATCCGGAACATAGAACCAGGAGGAGAATTAACTATAATTGCGCAGGATAAAAAGGCAAATGAGATTAGGTTTCAAGTTCTTATAAGATTAGACACACCCATTGAAGTGGAATATTACCGTAACGGCGGTATATTGCATACAGTTCTAAGAAATCTGGTTAAGAATAGTTAAATCTCTAAATCCTTAATAACGTGAACTGAAAAATATTGTCCTTAGACAATATTTTCATCAACGAAACTCACTCCAAAGATTGGCCAGTTCTTGATAGAGTTCAGAGGTAGATGCACCAGTCCAGTTAAAGATATCAAATATCAAACTGATTACCAGTGCAAACATAAGAATGGCCATTCCGATTAACATAACCTCTTCAATCAAAGGAGAACCTCGTTTATTCTGTAAAAACTTCTTTATCATTTAACACACCTTCCTCTATGTATTCTAGTCTCCTTAAGAATTCCCATAATAGAGGTTTTTTATTTGTAAAATCTTTACAAGCTACATGCATGTAGATATAAAAACCTCACGACTTTTGTAATTCTTTCAGATCAAATTAAAGTTATCAAAAACTGAAGGAGAAGCCCCAATACAAAAAGAATGACTCCGAATACAAGAAAAGGATAAATCCACGGAAAAAGATGAGTGAAAAAAAAGCCTATGACCATACTAAATGAGAACGAGCATACTGGCAAGACTAAAACTGATGGTGGAGTTATAGACAACAATAACTCATTGAGAGATAGAAGCCAAAAAATAAGAAGTACAGGATAAGTGTCATGGAACCCCAATTTAAGACATAGAACAAATAGTGGTATATAAGCGAGGAGAATAATTACACCATGAAGGATTAATCCTAATACTACGTTTAGATATCTCATTTCCTATCCTCAGCTTTAACTGAAGATAATATTGGAGTAAATTATTAAGCCCCTCGATTTTTAACGAAATTCCTGTTCAATATGCTATAATAATTCTTCATAATTTTTGATTGTTAATACTTTTACTGAGGACTCCATAAACTTCATTTGAGCTTTAGATAACTTATTTTCTTTTTAAAATAATCCTTATTTATAAAAAAGTCGCTGATCTTTTATATTTCCTTAAAATTCAATATCTGAAACGCTAAAACATAGTAATATTTTATGAGAGTTAATTATTACATTCAGGCGGACATTGGCCATGATTAAATGTTTTTTTGAGGAAAAATGCAAATGTCTTTGCTTTTTGAAATCTTTAACTCTTTTTTCTTTAGTTGAAGGTCTTGAGGGTTACTAAATGCTCATTAATATTATACATTTGTTCGTTATAATAATTTCCTGCTTCTTTTCCTCTATATACGTTGTATTAAAACACTCAAGGTTTTCAGAGGGTTTGTTTAAGGAGAAAATGGAGGCGAGCATTATTTATATGCTTTTTTTCACTTTTTGTTCAATTTTTACATTCTATTTTCTAAAATACTTCATTTTTAAGAATGTACTTCATAAGTCTCATTTTACTTCATTAAGTATAGGTACCAAATTCTTTATTCATCCATTTGTTATTGCTTTCGTCCTTTTTGCTCTTATCAGTGTTCTCAGTGTACGTATCTTTTCAGAATACGAATATCATTCAACTGGTTCAAATAGAATCGTTTTCCAGCGAAAACTTCCATTGCCGGGTTTTATGTGTAAAGTTGTATGGTTTTTTAGTTTATCTACATTCTTTATGTATCAGGACAGATATTTGGTAATTCAAGCGTTAGAAATCAAAAGTCTGTCAAGGGAAGTTATGAACTATTCACAGCGTCCTTTAATATTCCAAGATGTTTCAAAACGCACGAATTTTCAAAAATATGAACATGAAGATATCTCAGCATACCTAAAGAAATGCAAACAAGGTACGCATGAGATTTCTATACAAGAAGGAGGAACTATCAAGATACGACGATATGTCTTTGGATCAAGTCGAAGGGTAAACAAAGCAATAGAAGCAGCCCAATCAGCTCTTAATCGCATGAAAGGGAGTCTTGAATCGCTTTCGTTTGAGGTTGAAAGTGAAATAGTATCTGAAAAAGAATTATCAGCTTTTACAGTACTACCTAAATTCTCAAGATATGGACAAGATAGATCTGTGCTTTATGTTCAGGAAATCTCCCCAATAATGCCATCTTTCGATGTTCGTTGTGTTTCGATTATTACTGTTGAAGGTCAACCTGAGCAAAAATTACACAGGGAAATAACACAACATGACCAATTTATAAGGCATTGTCTTAGTCTACAGGCAGAAATAAAATTCGTAACAAATTTCAAGAGTTTTAATATTAGTGAAAAAGAATTAGAACAATTAATAGCGGATACTAACGACACTGCTTTAATTAATGAGCCCGTTAATTTTTTTAAAAGCCAGAAAAAGCAGGTATCCTTAGAATATCTAAATGAAATGCAACCTGGGTTTACTAAAGTATCGACTTATGTCTTAGTTTCTGCAAAAGATGAAGAAACATGTAAGCGTGTGACTTTGGACATTGAAAATTCACTAAATACTATTTATTCAGGAGTACATTACGGTATTAAAACGTTTATTTTAGAAGGTAGAAAACTTAAACGTGCATATAAACGTGCTGGAATGAAATTATCGATAGAAAATGAAACAAAGATGAATATATTTCACCTATCGCCGTTTACACATCTACCAGAGAAACCAGTACGTGGAATAGATAGCAATTATATTCCAGAATTTGAGATACCCCTTGAAGTGACTGACATAGTTGAAGGAATAGAAATTGGGCATGTTATTTCTAGGGATAAGATTTTACAGCCTTTGAAAGCTAAAATTGAAGATTTTAGACGCAATACAACAGTTATTGGGTTGATCGGAAGTGGAAAAACGTGTCTTACGAAAAATATTATTCTAGAGCTCTCAAGTGAATTCCCACTGATTGACTGGATTATTTTTGATTACAAATCTGAATACACACAATTGCTTCCTCTATTTCCACATGAGATACTTAATGATATCCTTATATTTGCTCCAGGTTCAGAATATGCTCCATTGCAGATAAATATTTTCGATCCTTGCGGATTTTCGCCTGAAGAACATGCAGACAGAGTATTTTCCCTCATACGTGAAGTTTATTCTACTATGTTTCAACAGGATATTGATCTTTCAGTACAAATGGAGCGCGTGCTTAAAGACGTTCTTGATGGATATATTGCGGATCCAATAGCACGCCTCAACGGATTTAAAGGCTTTCTGAAAGCGCTTGATTACTATGCGATACAATACAAGAACAAGTTTTCATATTTGGAGAAGACAGTTACTGCATTGCATAATCGTCTAAACAAGTTTATTCGAGGTGTACTAAAAGAAATCTTTGATGTAAGTAGATCGAACATATCTTTTGATGAACTCATTCAAAAGAAGGTTATTATTGATTTAGGTTTTCTTCAGTCTCAACGCGTTCCAAAGGATGACATTAGGTTTTTAATGAATATTTTAGTGCGCTTATATGGGGCTTATTCCATTAAGCGAGGGCTTCAGCATCAGTTACGCAACTTAATTGTGGTAGAGGAATGTCAGTTTCTTGTTCCTGAGTTATATAGAAAACAGACGAGCATTGATGCAACACCAACTGAAGATCTTAGCATATTATTACGAGCATATGGAGTTGGTTTCGTTTTCGTAGGGACACGTCCTCTTTTCGCTGAGAACAGTCTAGCCAATAGTTACACTATCATTTCATTTCAATTGACAAAAGATGCAGAATTACTTCAAAAATACATGAATTTAGACGAGAGACAAGTTAACTATCTGAAGCGTATAAGACCACAGGAATGTCTGATTTTTTCACCTACATTGAAGCATCCAACACGTATACGTACAAACGACTTTAAGAGTAGCAATGTCGATGAGGAAGTAATCCGCTCACATAACCTATTGAATTATCCAAATTTGTACGAGAATATGACTTCTTGCACAAAAGAAAATGTAGGAAATCTAGCAAATGCGGAAAAAACCATTTTTTGCACGGAATGCACGGCAGAGGAATCTATGGAGTATTGGGACGATCTTAGCATAAAATCATACATGAAGAGTGATAGAGCAACACATAAAACTGCCATGGATGACGGAGGGAACGTTTAATGGTAGTAGAAACATTGGTAAAAAAAGTCTCTAGCGGGTGCAGATGGGAATTAATTCAAAGCTTCTGCTTTGATGAAGACACATTCTTGTGTTTGATTCGAGGCTGTGGCGATAAATACTTTCTTTTTATTTCTGAAGAAACAAAAATTAATGATTTTTTTGAATTTGAGGAACTAAAAACTGCCCAGGAACACTTTTCTAGTTTGTTTACCGAATTATCTAAAGAAAAACAAGTAGAGAGGGTCATCCTTTCTGGATAATCTAGAAGCAATTTTTTAGAATTTAAATTAATTAACCAGTGTTTGAAGATTAACTAAATCTATCCCTAGAAAGAATTCATATAATTCTTTTAATGAGAGTTTAATACCTTTCGAACAATCTCTTAATAATATGGCCTTTACCTTGTCTGTTATTGCTCGTCTACCTTTTATTTTTAGAAAATACCCAGAGAGTTCTTTAGGAAGTTCAAATTGATCGATTTCTGCTTTAGGCGAGTGTACTTTTGCTAATAGTATTTCAACACAGGCCTTATTTTTCTTTAAACCTCTACAGAGGATAGTAGTACACATAGATTCTTGGATTTGTGCAAGTGTTGTTAAGGTGAGTGGTAGTATTGTCTTGCTTTTATACAAGGAGATCAAACGTAGTGGTGAATTGAGCACTTGAATATAGTCTTTGTGTTTTCGCGAGATTCGAATTGATGTACCGCTCGTGATCCCTAAGGGTGCAATCCAATGTTTTTCTAAATCTTTTTCTTTTACAAGTGAGATGGAAAAGCCTCTCATATTCAAACTGCCAGCTAAGCGTTCTATGAAATTTCTATGATTGGGTGGTAAAACTAATGTCAGAACTAAATAGAATCTTGCATTATTTTGGTTCATTTCAATAGAAAAGGCAGTATCTTTCTCTATTGAAACACAAGCGAGAAAAGTTTCAAAAAAGCGTGTAATATTTAGATCCTCAAAAGGCATTCGAATGAAGAACATAGATTTACGTAATTGAGGGAACGTGAGTTCGATTTCATTAAGTTCTCTTTTTTGAAATAAATCCAAAGGCCTGGTTGCAAGTTTTTTAAAATGTGTAAATTTATTCGATTTTTGAACTCTATTTAAGCTTTGTAGTTCTAAAGGCATCCTCTGAGGGAGATTTTTCAATTGAAATTCCAAATCCGGTGTAGTTTCTTTAAGTTGTACAAGTAACTCTTCAAGACGATGAGGCTCAGCATTCGAATTAGTTATTAATTCTTTAGCAAAGGTAATAGCCGAAGACGTTGATATTTCATTGTCTATGCAGAGAAGTAGAACATCAGTAACATATGTGGAGTCTATAGTGTGTTTTTGGCGAGCAATGACGATTCGTTCTTCATTTTTTTCGAGAGTATCCATTTCAGTTCCTGAAATGCCAACATAAAATTGTGCGAGATATTCAGGATCTTCTAGGGCTCTTATACTATTTACATTTCGCTCATACACGCTTTTAAAAGCGACATATGGTCCCAATGCAAGATCAAATTTGAGTAAAACTACAGCTGTGATGCCACATTCTCTTAAGAATTGATAGGTCTCTAAATCGATATTCTCTTCCCTAATTATGGCTCTCACAATTTCCGCCTCATCGAGATAAGATCTTCGTCAATTTTCGGCTAATAAACCAATTACTCTTGCTCCTCACGGAACAAGCCCCTTTACTTGTTAGGGGTGATTGACTAATGCGGATGAGGACTCTGATCGTTCCCAGAATTCTATTAATTCACGAATGACTCTGACTTTTATATCATCTGTTAACTGAAAGATTTTTATTCGTCCAAATATTTTTTTGTCTACAATTCCGATGGATTTAAAGTAATTAAGATGTTGAGTAACAGTGGCATGGTTAAGTTGCGCTTTTCGTACGATCTCAGAGATGTTTAATTCATCGTAAAGGGTTAAAATCTTTAGAATTTTTATTTTTCCTTTTGAAGAAAACACTTCTTCTATAGGTGGAAATGGTTCTTGTTGAGTAAGAATATTTGACAAATCAAGCGTCATTTCTTATATACTCCCTTATTTTTAACACTCTTTTAGATTATTTTGAAGTTCTTTTTCGAGCAGGAACAACGGTGCATCTGGCAGTCCAATTAGAGTAGTTTTGCCACGAATACCTTTGCCAGAGATCTTAGTTGTGATAATGCCCAATTGTTCAAGTTCTTTAATGTATTCCCATAGTTGGGTATGTTTTCGTGGAGTTGCATTATATTCTTCGCAGATAACATTGTAGTTAATTTCAACATCCCCTGTGGTCGTATAGGCGGCTTCGTGTTTTTTCAATTGGCGGATAATAGCCAATAATACTAATTGCTGATGTGGTGACAATTCATGGAAGAAATCTTTTCTAAAATTAGGGTGGACATCAGCTTTAGCCAGTCGAGCATGCTCCGGAAGAATAGAGGGAACTCTATCACGGTCAGCATATTTTCCAGCACGCCATAAAAGTTCCAGTGCAAAACGAGCATCACCTCGTTCACTGGCAATATCGGCAATGAGATTGAGAACCTCAGAATTAACTGCGTAGTCAAACAATGCTTCAGTTGCCCGCTCTTGTAAAATATCCACAAGTTGAGAAGCAGAATAAGGCGCTAGATAGATATGATTATTTTGAAGTGAACTCAGTGTACTTGCATCTAGCTTCTTCAGATACGCCCTGTCCCTTACAATGAGAATCAGGGATACACGTTGAACGCCATTCAATTGCTCATCGGTCCATCTTGTTAGATCATAGAGAAGAGACTTATCATTTCTACCTAAAATAAAATCAAGTTCATCGAGTACTAGAACTAAATGAGCATTTTGTGACTCCAATAAGCAATCAAGCATGTAAAGTAATTCTTCTGGTGAATAACCTCTATGGGGCACTGTAGGATTAAAATGATATACAACTTGCCTAAGTATTAAGAAGCGTGATTTTTTACGTCGACAATTAACATGGACATAATGTAAATTCTTGTTGTGTGTTGTTTCATACTCTTCCAAGATTTTTCCAAAACATTTAGAAAGCGCCGTTTTTCCAGCACCGATACTTCCACTAATAGTAACTCGTTGACTCATTTCACCAGGATTCTTCATCAAACCTAAAAATAGGCGAATCAACCCTCGGAGTTCAGAAGTTCTATGAGGTAAAGAAGATGGCATATATGATTCGTTTAATTTAGATTCGTCCCTAAATACTGTAGGACTTCTCAATTCCTCTTCGAAGATATCGGTCAGTAACATTTTTTCTTTCCTTCTAAGTAATGTTTCTTATTCTTGACAATAGACTTCTATAAGATCTTAGTCGTCGAATTCTTATTTGAGTTTTTTTAAACGATTACTCCTGTTCTTAAGGCTAATAAAGTTCCTTATCCACGTGTTTGTTCAGATAGTTAGAGTATAACATATTTTAAATACGCAACAACGTCAACTCTATATTGACGGTCTATTCCACTCTACTATCACATTAAACGTATAGTTACACCTCTTTATTTTAATGACTCTATATAAGGACAACACAATTGTCAAATAACAGACGCTTTTACTTTTCGATAATATACAAGTGATTTTTATGTATCTTATACTGCAATAGCTTAGATTTAAACTAACAGTGAGAGTGACGTGGGAGTGATGTGTAAGTGGACTACCTCACGCTGAAGTAGTGAGGCTTCCTGCTTCGACGACCGAACTTGCTGTGACATAGAGAATAGCGTTTAAGTATTCCAACGATATCACAGTAGAGGATTCAGTCTCCACAGGCTTAACATCCCTACGTCCCGTAGGTACCTGTATTAAACCTTCGTTTTTTAAATTATAGCCTGAATTAAAGTTTCGATCCATCACTAACCCACATGCTAGACAGACATAAACTCATTCATCTAGCCCTATTTCTCGGATATTCCTGCAACATAAACAGGTTTTGGTGGAAGGAAACCACCTTTCAACTTTATTCGGAGTATGCACCTTTGTTCAAGTGTGCGTATGATCCCTCCAAATGCGGTTGATAACATGGTTTGATTTGTGTTGCTACCAAGAGTCTTAGTGTTGTAACTATCCCTGTCTGTCTTCCTCTCAAAGTCATCACAGTATTAGAGGCACACCACTATTAAAGTATAGGCAGACCCCCTGATGAAAGTGAACACACACAATCACTATTCATCACTAAACTAAGCTGTGGTGGTTTCTTGCTTAGTTGTCTATAAAACAATCCTCTTTATGCGATTTTGTTGATTTTATCAAGAATTTTAATTTAAGTTTCTTTAAGATCACGAGAGGCAGACTATAAGACTATTAGAAAAGTATTTTGTATGTAAAAACATGTCACCTATTTTAAGAACAGCATACATTTTGTCGGTTATGTAAGGTTAGTATTCTTACTTTTCTCGTAACTACAATTGAGTTTCTTCAGAGTTTTTTGTCAACTTCGAACGCGAGTTTCTATTTTGCTTTCATCGTCTTACTGTTCTACGACGAGTTAAACAAGTTAGGATTTTAGGGGGGCTTATATATGTCGCTAGAAAACAGAGAATACTAACAGTAATGATTAATTCAAAGAGTATCGGGGATTATGGTGTCTCGTTCAGTAAAATACTGCACTCTACTTTTCATTAGTATGCTTTTGCTCGGTTTACCTTTTTATAGTCAACAGTCCAAGGCCGATATCTCTTTTGATGGGACAATCGATTATAACGGAGATGGGTTTATGGACCCCACCATTGATAATGGGCGGATCCGTATCAGTTTCATGACTGAGGAACGGCTGGAAAATCCCCCAGGACAACAAATCACCTATTTACCCTATTTCTTCGTGTGGGATGGTAATGATTGGACTGAAATTGCCACCATTGGGCATTTCCAAGTTTC
>Ga0180438_10010144_pt1 | contig 11592 bp, 10 predicted proteins | sample SS_ome_12_FD_132455 | JGI IMG/M metagenome (GOLD analysis project Ga0180438, IMG submission 132455) | Hypersaline lake sediment archaeal communities from the Salton Sea, California, USA - SS_3_D_2 metaG | ecosystem: Environmental > Aquatic > Non-marine Saline and Alkaline > Hypersaline >...
GCTTCTCAAGGACGGACTGCCAGAAGGGTGTCAGGCGGCGGATATCGGCGTGATCGTGGATGACACGATGGTCCTGGCCAGGCCAGGCGTGTATCCGGGAGACCCGCACCTCACAATCGATCTCAAGAAGGAACTAGAGCGGGGCGGCAGTGTCCTTGGCAGGCACGTGATTATCTCATGGATGGTCATCATCATGCCAGATGGTACGCGAGTTGAGAAGAAATCGACAATTGAGGTCCTCATCGGCGATATGAGGGATACTGTAACCGATGGCCGGTAAAGCCTTGGGGAACGTCTCTCGTCAGTGTGGCTGACGTCTCGCCCCGGTCATCGGTCCGCCACGGGCTTACGGCCCGGAGGGGGGTGATCCGTTGAGCCATCGAGAGGAGAGTGCCGAACAAGGGAGCCGGGCCTGGGTCAGCGATGGATCAGGAGGTGGAACAGCAGGGTAGTCAACCACGGCCACAGTGCTTTGGGCTGACCGGGAGACGGTGTTGAAAGGAAACAGCGATGTCACGCAGAGCGAAGCTGATGTACACGGCGGCGGTGGTGGGTGTCATGGCGGTGGGGATGCTGGGGGCCGGCGTGGCGGTCTGGCAGGCGTATCTCGCCCCGGCGACGGCGGGGCAGCGAGCCGTGTGATGTCGGACGCCGCATGCGGGGGCGGCCGAGCCACTGCTAGGGGATGACGGAATGGTGATTGACGTTGGACAGGTGGGCGAACGCCGGCGAGAGGCGCATCGCGTGTGGCGGCCGCGTATTCGCAGCGTGCGCCCCTGGCACATCCGCGACGCTTCCCTGCGGGCGGACATGCTCGGGCGGTGGGACAACGGCAACCGCCATCAGTACATGTCGGCCGCGGTGAACGCCAACTTCAACGCCATCGGCCTCGTCGACGCCAACGGCGAACTCGTCGAGCGCTACGAGTACACCCCCTACGGCCGGCGGACCGTCTACAAGAAGTCCGGCCCCGACGACGCCCTGACCATCGCCCCGCTGTGGGGCAGCCAGCGCGTGATAACCTCCGACGACGAAGAGCAGCCCTACGGCCTAAACGACATCGGCCACCAGGGCCTGCCCCACGACGACGAGTCGGGGCTGATCTATAACCGGCATCGCTACGTTGTTCCGCGCCTGGGGCGATTCAACGGACCTGACCCTACTGGCTACATCGGTGGGATGGGCCTCTATGAGTACGTCGCCTCTTGTCCTACTCAACTGGTCGATCCAATGGGCACCATGCCGGCCGATGGCTATCAGTGGCCGGTGGGCACGGGCGGAGGAGGGTATACGTCGGACTTGGCCGGCGTGCCCCCGCCCGGGGCGCCCATGCAGCCGCCGGGCGTCGGCACAAGCACAAGCACAAGCGAGTCGACTGGAGCTTCACTTGGCACGGAGGTCCTTAGAGAAGGCGCGCTTGTCCCTGCGTTCTACGTCATGGACCCTCAAGCGTATGAGTTATGGGAGCATTGGCTTAGAGGAGATGGGCGTGAGCTGAGGCTGGACTCCGACGGTTGGCAGGAGTATATGCGAGCCCACGACGCATTGACGGATAAGCTGTCAGCGAAGTTTGTTAAGACGATTCTAGACGATAACCCCACGACCTCCAGAGGTTTCGGAGTTAGGTTCGACTACAGCCTTCCGGACAACAGCTATGTGACAGGATACGGACATTTGCACGCGGCAGATCGTGACAAGGCGGGCGACGAGCTGCACGGAGTCGGTGCACATGGGCAGTTGATCGTGACGAAGAACAAAGACAACACAGCGACCGCAAGGTTCGAGAGCATGAGGTATATGTGGCGAGACACGATTGATCCCAACCCACAATATGAGATGGACAGCAAGTTCGCTGCAATACTGGAGTCAACCGAAGGGAAGAGCTATGACATCATGATCGTGTGGACTGACGGGGGGAATACCGGGCAATTGACCTGGTGTCCTACTGATGGCAATGACGTGAGAAGGAAGCAGTTGGAGGAGAGCAAGAGAGGCTATCCGTTTGAGGGTGGGAAGGGCGCCGGCACGAAAGGGAGCAGTTATTGGCATAGGCGCCGCGCAACGAGGGGGGAGTAGGAACTGTGAGAACAACATGGAAACTCCTCCAGGACTTGTGTTGAAAACAGTCTGCCGGGCGAGAGAATGATCGCTTGAGATGTTGGCACACCAGCGTCGAGGCCGACAATAGACGAGAGCGGAATAGCCCATGGATGCTGAGAATCACACTGTGCAAGGCCGATCGGATGTCAAGGCAACAGAGAAGAATCTCCGCAGACTGCGTTTCACGATCGGGCCATTATGGGGATGGATAGTTCTCGGCATTCTGCTGGGGGTGCCCTGCACGTATCTGTATCTGGTTCTTCCGCGAGTCGAGGAGATGAGAGAGCCGGAGTCCGCCGAGGAGCGCTCGGAGTGGTTCGCTCTGGTGCGCGAGGTTGCCGGGATAGCTGAACTGCCCCCCTCGGCCACTGACGTGCGTATCGCGAGATCGGGATGGTCTGGAGCGCGGGTCTTTCTCGTACGCTTCGGGGCAGACGCAAATGACATAGAGGCCTTTCTGGCTTCGTCTCCTGTCCTTGAAGGAAGTCGTCCCGTCGTCTTTCCACCTGGCAAGAAACTCACTACCCGCCACCACAGGGCAGACGGGTATTCGATTTCGGCTTACGATGATTGGCCATCGTGGTTCGATCCATGGTTGGAGGAGGGAGGGCGGATGTACCGCCGAGGACCTGATGCAGACTACGAGTTGAGCTGGGTCATCGTGAACGATGGGACTCGTGTCGTGTACGCCTATATGACATGGGGACAGTGATGCACTGCGTGCGACTGGAGCAGAAGGCAGTGGCAAGAGTCGCGCCCCTCAAGTACGGCTCTATGAAGCGGCATACTGTCGGCCGATGATCAGGGAGGATGATTCGATGTCCGTGGGCAGACGCAGGAAGCCACGTCAGATGTCCTTCTGCATTGCGACCGGCGGGATGCCAGAGAGCCTGGCGCATCCGTTCTGCTGGAAGCTCAACGAAGTGCTGGATGTGGGATATGGAAGATGTCAGAGGCGGTGTGAAATGTGCGCACAAGGACATTGTCGGTGGCGACAAGGGCCTTCCAAGCTGGCCAAAGCTCAAATGAATGGGAGCAAGACATGTCACACAAAGCGAAGCGAATCTACACAGCCGGGGCGGTGGGTGTGTTGGTGATGGGGATGCTGGGGGCCGGCGTGGGGGTTTGGCAGGCGTATCTCGCCCCGGCGACGGCGGGGGAGCGAGCCGTGTGATGTGGGACGCCGCCTTCGGGGGCGGCCGCCTCCGAAAAGCAAACGTTGGAGCCGGATGCATATTCGCAGATCGTGCGGCTGCGGCGGGCTGTTCGGCTGTCGGATGAGGTGCTGGCGGCGATCGGGTGCGATGGCGAGGCGGCCGAGGCGGCGATCGAGAAGCTGAAGGGGTGGTACGAGGCGAACAAGGACACCTGGTCGGCGCGGCGGGGGGACGTTCGGGCGGCGACGAAGGCGCTGGCGGCAGCGAGGTACAGGTTGCGGACCGGCGGGCGGGACGATGCGCTGGCGGGGCGCGTGGCGGGGATGGAGGCGGCGATCGCGGCGGCGAGGCGGGCGGAGCAGGAGCTGCTGGCCGGGGCGGTGCGGGAGGTCGAGTCTGTGTTGACCGAATCTCAGAAGGCAGGCTGGTCGGCCGTGCGGGCCAGCCCGGCGGGCGCGGGAGGATACGCCTACGCCCCGAACGTGACGGCGGCGCAGCTCTCCGCGCTGAACATGGCCCATTGGAAGCTCGCCCGCCAACAGGCCACGGCCGAGACGGCCGCCGAGCGCGCCGCGGCGAGGCGGGCGTTCAGCCAAACATTGGCCAACACACTCTCGGCCGCCCAGCGCCAGGCCCTCGCGACGGCGAGCGCGAACATCGCCGAGCACCTGCCGGCCGTGCTGGCCGCCGCTCGCCAGTTGAGCCATCGGACGGACGGCCGCCCGCATGATATTGCCGATTGGCCCGATGCGATACATCCCGAGCGAAGCGAGTCTTCTGCCGCTGAGGCCCGGAGGACCTTCTCTGAGACGAAGAAACGTGATATGAGCACTACAAGAGGAAGAGAGGAGAACACCGACGATGGGAACAGGATTGGGCTGCTCTGGCTACGAGACGACCGGCAACTGGTACAAGGGCAATGCGCACTTGCACACGACGGCTTCGGACGGCGGGGCGACGGCGGCCGAGGCGGCCAGGCTCTATGCGGAAGCGGGCTATGACTTCCTGTTCCGCACAGACCACTGGGCCGCGTCGGACATGGCCGGCGAGGCGGAGGAGGCACCCCTGCTTTGGCTGGACGGCGTGGAACTGGACGGCCCGGACGATCACGGGACGTACTACCACGTCGCCTGCCTCGGGAAGGTCGCAGGCATCGAGCGTGGGATGGGCCTGACGGCCGCGATGGGCGCCGCCCGCGAGCAGGGGGCGCTGACGGTCCTGGCCCATCCGCACTGGTCGGGCAACGGGCCGGCCGATGCCCTCCGCCACGATTTCGACGGCGTGGAAATCTACAACCACGTCTGCCGCTGGCTCAACGGCAAGGGCGACGGGCTGGTGCACTGGGAGGCGATGCTCCGCAGCGGGCGCAACGCGCTGGCCTTCGCCGTCGACGATGCGCACCTCCGGCCGGAACACCCCGGCTACAACGGCGGGTGGATCGTCGTCAACGCCCGCGAGCGAGAAGCCGACGCCCTCCTGGCCGCCCTCCGCGCCGGGCGCTTCTACAGCTCCTGCGGACCGGATTTTCATGCCATCCGCCGCGACGGCGGCCGGGTCAGCGTCGAAACGTCGTCGGTGGCCTTCATCCGCCTGGTGGGCCCCGGCAGCGAGGGAGCGCGCATCGGGTCGTTTGAGGGCGAGTTGTTCACCGAGGCGAGTTTCGACCTCCCGCCCGAGTGGGCCTACGCCTACGTTGAGATCGAGGACGCCCACCGCCGCCGAGCGTGGACCAACAACCTGCTCGCCACCCCGTAACGAAGCAAGGGCCCCGTCCATGGGGCCCTTGCTTGCACGTCTGCGTCGCTGCAGCTATGGAATCCGCCTTGCCGGCCGGCCCCGGCGCGGCGGTCAGGTCTTGGCGGGAACCGTCTCTCGCATGGCCTTGGCGGTCGAGGCGGCCGGCTGCTTCTTCCGCTTGCGCCTCCGGCCCGGCTCGGGGACGTCCGGCTTCGGGATCCGCACGGGATGATCGGCGACGATCTTCATCGCGCGAGTGACGCTGGTGGCGGACAGGTCGGCGCGGACCTCGTCGGCCAGCCCGTCGGCCCGGTTGAACACGCCGCCGACGACGAGGACCTGCATCTCCGAGCAGACACCGACCTCGCGAATGAGGTCGATCAGCTTTCGGATGTTGGGCACGCCCTCGGGCTGGGCGCCGTGGATGCAGAGGATGTCGGGGTCGGTCTTGCCGACGAACTGGAGGATCTCGTCGTTGGGCACGCCCGAGCCGAGGAACCAGACGCTCCACCCGGTTGCTTCGAACAGATCGGCGATCATCTGGGCGCCGAGTTCCTCCTGCTCCCCGTGCCCGCAGGTGACGACCATCCGTTTGCCGTGCTTCGGCTCGCGGGCGAGGAAGCCCTGGAGCTGATCGGCCAGCATCCGGTTGATCCGCGTGGCCATGTGCTCGGTGATCAGCGAGATGTGATTGTTGCGATAGAGCTGCTCGATCTGCTCCATCGCCGGCCAGATCACCATCTTCAGCAGCCTGCTCGCCGCGATGCCGCGATCCTGCGCCGCAAAGATCAACTCCCTTGCCTGACAGCGCTTGCCCACGAAAAGATGCTCCAGATACTGCTTGAACAACTCTGCCATCTTCATCCTGTTGGTCCTTCCACGCGCTGCCGAGGCTGTCCTTGACTCGCTGGCGGGATGTGGGGACAGGCCGGATTTCCCTTCCGGCCGGGCTCGTCGTTTCTTAGCTGAGCAGGCTTGCGGGCCGTTAGCCCCGGGGCGTGATGTCTTACGCTTCCGACGTCCTTGCATCTGCCTGCTCACCGTGCCTGTGTCCTTTTCTGGTAAAATAGGTAATTTGCAGTGCACAGATAAAATCGGAGATAGGGGCTTGGAGACTTGAGGCAATATGATAAAATAACTAGTTTGGGCTATATGGATGAATTGAACAGCAAGGGCAATATAGAGGCCGCCTGTCGGACCGCAGCCGGAGGCAGAGCGGAAAAGGACCATACGATAGGGGCTTGCAGGCTGCCCGACCGTGGTGAACGGGGGGGGATCCGGCACGGCTTGAGGCAGAGGCGGCGAGTTGGGTCTGCGGGGTCTCCGCGAAATGAGTCCCGCCGTGGCCGCTGCATCCCTCGAGCTGGGGGCGAGCCGCGGACGGGGCAGCGCGTCGATTCAGGCGACGGAGACAGGGGTGGAGCTGAACGGCTGGGCCAACTCCACGCGATTCCTGCCGTTGGCCTTGGCCTGGTAGAGGGCCTCGTCGGCGGCCTGGATCAACTCGTCGAGGGTCAGTTGGGCCTCGCCGAGCTTGGCGGCGGCGCCGATGCTCATGGTTACCGCGACGATCCGGTCGTCGGGCAGGACGACGGGCTTGTCGGCGAGGTCGGCCCGGACGCGTTCGGCCGCATAGCCCGCGAAGGTCAGGTCGCAGCCGGGCACGATGAGCAGGAACGCCTCCCCGCCGTATCGCCCGATGCCGTCGTACGGCCGGACCGTCCGCCGCATGCGCCGGGCGACCTCGCAGAGGACGGCGTCGCCGGCCTTGTGGCCGTATGTGTCGTTGATCTTCTTGAACCTGTCCAGGTCGCCCATCATCACGCCGACGGACTTGCCCTCTCGCCTGGAGCGGTCGAGTTCCGCGCCCAGCGCTTCGAGGATCGCCGACCGGTTCCACAGGCCGGTGAGGGAGTCGTGGGTGGCCTGCTCGCGGAGGGTCTCCCTGGCCTCGATCAGCTTGGCCCGGAGGTCGAGGATCCTCTTGGCCGCCCGCAGGCGGACCCGCAGCTCTCCGGAGTCGAACGGCTTGGTGATGTAGTCGTCGGCCCCGGCGTCCATTCCCTCGATGACGTCTTCCTGGCGGCCCTTGGCGGTCAGGAGGATGACGTAATGGTAGGCCTTCCGCTCGGCCTTGCGGATGAGCCGGCAGACGTCGACGCCGCTCATGCCGGGCATCATCCAGTCGAGGATGGCCAGCCTGGGCGCACCAGGCTGCGACAGCAGGTCCCAGGCCTCCGAGCCGTCGCACGCGGCGACCGTCTCGTAGCCCCATCGGACCAGCATCGTCTCCAGCACCCGCCGGGAGATCGCGTCATCTTCGGCGATCAGCACACGCACGCCGTGTATCCTTCCTGATCGACTCCATCGCCTCGGTCAGCCGGGCCAGCTCCACCTCCAACGCCACAGACGCCGTCAGGGCCTGCTGCGGCCGCTCGTCAGCGGCGGCCCGCTCGAGCCGCTCGGCCGCCTCCGTCGCCGCCTCCGCCGCCAGGGCTCCGACCGAACCTCCGACCTGATGCGCAAGCCGCTCGAGCGCCGGCCAGTCTCCGGCGGCCGCCCCCTCTCGAAGCTGCTCCCGCCAGCCGGGGCAATCGCGGAGGAACATCTCCGCCAGCTCGGCCAGCAGTTGCCCGCTGCCGCAAAGGCGCGCCATGACACGAGTCATATCGACGACTTCCCGCCTTGAGTTGACTTCGCCCGCGAGGGCTGCCTCCCGTCTGTGCTCCCCGCCGGTCACCGCGGCCGGGTCGGCAGGCGCCGGCTCGGCCGGGGCGGGCGAGTGCTCCACCAGGATGTCCTCGAGCTTCTTCTCCAGCACATCCGCCTGGAGAGGCTTGGAGAGGTAGGCGTCCATACCGGCCTGAAGGCACCGCTGGCGGTCGCCGACCATCGCGTGGGCCGTCATGGCGATGATCGGGACGTGCCTCTCGCCGCCTCGTTCGGCGCGGCGGATGGTGGAGGTGGCTTCCAGCCCGTCCATCACGGGCATCCAGACGTCCATGATGACCACGTCGAAGCGCCCGGTGGCCGCGGCGCGGGTGGCCTCCAGCCCGTTGGGGACGATCCGGACAGTGTGGCCGCGGCGCTCGAGCAGCCGCCGGATGAGCGTCTGGTTGACCGGCTCGTCCTCGGCGACCAGCACGCGGGCCCGCCGACGCGCCGTCCGGGCCCCGTCGCCGGCACGCACATCCGCGGCGCCCGGGCCGTTGCGGGGACTCCGGCGGGCCTCCCCGTCCTCGGCCAGCCGAATCGTGAAGCGGAACGTGCTGCCCTCCCCCGCCCGACTCTCCACGCCGATCCGCCCGCCCATCGCCTCGACGAGCTGCCGCGCGATGGCCAGGCCCAGCCCCGTGCCTCCGTACCGCCGCGTGGTCGACCCGTCGGCCTGCTGGAACGCGCCGAAGATCGCCTCCTGCTTGTCGGCCGGAATGCCGATGCCCGTGTCGGCGACGGCAACGTGCAGGCGAACCTCGCCGTCGGCGAGCGGCTCGGCCTCGACGCGGACGCGGACCCCGCCGGCCTCGGTGAACTTGACGGCGTTGCCGACGAGGTTCACGAGGATCTGCCTCAGCCGCCCGGGATCGCCCACGAGGCGTTCGGGCACGTCGGCGGCGACGCGGCAGCTCAACTCGAGCCCCTCGCGCCCGGCCCGGACCGACAGCAGCCGAAGCGCCTCCTCCACGCAGTCGCGGACGACGAAGGGGACCGGCTCGAGCGAGACCCGCCCCGATTCCATCTTGGAGAAGTCCAGGATGTCGTTGGTCAGCGCCGTCAGCGACCTGGCCGAATCCCGCACGAGCTCCAGTTGCTCGCGCTGCTCAACCGTCAGCTCCGTGGACGGCACCAGCTCGGTCAGCCCGATGATGCCGTTCATGGGCGTGCGGATCTCGTGGCTGACGTTGGCGAGGAACCGGCTCTTCGTCTGGCTGAGCTCCTCCGCGCGCCCTCGCGCCTCGGTCAGCTCGGCCACGAGGGCCGCCAGCCGCCTGTTCTCGCTCGCGGCGGCGGCCAGCAACTCGCGGTACAGGGCGGTCAGACGCCCGAGATTCTCCACCGCGTCGGGCCCGAGGCCCTCCGCGCGCCGGCGCAGTCGCTTCACGTGCTCGTCCGAGACGTCCGGGCTGCCTGGCGTGGCAGTCCGGCGGCTTGCCCTGTCATCCTCGGTCACGGCAGGTCCGTCCTCCTCGCGGCCGCGGTTCGGTCCCGACCCGTCGGGCGGGGATACACGCGCCCGGGGCCTGTTGGAGTATCGGCCGGAACATGCCCCCCCTTGATCTGCGCGCCACGAGCCTCGCCCTTGCTTGCGGCGGGCCCGTGCCCTACGCTAACGGCATGTTCCGCATCGGGTTCGGCTACGACTCGCACCGGTTCGCCCCCGGCCGGCCTCTCGTGCTGGGCGGCGTGCGGATCGACCACCCCGACGGCCTGGCCGGCCATAGCGACGCCGACGCCGTCTTGCATGCCGTCACCGATGCCGTCCTCGGGGCCGCCGCGGCCGGGGATATCGGCGAGCACTTCGGCGACGGCGATCGGCGGTGGGCCGAGGCCGACAGCTCGCAGTTCGTCACCGAGGCGATCCGCCTGGCCGCCGACCGCGGCTTCCGCCCGGTCAACTGCGACGTGACGGTGCTCGCCGAATCGCCGAATCTCGCCCCCCACAAGCGCCGGATGGCCGAGCGGATCGCCGAGCTGCTCGGCCTCGGCCCCGACGCCGTGTCGGTCAAGGCCAAGACGAACGAGCGAATGGGCTTCGTCGGGCGGGGCGAGGGCATCGCCGTCCTGGCGGCCGTGCTGATGACGGCCGCGACATAGTACGCCGTCAATGGCGCCGGCGCCCGCCAGGGCCTTTGACAGGCGCGGCGTTTGCGGTACGATAGCCCCCTTCTTCTCGCAGCAGGAAGTCTACAGGTGGACGGATGAACGTATCGTTGAACTGGCTGACGGACTACGTGGACGTCTCCATGCCCCTCGCCGAGCTGGAGCAGCTTCTCAAGCAGATCGGGCTGCCGGTTGAGGGGATCGTCGAGACCGACACGGACATCGTGCTGGACCTGGAGGTCACCAGCAACCGCGGCGACTGCCTCGGGCACCTCGGCGTGGCGCGCGAGCTGGCGGCGGCGACGGGTCTGGAGTTCAAGCCCCCCGCCGTCGGCGAGCTGCCGACCAGCGGCCGCGCCGAGGAGCTGACCTCCGTCGAGGTCCTCGCGCCCGATCTGTGCCCGCGCTACACGGCCCGCGTGATCCGCGGCGTGAAGGTCGGCCCCAGCCCGCGGTGGATGGTCGAGCGCCTCGAGGCCGTCGGGCTGCGGAGCATCAACAACATCGTCGACGTGACGAACTACGTGATGTTCGAGTACTCCCAGCCGCTGCACAGCTTCGACCACGACAAGCTGGGCGAGCGCCGCATCGTCGTCCGCCGCGCCGTCGGCGGCGAGCACATGGTCAGCATCGACCAGACGAAGTGCGAGCTGGACGAGACGATGCTGATCATCGCCGACGCCGCCCGGCCGGTCGCCATCGCCGGCGTGATGGGGGGGCTGGACACCGAGGTGACCGATGCGACGGCCAACGTCCTGATCGAGTCGGCCGAGTTCGACCCCCTGTCGATCCGGAAGACCTCGCGGAAGCTCGCGCTGATGAGCGAGAGCAACTACCGCTTCGAGCGCGGCGTCGACCCGGTCGGCGTGGACGCCGCCTCGCTGAGGGCCTGCCGGCTGATCACCGAGCTGGCCGGCGGACAGGTCGCCGAGGGCCTCGTGGACGTCTGGGCCGCGCCGTTCGAGCCGGCCCGCGTGTCGCTGCGATTCGCGCGATGCTCGGCGCTGCTCGGCCTGGACGTGGCGCCCGAGCGGCAGATGGAGATCCTGGGCCGCCTCGGCCTGGCGCCGCGGCGAGACGGCGAGCGGGCCGTCTGCACCATCCCCTCCTACCGCCGCGACCTGAGACGCGAAGTCGACCTCATCGAGGAGGTCGCCCGAATGGAGGGCTACGACGAGATCCCCGTCGCCGACCGCGTCGCCCACGCCGTCTGCGCCGAGTCGCCCGCCACCCGCATCCGCCGCCGGACCGGGCAACTGCTGGCCGCCTGCGGGTTCGACGAGGCGGTCACGTTCACCTTCGTCGACGACGCCGAGGCCGACCTCGCCGCCCCCGGCCGACACGTCGCCGTCGACAAGCTGACCCGAAAGACCAACAACGTCCTCCGCCCGACGCTCCTGCCGAGCCTGCTGCGGGCCTGCAAGGCCAACCAGGACGCCGGGACGAGCGAGGTGAGCCTCTTCGAGATCGCCGCCTGCTTCCCGCCCGGCGAGGGGCACCTGCCCGACGAGTACGTCGAGCTGGCGCTGGTCACCTCGCGAGACCTCGCCGAGCTGCGAGGGGCGGTCGAGACCGTCGCCGCCCACGTCGCCCCCGCCGCCGAGCTGACCGTCCGCCCCGCCGCCGCGCCGCACCTGGCCGACGGCTCGGGCGCCGAGATCGACCTCGACGGCGAGATGATCGGCACGATCGGCGTGGTCTCGCCGAAGCTCCAGCACCACTACGGCCTCGAGCGCGCCCCGGCCGCCGCGGCCGTGCGGTTCGAGCCCCTCGTCCA
>Ga0180438_10010145_pt1 | contig 11589 bp, 9 predicted proteins | sample SS_ome_12_FD_132455 | JGI IMG/M metagenome (GOLD analysis project Ga0180438, IMG submission 132455) | Hypersaline lake sediment archaeal communities from the Salton Sea, California, USA - SS_3_D_2 metaG | ecosystem: Environmental > Aquatic > Non-marine Saline and Alkaline > Hypersaline >...
TCGCACGAACGTCGGGGGAAAGGGGGCCCTCCGCGCTCACTTACGCACGCCCTCCAGCGGCAAGCAACCCCAGGCCCAATAAGCTCTTGGAAGGACGGGTTGGTGAATAAGTCGGGGTCAGGTACTTGTGGACCCAGGTTCCTTTGAGGTCTTTCATGCCCAGGCCGACGAGCAGAACGACTCGGTCCAGGTCTTTTGCGCGGACGACGGGTCGATCCACCTTCATCAGGCTATGGACCTCGGGCGCCAGGAATTCGGCTTCGACCGCGTGAACGCTCCTGTCGCCGGCCTGGATGATCCGCAGCGCGCCGGATTCAACGTCCTTCCGCGAGGCGCCGCCGGCCACCCGTCGAAACGCCGCAGCCGTGCTGGTCTGTCGCAGTATGCGCGCGGTAATATCGCGCGGCATGAAAAAGGCGTCGCAACCGCTTGTGATTCCGCGACGCACCGTGGCGATTTCGCCCAGCGCGACAAACCGCTCTCCGAACCGGCGCATGATGTCGAAGCACAGGTGAGGGGCCCGCACGTAGCGGCCCCACTTGCCGGCGGCATAAGCGCCCGGTCCGCCGTTCAATGCTCGTTTGGCGACCGCGTCGGCGCTGGCGTCGCCGTCGCCTTCGCTTTCATCGGAATCGGCGTCGCCGTTCGATCCATCGTCGCGCAAGATGGCGCCGGCCCGCACCCCGTCCTGCCAAAGTCGCCGCTGCTGCATGACGATAATGTGCAGCGCCGCGTCTTCGAAATCCGTTTCGGCGCCCGAAATGCGGTCACGCAGCCTTTCGACCGCCTTTTGTCTGACGGCCTCCCCCCCGCCGTTTGCCGCCCCAATGATTTCGGCAAGTGGCTTGTTGACACGCACGAAACGAACAAGGTTCGCCATGCGTTCCTTTTCGTCATCACATCGCTGGACGATCGTGATCGCGGTCTTGACGCGGGCATCCGTGAACCAGGGCTCCGCGTTGCTTTCCATGATGGCGAGCACCTTGAAGTGCCGCAGTAACCATCCTTGCAGCGTGAACCCGTACTCGACGTCCAGCCACGACGAACTCGTCAGAAAACCAAAGTAGCCGTCCGCCTTGAGCATCTTCGTCGCCACAGGCCAAAAATAGCAGTGCAAATCCGCCCTTCCAGACAGACGGAGACGCCGCCAGCTCTCGGCGACGCGCTGAGCGTACTTTGCCTTGTCGGGCTTGTCGATTTTTTCTTGTCGCACATACGGCGGATTCCCCACGATGGCGTCTAACTCCGGCAACTCAACGGGCAGCGCCTCGCCGGTCATGTCGGGGATCGTGCAAAAAGGTTTGCCCGGCTCGGTATCGAAGAAGTCCCGCCGGACGATGCGGGGATAGTTCGCCTCTTCGTTGATTTCGCGCGCCGCCAGATTCAGCGTGGCCAGGTGCGCCGGATAAAGCGCGATGTCGCACCCGAAAAGGTCCGCAAGCTGATGCAAGTGGTCTCGCTGCGGGTCAAGGTAACGCTTCCGGTAATAGGCGCGGACCAGAAAGCTGCCGGACCCGCACGCGGGGTCGAGCACGGTATCCTCTCCCCGCCGAATACAGAAGGCATTGATGACATCCACCACGTCATCGCCCGTGAAATGCTGGCCGTAGCGGTGACGTTCCTCCGGACCGATCAACTTCTGAAAGATTCGGCCGACCACGTCGGAGGCGACGTCTCGGAAATCGACGGACTCGATTCCTCGCAGCAGCCCCCGCCACGCGTCGAGCGCGTTGGGGGCTTTGAAGAGCGTCTTCGTCGCCCAATCCTGGGTATTGGGGAATAGCAGTGGCTCGTAGTCGCCGCTTCGCTCGACGGCCGTTTGGAAGAAGTGGTCCAGTAACGCGATCGCATCCTGCGGGGTCTTGACGCTGCGCTTGAGCTCCAAACGCGGTAGTTCGGGAAAGCGAGCTCGCAGCGCCTTGTAGAAGATGAGGCGGTTCGCCCAAACGTAGGCAAGTGTCTTCGCCATGTTTCGCAGCGCCCCTCGCCACTCATCGGCGTTGTTGCGGACGAAAATCCGGTCCTGCCCCGCCAGCCATTCCTGCACTCTTGCGTCGAACTGTTTGTTACGACCGGTACGATCCATCAGATAGCTCGCCGCAAGTTGAACGGGCCAATCGAGATGGCTTTCGAGCGACCGGATGAAGATGTCGTCCGGCGGCATCGACCAGTCGCGCCGCCTTCCGGTGTAGATATCGGCCAGGTCCCGCAACAGGTCGGGCAAGAAGCGTGCCCGGATAAACTCCAGGTTTTCGGGTCGAGCGACTTCTTCGGGGTGGTTGAGGGTGATGCCGAGTTTCCATTCGCGAACGCGCCGCTCCAGGATCGGCCGGTCCCATTGAGACCGGTCCCACAACACAAAGTGATTCACGTTCCAAGTGAAGAAGAAGCGGACCGCCGCGTTGTCCGCCTTTTGCGCAGCGTCCTGGTACAGATTCTCGTCGTATGGCGAACGGCCCTCCGCGGTTCCGGGCAGCTTCACCTCTCCACAGAGCGCGAGCTTGTCTTGGGTTTCAAAAAAGCGAAGGTCCTTGCGTTTCTTCTTCGCCGCTCCTTTTCCGAATCCCTCAACGCGGGCTTCCGTAAAGGGAAACGCCGACGGGTCTTGTTGAAAGAGGGTATTCGCAGCGGAGGCGATTTGGGCACAGAAATCGACTTCGTGGCTTGACGGTTCCATGTCACACCAAGCAAAAGTCAGCCATGTTTGTGGCGCCCGAACGTGCGGGCTCGTGACCTGGCCATCCTGGCGGCTCCCATTTCTTCCCAGCGAGGCGGTAACGCCGCCAGAATAGTGGACGCGGCCCGGCCGGAAAAGGCGGCCGGGAGACGGATTTGTCGTCGCGAGTGGACCCGTAGCCATAACCCCGACCATTGGTCAGGGAGCGGGGCGTTGTGGCGAGCGCCGGCGTGTTTCGCCGCGGCGGCGCCCCTTCCCCGGCCACTGGCCGGGGCTATCGGTCGCGCGGTTCCGGTTTCGTCAGCGTAACCAGGGGCACGGACCGGCCCAGGCGATTTTCTTCCTCCTCGCCGTGGCTTCCATCGCAGCCGCCGCAACCGCCGCAATTGGTCGCGCCCGGCCGCGTGATCCATACGCGGGCCGTCCGCCAGCCGACGTATGCCGTCGCGGCCGCCACGCAAAGCACGACAACTACCGATTCCCATTCCATAACTACCCAATGCGGCGAAGCCGCAACCAAAATTCTAAGCGCTAAACGCTAAACGCTAAACGCTAAACAAATTCCAAGCACGAAGGTTCGAAATCCAAAACCGTCAGCACGACGCGGCCTCGGTGGTTTCGGACATTCTGGTTTGGAATTTCGGATTTGTTTAGGATTTAGAAATTAGGATTTAGGATTTGAGCATGCGCGCACGGCGCGCTGAACTTTCGCTGGAAAACTCTAACCCGGCGGGCCCGGTATTCCCATCGCCCACGCCGCCACCTGGTACGTAACCAAGGCGGCGAGATACGCAAGCGCCGTCATGTACGTGAAGGTAAACAGCGGCCACCGCCAGGAGTTCGTCTCACGTTTGATGACCGCCAGCGTCGCCGCGCATTGGCAGCAGAGCGCGAAGAAGACCATGATCGACAGGGCCACCGCCGTGTTGTAAACCGGCGTGCGGGTTCCTTCCCAACGGGCCGCCTTGAGCTTATCGAGCAGAATGCCTTCCTCCGCCTCCGCGTCTTCCACGTTGTGCAGCACGCCCAGGACGGAGACGACCACCTCGCGGGCGGGAAAGGACGCGATTGCCGCGCAGCCGATCTTCCAGTCCCAGCCCAGCGGCCGCACCGCGGGCTCGACCACCCGGCCGACCCGCGCAAGATAGCTGTTTTGGAAGCGAGCCACCTCGCGGCCGCCCGGCTCGGCCGGTCCCGGAAAATACGCCGCCGCCCACACGAGAACCGACGTCGCCAGGATGAGCGTCCCCGCCTGCTGCACGAACGCTTTGCTGCGGTCGAGCACCCGGTAGAACACGTTCTTCCAGTGCGGCCAGCGGTACGTCGGCAGCTCCAGCACAAACGGCGGAACCGGCCCGCGGAGCATCGTCAGCCGCAGCGTGAGAGCCGCCACCACCGCCGCCACCATGCCCAACACGTACATCCCCATCACCGCCGCCAGCTTGGGTCCCAACCACGGCCCGGGGATGAACGCCTTCGCCATGATCATGTAAACGGGGATGCGGGCGCTGCAGCTCATCAGCGGAGCGACGAGCATCGTCACCAGCCGGTCGCGGCGGTTCTCGATGGTCCGCGTCGCCATGACGCCGGGCACGGCGCAGGCGAAGCTGGAAAGCAGCGGAACAAACGATTTGCCGGAAAGCCCGACTCGCGACATCAGCCGGTCCATCAAGTACGCCGCCCGGGCCATGTACCCGCAGTCTTCCAGGATGGAAAGCAGCAGGAACAAGAGCGCAATCTGCGGCAGGAAGACCAGCACGCCGCCCACGCCCGCCACCACGCCGTCCACCATCAGCGACGAAAGCATGCCGTCGGGCAACAGCCCGGCCACAAACCCGGCGAGCAGGCCGAAACCCGCGTCGATCCCGCCCATCAGCGGATCGGCGACGATGAAGACGGTGGCGAACAGCCCCGTCATCATCAGCGCAAACACCAGCGTGCCAAGCAGCCGATGCGTCAGGATTCCGTCCACCCGGTCTTCCCAAAAGGCGCCGGGCCGTTGCGGGCGTTTGAGGGCGGCTTCCGCCACGTCGGCGGCCCACGCGAAACGGGCCTCGCTTTCGGCCCCGGGGACGGCAAGGCCGGCGTCGCTTAGCCGCGCGCGGCAATCGAGCACGGCGGCGAGACGTTCATCGTCCAGCCACGCCGGCGGATTTTCTTCGAAACTTCCGCCGACGTCGAAGATCGCCCGCTGCGCGAGGAAGGCGGCGGACCGCGCGTCCACAGGCCAATCGACCGAGACTTCCTTCGCGGCCGCGAGAACGGATTCGGGCAGGGGGGACGGCGGCGGTTGATAGCTCTCGGCCTGGCCTACCGTTTCCAGCGCCTTTCGCAGTTCGTCCAGGCCGCGGTTCCGCCGGGCCTGAACGGGAACAATCGGCGCCCCGATGCGTTGTTCCAGGGTCGGCAGATCGATGAGCAGCCCTTGCTTCTCGGCGAGATCGACCATGGTCAGGGCGACCACGACGGGCCGGCCGGCATCGAGGGCCTGGCTGACCAGCAGCAGGTTCCGCTCGATATTCGTGGCGTCCACGATGCACAGCACAACGTCGGGCGGCGACGAACTGGCGCCATCGCAGCCGAGGCCGAGAAGTTCGTCCACGGCGATCCGCTCGTCTTCACTGCGGGCGGTGAGGCTGTACGTGCCTGGCAGGTCGATGATCTCGAGCCGCGAATTCCCGGCGCGGGCCCGCCCGACGCGCTTCTCCACCGTGACACCGGGATAATTGCCGACCCGTTGGTTGGCGCCGCAGAGGGCGTTGAAGACGGTCGTCTTGCCGGTGTTGGGGTTGCCTAAGAGGGCGACGCGAATGGTGTGCACCGGAGCGGCGACAGACATACGAACTCTTCTGGCGGCCGCCGAAAGCAACGCATCCCGAAGGACAACCTAATCAGCTTCCGGGGCGACCCAAACCTGAAAGCTGTCGGTCTGCCGGAAGCAGTACCGCCCCGCCCGCAACCGCACGATACAGGGGGCGCCGCTGCGGACCACTTCCACCCGCTGCCCGCGACGCCAGCCGAGTTCCGCCAGCCGCTGCACCTCGCCGGCGTGTCCGGCGACCTCGCGAACCCTGCCCACCGTGCCGGCGGGCAACTGATGAATGGGAACCAGGGCGACCACGGAAGCTGTCCTTGGTGGGAAGGTGGCGGGTGGGCTTGTGGATATTGAGTATGCGTCTCAATTACAGGAAGTATATCGGGCCGCGGAGGGTTACGCAATAGACTCCCTTGCGATTTTTTTCCGGCTCGGGACCGCGCGTGAGAATGGGAGCGAAGTCCAAACCGCAACCGATTTAACGCAAAGCAGTTACGTCGAAGCTGGAGGCCGCGTTTCGGGCCGCCTATCGAGCCGAGGCGAATTTTGCGGCGGTGATTCTTCCTCAATCATTCGCTAGGGGATGCAAAAACCGCTTTATCGCTCAAGGCTCATCACGGCAGCTCAAACACCGACTGGCTTTTCACAATCGCGCAGTCGTCCGGAAACGTGTGAAACGCCTGCACGAGCATGCTGCGGTTGCGGGTCTCGATGTTGATGTAGCTGAGGGCCCCCAGGGCCATCCGGCCGCTCGCGCTGAAGGTGTAAAGCATCCCCTCCCGCCGGGAGAGTTCGACCAATTCCTGCTGGAACGTCCAGAAAACCTCGGGGTCGGCCGGCTCGAGCTGGAAGGACATTCGGTATTTCACGCCGCCGCGGCATTCGACTTCGTCCGACCGTTCCCCCCGCAGGCGGTACGACATCAACCGCCGCTTTTGCGGCAAGGGATGGTGGGCGCCGGTGGCGACCTCGGTCAGCGTCAGTCCGCCGTACCGCCAGGTGATCAGATGGCCGGCGTTGGTGATCTCGATCCGCGCGGTGTAGCCGCCGCGTTGCACCTCCCGCCGCTGGTGAACCTGGAACAATTCCGGATGGAGCGGCCGGCCGTATAGCTGAAAGATCAACTCCGCGACTTTGGGGCGAACCGTTAACACGGGGGCGTTACCTGGGGTTGGGCGGTGATGATGGTTTCCGCAATGATGGGTTGAGCGATGACGGTTGCATTATACGGTGACCGGCGGAACACCACAAACGGAGTTTTTCCGCGAAAATTTTTCTGGCGTAACAGGTCTTGCTGGCGTAACAGGTCTTGACAGGGGGCGGAAACGCATGTCGCCCGCCGCGGAATTGCTAGCAATGGTCCCGCGGAATCCCCTTTTCAAGTAATTACATCGTTATCATGTCATTATGAATTTGGTTGCACGTCATCAGTGTTCGAGGAACACCTTATCAACGTTTTGAGATAATCGTTTTCAGACTAGCAGTTACAGCGCGGCGAGCAGGAGGTCATAGCCGGCGTGGGCGGCCGCCGTTACACCCAGGCCCCGTTTCAGGTAGACCGCCGCGAAGAACACGCCCGCCACCATGCGATAGGTAAACACGCCCGCGTCAAAGGGATCGCCCCAGGCCGAAAACGGCTGATGATGGGCGGCGGCGAACAGGAAGCTCGACGCCGCCGCCGCCACGATCACGGCGACGCCCTCCCGTTTGATCAACGGCCGCAACACGTGCGTCAGCGCCGTCAGCAGAATGGCGCGGAACAGCAGTTCCTCGTACAGGCCGGCGCCGCAATACGCCACCAACTTGGGCGCCAGCTCCTCCTGCGGGCCAGCCGTCGCCAGCAGAGCGGCCGTTGCGGGCAAGCGGAGCGAGAGCGGCCAGACCGCCGAAAACAGGTTCCCGACGCCAAGCAGTGCCCCGGCCCACAGGGCCGCTTCGAGGTACATCAAGCCCAGCACCGCCGGCTTCACCTCCCACGGATCGCGGCGGACGTGATGCCACGCCACGAGCCACGCCACCAGGGCCACCGGCAGCACGAAGTAGTTCGTCGCGCCGAAGAGCGTCAGAATTTGCCGCAACACCGCGTCCGCCCCGTTGCGGATCGCGTCCGGCCCCAGCGCCAACGTCCCCGCCTCGTAAATCACCATCAGCGGCGCCAGCAGCGCCAAACTCGCCAGCGGCCGCTGCGAAAGCCGCCAATACGCCGAGGCCGACCGCCGCCGCGATGGCTTGGAAGGAAACGATTCGCGTTTGGGTGGGCCGGCCATGTTCTCTTGATCGGCGCCGCGAAGGGACGTTCGTGACGCGGAAACGGCCGCCGAGGGGGTCAGGGGTTGCTCGTCGCCGTAGCATTTGCCATACGAGGAGTTGCCCAACGACAAGCAAGTCCAGACCCCATCCGGGCGGAATTCCGGAACCAGCGCCGAATGGGGTCAAAGCCCTTCTCGCGTCGGCGGCTTCGGGTTTGGGCAAACCATCATCCGGCGCGAGAAGACCATTGACCCCGAGGAGTTCATGCGATCCCTGGACCCCATCTCGCTTTACGAGGGCCTCTTCGCCGCCTTGGGACCACAAGAGTGGTGGCCGGCGCGGACGAAGTTCGAAGTGATCGTCGGCGCCGTCCTCGTCCAGAATACCGCCTGGAAGAACGTCGAGCGGGCCATCACCAACCTGCGCAAGGCGAAGAAGCTCACGCCGCGGGCCCTCGCCGCCATGCCGCAGGATGAACTGAGCGAGTTGATCCGCCCGGCCGGCTACTACCGGATGAAGGCCCGGCGGCTGAAAAACGTCGTCGGTTTCATCACCGAACAATACGGCGGGTCGCTCAAGCGGATGTTCGCCACGCCGCTGCCGGAACTTCGCGAAGCGTTGCTGGCCATCCACGGTGTCGGACCCGAGACCGCCGACTCCATTTTGCTGTACGCCGGCGATTTACCCAGCTTCGTCATTGACGCGTACACCCTGCGGATCCTTCGGCGGCACGGCTGGGCGGGCGAGACCGATGGCTACGCCGAACTGAAGCAATTCTTCGAGGACCGCCTGCCCGCGGACGCCGCGCTGTTCAACGAGTACCATGCGATGTTCGTTCGCATCGGCCATCTCTATTGCCGCCGTGAAGCAAAGTGCGAGGCATGCCCGCTAAGAGACACGCTGCCCTCTCTTAGGCCCTTACGGCGGAACATCCGCGCGCCTTGAGCGTATCCTAAATCCGAAATCCTAAGCACGAAATCCGAAACCAATTCGAAGCACGAATGACCGAAATTCAAAACCTCAACCGCGACGCGGAAGCGGGTGGGAACGTTTTGAGCATTCGGATTTTGGATTGGTTTCGGATTTCGATATTCGTGCTTCGGATTTGGTTGCGGTACGACCGCTACCTCAATTGATCGCGATCGCGTGTTGCAGCGGCCGCAGGACGTTTTCGACGAGGTAATCGTCCGCCAGCGCGAAGCAATGTCCGGCGAGCTTGTTGTACGCCTCGACAAACATCTCGCCGCCGTCGAGGCTGCCGTACCGCCGCAGCGTGAGGTACACGCTTAGCTGCTCCTCGGGAAAGTCGCCGGTCCGCACGTGGTAGGCGGTGGTGCGGGTCTCGACGTTCACTCGCGCCTGGGTACGGCAGTCGTCGCCCAAGGCGAATTGAATGGCCGGCTCGTTGCTAATGACGGTCGCCCCCGGCGCGTGCAGGAGTTTTTCCAGCGCCGGCGAAACGCCGAGGGCCTCGGCCACCAATTGGTTCTGGTTGCCACGGTAGGTAAAGTCGAAGCCGAACATCAGGTTCAGCGACTCGCAGTCGAGCGGGCTGATCGCCAGCGAATACGGCGCCAGGTCGAGAATCATGCGGTGCTGGTCGAGGGTCTCGTCGATCTCGGGAGGATTGACGTGGCCCGCCAGAATTCGTCGCGGCTCGACGGTCGCCCAGCGATATTTCCCGTTTTCCTTCTCTTCCTCGAGCACGTGTTCCCCGCGCTCGCGGCAATAGAAGTTCCGCATGGTGGGATACTGTCGCTGAATCTGCTCGAAGAAGTGCAGCACCGTCTCCCGCTGGGACGGCAACTCCATCTCGGTGGTGAGATTCAGATTGACGTAGAATTCGTCGCACAGAGACGCGTACTTGCTCATCGGCTCAGCTCCTGGTGGCACAAGTCTTCGTCACTGCGCGCTGGTCGCGGACCGCCAGAAAAATCCGAAATCCAATATAGATGCACGCAGGCGTGGGTGTCAAAGGCGCGGGCAATGTTCTTGCTCCCGATGGCGAGCGCCGAATGCAAGAATGGCGGCGGAGTGGGGGCGATTACAGCGCCATCCCCGTTTTTCGGGCGATGCGGCGATAACGGCGGTTCGCCCCCACCGCCAGCCACAACAGATACGTATTGCCGCCCAGCGATAAGAACAAGATGCCCAGTGCGATCATCAACGACGCGTTGGGAGGCGAGCCCGGCGGCGTGACCGATTGCTGGATCTCCGACACGCGGGCCGCCAGGGAATCGCTGGGGGAGGTCTTGTCTTCGTCGTCGTTGCGTTGGTTATCGCTCATCGGCTGGTCGGCGCCGGTCGGCGTTTCGCTTGTCACCGGCTTGCGGGAGGCTCCGGGCGGCGAGGACATCCCGGACGCCGCCGGCAATCGGGGCTGGGGCGTGGCGGGAATGGGCGCCGCGTCCTCGGCCGCGCGATCATCGCCGGATTCCCGCGGAATCGTGACCGGTTGATTGAATCCGCGCGGGTCGGGAAGTGCGGGCACGCGCTCCGCAATTCGCCGCGGCGAGAGGCCAGCGTCATTGCCTGGCGGCAAGGGGCGGGCGCCCGTAGTCGCCCGTAGCGACTCGGGCAGTTCCAGCGGAAAGCCGACCTGGGGCGAGTCCTCCCGCGGCGCCGTTTTGGCGGGTCCGCTTTGGTTGGCGCTGGCGGGCAGCACGCGGCCGATATCTCCCGCGGTCACCACGCCGGTGGGCAATCCCCCCTCCCCCACCTGCACCCGAAACCGCTGCACGCCAACGACGTGCGGAGGGATGGCGGACGAAATCGGCTCCCCCTCCATCAGCCGCCGGGCCCGGTCCGGTTCGATCTGAATGATATATTCCAACCGCCCATCCTCGCCGCGGACCCAGCCGTAATCGACGCCCAGCGAGGCGGCACACATCAGCAGCGACACGGTTACACACGGCATGGCGAGAACTCCTTGATTGGCGGGAACGCGCCGGCGCCCAACATACGCATCCGACGCGCAAGACCAGTGTAACACCCCCCGCCGCCGGAAAGAAACGTCACGATCCCCTGGCGCGGCGAACGTACGCTGGAAGAACCTAATCGGCACGCCAGGTTACGACGCGACGCTCAGGAAGCTGTGGGGGTTTGGCGGCCGATGCGCATGTCGCTCATGCAATCCGCCGTCATTCACTTCGAGCGGTCTTCGGCTCTTCTTCAAGGTTGTCGGCCGATCCATCACAGTCCGTGTCGCTGAGCGCCGCGGGTTGCCGTTCGGCCTTCGGAGCGTCATCCTCGGGCGTATCCGGGAAGAGTTCGCGCTGCGCGGGATTGCGTGGCTTTGCGAGTGACTTCCGCCACGAAGGCGGCACGTCGAGCGCCCCCATGGCCAGCAGTTCATCCCGGGTAATCAAGTGTGGACGATTCACAAATGGCCTCCAGAAGTTTTGCTTGTTCCGGTTCCAGTTCCACGAGCAACGCCAAAACGTGCAGCACGTTGAGCAGTTCGGCGGTGTACTCGGCCGGCCAATGGTCGGGCTGGATGTCGCCGAGCTTGGACGGCTGCCGCCGGTCACCGATGATCGGCCGCTCGCGGTTCTTTTTGCGGTAGCTGAACCACTGTGTCAACACCCGTTTGCCGGAGACTTCGTAGTTCCATACCGCGAGCGGCACGTTTTCGATATACCCGTCGCCGACCAACTTGCTAGCGCAGGCACTGGCTGTCCTGCCTCACCTGAAACTGGAATTTTCCGCTGGTTGGGTTAGTCTCACCTGACCCCGACTTATTCACCAACCCGTCCTTCCAAGAGCTTATTGGGCCTGGGGTTGCTTGCCGCTGGAGGGCGTGCGTAAGTGAGCGCGGAGGGCCCCCTTTCCCCCGACGTTCGTGCGA
>Ga0180438_10010146_pt1 | contig 11588 bp, 11 predicted proteins | sample SS_ome_12_FD_132455 | JGI IMG/M metagenome (GOLD analysis project Ga0180438, IMG submission 132455) | Hypersaline lake sediment archaeal communities from the Salton Sea, California, USA - SS_3_D_2 metaG | ecosystem: Environmental > Aquatic > Non-marine Saline and Alkaline > Hypersaline >...
TATGACGAAAAGGGCTTGGAGCACCTGTTCAAGCTCTATCGTATGGAGGATGTAGCTTTTTCGGTTCCGGCGCATGCCAAGCTCGGTTGGTTTTACTATCGTACCGGGCGTCCCACGGCGATCTTTCACGGCCTCTCCGCCCTCGACATCATGATCACCGAGGCCGTAAAAGAGCTGCGCCGTGTACAGCCCGGTTTCGTCTTCTCTACGTTGGAAGCTTTCCTGGATGCCACCCTGGAGCGGGATAATATCCGGCAGTACCTGGTTTCCGAAGAGTTCTTCAAAACCCTGTACTATCTGGCCACCGCCAGCCACGCCGCATCCCGCCCCGGCCTGGCCGAACCGATATGGCGGCTTTTGGCCGGCTATCCCCTCGAGGCTGTGGGACCCAGTGCCACTACATATGCCGATCTTGCCGCCCGCCAGCTCGAATCCCCCTGGATCGATCCCTACATCAATCCCTCGGCACGCAAGATAGAATACCCGATTCAGTAATCGACTCGTCTTTCGAAAACGTCGCGCTGATCCTAGATGTCAGCAAGTAGACAGAATATATATTATGCGAAGTAATGTATGCGAAAGAGAAGCCCCTTGGCCAAGCTTTTTGCCGAGACCCTGACTTGCCGCGGGTTCTCCCCCCCTACTTCTGAGCGCTAACGCGGGAAAAAATGGAAACCAGGACGACGGCTGTGATCACAGAGGAGATCACGTTCACCGAGTTGAAATCCGAGAGGTACTCGATGATGTCGGCGAAGAGAAAGTCGATCAGCCCGCCGAGGAACGAACCGATCAAGCCGACTATCAGAGCCCCCCAGAACTTCCCCAACAGGGGCTTGCGGAGGATGAATGCGTAGAACACGGCCGTGGCAAAACCGATGGCGAAGTAAGTAAGCCCGACGTTGAAGTAATAAAAAAGCATTTGACCTTACCTGTTTTATTCGATATAGGGAAAGAACCTGCTTTCCACTCCGAGATAAACCGGTTCACTGTACACGACTTTGAAGTTCACAAAATCGAATCCAAAGCTGACTGCGTACAAAACGATCTGGACCTGGCTGCCGCCGGATATGTCATCCCAAACAGCACTGGTGATGTCCTTACCCACGTCATTGACACTGAACTCCGAGAACTTCTTGTACTCATTTACCGGCCCTTCCGACTCAACATAGTTGACCCCCCGGCGAATGTCGGTAATCTCGAAGAGAATGGGAGGAGGATCCGACAACGCAACGTCGCCAAGGTCAATCAGGCTCGCGGTACCGTCGTCGACGATCTGGGGATAGGGATCATCAAGCCTCGTAAGCGTTCCCGTAAAATCCACTGTAAGCTTGAATGCATCGTTGGACCTGTTGCTGGGCGGATCGTCGATTCTGTCATTCGCATTGACCTCAATAAGTGGCTTCGGTCTATCGTCACTGGAGTGAATTCTCTTGAATCCCTTGGCCGCCAAATCTTCGAAGGTGAACACATCCACTGCCGGGGTTTCAGCGGTTGTGTACATCTTGTAGTACAGCTCGAAGCCGCTGAAATAGACTTCGCTGTTGTCCAGCGTTTTTCTGAATTCAAAGAGCCTATCGTTATTGATGATGATTTGTCCGGGGGGATTCAGCAGCACGAACTCTTCGATTCCGCAGGTCGTAAGTCCAAGCAATGCAGTGACGAACCCCAAGACATACCACGACAAACGGGGATTCTTGCTCATTCTACGGTCAATGGTACCCTACCCTCGCCTGGATTTCTTGGCAGCTGCCTGCTTGGCCGCACCAGCCGGTTGAGGGGGTTCCAGCCCGTCGATTACGTCCACCAGTTCGTAGATCAGAACCGGCTTGTTCTTGCCCTTGACGCGAATGTTGTCCAGCTCACGCACGATCACCCGGTCCTGAACCAGGCCGTAGGTATACTCACTGATTATAATATTCGTGTAGTAGGACTTGTTGGTCCCCTCCAGGCGGGCGCCAAGATTCACGTTATCCCCTGTTAAGGTATAGTCCATTCGCTGCAGGGATCCCATGTTCCCGACCGTCATGATGCCTGAATTGACGCCGATGCCGATGTTGATCTGCCGCTCCGGAGGCCACTGCTCGTTGAGCTCGCCCAGAACCTCCATCTGCCTCAAGGCACACTGGCAGGCCAGCATGGCGTGATCCTCCTGGGGCAGGGGCGCGCCCCAGAAGCACATGATCTCATCCCCGACGTACTTGTCCAGGGTTCCCTCGTATTCCAGGATGATGCCGGTCATGGCGGTGAGATAATCATTCAGATGGTTCACCAGAGCCTGAGGACTCATGCTCTCCGAAAGTGTCGTGAAGCCGCGAATGTCTGAAAACAGAACCGTCAAATCTTTGTCCTGGCCGCCGAGCTCGGGGGGATTGTCGATGATTTGATCCACAACCCGGGGACTCACGTAGGTGCCGAACATATCCCGGATACGGCGTTTGTCCTTCTCCTCGGTCATGATTCTGTACACAATGACCGCCAGGAAGGTCAGAAACACCCCCAGAATCGGCGTGGAGAGGGTGATGATCCAGTTGAACAAGTCGAAGATCAGCATCACGGCAAAGAAGTAGACGATGCCCAAGACGAGGGAAAGGACCAGGGACCATACGGTGGGCAGGCGGGAAGCCATGAAGGCTGTCAGAAGCACCATCAGCAGCAGGATCAGGGCGTTTGCCCAGTCGGACAGGTGGTAGAGAAAGTTGTTCATCAGAATGGTGTTGAGGGCATTGGCGTGGATCTCTACGCCGAACATCAGTCCGTACGGAGTCGTCTTCTCGTCCTCTGCGATACCCTTGGAAAAAGGTCCCACCATGAGGATCTTGTTGCCCACGGCCATTGTTCGCGGCCAGCGGGCGGGATCCGGGTTGGGTACTCTGGAGGCGTAGCCTGCGAAGGAACGAACCGGAAAGGTCTGATGTCCCTGAGGAGAGGCGCTGGAGGCAATGCCCATGTAGTTGATCAGCAGCTGTCCATTCTCGTTGATCGGGATTCTGATCTCATCCATCTGCCTGGTGACGGGCGGCTGAACCACGTTTCCCTCTTCGTCCAAGACCGCCGGCTTGACCAGCAGCTGATACGGCTCCCAGCTCTGGGTCTCCATATTGAACTGCTGGGGTGAGGGAATGCGCACGTGCTTGCCCAGAACAACCTCGATATCCCCCAGATCCTTGTTGAAGTACTCGAGGGCAATGGCCAGGGTGATTGCCGGCAGAAAGCTGTCCCGGTATTTCCGCACCACGTAGTAGTAGCGGTCCGGCTGCTTGTCATCGTCCGTGTCCTCGGCTTTCTGAGGAGCCTTCTTCTCCATGGTCCTGCGCAGATTCTCGATAACCTGCTCGGTAAGGGGGTACGGGAGGTCGTGAAATAACTCATCGGTATCCACCCAGGCCAGCCGGGTGAAGTTCTCCCGCTCCTCCTCGGTGAGGCTGGAGGGGGTAAGATCCTCGAGGTCGATTTCCTCCAGAAGCACGGCGGATTTCACCAGCATCGGTTGTTTCCGATATACCTGATCGTCATCCTCCACGAAGTTGGGATGTCCGTAGCCGTGGGCGGCTCTCGCATAGGGCTTCAACGGCGGATAGATGCCGTACAGGGTCTCGACTTGTGTCCAGTCACCCTGAATATTGGTGATTTTACCGAACCGATCGTACAGGATCTCCTGCCGGGCGAAGTACTCCTCTTCGGTTCCGGCCGGGTTGGGCACCCGGGTCAGCACGGACTCCAGGAATACCCGCTGGTTCTCGGCGATGCTCTGAACCATGAGGACGTCGTGCTCCGGCACCGACGGCTCGATGAAGAAGATGTCGAGGAACAGGGCCCGCTCCCGCTCATTCTGATTCCTGATCTTGGTAAAGGTGCTGATCAGGTTCGCCTCCGTGTAGCGGGGAAAGGGCCAGCGCCCGAAGGTATCCAGGCTCTTGTCGTCGATACCGATGATCAGGATATCCGCGGAGATTTTCGGGTTTCGCTGCTCCAGGGTCACGCCCTCCTGAACTCGGGTGCGCCGGGCGATATTCTTCAAACGGAAGTTGAAATCCAATACGTTCAGCTCCAGGTTCGAGATGAGAACCGTCTGAGTGGAAATCAGGAGGAGGAGGACGAACACCAGCAGGCCGATGAGCAGACCGAAGTATCTGGTTTCGAAAAAACTGGAGCTTTTCTTTGCCACGGAAGACCTCCCGACTACTCGACTATTTTGCCCTTGACTTTGAGATCGATTATACGATTTCGACCCATCTTTGTCCAATTGCTCAGAGGGAACTCGTCCTCCAGGCGATCGTAAACCTCAAAAGCGCTCTGAAAGTCTTCGCTAGCCTCATACAGCCGCCCCATGGAAAACAATGCGTGGGCCACCAAGAAGCTCTCCGGATACCTCTCCGACAAATCCCGGTAGACCGCGATTGACTGCTCCAGATCACCCGCCTGCTCGTAGGCCACCGCGGCATTGAACAGGCTCAACGGGGCCAAATAGGACTTGGGGAACGCTCTGGCCACGGTCCTGTAATCATCGGCGGCCTCCTGCCACTGCTCGTTCTCGAAGGCCAGATTCGCCCCTATAAACCCGGCTCTCTGGGCTGCGTACTGCCTGGGATAGCGGTTGACGATCTGCTCGATCAGCTGTTCCAGTTCTTGCTGGAGCGATTCCTGCGAGCTCTCATCGCCCGCCTCCAGCCACTGTTCGTACAGGCTTTGCGCCCGCTCGGCCATCAGAGTCGATTTTTCCCGGGTTCGTTTGTTCCACTCGGTCCAGCCGAAGTATACGACCACGAAAACGACCAGAACAATCAGAATGACGAGCAACACGATGCGGTACTTGTGCAGAAAAGCTGACAATTGATCAACAAAGCGCGGTTTAGCCTCTGCACTTCGCTGTGTTCTTTCAGTCTCCGAGCTCAACATAGTTGTCTCCTTCTCATCGGCTGCAAATCAGTGAATAATCCGACGCTATCCCACCTTAGCGATTGATATTCAGCTCCTTGATCAATCGCGACAGGTAGGTTCGCTGGATTCTCAGCAGTTTTGCTGTCTTGGTCTGATTCCACCGATTCATATCGAGGGTTTGTCGAATATAATGTTTTTTGAAGATATTGACGGCTTCTTTCAGGGACCTGCCGTTGTACGCATCTTCGGCTCTCTCCGTGATTTTATCCAGCACAAACAGGTCCGGCGTAATGGTCTCGCTCTGCGTAACCACCACGGCCCGCTCCACCGCATTTTCCAGCTCCCGCACGTTCCCCGGCCAGGAATAGGAGAGCAGCACCTCCATCGCCTCGGGCGCAAAGCCGCTGATCTGCTTCTTGATTTCCCTGTTGAAACGCTTCAGGAAAAAATCCGCCAGTATCGGGATATCGTCCCTGCGTTCCCGCAGCGGCGGTATATAGATGGGCAGAACGTTCAATCGGTAGTAGAGGTCGGCTCTGAATCTCCCGCTGCCAACCTCCGCTTCGATATCTTTGTTGGTGGCCGCGATGATGCGAACGTCGACCTTGATCTGTTCGGTGCCGCCGACCCGTTCGAACACCCTGTGCTGGATTACCCTGAGCAGCTTGACCTGGAGATTCAGCGGCAGATCCCCGATTTCGTCGAGAAATATCGTACCTCTGTCGGCCAGCTCGAACCTGCCTCTCCGGTCGCTGCTGGCACCGGTGAACGCGCCTTTGACGTGTCCGAACAGTTCGCTCTCCAGGAGGTTTTCCGGCAGGGCGGCACAGTTCACCCGGATCAGGGGGTTGTTGCTGCGCGGGCTGTGAAGATGAATCTGTTCGGCGAACAGCTCCTTGCCCACCCCGCTCTCCCCGAGCAGCAGCACCGAGGAGTCGGTCTTGGCGGCCCTCAGGGCGATTTCCAGCTTCTCTCTTATGGGTTTGCTTTCCCCGATGAAGGTATGGTATCCCTTGTCGATCTGGAGCTCATCCTGCAGGAGAGTGATTTCCTCCTTCACCTTCTGCAGGGAGCGGGAGTTTTGCACGGCTATCGCCGCCTGGGTTGCAAAGATCTCCAGCCACTCGAGGTCCTCTTCGCTGAAATTGCCCCCGTCGATCTTGTTGATGATCTCGATCACCCCGACGCAGCGCTCCTTCACCCGCATGGGAACGGCCAGAATCGACTTTGTCGGGAAGTTGATCTTTTCGCTGATATCGGAGAAGAAACGGGGGTCGGATTCCACGTCGTTCACGATCAGGGAACGGTTGTTGGCTGCCACCCACCCGGCGATGCCTTCACCCATGTTCAACGAGAAACGCTGCACCTCGGGCCCCTTTGCTCCAAGGGCGATCTCGAAGTACAGCTTGTTGTTCTCCGGATTGACCAGGAGCAGGGAGGAGGCATCCGCCTCCATCAGCCGGGTGGCCGACTCGATAATGGTCCTGAGCAGCTCCTTGCCGTCGGAGTACTCGGAATTGATCAGCGCGTTGATTTCTATGAGAGTCTCGAATTTGTTGCGAGCGATTGCAGATTTCAACATGGGGGGACTCTATCCCCGGTCAGTCCTTGTTTTTGTCTTTTATGAAATCGGCGAGGGTTGTTTTCTCCTCCTCGGAATCATCGTGGATGTACTGCACCATGGCTTCCTGCTGAACCTGTTTTGTGTACTCCCGGATAGACAGGGCGAGTTTTTTTTTGTCCACGTTGACGTCGGTCACAACGGCTTTGACGGTATCCCCTACTTTGTAACGCTCCAGGACGTCATCGATCGACTCGGTTCCGGGATCGAAGAGATTCGACTTGTTCACCAGGCCCTCGATATCACCCTGTACTTTCACGAAGAAGCCGAAATCGGTGATGCCGGTGATTTCCCCTTCGATCACGCTTCCTCTGGGAAACGCCTTGGCCAGGGACCGCCATGGATCCTCGGTCAGCTGCTTGACCCCAAGCTTTATCCTCTGATTCTCCTTGTCGATGTCGATGACCATGACCTCGATCTCCTCCCCCTCCTTGTACAGAGCCGAGGGGTGTTTGGGTCTCTTGGTCCAGGACATGTCATCGAGGTGCAGCAAGCCGTCGATCCCCTCCTCTATCTCGAGGAAAACCCCGAAGTTTGTGATGTTCTTGACCTGCCGCTTCAAGCGCATCCCGACCGGGTAGCGATTGTCGATATCATCCCAAGGATTGGGCAGTACCTGTTTCAAGCCGAGGGACAACTTGCTCTGCTGGATGTCGTAGGAGAGGATCTTCGTCTCTACGATGTCATTTACCTGAAGCAGCTCCTTAGGGTGTCTTATTTTTTTAACCCAGGACATCTCCGAGATGTGGGCCAGGCCTTCTATACCCTCCTCGATCTCTATAAATGCCCCAAAATCCGTGAGCTTGGTGACCTTTCCTTTGACCACGTCCCCAACCTGGTAGTGATCTTCGAAATGGGTCCAGGGGTCTTCGGAAAAGTGCTTCAGGCTCAGATTGATCTTTTTCTCTTCAGGATCGAGGCGGATCACCTTCACACGGATCTCGTCGCCCAGGGAAACGATCTCCTTGGGCGAATTGAGATGCCCCCAGCTCATATCATTGATGTGAAGAAGCCCGTCGAATCCCCCCAGATCGATAAACGCACCGAAGGAGGTAAAGGTCTTGACGACTCCCTCCACTTCATCGCCGATCTCCGTATTCTGGAAGAACTCATCCCGCCGCCGGCTGTTCTCCTCCTCCAGCCATTGTCTGCGGTTGACGACGATGTTGACCTTGCTGTGATGATAGAGCCGCTCCACCAGGAAGGAGGACTGCAAGCCTACGTACTCCGCGGTATCGGTAACGCGGAAAATATCGGTTTTGGAAAGCGGCAAAAAGGCGGTTACGCCGTTGCCCAGATCAACTTCAAAACCGCCCTTGATTCGCTTGGCGATCGTGCCCGGAACCGGTTCGCGCTGGTCAAAGGCGATGCGAAGGTTCTTCCAAAACAGCTTCTCATCCGCCTTCTTCTTGGATACCACGACCTCACCGCGGCGACTCTCGCGGTTGAGAAGAATAACGTATACCGTTTCTCCGATCTTAGGAGCCTCTTCGAACTCCTCGATCGGGATCTTACCTTCAGATTTGAGGCCGACATCCACGTACACGAACTCGCTGTCGACTTCAACGATTTGCCCGGGCACCATTTGGCCTTCTGCGACTTGGGCAAGAGATTGCAGATATTCTTCGCGCAAGCGCTGTTCGTTGAATTCATCGCCGTTTGTCAATTCTATAGAGGTCATTGCCCGTACTATACTCCCGATTGATTTATCGTCTACTCGAATACTTGCGGATTTCCCGTACTACTCTGTCACAAACTTTATCTATGGTCAAGTCCGAAGTGTCTATATAAAGGGCATCCGGAGCCTGTTCCAGCTTGCCGAAGGGCTTCTCCCTGTCGATCGTATCCCTCTGCTCCATTCGCTCGAGAATCTGTTCCGGATTCAAGTCGCTGCTTCCCTGCCGGCTCTGACGGTACCTGCGCGCCGCCCTGGTCTCGATCGAAGCATCGAGAAAGATCTTCAATTCCGCGTCGGGAAAAACCACCGTACCGATATCCCGGCCCATTACAATATAATCCCCGTCACCGACGATTTCCCGGATACGGCTGTTCACGGTTTTGCGAACCTCGATAATCCTCGAGTGGATCGCCGACCAGTTGTCGATCAGGTCGTTGTGGATTCCCCTTAAGGGCTCTCCGTTCAACATCAGCCGTCCATTCGACATCCCGAAACGGCACCCGGCCGCGACCCGAACCACGGCCGGTGTGTCCTCCGGATCGTTTCCCGATTCCAGCACAGCCTTTGAGATCCCCCGATACAGCATTCCCGAGTCCAGGTAGCCGAATCCCACGGCGGCCGCCGCTTTTTGGGCGACGGTGCTCTTGCCGCTTCCGGCCGGACCGTCAATTGCCACGATCATCCTGCCGCCCCCGCACCCGTTGAGAAAAACCAGGAGACTTCCTTGCGACTGAGCGGTCGGTATCCGCCAGCCGGGATTCCCCGTATGTGCACGCAACCGATGCGAACCCTGTGAATTTTACCCGGAAAAAAACCGAAATGCTCAAACACCCTGCGGATTTCTCGATTTTTCCCCTCTATCAGGGTGAGAACGACCTTTCTCGGTGTTTTATACTCGTACTTCCGCAAACGATAACGCTCCGCCCCGATCACGAGCCCCCGCTTGTACTGCCGCAGGATCTCCTCGGGAAACGGGTTCTTGGTTTCGACCTGGTACTCCTTTTCGATTTTGGAAGATGGATGAGATACGGTCTTTGCGAAGTCGCCGTCGTTTGTGTAGAAAATCAAGCCGCTGGAGCTCAAATCGAGCCTGCCCACGTGAAAGATCCGCTGCGGAATATCCTGCAGCAAATCGAGCACCAGCGGACGGCCGCGGCTGTCGCTGTTGGAACAGAGGTACCCGGCGGGTTTGTTGATTGCCAGGTAGACTTTCTGTGTCTCGGGATGCAGCTGACGGTTGTCCAGAGCCACGCGATCCGAGGGCATGACCTTGCTGCCCAATTCGGCGATCCGGCCGTTGACCGTTACCCTGCCCTCGCGGATGTAGATTTCACAGGCCCTCCTGGAGCCGATACCGCAACGGGCCATGTACACCTGAAGCCGTATCGGTTCACTCACTCGAACTTCTCTGCATCCAGTTCATCGAGCTTCGGCAGATCCGCGATGCTGGACAGCCGGAAGGTCTTTAGAAACTCCTTCGTGGTTCCATACTGAACCGGACGGCCCGGAACTTGCTTCTTGCCGACCTCTCTGATCAGATTCTTGCTCGCCAGCAGCTTGATCATCCCGTCCGCGGACACACCGCGGATACTCTCGATCTCCTGCCGGGTTACCGGTTGGGAGTAGGCGATGATGGACAGGGTCTCGAGGGCCGCCCGGGAGAGTTTTCCCTCGGCGCGCTTTCCGTAGCGAGGTTTGAGCAGGTCCCACAGCTGTTGTTTCACCACGAAGGTATATCCCCCGCCCAGCTCCACGATCTCCAGCCCGTGGGCTTCATCGGAGTACCTTCGGCGCAGCTCCTCGATCGCTTCGAGCACCTGCCGGCGGCTCAACCCGGTGATGCGCCCGAGGACGCTCGCATCCACCGGCTCGTTTTCCAGAAACAGCACGGCCTCCACCAGTGCCGCTGATTGCTCAAGGCTCATCGGCTGCCCCCGCTTCCTTTCCCTTGAGAAGAATATCTCCAAAGACCTTGTTCTGAAAAATCACGATCACCGCGGATTTCACAAGCTCCAGCACTGCCAGAAAGGCGCAAATCACCTCCATGATCGAGCTCTTCTTGATCACCAAATCCGTAAACATGAACTCACCCATGGAATCGAGCAGCTCGTAGATCAGGGTGATCTTTTCGTTCACGGTCACCTCTTCGTACATGTCGACAATCCGCTCCGCGGGAAACGAGGAGAGAATGGAGGAGAAGGTCTTCAGCAGGTCCCAGACCGTGACCTGCTCCCATAACTCTTCATCCGTGAAAGGCAGAATGGGTTGAGTGCTCTTACGTTCCAGCGACCACTGCGCCTCCTGCTCTTTTGCCTCTATGAGTTCGCTCAGCTTCTTGTACTTCTGGTATTCGATCAGCTTTTCCACGAGCTCGGTTCTGGGATCCTCCAGTTCATCGGCAAAGGTGAACTCCACGGGCAAGAGCATCCTGGATTTTATGTACAGAAGCGTGGCAGCCATCAGGTAGAACTCGGTAATGTTTTCAAGATCGATCTTGGTGGCGTAGTTGAGGTACTCCAGGTACTGCTCGGTGATCGTGGCGATAGGTATGTCGTAGACGTTGATCTCTGATTTCTTTATCAGGAACAGCAGAAGATCCAGCGGACCTTCGAAGCTTTCCAGTTTGAACTCATGTTTATCCTTATGAGAATTGTCTGCCATTGATTTTTCAGATTTTCTCTTCGAGAGTATATGCTCAAGCTCTGAAGATGTAAACGCCTTGATCTTCCAGCCGCTGCAGGCTCTCCGCCAGGGGACGCCCCCCCTCCGGATCCTGCAAATCCGGCTCCAGCTCCAGAAGGGGGACCAGCACGAACTGCCGCTCCTTCAGGCGGGGATGGGGAATGCTCAAGTCCTCCTGTTTGATGATCCTGCGGCCGAACAGCAGGATATCTATGTCAATGATCCGGGGACCCTTGGGCCTATAGCTGCGGCGATCTCTGCCCATCTGCAGCTCCAGGGCGAGGATCCGCCGCAGCAGCTCCGGCGGCTGGAGAGCGCAGAGACCGGCAACCACCATATTGAGGAACTTCGGCTGCTCCACCACGTACATGGGACGGGTTTCGTAGATCGAGGAGCAGCGAATTTCTGAAAGAATTCGGCCGAGGGCCTCCACGGCCGTGGCCAGGTTTTGCTCCCGCTTGCCGAGATTGCTTCCCAGAGAGAGGTACACCGATTCTTCGGTCAAGATCTAGTTGTCCGCCCCTGTCTTCTGAGCCGCACTCTTCTCGGGAGCCGGTTTCTGCTCCTCCTTGGCGGCCGCCTGACCCTGAGCGGGAAACAGCAGACCCCGCACAGTCTGCTCGATCTGCTGATACATGTCGGGATTGTTCTCCAGGAATCCCTTTACGTTCTCCCGGCCCTGACCTATCCGCTCTTCCCCGTAGGAGTACCAGCTGCCGCTCTTGGCGA
>Ga0180438_10010148_pt1 | contig 11587 bp, 9 predicted proteins | sample SS_ome_12_FD_132455 | JGI IMG/M metagenome (GOLD analysis project Ga0180438, IMG submission 132455) | Hypersaline lake sediment archaeal communities from the Salton Sea, California, USA - SS_3_D_2 metaG | ecosystem: Environmental > Aquatic > Non-marine Saline and Alkaline > Hypersaline >...
CGAGCCGCTCGTCGATCAGCGCGTCATGATTTTCGCGGATAGTATCCCGCGTGAGGATCGGCAATTCGGCCAACTGTTCGAGGGACTCGAACTTGCTCGGATCGAACCCGACGTCGGCAAACAACTTGCGGTAGTAGGGCACGTTCGCGGCGCAGTGCGACAGGAGCCCGCGCGCCTTTTCCGTCTGCGCCTTGCACACCTCGGCGGGGCTTCGCCACTGGGTTTGTTCGTACTCCTTCAAGTACCGGAGCGTCTTGCGCCTTCGGAGCACACTCTCGTAGAAGGGATAGAGCACGTTCGCGAACAGTGCGCCGTACGCGCTCATGCTGCACTCCCTTCGATCGGGTCAATCACCGGACGCCTCTTTCCCGTACAGCGCTTGCTGGTGCCGATAGACTTCCATGAATCGCGGTGTGGCCAGGCCACGACGCCAGACGAATTGTACGCTGCGCACGCCCCAGGCGGCGTTGCCTTCGATCAGGTAAGGCCCGTTGTCGGTCATCGCGATGTCCCACCCGATGGTGCGCGCGAGGGGGAACGCCGCGGCGGCGCGTTTCGCCAAGGCAACCGCCTCCCGCCAGTGAGGCAATTCGCGGCCGAGGAACTCCTGGCCGCCGTTCGGATGGCGGGTGTACGGCGTGGGATCGTGACGATAATAAAAGTATCCTGCGCCCAGTCTGCCGGTCTCAGAATCTAATGTCGCAAAGAGTGTGTCGCGAGTGTCTTCGCTGTTATCGGCGCTCATGGCCGCCGGCTGAACCTTGAAGTAGGTCGCGATAATCTCCACCGCGCCGGACAAGGTCACGAGCGTGACGAGCCGTACGCAACAGAGCGTTCCCGATCCTGTCAGTGCCGCGATCTCGGGATGCGGATGCAGGCGTTCCTCGACAAGAAAAGTTCGCTGCACGGGCGTATCCGGATAGGCCACGGCGAGCGCGGCGGGGTCGTTCAACTCGCGGACGATCCGCTCGGGCGAGTACTCCTCGCCGTCCACGTGCAGAAAAGCGCGGCGGTCGCCGGGCTTGCGGCCGGCCATGACGAACACCATGCGTCCCTCGGCGCTCTCGACCGGCTTGAAGACTACTTCGTCCGCGTCGCACGCCTCCATCCAGCCCGCGATGTCCTCGGCGGTTCGGAGCGGCGCGCCCTCGACTGTATGGCCCGACAGCGGGTCGTACAGGGCGTACAGTTTCGCCACGGGAAAACCCATCGAGCCGAAGACATGCTTGAAGATGAGCTTGTTGCGATAGATGCAATGATAGCGCCGGGGCGTCATGACGTACCACATTTTCCGGCCCTCGTCGCTGATATAGGCCAGTTTTTCCTCGAAGGGGATGGCGGGATCATCGAGGCCGAACATGTAGTACTCGTCGGGCCGCAGCCCGGTCTTTCTCTTCAGCGCGACCTGCTCGCGCACGATTCGCCACGGACTGATGCCGTGGTTGCGCGCGGCCGGCCGCGCGTCGTGCCACGCCCGCCACGCGTAACGCCCGAGCCGATACGCCAAAGCCGGAATGCGGTTCACCAACATGGTTCAGCCGTTCTCCCAAAATGGGTTCAGCCGTCCGCGATACACGATTCGCGCCGGACCGCGCAACTCGACCGGTCCGCGTCCGTGCCATCGCGCGCTCATGCGTCCGCCGCGCGTGACGACCTCGGCCTCATCCACCGTTCTCCCGAGCGCTTTGCCTACAACGACTGCCGCGCAAGCGCCGCTGCCGCAGGCCAATGTTTCGCCGACGGCGCGCTCCCAAATTCGCATGGCGATGCGTTCGCGGCCTTCGGCGCGACACCACAGCACGCTCGTGCGCTCCGGAAAGACCTCATGCGTTTCCAGCAGCGGGCTGATGGTTTGGAAGGTCTCCTCGGAAACGTCTTCCTCACCGAAGATCACCGTGTGCGTGGAACCGGTGTTCAGGCACGACATTCGCAGTTCCGCGTCGCCGATCCGGATGGGACGGTCCAGGATACGTTCGCCGTCCAGTCGAACCGGCACGTCTTGCGGCGCGAAACGCGGCGTCAGAAGCGAGACGCGCACGTCATATTCTCGCGCGCGAACCTGTCGTATACTGGCCTTGTGACGACCGAAAGGAGTCATCATCTCCATCGGCGCAGCCAGCCTTTCCCCAGCCAGAAATGCCGCGACGCAACGCATGCCGTTGCCGCAAAAATCCTCGCTCCCGTCCGGATTGTACATGCGCACGAACGGGAGCGACTCGCGCTCCGAAACGGTCAGCAGGCCGTCGCTTCCGACGCCGAAATGCCGATCGCAAAGGCGAGTCGCGAGGTCGGCCATCGAGGGCGGCGATTCCAGCCCGCGAATGTCAGCCACGATCAGATCATTGCCGGCGGCGTCGAATTTGACGAATTCCAGCATCATGCGCGTTTCTTTATCTCCGTGAGACTATCCTCGCCGCAATCCGACCGCGTTGAGCAGCAGAACCGCGCCCGTCCTGATACGCATGAGCGGTTCGATGCGAGCGATTCCCATGGGCAGCGGCCAGAGCAGGAAAGACCGCGCCAGATGACCCGTCGCCTTCCGGAGCGATGTCTTGCGGAACTCCAGCGACGCGTCGAAGTGCAGAAAACTCAGCGCACGAAGAACGGTATGCCAGGGGAGGCCCGGATTCTCGGCGAATGCCTTTCGCAACACCTTGCGATGATTCTCGAACATCCGCGGCGCATTGGAACTGACGCTCCGGGGCAACTCGCGGTACGCGACCGAAGCGAATTTGAGGTGCATGCCGTCGTGCTCTCGCGTGAGGCGGCGCCAGTAGTCCCAGTCCTCGGGACCGAAGATATCCTCGTCGAACTCGCCCGCCTCGCGGGCGACGCTCGCGCGCACGACCACCGTGGATGTATTGAAACGGTTGTTCACGATAAGCGTGCGGCCGGGGATACGACGCGGATGCGGCGTCTCGGGCGCCTCCTCCCACGCGACAACGGTTCCATCCTTGAACGATCTTTTGGACGTGCCGCAGATGCTCACGTCCGGGTTGGCCTCCATGAGCGCGATCTGAATCGCCAGTTTCCGTGGATGCCACAGATCGTCGGCGTCCAGGAACGCGATGTACTTGCCGGCCGCGTTGCGCAATCCGAGATTCCGCGCGGCGGCGGGCCCCTTATTTTCGCGGAAGAAATAATGGACCGGCGGCCCGAAGCGTTTCGCGACCTCCGCCGTGCCGTCCGTGGAGCCGTCGTCGCAGATCAGGATCTCGAACGGCCCGTAGGTCTGGGCCAGAACCGACGCGACGGCATCGGCCAGCGTCTTCGCCGCGTTGTACGCGGGTATGACGACGCTGACGAGGGGGCGGTGGTTCATGACGCTCCCCGCTTCCTCGAATGCGCGATAACGCGTTCGTACATCTCAATGTATTGTCGGACGATTGCGTCTTTTCCGAAGTTCTCCACCGCGTGACGCCGCGCCGCCGCGCCCTTGGCCGAACAGCGTTCCGCATCGAGACACGACGCAAGCGCACCCGCCAGCGTGCCTTCCTTCTCCATGGGAATAGGCTCACCGCCGTCGCCGACCATCCAGCCGACGACGGGGTGTGTGCTGACCAGGCAGGGCAGCCCCGTCGCGGTCGCCTCGAGGAGCGCGATGGGCATCATCTCCTTGAGCGAGCACAAAGCGAACACATCGGCCATGCGGAGAATGTCGGGAATGCTCTCGCGGGGCCGATCCAGCAGGAACAGTGCGGCCTCGCCCAGTTCTTTGCGCGCCGTCGCGAGGAGTTCGTCGGTCTCGCTCGTGCGCGCGCCCGCGACAACGAGACGAACGTCTCTATCCTTCGTGCGCCGAAGCGCGGCGACTTCGCGAATGAGATAGTCAATTCGCTTGTGAACTTTCTTGACCGCTGCGACGGACAGGACGACGAACGCATCCGGTGGAATGCCGTGCCGCTCGCGCAACGCCCGTCCGTCGCCGGGGGAAAATCTCTCCGTGTCCACGAAATTACCGATCGCGCACCACGTGTCCTTGTAACACCCGGCGGCTCGCGCTTCCTCCAGATGGAACGGCGCGAGGTGCTGCACATAATCAATTTTCCGCAGGAAGTCGAAGGGTTCCTCCGTGCCGTGCGCGAGAATCGTCGGCGCCTTGACGAGGCCGGTCTTGCGCGCGCGCTGAAGGATCAGGCTGGCGAGCGGATCCTGCGTGTGAACCACGTCGAACCGGCGGCCCAGCATGGGGATCGCGGCCAGCGCAAAGGTCGTCTGCTCGATGTCGTAATCGTTTCCGAGTCCCAGATGCCACGCCCAGCCCGGCAGCATGCGGTTCAACCGCGTGTTCAGGTTCGAACCGCGCCGCAGGCAGCGACACACGCGCTCGTACGGCGCCTCGGCCCGGCCAGAGCCCTTGAAGAGCGTCACGTCGCGGCCCATGGCGTGGAGCGCGGCCGCCGTATCGGCGGCCCACGTCTCGATGCCGCGCGCGACGTGGCCGAGCCCGCTCGATACGATCGCGATTCGCAGCTTATCTATGCCGGCTTCCGCCATTCGCAGCTTTCCTGAAACCAGTTTACCAGTGACGCGGGACCGGCTTGCCGCGCCGGAACCGGATGCGGCCGTACGTGTTCGCCAGATGAAGCAGCCAGCCGATCGCGATGAACTTTGCTTTCTCGCGCTTCGGCGCGCTGAAGAGACCTTGCGCCGCCGCGAGGGCCGCCGCGCCCAGTGACCGGACCGTGCGCGTCGCGGCGCCGAAGAGCAGCCCCGCCAGGCTTCGCCGCGGAAGGTCGTGCTCGCGGGCATACCACTCATGACCGCAAGCCACGCGCGCTTCGTGCCGCATCAAAACGCCCAGCGTGGCGTGAAACGGATGGTGCGTGACCGCAGAGAACGTGTGGCGTATCCGCAAACCGAGTTCGCGCACGACGCGTCGCGAGAAATGGAAATCTCCACCCGATTGGGCGGCCGGATCGAAGCCGCCGAGTTTCTCGAAAACCTCGCGTCTGTAGAGCACATTGGCCGTCGCGGCTTCCTCGACGTCGGTGTCGTCCGCGTACCGCCACCGCGCCTGCTCTTGCAGACCGAACCGGGTCGCCGCGTTCTCCTCGATCGCGAAGTACTCCACCTTGCCCAGGACGCCGCCGTAAGAGTCGCCCAGTTTCCGGAGCGTTTCCACCAGGGCCGACAGCCAATGCTCGTCGGCTTTCTCGTCGGCGTCGCAGAAGGCCAGCAGTTCCCCGCGCGCCGCGTGGACGCCCGCGTTCCTTGCTGCGTAGGACGTGTGGGCCTTGTTTTCCAGAACGTACGTTACGGGATATCCCTTGATAATTTCCGCCGTCGCGTCGCTGCTGTCATTGTCCACCATGACGATCTCGAGACGGCATCTCGCGTAATCTTGGGCCAGCAGGGATTCGATGCACTCGCCGATCGTGTCTTCGGCGTTGTATGCCGGGACAACCACCGAAACGACCGGAGCATCGGATTCCGAAGCGTCTCGCTTTTCGGCCATGTCCAATCTCAATGCTCCGAAGCGACGAAAAGGCTGTCAAGCTCTTCGCGAATGCGGCTGACGCGCTCTTCCCAGGTATTCTCCGCCGCCGCGCGGCGGCGCGCCGCCGCCTGCTCGGGCGGATCGGCGCGGAGCGTTTCCTCGATCGCGCGAACCCATTCGTCGGCCGTTCGGGCAATACGCAACGGCGGCGATATGTCTTGGACCGCCTCGATGTCCGGTGATACGAGCGGCACCCCCTGCCCGTAGAATTCGTACAACTTCAACGGCGAGCAAGACTTGGCCCATGTGTCGGTCCGATAACACAGCAGCCCGACGTCGAGCGCACGCATACAGCGCGGCAGGTCCTTGCGCGGACAAAATCCGAAGCGCCGCGTGTTGGGTTGCGCATCGAACTCGGCCAGGTCGCGCGCGAAGTCGCCTTCGGGTTTCGCGTTGAGCGGGCCGACGACCACGATCTTCCAGTCGGGGCGTTTTCGCGCGATGCTCGTCAGCAGTTCGAAATCCACTTTCGGGTTCAGGCCGCCGACATAACCGATTCGCGGCCGGGGAACGGATGCGACGTCGTCGGGCGCAGGTCCCGGATCGTCGGCCAGGAACTCCTCGCTCACGCCGTTGGGCATCAGAACGACGTTGGCGGAGCGACCCGTACGTTTCCGCCGGATAGGCTCGCTGACGGCGAACACGACGTCGGCCTTCTTCAGAAGAGTCGCCTCGGATGCCCGGAAAAAGGCCGTCTCCTCCGGCGAGTGATGAAGGTAGAGGTCCTTCTCGTCGTAGACGTGATACGCCACGCGCGCCTTGGGAAAGGCGCGGGTGTAACGGGCGAGTTCCGCATCCCACACATAGACGAAAGCGTCCTTCGCCAGGCGCCGAGCGGCCCGGCGCAGCAGGGCGAACCGCGTGCGCTCCAGGAAACGCGCGACGAATCCGCGGCGATACATCGTCGGCAGCCAGCGCGGTGGCCGCCAGACGTACAGGTTCTCGCCCACCTTGCACAACCCCGTCGGTTGCGGCTTCTTCTTCGGTCGGAACGCCTTGCGCCAGTGGGTCGGGGCCTCCACCCAGATGACCGGATGGAATCTCGCCAGCCGCGTGAGCACCTGATGGCGGTTTCGCCACATGGGGTCGTCCCAGCGTGTGTGACTGAACGATACGATGACGTAGTCGGGGCTCAAGAGCGCGACCTCCGTGACGACTTGAAGTAGCGCAATGTGCCGATCGCCTCCTCAACGATCCCGCGCGAGAAAAGGAGCGACGCAAGCAGATAGACGCTCATGCCTGTCAGGACCGATCCGAGCAGCGTGAGAACGCACATGTCGGTGGAGATACGTTTCTGAAGCAGCACCGCGCCGCACATCAAGGCCGCCGGCACACTAACCTGCCAGAGGACTCGGATAATGGCCCAGAGGGACAATCGCGCGATTCTGGTCACGAGGAAATAGGATAGCAGAAGATGGGGGATGCCGGGAATCAACGTCGCCCACGCCGCGCCCAGGATTCCGTACGATCGAACAAGGGGGAAAATGATCGACAGCATGACGACCAGGTTCCCCGCACCCGTCCAGGCCAGAATGTAGGGCTTTCCGACAGCGCCATAAACGGGGCCGCACGGCGAGCCGAGCGCGCGCTGAAGCCCGAAGAAACACAACACGACGAAACAGGGAATCATCGCCGCGTACTTCGGGGTGTAGATCACGTTCACGATATCCGGCGCCAGGATCGCCATGCCCAGCGCGGCGGGCACGGCAAGCGCCGCGTTCAGACGGAAGACCCGGATGAAGGCCCGCCCCAGGTGCTCTCGGTTGTCCTGAAGCTTGCTGTAGAGCGAGAACCCGGCGCCTGAGATGGTATGTGTGATGAAGGTCGCCGGCATGTTGCTCAGCGTGTAGGCCAGCGCGTAAAGACCCAGCGCCTTCTCGTCGGTCATCTTGCCGACGATCATGTCGTCCCCCTCGGTCTTCAAATAGATCACGATGCCCGCGAACATTATGTGCCAGCCGTACCGCCAAAGAGAGCCGGCGATCTTACGGTCCAGGAAGAAGCGAGGGCGAAAAGGATGCACCCAATAGGATCCCACGACCCTGATAGCGCCGAAGGCGACCTGGCCGACCGCCAGCGCCCACGCGCTGCGCAGGTAATACGCCGCGACGACGGTTACGAGAATCGAGAAGGCGTTACATGCGGCCTCGTAGGTCTCGTGCTTGTGGAATTGGAGTTCCTTGCGAAGCATCACCACGCCCGATGTGTTCGCGGCCGCTGCCAGTACAATGCGCAGCGCCACGACCCGCAGGATGGGCGAAACCACAGGCGTTTTGTAGAATCCCGCTACCCAAGGCGCGCAGAAGAAGATGGCGGCATAGATGGCCGCGGCGCGGAGGAGCCCCATTGTCCATGCGGTACTGAGGGTTTCCTCGGAGACATCCTTCCGATGAATCAGCGCCCAGCCGAGCCCCAAACTGCTGAAAACATCGATGCCGTGGATAATGAACCCCGCAATTCGCATGATCCCGAAGTCGCCCGGCACCAGCAGCCGAACGAGGATGAGCATCTGCACGAACCGAAGCACGTGCGTGGCAACGGCGGATCCCATAATCCACACGCCGCTGCGCATGGCCTTGCGCCCGAGCGACCCCTCGTCGCTCCACATCAATCGCCCCAAGGCGCGGAAACGACCCGCCGGGGACGCCGCCTCGCTTCGCTCGCCGTAGGCCTGACCTTTGTCGTACTCACCCATGTAACGATTCCGAACGTCTCTTCCACAAGACCATGAATCCGAAGCCGCACGCCGCGCCGCCCGTGTTGAGCAGCAGGTCGCCCGCCGAAGCCGCTCGGCTGGGCACCCACATCTGCGCCGCTTCCAGCAACCCGCCGTAAAGGGCGGCAAGCGCGAAGGCAACGAGGGCGGTTCTCAATCCGGATGCGCGCGCCGGCCATCTCTCCAGACAAACCACCCATCCCACTGCCAGCATGGCGTAGGCTGGCACGTGCAGCAGGTTGTTCACCAGGCGTCGCGTTTCCGTCGCGCCAAGCGCCGAGTCGGGATTTACCGGCATCAGCGACGCGAATGCCAGCAGCGCCATGTAACCTGCCAGGCACGCGACCGCCAGCCGCCCGCCGCCTCGGCGGTCCCTTACAACGTCACGGTTCGGCGCGGGCTTGTCGGGAGTCAATAGTCTCGAATTCCTTCGGCATCCTTTGGTGTTCAGTGTGGAAACGCTACCATGCCATGTTCATCATGACGTAGATCGTTGCAATGCTGGCGAAGACCGCGACGAATACGATCTTCAGATCCTTTCGGCCGAACCCGCCTTCCAGGCGCCCATGGTCACTCTCGTAGAGACAGCGCAAGGCGGCGAACATCGCGAACAGGATGAACAGCGGATACTCGTATGTCCGGCTCAGGAAGAATCCCGCCGCGAGATAGCCGGCGAGCGCAGCCATCAGATCCCTGGCCAGCGTAGACAATGACTCGACGGAAACCTTGGGCGCCTTTGGGAGGTCGGTGCCGTCCTCCGGTGGCGGCCCGGTAGGCCGGTTCCCTTCGCCGGATTTCTCTTCAAGAGATTTCCGAGCCGCCCGGGTCAAAGCGCGCCCGTCCTTCAGCGAGGCGATAATCAGGCCGAGCCAGAAGAAATAGCCGAACAGGCCCAACTCCCCGTAGCAGTGTACGAACGAATTGTGCGCCACCTTGCTGTCTTCGGCGAACTCCGTGTATCGCTCCTTGCCCGCGCCGAAGAGTGGCCAGCGCTTCAGCATCTCATTCCCGGCGGCCCAGGCGGCCAAGCGGCCGCGCGAGGAGGAATCGTCGGCGGAAAGGCCCTCCATTCGGCTTGGGCCCAGGAAAATGAGAAGGGGAAGGGCAATGGCGAGAAGAACCGTGCCCGCCTTCTTCGAGTAATTCAGATAGAAATATACCAACGCCGTCACACCGAGCGCCAGCCAGCCGCCGCGCGAATTGGTCAAGTAGATGCAGTACACCATCACACCGGCTATCGCGAGTCCCAGAACCCGGCGCGGCAACATGGACCCCCTGCCCAGAATCAGCCTCGCCACGAAGGGAAGCATCACGACAAGAATCAGCGCGAGGTCATTGGGGTCATTAAAGAACCCGAAGGCGCGGATGCGGACAATATTGTTGCGGATGAGAGGCAGCGCGCCGCGGATAGCGTGAGCCGGGTTTTGGAGATCGTCCGGCGTGCCGCCAAACCCATATCCGCGGCTCGCCTGAAGTATGCCATGGCAACACATGAACAGGCATCCGATAATCAGGACCGCGATGAATATCTTGACGCGCTTGACGCTGATGAGGAGCGTCGCGATGAGGAAATAGATGAGCACCACCTTGCCCATTTCCACGAAGGTCACGATGGTCATCGCTCGGTAAAGGTGACTGACGTGACTCATGAGCGTGGCCAGGAAGAAACCCATCATCAGCCAACCTTGCGGGGCCTTGGAAGGATCCAGCGTCCGCCGTCCGGTCAGGCTGCTCAGCCATGCCAGCGATACTACGGGGACGATGACATCGAGAATCGGCCACTGGTACATCCACGAGACCCATTCCATGGGCCGAATGAACAGGAGCAGCACGTAAATCAGAAGCCATCCGAATGCCACGTCAATTCCTGCCCTGAAGCCTTAACATACACTGAGACAATGAGTTGATAACCTGATTGCAAAAGGCATGCCCTTGCCGCTCGTGGGCGCGAAAATGGACATGCGCATAACCTGTTTTAGCACGGGGGGATGTGGGGACAGGCCGCAAGGACAATCCACCCGGCTGTCCGAAACTATAGACACAACCGTCCGCAAAAGTCAACACACAAAACCACTTCATGATCGACGTCGTATTCAGTATCAGAAGGAATAGAGCCAAGCCGAGGCAATACGGTCGCGCCGACAGGGTTGCATGCCGTTGCGGCACTGTGCTAGATTGATGTAGAGTCTTTCAGTCGGGTATCCTGCTATTCGTCAAGCCAAATCCTGGAGACCCCATGAATCGAACGCCGTCCGAGAAGAGCCATACCCACGCAGGTCCCGGCGCTTCCGCGGCCCTTACGCCCGAGGCCCGCGTCGTCCTGAGAGACGGTCTCGCCGAACTTCTGGACATGACCGAGGGGCTCGCATTCAAGCCCGTCGTATCGGAGCGGTATCCCCTGCCGCTGGCCGCGGCGGTGTACGGAGAGACGCCGGAACCGGAGTCCGTACGACGGGAGGTCGAAAGCCGCCTCGACGACGAGCCGGTGGCCGCTTTGGAGGCTGCGCTTGCGCTGCTCGAGTTGTACGAGAGCAATCAACCAGGCCAGGAGGAGCACGTGCCGCATGACGCCTCCTTTCTGAACGCATGCTTCGGCTCGAAGCGGATCAACGGGTGGATTGCCCCGCTGGGCGACGGCGACGTGCAAGAGTTGGAAACGGCTGTCAATGCGCGCTGGCAGTTTCGCCTTTTCCCCGGCCGGACACGTCGGACCGCAGTCTACCCTCTGCTCAACCGTCTCGTGCGTTACGGGTTCGTCTACGGTCGCATCACGCCGGGTGACTCGCACGCTATGGGCCATTTCATCGAGGAATTCACGCCCGGCGTTATGGTGTGTCGCGGGGAGATGGACAGTCTCGAACTGACGCTTTCGCTGGCCGCCATGAAGTCAGGCGTGCCTGCGGTCGTGCCGGCGGATTACCCTTTTCCGCTCGGCCGCCGTATCGCGGCCGATTCCCTGGATGAGATCGTCGAGTCCGTGGTCGCTTTCCCCAACATCCGTAGGCTCCTCGACGTGGCGGGCATCCCCCGACTGCCCGACTACATGGACCCCAGCGCGATGGCTGAAAAGTTCGAGCCCGAGGTCGTATGGGGCGACACTCCGGACAGCTTCTACGTTCTCCGCAAAGGTTCCGTGACGGAACCGGGCGTGGACGTTGTCGGCGAACTCTCCGCCGAAGACAGCTTGGGAATCGCGTTGACCGCCGATGCCGAACCGATGGACGCCTTCGACCGCCGATACATCGAAATGCGCGCGGCGCGGGCGCTTTCGATGTTGCGCGGCGTTCGTTCCGAGGGGGAAGAGGGCCGTCTGAAACTCCAGATCGCGGCCGGAGCGGACGTGTCGCCTCGACGGATCGGCGAGGCGCTCG
>Ga0180438_10010149_pt1 | contig 11586 bp, 9 predicted proteins | sample SS_ome_12_FD_132455 | JGI IMG/M metagenome (GOLD analysis project Ga0180438, IMG submission 132455) | Hypersaline lake sediment archaeal communities from the Salton Sea, California, USA - SS_3_D_2 metaG | ecosystem: Environmental > Aquatic > Non-marine Saline and Alkaline > Hypersaline >...
AGGGGGACAATTTCGCCAGGATACTATCCACCTACGCCATGAGCCTGCCCGGGACACCCCACCCGTACGTCGCAAAGGTATTCCACAACCTCCCACCCCAGGCACGGCGACTGAAGCACGTGCAGTCGCGCGTGCTGAGCGACGTGAACATCGGGTGTGCTTTCGAGGACTACTTTGCAGACCGGCAGCGTCTGGCTGCGCGCCGTATCCTGAGCGCGCTGTGCCAACGCCCATCCTGGATCAGAAACAGGGGCGTCGTCTCCGTCCTGGTGAAATCGTTGCCGAAACTGCTGCTTGAAAGGCAGACCGCTGGATGACCGGTGAGAAACCATGACACAGGTCTCGGTGATCATTCCCAGCTACAATCAGGCCCAGTTCATCGCATCGACGGTGGAGAGCGTGTTGGCACAGACGTATCCCGGTGTCGAGATCATCGTCGTCGACGACGGATCTACGGACGACACACGCGCCGTCTTGACTGCATACCGCGATAGGATTCGCACCATCCGCCAGGGGAACAGAGGACTGGCGGGGGCCAGGAATACGGGGTTTCACGCCTCGCGCGGAGACTATTTGCTCTTCCTGGACAGCGACGACGTGATCCATCCGGACAAACTCGCAAGTCACGTGTCTTTTCTGGAGGCTGAACGCAGTTTCGGTCTGTCGTACTCGGCCTGGCAACAGGTGAACGAAGACAACACACAGGTGCTTGGCGAAGTGAGACCAAACAAACAGGGACAACTTCTCAAAGAGTTGCTGCGTCGCGAGTTTTTCTTCTTTGCCAGCACTGCCGTCATCCGCCGCGAATGTCTGGAGCGAGTGGGGCTGTTTGACGAGTCCCTGGAATGGAGCGAAGATGCCGACATGTGGCTTCGACTGGCCCGTGCTGGTTACGCCTTTGGATACCTGGACCAACCCCTCCTCCAATATCGCATCCACGGCGGCAGCATGACCGCTCACGTCACTCCCCGGCAGGTCCAGGCCTGGCAGGCGTGCCTGGCAAAGTTCTTTGCTGATCCCGGCTTGCCGGATGACATCCGGGCACTCGAACCCGAGGTGTACTGCATCCTACACTATGAGACAGCCGGCAGGTACTATCGCGTTGGTGCAGTTGACCAGGCTCAACACCACCTCCGTCAGGCAATCCACACCTGCACATCATTGGATGAGGAATGGCTGCTGCAATGGATTGCGGGCACGGCCCTCGACCCGCGAACCCGTTGCCCCGAGCAGCTCATTGACCGGGTCTTTGATAATCTACCTGCCGAGGCGATCACGCTTCGCCCGCTGCGCCGTCGCGCCCATGGCCGCTACCACGCAGCCGCCGCCTTTTCAGCCTATCAGAGCGACAGCCTCAAAGAGGCTCGCACGCACGTCTTGCCAGCCTTGAGAGGAGATCCCTCCATCATCCGCAACCGTGGATTTCTCCGCGTTGCGATTCAGTCGTTGCTTGAGCGCCCTCAGGGAAAAAGAGCATGACGGATTGTACCCCCAAGGTCAGTGTCATTATTCCGGTCTACAACGGGGCCCATACGATCGCATCTTGTCTGGAGAGCGTGTTGGGCCAGACCTACCCGGGTGATGCCTACGACGTCATCGTCGTCGAAAACGGCTCGACAGACGAAACGAGCACGATTGCGGAGCGATACCCGGTCCGCCTCTTTCACAGCGACAGGCGGGGGCCGGCCGCTGCCCGCAACCTGGGCCTGGCAGAGAGTGATGCGGACATCGTCGCTTTCACAGACGCCGACTGCGTCGCCGACGCAAAGTGGCTGTCAGAGCTGGTCAAACCCTACACCGATCCAAAAGTAGGTGGCGTCGGCGGAGCCATCCTGGCCTACGAGCATCACAACCGCACCATCGCGGAGGCATTCTCCGAGGAGCACTCCCCGTTGGTCAACTTTGTGAGCGGCGAGCACGAGTTTCTGCCCCATCTCTATACGGCAAACGCATCGTATCGCCGGGGCCTGCTCGCCGAGACCGGCGCATTCGATCCCAGGCTCGTCACGGCAGAGGACGTGGACCTGGCCTGGCGACTACAGCTTCAGACAGACGCCAGGGTGTGCTACTCCCCCCAGGCGATCGTCTATCACCGCCATCGATCCACCCCCGCTGGCCTGGCACGACAGTATCGCCAGTATGGATTTGGCGAGATCCTGCTGGACACGATGTACGGCAAATATCCGGGATATCCGCGCGGCCGGACACATCAGATGCGGCGCATTCTGAGCCAGATTGCGGCCCTACCCCGCTACGCCGCGTCCACCTTGCTTCGCCAGGCACGCCTGATCACCGGCGGAGCGACGCCGTACCAGGCGGCAGTACCAAGATTATGGTTTCGGGTCGAGAGCAGCAATATTCTGGGCAAGATCGAGGGATTGGCCGCCACCCGGTTCATGACAAATGCGCAGCCGGCCCTGGATATGAGAGCGGAGGAACTCGTCACACGTTACTTCCCCAGTCGCAAGGAGTGAGAGTACCCAGTCTGCCCGGCAGACAGGGGCACGGAGGATCGAGAAAGTACGCGTGAGTGCCCGGACAGGATAATTCTGTGAAGATCGCACTGATCACCCATCACTTTCCGCCCAACTATAGCGCTGGCGCGGAACAATACGCGTACCGAATCGCCCAGTCACTCACACGGCAGGGACATGCGGTCGAAGTCGTGTGCATCGAGTCGATCACACAGGGGGAATTGGCCCCTGCCTGCACGACGGGCATCTACGAAGGACTGTCAGTCCATCGCCTGTACTTTGATATCACGCAGGCACCCGACCAGCTCGAATGGAGTTTTCGTAATCCGGAACTGGGGCAATGGGTCAAGGCTTTCCTGCAGCGTACCCAGCCCGACATTGTCCACGTCAACAGCGGCTATCTCCTGGGAGGTACCGTCGCCGAGGCCGCTTTCGAGAGCGACATCCCAACCGCGTTGACGCTCCACGACTATTGGTTCATGTGTCCACTCATCACCCTGCTTGGCATGGACGGGCGGATATGCGCACAGCCCACATTGCCCGCCCGCTGCGTCTGGTGTGCCGTTTCACGGAAACGGCGCTATCGCTGGCCAGACCAAAGCCTCGACAGCCGGCTGGGCGATATATTCGTCGGATTGAGCCAATCCAGGACACTGGCCAAGGCAATGGACGTCACCTCCCACCTGGAACTGGTCACGGAGCGAAGGCAATACTTGAAGCAGATCCTGGAAAGGATCGACTTGGTAATCGCGCCCTCCCGTTTCCTGATCCAAAAGGTCAAGGAATATGGGTTCCAACCCCGCCGGCTGGTCCATCTGCCGTTCGGGCTGGATAAGACGAATCTCCGGATCGCCCAGCCAGGTGCCCCCTCAACCAGCCTGCGGATCGGCTACCTCGGGCAGTTCGCACCGCACAAGGGCGTGCACCTGCTGCTGTCCGCGTTTCGAAAGCTGGCCAAGCCTCCCGACTCGTGTGAATTGATCCTTCACGGCAACGTGTCCGACGCTTCCCCCTACGAGCGCAGGTTGCTCAGAATGGCCCGCAACGATCCGGCCATCACGTTCGCAGGACCTTATCCCAATGCCCAGGTGGGCCAGGTACTGGATGGACTGGACGTGATCGTGGTGCCCTCGGTCTGGTACGAGAACCGGCCGACGGTGATCCTGGAGGCCCACGCGACCGGGACACCCGTCGTCGCCACCCGGCTGGGGGGCATGGCAGAGCTGATCCAACACAACCAGAACGGACTATTGTTCGAGCCCGGGAACGTCAGGAGCCTGGCGACAGAACTGCAGCGCCTGTTGGACGAGCCGACGCTGCTAGCTCAACTGCAGGCCGGGATTCAGCCAGTGCCCAGTATCGAGGAAGAGACCGGTACGCTGGTGTCCCTCTACCGATCGCTCTTCCCCCCTCTCCCTGGTGGAAGAGGGCGGGGGTGAGGGAGGGAGTGCAGATGGAACGGACAATCACGGTATCCGAACGCGTATACGCTGCCTTGCAGCGCCAGGCCGGGCGCACCCGCCAGTCACCGGATACACTCGCGGAAAACTGGCTCCGACAACACCTGGACCTGGAACACTACCCTGAACTGGAATGGCGTCAGGGGCCTGGCGGCTGGCGTGTTGGCATCAAGGACACGGCGCTCGACGTCTACACCGTGGTCGGATACTCACACGCTGGCTACAACCCTCTGGAGATTGCCGGCGAACTGCTGCCCCGGCTGTCGCCTGAGCAGGTACGTGCTGCCCTGCGTTATTATGCCGAATACCCGGACGAGATTGAGCGAATTCTGGCCAGGAGTGAAACTGAGGCATCCAAGGCCTGGCTATACCGATCGCTGGGACCCGAGGCATATCGCCGGCTGACGGGCCAATCAGACCAGCCTCGCATCCAAAAGGCATTTCCACGCTGGCGTGATACTCCCTCCACAGATTGACAAGGGCGAATTGATACGGCGTGCGCTGAATCTGCTGCGTACGCTCTCGGATGAGGAAATCGCAAACACCGTACGCTATCTGGCAGATTACCGGTAGTATACCCTCCCACAGTCACGACATAATCAGGCCCCAATAGACCCATAATCTCATCAGCTTGTCCCAAAAAGCACCTCCTCTATGTGAGGAGATGCGCGAGGCCGCTCAACAGGAGTAACACGTTCTCGCGCGCCACACGGACAACGACGACTGACCATCGGAAGAGACCCAGAACCAGGATTCCGACGAACGATCGTCACATCCGTCCCGGCCCCGGTGGGTCCCGTCAGACCTGGCAAGCCCAACACAGCAGTTGACCGCGTACGCATCCGGCACGGAACTTTGACGTTTAACAGAAAGACGTCTATAATATGAGAAACATCGCCAAATCTGTTTGTTTTATTGTTCGAGCCGTACACCGTGACAGCACCGTCAAGGACCTGGAGACCAGGGGGCGGGCGCATTTGATCGAGAGAGATGAGATGAGGTTTGCGGGCAAACCAGGCGGCACCTGGTCCGTGGAGCCATTTGGTATCGTCTTGGGGGACGAACGCCGCACAGTGTGCAGAGTGGATACAGAGGCCTTGAAAAAGCTCAGAAACCTCCGTGGCGGGGATTCGCTCGATGCTGTTGGCAGGGATGGATCCAACTCTGCGCAGGAAATTGAGAATGCGTTGATCCAGATCGGGGCACCTGCCGTGGAGCCACTCATTGCTGCGCTCAAGGACAAGCGCTGGAGGATGAGGGAAGCGGCGGCCGAGGCGCTGGGAAATCTGCAGGATGCGCGGGCTGCCGTTCCACTCGCCATCGCGTTGGGAGACGAAGCTCCTGGCGTACGTCAGGCAGCAGCCGTAGCACTGGGCAGGCTGAGAGATCCCCGCGCCATGGAACCGATCCTCGCGGCACTGGGAGACGAGGCCAGTGGCGTGCGGAGAGCGGCCGCCGAGGCACTCGGCAAGCTGGGGGACACCCAGGCTGTGTACTTGCTGATCAATGCGCTGGGAGATAGAGACAGTGGTGTGCGGAAAGCGGCCGCCGAGGCCCTGGACCGGCTGCATTGGGAACCCAAAGACGATACGACTCAAGCGGTCTACTGGATTGCGAGACAGGACTGGGAACAGTGTGCGGCCCTGGGTACTCCAGCCGTGATGCCTCTCATCGCCTTCCTGGGAGATCAAGACGCGGGCGTGCGCAAGGCGACGGCCGGGACGCTGGGGAAACTGGACGACCACCGCGCTGTGAAGCCGCTCGTCGCCGCCCTCTTGGACAAACACAGCCAGGCACGCAGCGCGGCGGCAGAAGCGTTGCAAAATCTAGGATGGCAACCACGGACGGCAGAGGACAAAGTTGCCTTTTGGATTGCCCAGGAAGAGTGGGATAAATGTGCCGCGGTCGGCGAGGCTGCTATTCAGCCGTTGATCAACCTGATAGACCCTCTCGTGCCCTTGGAGCCCCCCCCACATACGTGCCACAAGATTCGCAAGGCTCTATCCCAGAGCTTTGGCTCCCATCCCCACGTCGCCGAAGCCTTGGAGAGACACAGTATCGTCCTGATCGCCGACGACGAACAGGACGTGCTTCAGGTCATTGGATTTACGCTGCGCCTGGCCGGCTTTAACGTGATCCAGGCTATCGATGGATACGAAGCTATTGAGAAAGCCATATTGGACCAGCCTGACCTGATCAGCCTGGACGTTCGTATGCCCAAGCTGGACGGGTACGAGGTCTGTCGTCGATTGAAGAAGAATCCTGCCACCAGTTCTATCCCGGTCGTATTCCTTTCGGCCAAGGGACAACAGAGTGAGATTGCGCAAGGCCTGGCAGTCGGAGGGATAGAATACCTGGTCAAGCCCTTTGCCCCCGACGATCTAACCCTCAAGATCAAGCATTTCCTGCGGGGCTATAGGCTTGGAGTATACTAGGAGGACATATGCACACCCCGGCCGAGATGGAGAGCGACGTCCAGTTTCTCATGAACGAGGTAAAACAGTTGCGCAAGCAGCGAGCTGATCTGCTGCGGAGGCTGAGTGAGTTCGAACAGTGTGAGGGCACGCCGAGCGACGAGTTTCCCCTGTCGGAGCTGAGCCGTATGACAGATGGCATCGTCCACGACATGCGCAGCGGGTTGGGCGTCATCCGCAACACCATCGGATTTCTGACGGACGAGCTCACGGACAGCGCTCACCAGGCTGACTTGCTCAAGATCTCTCGCAGCCTGGACTTTTGCGAATTGGTGCTGCGTAACCTGTCGGCGTTGGGCGGCCAGGATATCTTTCAGCCCAAGAGGGTCAACCTGGAAGCCATTGCACGTGAGATGTACTTTATGCTGGAGCGAAAACTGGTCGACGTGAACCTGGTGCTGGACACAGCCCCCGATACGCCGCAAGTTCTGGCCGATGAGGGCCAGATGAAGCAAGTTCTGATGAACCTCATCAAGAATGCTGGCGAAGCTATGCCCAACGGCGGCACACTCACCTTCCGCACGCGACCTGAGGGGGCGATGCTCCGAGTTGAGGTGAGCGATACCGGGTGCGGCATACTGCCAGAGAACGAAAAGAGGCTCTTTCGGGAGTTCTTTACCACCAGGGAACGGGGCTATGGGCTGGGACTATACATTGTGCATACGATTGTCACACGTCATGGCGGAACCATTGAAGCAAACAGCAAGGTTGGAGAGGGAACAACCTTCATTCTCCATCTGCCTATTGAAGTAGGAGTCGAGGATGGCCCATCCGCATATTCTGATCGTTGAGGACGATCTCGACTGGCAGGAGATCTATCGCCGCTGTCTACGTGGTACGGATTACGAGATCACAGCCACCCGCAAGGTGAGCACCGCCCTCACGTTGCTGGAGGAAGAACCTTTCGATGTCGTGATCACCGACCTGAAAATGTTGGGAGGCACTGAGGAATTCAGCGGGTTCGGCGTGCTCGAGCAAGCCAGGGCCATTCATCGCGACGTACAAGTGATCGTCATCACCGGCTTTGGCAGTGCCGACCACGCCCTGCGCGCCATGGGCAGTGGTGCCTACGACTATATCACCAAGGACCGGGACCTGCGCAAAAAGCTGGCGCTCGCCGTTCAAGGTGCGCTCGAGGTCCGCTCACTCAAACAGGAGCTGTTGGAGGGCGAGTCAGACGACGACGTCGAGCTGCAATACGACCGCATCATCGGAAACAGCGCCGGTATGCAGGCGCTGTTTGCGCAGATCGCCCAGGCGGCCCATAGCGACGTCAACGTTCTGATCCAGGGGGAAGAGAGCACCGGCAAGCGGCTCATCGCACAGACCATCCATCGGAGGAGCCGTCGCAAGGGAGCGCCGTTCATGGTCGTCGATTGCAGCCGCCTCTCCGAGTCAGTACTGGAGAGTGAACTGTTCGGCCACGAGGCCGGCGCTCTCTATGGTATCGGCGAGGCGCGCCCCGGCAAATTCGAGCGTGCCCAGGGAGGAACGGTATTTCTGGATGGCATTGGCGACCTGGAGTTCAAGCTGCAAACCCGCCTGGTGGGTGCAGTCTGCGATCAGATCGTCGAGCCGATAGGTGGGCAAGAGCCGATTCCAATGGACGTGCGCATCATTGCCTCCACCGACAAAGACCTGAACAAGATGCTCTCCGCCGATCAATTCCAGCGTCGGTTGTTCGATGCGCTCAACGAGTTCGTCATCACTGTGCCACCGCTGCGCGACCGCAAGGATGGCGACGACATCCCCGCGCTGGCGGCCATGTTCTTGCAGCGATACAGTGAGGGACGCCAGGTCCACTTTTCGCCCGAGGCCGTGGAACTGCTGCGCCGCTATGACTACCCGGGCAACGCGCGAGAGATGGAGAGCATTGTCAAGTATGCCCTCACAGTGACGTCGGGAGAGATCGTCCAGCCTGAGCACCTACGCCCAGAGATCCGCAATTACGTCCCCCCCACGCAGGACCGATCCCAGAAAGCGGAGGGGAAAAAAGATCCCGACACTATCCTGCGCATCTGCCCACTCAACCTCGGAACGTGCAGCAAAAAGGCCGAGATCACGCGCCTCTATTCAGCTCACCGCGTTTTCGTCAACGTACCGTACACCAAAGAGTACACGGAAGACTTTGAACACGTCATCCGGCACACTCTGGAAGAACACGGACTGCTGCCCGTATTCTCCAAGGACTATTTGGAACCAGTTGTCATGCTCTGCAACGTCTGCAAGTTGATTCAGACCTGCAAATATGGGGTGACCGACATCTCGCTCTCCGAGTCCAACGTGTCGTACGAATTGGGACTGATGCACGCCATCGGGGTGCATTGCGCAATCCTCAAGGATCACCGGACCGCCCTGTCCGCCGACATCCAGGGGTTGCTCTTTCTCGAGTACACCAACGCCAAATCGCTGGCCGAGCGACTCTCGCGCTGGATACGAGATCAGGTCAGCGAGGCCAGCCCTCCTCCCGTAGAGGCTGCGCCGTCCGAACAGGATCTTTCCCCCAAGGAGGAGCGGGAGACGTTGCAGCGCCAGCTCAAACAACTCAAGCGCAATCTCCTGGATATTCAGGAACGCCGTGCGGCGTTCATTGACCCCCGCAGCGCACCGCTCGACCTGGAGGAGTCGGAACGCCGGGTGCAGGCCGAGATCGAGCGAGTCGAGGCCAGGCTGGCTCAATTGCGCACACTGGCCCCAGAACCAGTCCGATGGAGCCCAGGATGACACAGTTTGCGCCAGGGTACGCGGTCCTCATCGGCGTCGGGGCCGATCTGCCAGTCACAGTACAGGATGCTACCGCCCTCGGCAACCTCTTGCGTGACCCGGCCCGCTGCGCGTTCCCCCCTCATCAAGTGAATCTCATCACCGAATCCGGTGCGACGCGCGCCGGGGTGCTCTCGGCCCTCGATGCACTTGCCCGATCCGCCGACGTGGACTCTACCGTCGTCGTGTACTTTTCCGGCCATGGGTACCGCGTGCAGTCGTCTGAGGACCCAGACGCACTCTATCTGCTGGCCCATGGATACAGCATCGACGATCTGTCCGAGACAGCCGTCAGCGGCGCCGAGTTCACCGCCCGGCTGCGCACGATTAGGGCCAGGAAGCTAGTCGTGCTGCTGGACTGTTGCCATGCTGGCGGCGTCACCGAGCCCAAAGCACCTGGGGCGGCTATGGTCAAGTCACCGCTGCCACTCGAGGCCGAGGCAGTCCTGGCAGAGGGGAGCGGACGGGTCATCCTGGCCTCGTCGCGCCGGGACGAGCTCTCATACACCGCCAGGCCGTACAGCCAGTTCACCGTCGCACTGTTGCAGGCGCTGTCCGGCGCGGGTGCAGCGGAAGACGATGGCTACGCCCGCGTGCTCGATGTAGCGCTCTACGTAGGCCGGATGGTGCCGAACCGCACAGGCGACAAGCAGCACCCGATCCTCAAGGTCTCTAACCTGGAGAACAACTTTGCGCTGGCGTACTATGCCGGTGGAGCCAAGGAGCCACTGCCCCTGCCACAGAGGGACAGGGCACAGCCATCAATGAGCCCGCTGGCAGAGGATCCAGAACTGGCGGAGGGGTACCGCAGGTTACTGCGCACGTACCGTCGAAACCTGCTAGAGATTGAGACGGCGATGGCCGATTTCATCGACCAACGGGCTGTCCCACCGGATCTGCTGCGTGCGCGCCTGGGGGTACTGAAAAAGATCGCACAATTGGAGCAAGAGTACGTATTGCAACGCACGTAACTGGGACGTCGGTTCGCCCCCTCCCCACCTAAGTGCCCGGCGGGGCATGTGATACTTGCCCAGACTCATCTTCCCTGCTATCATTGCCCCCATGTCAACTTCCGAACCAATACCCGCTCGCCCAGACTGCGATCGCTCGACTGAACGGCCACACGGCCCACAATCCGCAATCCGCCCTCCCCTGATCTTGATCACCAACGACGACGGCATCTCCTCGCCGGGCCTCCGAGCTGTCGTGGAGGCCGCGCTGCCCCTGGGCCAGGTTCTCGTCGCCGGTCCCGCCCAGCAGTGGTCAGGCGCGGGACGGAGCATGCCGCAAGGGCCAAAAGGGGGCATCCTGCCATATCCGCTGGAGGTGGATGGACAGCCGGTCACGGCGTACCAGGTGGACGCGTCCCCGGCCCTGGCCGTGCTCCACGCCGTGCACGAACTGGTCCCACGCCGGCCGGATCTGCTCATCTCGGGCATCAACTTTGGCGAGAACCTGGGCACCGACGTCACGATCTCTGGCACCGTCGGCGCAGCGCTCCAGGGCGCTGCCATCGGCATCCCGTCGCTGGCCACCTCGCTCCAGACGCCCAAGGAGATGCACATCAACCCCTCCAAGAGCATTGATTTCAGCGCCGCCATCCACTTTGTCCGCCTGTTCGCCCGACGCATGCTCGCTACGACCCTCCCGTTCGACACGGACCTGCTCAAACTGGACGTGCCGTCCGATGCCACGCCGGAGACGCCGTGGCGGCTGACCCGTGTTTCGCGCCACCGCTACTTTGTCTCTGCACCACCGCAGCGGCGTGACTTGACAAAACCCGGGCGGATCGACTATGATCCAATGACCGATCCCGAGAGCACCGAGCCCGATTCCGACATCCACGCGCTGGCGGTCGACCGCGTCGTCTCCGTCGCACCGATGAGCGTCGACCTGACGTCCCGAGTCGACCGGTGGGAGATGGAGGAACTGCTGCTCGGCCCGGCAACACGTTGACCCACTGGGCCGGTGTGTTATAATGCGCAGGTATGAAAACTAGCGATCCTACTCTCGATCTCTCAATCGTGCTCCCGGTCTACAACGAGGCCGAATCCTTGCCCAGCCTGATCCCCGAACTGACGATCGTGCTCCGGAAACTGGGACGCAGCTATGAGATCCTCGCCGTGGATGACGGCAGCTCCGACGACAGCGTGGGCGTCCTCCGCAGATTACAGGAAGAAGAGCCGCACCTGCGAGTCGTCCAGTTCCGCCGGAACTTTGGCCAGACCGCCGCGTTCGCCGCCGGCTTTGACTATGCCCGAGGGAACGTCATCGTCACGCTCGACGCCGACGGCCAGAACGATCCGGCCGACATCCCCCACCTGCTGGAGAAGATGGAGGAGGACGATTACGACATGGTCAACGGCTGGCGGCAGAACCGCAAAGAGCCCTTTCTGACCCGCAAGCTGCCCTCCA
>Ga0180438_10010151_pt1 | contig 11586 bp, 14 predicted proteins | sample SS_ome_12_FD_132455 | JGI IMG/M metagenome (GOLD analysis project Ga0180438, IMG submission 132455) | Hypersaline lake sediment archaeal communities from the Salton Sea, California, USA - SS_3_D_2 metaG | ecosystem: Environmental > Aquatic > Non-marine Saline and Alkaline > Hypersaline >...
CTCAAAGGAAAACCTGTTTTGGAGTGGTGCTTGGACTGTTTCGAAACGCATGTCCAGGTGGCGGATATCGTTCTCGTCTTGATGAGTGATATAGAAAAAGAAGAGTACATGAGGCGGTTTCCCAAGATCGCTGCCGTGGTCACCGGAGGTAAGCACAGACAGGATTCCGTGGAAGCGGGATTCAGGGAAGTCGATCCTCAAAAAACAGGGTTTGTTCTTGTTCATGACGGCGTCCGTCCCTTGGTCGACCACGCCCTCCTCAGTCGAGTCATACGAGCGACTAAGGAAACAGGGGCTGCGGTTCCTGTCATATCGATCGAAGATACAATAAAGGTCATCGACGGGGATATGGTCCTTCGGACCGTGGATAGAGAGGGTCTCCGGCGCGTACAAACTCCGCAAGGATTTTCCTATTCCATCCTTAAAAGCGCCTTGGCTCGGGCCCGAGAGGACAACTTTCTGGGGACCGATGAAGCGGCCCTGGTCGAGCGGATCGGCGCAGAGATCAAAGCCGTTGAGGGAGACACCAGGAATATCAAGATCACCACACCCGACGACATCCGGGTAGCGGAGGGATACCTTGAAGATTAAATCCGGGATCGGCTACGATATCCATCGCCTCATAGAGGGAAGGCCCCTTTTTCTCGGGGGCGTAGAGATCCCGTTCGCCAAAGGACTGTTAGGACACTCGGATGGAGACTGTTTGATCCATGCCATTATCGACGCACTTCTGGGGGCTCTGGGCGAAAAGGATATCGGGAGCAATTTTCCCGAAAAAGATAGCCGGTACAAGGATATTCGAAGCACCCAGCTGCTCGAAGAGGTTATCCAGAGGATCAATCGGCACACAGTGAAAATCGCTCACATCGATTCTCTGATCGTTGCGGAGGAGCCACGTCTGGCCGCGTTTATACCCCGAATGAAGGAAGTCCTGTGTTCCATCCTGCGGATCGGACCACAGGACCTTGGCATCAAAGCCAAGACCAACGAAGGTCTCGATGCCGTCGGCCGAGGAGAGGCGATCGCAGCCTGGGCAACCGCACTTATCGAGATCCCATAGCTCGAATCATCCATTAATAAATACAGGATGGAAGGAGATGTTTGTTTGAACGAGACCGGAAGAGAGCATCATCTCCAGTTGCTCGAGAAAAAGCTCAAAGAGGATAAACCGGGTTTAGACGCCCAGCTCAAAATGACCCCACGTCCGAGGCCCGGGCATCTCAAATACGATGAGGTCGATGCCTCGTGTGCGAGAGCCGGAGTCCTCGTTCTCCTCTATCTATGGAATGATAGTTTGTTTCTCGCGCTGACAAGGCGGACAGAACAGGTGCGTTTTCACCAAGCTCAGATATCTTTTCCTGGAGGGAGGCAAGAACCCGGAGAAGACCTCGTCCAAACAGCCTTGAGAGAGACTGAAGAGGAACTGGGAGTCCATCCAGATTTGCCTCGGCTGCTCGGAATGCTGACCCCCCTGTACATCCCTCCGAGCAACACCTGTATCCATCCAGTCGTCGCCTTTCTACCAGAGCGGCCTGAGTTTATCCGCGCGCCCAAAGAGGTGGAGGAGGTGATTGAAGTTCCCCTGTTGCATCTCCGGGATCCGCTCAATCTCCACGAAGAGGTCTGGACGATCCGGGGAATTCCCGCAAGAGTCCCCTTTTATCTCTTTAAAGGGCATAAGATCTGGGGCGCCACGGCCATGGTTCTGGCTGAGTTCTTAGAAATTCTCGGATAGAATCAGAGGGGATGATTGATGAATTTAAATAAAAAGGAAGGTAAAAGACACAAACTAACGGCGGGATTTAAGGCGGGGATAGAGCGAAGCAAAAGGCGGGATTGGCTGGGCCTGCAGGCTATATCTGCCCATTGAGATGGAGAGTTGGACTCTCGCGACGTAATAGGCCAGCCAATCCCTGATTTTGATGATTGAACTCATCATTCCAATCTTCACAGCTTTTTATCCTTTGCTGATGAGGGAATGAACGAGAGAGGCGTCGGCTTTTGCCAGTACGTTTGAAATGATCTCGTAACCGGCGTATTTACCGACTTTGACGATATCGATGGCGGGAGCTGCGATCATACTGAATGCCGCAAAACTTAAAAACACAGCTAACGCCAAGATCCCGATTTTTTCTCTGAGTCTCACTTTAACCTCCTGTTTCATTTGAATTGTCATTGACATAATATATACGCAGGGAGATCCAGAAAGGTTCCGCGTTTTTTTCCTTTGAAGAGAAAAGAAGCTGGGTGTGCAACTCTCTTCCTTGGGGGAGAGTCAAAAGGGCCCCTGCTATTTATGGTCATTTGGAAAGATAGGAGACATCCGATGTTTTGAGAGGAAGTGTGCGTTTATGGCGCTTGACTCCACGGGACTTCGATATTACTATGAGTCGTAATGAAAACGGCAAGAGTGAGATTTGCGCCGAGTCCGACGGGATATCTCCACGTGGGAAATGCCAGGACGGCGCTTTTCAACTGGCTTTTTGCCCGACAAAAGGATGGCGTGTTCGTCCTCAGGGTGGAGGACACGGATGTGGAAAGATCGATGGCGGAGTACGACCTAAAGTTGATGGAGGATCTGCGCTGGCTGGGATTGGATTGGGATGAAGGCCCCGATGGGGGCGGAGCTTACGGCCCCTACCGTCAATCCCAACGTTTGGACTTCTACAAAGCCCATGCCGAGAAATTGCTGGATGAGAATAAGGCGTATCCGTGTTTTTGTTCCCAAGATGAGCTCGAAAAAGAGAGACAAAAGGCCCTCGCAGCGGGTTTAACCCCAGTTTACAGCGGAAAATGTCGCGGGATTCTCCGAGAGGAATCCGTCCGGCGGATCGCCTCCGGCGAAATGGCCACCATCAGGCTTCGCACTCCCGATAAGGGCTTTTTAAGCTTCCACGACCTTGTCAGGGGAACTCTCGACTTCGACCTGAGCCTGATCGGAGATCCCATTCTCCTTCGTTCCAACGGGCTTCCTGCCTATAATTACGCAGTTGTAGTGGACGATCATTTGATGGCCATAACACATATCATCCGCGGTGAAGATCATATCCAGAACACGCCCCGGCAGATCCTGATTCACCGCGCTTTGGGTTTCGATCCTCCCGAATTCGCACACCTGTCTATGGTCATGGGTAAAGACAACACACGCCTGAGTAAACGTCATGGGGCCACCGCTGTCGACCAATTCCATAAAGAGGGGATCCTTCCTGCAGCGCTTTTCAATTATCTGGCGCTTCTGGGTTGGGCGCCCCCAAATGGCCAGGAGGTTTTGACAAAAAAGGAATTGATCCAGCTGTTTCGTCTGGATAAGGTGAGCCGCTCTTCGGCGATCTTCGACTACGATAAGCTCGCCTGGATCAACCGCCAGCACATCAGAACACTCCCCTCCCGTCGAAAAGCGGAGTACGCCTTTCGGTATCTCAAAGACGCGGGATATCTCCCCGAGGATATGTCCCTCATCCACTGGAGCTGGCTAGACCGTGCCGTAGAGGCCTTCGCAGACAAGATCGATCGTTTTTCAAAGCTTCCCGTTCTTTTTTCGTCGTTGTTCGAGTTTTCTCTCTCCCGAATGGATGATGATGCAAAAGCAATCTTGAAGGAGCGATGCTCCAAGGATGTGATCCGGAGTTTTTCAAAAAAATTAGCACACGTCGAGACCTTTGATTACGAGGAGTTCGGACGGATGGCTAAGGAGATAAAGGAGGATACAGGATGTAAGGGTAAGGAACTCTACCATCCTTTGAGGGTGGCGCTCACAGCTCAAAGCTCGGGCCTCGAGCTCGACAAGTTCATCCCGCTCGTTGAGGAGGGGGCGCGACTTCATCTCCCCAAACCGATCAAGAGTTGTGCGCAACGGGCCTCTGAAATCCTGAACTACATCGATCAATGAATGGAGGAAAAATGGACTTTTTTGAATTTGCCCTTGAGATGGAGAAAAAAACGATAGAGAGTTATCGGGAACTGGCAGAAAAATGCCAGAGCAATGAGGGAGTGAAAAATATTCTTTTAATGCTGGCGGATGATCACGAGAAACACACCCAAACCCTCCTGGGGATGAAGAACAAAACTGCCGGAGCGATGGAGGAGACAGAAGCGTTCCGAAATGCCCGCCAAGTTTTCACGAACATGCAGAAAGAAAAAGAGCCCTTCACGTGTGACCTTGACCAGGTCAAGCTCTATGAGGATGCCCGTGATCTCGTTCTGGAGAAAATCAAGTTCTATACAGACTTTGCCGAGAAAATGGAGGAGGAGGACAGGGCGCTCGTCGAAAAAATGGCTGAGGAAGAGAAAAAACAAGCCACCGTGCTCGAGAACATCATCGAAATGGTGCGAAGGCCCGAAACCTGGCTGGAGGATGCAGAATTCCACCACCTGGATGAGTATTAATCCTTGAATTCCAGGTCGGGTTTGAAGGTGATCCACCTGTTTACGAGAGAAAGAAGGAAGAAGACGACCATTATGGCAAAGGATATCCCTATGGATTTCCACAAACCCAGGTTTATCACCAGGATAGGCGCCAGCGCCGTGATGAATCCTCCTCCGAGAAAGGGTTCGTAGATCATCTGTTTGAATCCGAAGGCCTTGGCGGTGTCCGTCCTGTATAGAGGGTCGACGACACGAAGGAGAAACAGGCCGATAGCCGTAACTCCTGTCTGCATGCCGAATTCTGTGATTCCCCTCTCGAACCAGAATTTTTTAAACATACGGGGCGCCAAAAAGGACGCACAAAATACCATCCAGAGGATTCCTGTTAACATGATGATTGCAAAGGGCCAGAAATTTGCCAAGAACACATCCAGTTTGATGGTGGCGATGGCGGAGATGACAAGGATATCGAGAGCCAACCCCAAAAGCCTGTCGAAGGTGTTTTTATCGTAATATTTGTCGATTCCGAACCAGATGGAGATTTTTTGAACGATCAATCCCCCCAGCATGGCCAGTGGAAACAGAGGAAAAGCCCGAAGCTCCGCGTGAAGCGATTTGATGAGGACGAGCATCCCCCATCCGAAAACGATCGCCATGGAGACGATGCTGAAATGAAAAGTCAAGGGTTCGATGGCCTCCGAAGCGACGGTGGCCGTGGCGATCGAGAACCTCTCTGGCTTTGGGATCAATCCCTTCTTTTTATAAAGAGGGATCCCTTTTTTTTCGCTCAGGTAGGCGCAATAGTTCCTTCGTATGGCGATATTGATGAGGATCATACCCACCACGACGGCCGTGATGACGCCTATTGTTGCGGACATGAGGGCCAAATCCCCCCCCGCTTCGAATCCATAGTTGCCGAAAACCTCCTTCATGCCTGCCGCTGTCCCGTGCCCCCCGGAGAACCCGATCTCGACAATGCAACCGAAGGTCTCGTGGACTTTGAAAAGCGGAATCAGAAGGAGGGCCGAGACGAGGAGCGCGATAAAGTACTGCCCCATACCTGCGACCACACCGAAGCACAACTGAGAGCCGCCCACATTCCATATTGTTCGTATGCCAGGGATCTGGACTCCTAGAAAGAGGGATGCAAAGACCACATTGATCAAAATCCCAGGCAACGGGGCCCAGTGGCTCATGATCCAATCGGGGATAAGGCCGAATCCGTAGGGACCGAGGGCCAGGGCCAGGAATCCCGCTATGATGGCAGAGGGGAGAAAAAGGATCTGGAGAACCCGGATGTTCGCCCGGAGAAGTTTTCCAAAAATGAGGAAAATCCCGAGGATACAGATGCTGTAAAGAAAATCCAATGTCCGACCTCTCTTAAAGAGATTACCTATTACACCCCATCTTATCCTCAATAATCAAGTTTTTTTCTCAGACGCCCCTTTTTTTTGATTCTTTACCAGAGGTTGGGTTCGAAGCATTTCCAAAACCGTGACAGATGAATGTCCGTCTGCTTGCCATCACGGATTTAGAGATGCTTACGGTTGGGTTTGTTTTTTTGCTTTTTCTTATGGTATAAGCTATGGATAAAGAGCATTCGCGTCCGACCCCTGAAGGCAAGAATGGTGGAAAAAAAAATTATCCGGATCAATCCCCTGCTCGAAGCACTCAAATCTTCGCCCGACCGTTTGGGAAAGATCTATATCCAGAAAAGCACGGAAAGAAAAAGGGTGGCCGAGATCGTCAAGCTGGCGAGATCTGGAGGGATTCCAGTTGTATGGGTGCCTAAAAATCGTCTGGACCGGATGGACTGCCACCACCAGGGCGTTGTGGCCCTTTCCTCCCCCAAGGCCTTCACGCCTGTGGAATCGATACTGAACGATTCTGAAAGCCCTTTTCTTCTTCTCCTCGATGGTGTGGAGGATCCACAAAATTTGGGCGCTATTATTCGGACAGCGGAGTGTGCTGGCGTGGATGGAATCATCCTGCCCGAGAGGCGGTCTGCAGGTCTCTCCCAGGCCGTGTCTTCTGTATCGGCGGGAGCTCTAGAACACACGAAGATTGCCAGAGTCAAGAACCTTGCGCGATTTATGGACGCCCTCAAAGCCAAAGGCCTTTGGTTCGTGGGGGCTGAAGGAGGAAGTTCCAGCTATTGGTTCGATTTTGATTACACAGTGTCTCTGGGCTTGGTGTTGGGGTCTGAGGGAAAAGGGCTTCGGCCGCTCGTAAGAGACAAGTGCGACAAGATTCTTTCCATTCCTCTTCTCGGAGAGGTCGGGTCCCTAAACGTAGGAGCTGCCGCCGCCATATTTATGTATGAGGTCGTACGCCAGAGAAAAAAATTTTCAGAAACATGAATAAACTCGGGAGGAGTGCAGTAGTTAAAAATGAAGGTCAAACCTATGCGCGAAGACACTGTGCTCCAGAGAGAAACGGTTTTTATGGCGACGAAGAGTGGGATGGATCGCAAAAAAGTCCTTTCTGAATCGGACATTCTCAAGCTCGTTCAAAAAGGAAATAAAGACGCCTATCAGGAGATCGTGGTCCGGCACATGCAGTCAGCCTATTACGTAGCCCTGGCATTTGTGCACAACCATCAAGATGCCCTCGACATCTCTCAGGATGCGTTCGTCAGGGCCTTCAGAAAAATAAAGAGATTTGACACACAAAGACCCTTTTTCCCATGGTTCTACCGGATCTTGAAGAATCTCTGCATCGATCACTACAAACACAGGCGACGGCTCAATGAGGTCCCCCTCGAAGACGTCCGGATCTTGAAGGCCCAAGAGGAAGACAGGGAGATGAAAAAGGCGCTTTGGAAGGGGATAGATGCCCTTCCGCCAGAGCAGAAGGAGATCATTGTTCTTCGTTATTTCCAACAGCTCTCCTGCCGGGAGATCGCTGAAGTTTTGGGAAAACCCATCGGGACTGTCATGTCTTCTTTGTACTATGCCAAAAAAAGGCTGAAAGGAATCGTTGGGAAGTACTTGGGATTTGAATGAAGCGAGGTGTTTTTTGGAGTTAGATATGGATCATCAAAAGATAAAAGAACTCATTTCTTCTTATCATGACAATCATCTGACCGAGGAAGAGAAAAAAATGATCGAGGAGCATGTCCAGGAATGCGAAGAATGCCGCCGAGAGTTGGAAGAAATGGGAAAATTCGAGGAGGTCATGCAAAAAATGGAACTGAAACAACCCCCGAAAGAGATGTGGCAGGTCTACTGGACCTCTGTCTATAACCGCTTGGAGAGAAGAATTGGGTGGATATTGTTGTCGATCGGTGCTATCATAATGCTCCTTTTCGGTGGATACAAAGCTGTCGAGGGGATCATCAAGGATCCGGCCACCCCCTTGATCTTGAAGATCGGCATCCTGGCAGCCCTGGGCGGATTGGTGGTCCTGCTCGTTTCCATCGGGAGAGAGAGGATTTTCGTGAGACAGAGGGAACGGTACAAGGAGGTTGTCAAATGATGCTCGTCACCACGGATGAAATCCCGGGGAAAACCGTTAAGAAAACCCTCGGCCTTGTTAGGGGAAATACCATCCGCGCCCGGCACATCGGACGGGATATTTCAGCGACGTTACGGAATATTGTGGGAGGAGAGATCACAGACTATACAAAGATGATGGCTGAATCTCGGGAGCAGGCGATCGACAGGATGATCGAGGAAGCCGAGGGTTTAGGCGCCAATGCCATAATCGGCGTACGTTTCACAACCTCGATGATCATGCAGAGCGCCTCCGAGATTCTGGCTTATGGCACGGCCGTTATCGTCGAGTAGATCGAAGTTTGAATACCATGCGTGTGTTGTCCAAATGGGTCTTCATCTTTGTCCCCGTGCTTCTCCTCGGACAATCTGTCACAGGGCCCTCTCTGAGCGATCAGCATAAAACGGAAAAAGGGATTTTCGATGTCTTTTTCATGGGGGAAAAAGTCGGCTATGAGGAATACATCTGGGAATCCAAGGAACGCGAGTATCTTCTCACAGTCCGTGGGCGGATGACCAAGCCGATTCCCATGGTGATCGAAAAACTCACCATTCGCACGGACAAGAGTTTTATCGCCAGCCAGTATTATTTCAAGGGATCGGTGAGCGGAGTCGAACAGGAGGTCCTGAGCGTCATCGACGAAGGGCGTGTCGAGAATATTATCTTGGTCGCTGGGCAGGAACAGAAGAACGAGCTCAAGATCAGAAGAGACGCCCTGCTCTTGCCCAATGCCGTATACTCTCCCTATATCTTTCTGACAAAACGGTTTCCCTGCACTCTCCAAGAAAAAACAGATCTATCCGTCTATTCCATTCCCCAGGTCGAGATATCCGTAACGGTCGAGCCCGCGGAATTCAATCCCTGTCATTTCATCCTTGTCATGACCGGCGCCGAGGTCCATGTGGGAACTGACGAAGACGGCAATTTGAATTCTCTCGAGATCCCGCTGAAGAATCTCAGGGTCGTCCGGGCCTCGAAGTGAAACTTATCCTGCTCTCGGCATGTCCATTCTGAGAGCCGGCGTGGCTTCACAGGTGTCCCCATCTCTCCCCGAAACGGCGGTCGATGCATACCATGATTCCCGTTGGGGCCACGTCTCATCTTGACACCTATTTTCTTGACATTTAAATAATATTATGTAACTATACGTTCACTGTTACAATAAATAAAAGTATACGTAGAGAGTCACAATGAAAAAGATCGTTTTCGAAAAGGAGAGTCTTGTCAAACAACTCGCAATATCCGAAGCCGCGCTGGGCGAATGGGAGCGAATGAAACTCTTGAAGCCCGACGGCATGACCGAAGATAAACATCCCTTCTACTCGGGACATACATTTGAGACAGGGCTGTACATAAAGAACCTGCTCGACCTCGGCTACGGGATGTGCGATGTCCGGCGAATTATCAAAAAGGTCGGATTGCCCAAGCGAAAAGAGGCCCGAGACAAAAAGGTCCATTTGCGGGAGTTTCTCACCGTAGGAGATCTTGCCGATCGCGTGGGTGTGAGTCCCCGTGCGATCAAGCACTGGGAGGACAAGGGGATCATCGAGCCGGATATGAGAAGCGAAGGGGGATTCCGGCTGTATTCGGAGAACTATATTTACATTTGTCAGTTGATCCGGGATTTGCAGCTTTTCGGATATTCTCTCAAGGAGATCAAAGAAATCTCCGTGCATTTCCGAGATTTTCTCTCGATAAAGGGCCGTCTCCAAACATTTCCTGTGCAAGAAACCGAAAAAAAATTGAATGAGATGTTGCGTAAGATTCAAATATTTTTCGATAAGATGGAGTTATACAAAGAAGGGCTGGAACGCTGGGAAGAGTTATTGAAAAAAAAGAAGAGAGAGATCGTTAGCCTCAAGGCACAAAACACCAAACGATCTCGTCCCAAGGAGAAGGACAAATGAGTCGGATCCTATTCATCGAACCCAAAGCTCCCAACCTGCATATCTATTCTCAGTTTGTGATGCCCCGTTTGGGATCGTACATACTGGGTGCTTTAATGAGACAGCGGGGCTGGGATGTGGAGATCATTTTGAAGAGATTCAGAAGATAGAATTTTCTCGAATCGAAGGGGCTGACCTGGTCGGGATATCGACGATCACGTCGACGGCTCCACGCGCCTATTTGATCGCAGACAGAATCCGTGAGATGGGCATCCCGGTCATACTCGGGGGCCCTCATGTCACATTTTTAAGCGAAGAAGCGTTGGAGCATGCAGATTTTGTCATAAGAGGAGAGGGAGAGCGGCCACTTGTGGCATTTATCGAGGCGTGGGAAAAAAGCGTGGGATTTGACTCTGTCCCCAATCTCTCATACAAAAAAAATGGGAGTGCGGTTCACAATCCGATGGCTCCGTGTATTACCGACCTGGACGAGATTCCCTTCCCCGATCTAGCGTCTTTGAACCATACAAAGAGACACATCGCGGGGCATACAACAATTCCTGTTCTGACTTCAAGGGGCTGCCCCTATGACTGTTCTTTCTGCTCGGTCACAGGCATGTTTGGGAGACAATATCGATTTCGGTCGACACAAAATATTATCGAAGAGTTACGGCTTTACGACAACAGAAAAAATTTCATCTTTTTCTATGACGACAATTTCGCCGCCCATCGCAAACGGACTCGGGCTCTGTTGGAATCCATGATCAAGGAAAAATTCAGCTTCAAGTGGTCGACTCAAGTCCGTGCGGATGTGGCCAAAGACGAAGAGCTCGTCCGCCTTATGAAAAAGGCGGGCTGTCATACTCTGTATATCGGCTTTGAATCTGTCAACCCTGTGAGTCTGGAGGAGATGAACAAAAAACAGACTGTCAAAGAGATGCAAGAAGCTATACGAGTGATCCAGCGCCATGGGATCAACATCCATGGTATGTTCGTTTACGGGTTCGATGAGGATGACTGGCAAACGGTCAAAAAAACGGTGCAGTTCGCCCGGAAGACAAAGCTGACATCCACGCAGTTCCTGATCCTCACGCCCTTGCCGGGATCGGATACTTTTAACAAATTGACGACGGAGAAACGTATCATTTTTGATGATTGGGCTTTGTATGATGCCCATCATGTTGTGTTCCGTCCGAAAAAGCTCAGTCTTTCTATGTTGCAAAAGGCACAGATGTTCAGCCATAGAAAGTTTTATTCGTGGATCGAGATGATGAAAAAATTGTTGCGGCTCAAATGGATCGACCTCGGTTTGGCGCATTATGCACGCCGGCTGAATCGGGCTTGGCAGAGAAAAAACCGGACGTTTCTCAAAGTCCTGGAGCTGTTGACGCCAAAAAAACATGAAAAGATTCTGATCGAGTACAGACAGAAAATCAAGATCGATGGTTGACGGGATAGGAGTGTTGACATTGATTCGGGCATATCTATAGAATAGACGGGTATCTTAATAATCGTGCCTGAACCCATGGTCACACACAAAGATTTCTATCAACTCGAAAGGAACATCCTGCGATACAAGGGAAAAATAGATCTTCTTGTGGGCAGCGAGGAGGCCGGGGCAGAGAACACCATCGAAGTACTCAGAAAAAAGATCGCCCTGGAATGGGAGAAGATCAAATCTGACTTGACTCCCCTGCATGTCGTCCAGATCGCCCGTCATCCGCAGCGACCCTACACCCTGGACTATCTGGGAGCTCTCACTGAAGATTTTATGGAGATCCACGGTGACCGCCGTTCGGGAGAAGACACGGCCATCGTTGCAGGATTGGGATTCTACAGA
>Ga0180438_10010152_pt1 | contig 11585 bp, 14 predicted proteins | sample SS_ome_12_FD_132455 | JGI IMG/M metagenome (GOLD analysis project Ga0180438, IMG submission 132455) | Hypersaline lake sediment archaeal communities from the Salton Sea, California, USA - SS_3_D_2 metaG | ecosystem: Environmental > Aquatic > Non-marine Saline and Alkaline > Hypersaline >...
AACTAAAAGCTTGCCAGTCTCTTTCCTTGCTTTTTTAACCTCTTCAGCAATCACCTCCAAAGCTTTTTTTCTCAAAATAAAGGGCTTCGCTTTATCAGTTATAAGCGACCCGCCAATCTTGATCAAAACAACTGGTTTGCTTTTCATAGATATAAATCTGGCAATTCTTGCCTCTTTCTAATAAAAGCTTCTCTGTTAAAAGTCTCAACATCGACTCCATCAAAAATGCACAATGTCTCCCGTTTCTCAGCCGCTTGATTAAAGTCTCTAATTCTCCCTTCCTGGTTAATTAAACGCATTGCTGGCAACATCGACCGTCTAAAATTTTTATATTCTTGCAATAACTCAGGATTTACAAACCCTACGCCCCTAACCTCATTTGCCGACCGAAAAATCTCTCTTCGGCCAGCATAATGAACCAAAACAACATCAACATGTCCACATTTTCCGTCTTCTTCTATCAAAACTCTCCCCAAATAACTTCCTCTCTTTCCTGGAACATAATGAAAATCACCAAAATCTCCCGCCTCAATTCCCATCTCTTCTACCAACGCACCTACTACATTGTCTATAACAAGCTCTCCCTGTCTTCTCTTTTCGCCTATAATCCCTGTTCCTTTATGCTTTGCTACTTCGTCTACAGCATAAATTTTATTTCTTTTCATTACTCCAATAATGCAACCCACGCCATCAATATCCACGCCCTGCTCTTTTAAAGCTTGCAACTCCTCAACACTTGTAACCTTACGATATTTTATTCTCTCCACCTGCTCCTTCATAAAATTTCTCTCCTTAATTCTTAATTCATGCTTCTTAATTCCTTGCTCTTAAGAGCAAGTCTAAACCACGGCGTAAACTTGTCTTTCTCTATCTCAAATCTCAAATCTCGCATCCCCACCCACCTATGCTCCACCACTTCCTTCGGGTTCGGCTTTACTCTGCCATCATATCTCCCTAAAAAGACATAAGTTATTTCATTTTCGCTACCGATGTTTTTAAAAGCAGCTTTGTATCTTAGTTTAAACAAAAGCTTTAAAGGACAAACAAAGCCCATTTCTTCTTTAAGCCTTTTTTTAGCCTGCTCTTTCTCTTTGACAGCTTCTGTAAAATGGCTGCAGCAGGTATTGCTCCAAAATCCCGGCCAAAGCTTTTTAAAACGGCTCCGCTTTTGAATAAGCATCTCGCCTTTGCTGTTGACTACAAAAACAGAAAAAGCCCTGTGCAGCTTTCCCTTTCCCAAATGACAAGTCTCCTTGCTTTCTCTGCCAATAACCTTGTCTTCCTTATCAACTAAAATTAATTTCTTCATCTTCTATTTGTCGGCCAAACTACTGCTAAATATTGTGGCCAACTAATTCTTCCTTCCCGAAATTCTTCATATAATCTATCCTGCTCTGCCATAATTCTCGCATTTTCTCTCCAACTTTGACCTACTAATTCTCTCCGTTCATCAGTTAAAACTATTGGCCCAAAGCCTGTCTTGCTGCTTACAAAAACTCCTTCTGCTTGTATTGGCAAACCACATTCATGGCAAACATCGCCTGGTGGAAAAAGCCTAGCTCCACAACCTTCTTCACAAATCTCTCCAACCAAACAATATCTCTGATATGTTGACCGCCAATGAATAATATCTTTCCTCATTTGATGATATAATTATCATCAAGAATGTCTTGCTGGACATTCCTGGCAGCCGGTTGGACCTCCAATCTTCCGGCTGCTTTTTTATTTCTTAACTAATTTCCACTTTCCAATTTCCATTACCATTTTCTAATTTCCAAATAGCCAATTTCTTACTATTTTTATATTTTTAAGTCTGTGTTTTTAATATTTTATTTTTAATATTTGGTTTCGTCTTATAGACGCGATAAAACCAATATCCCAAATACATCAAAAGCAAAAAGCTTAAAACAAAAACACTAAAAACCCCACCATAAGTCAGGACTCCCCAGTCGCCTTTTGGCGCATGTATAAGTCTTCTTCCTGCCCAGACAATTCCTAGACCGGCAACAATCGTAAAAAGCGGCAGGCCAAAAATCAGCAAAAACTGGGAAATATCCTCTTCTCTGAAAATTGCCCGAAGGGTCTTGAAAGGATGCTTGTAAAGCCCAAATAAATTACGGCTGAAGAGGTAGCTTTCCTTAATCGATAGAAGAAGTGAGTACTTTAAGACCTTCTGGGGTAATTTGGATTTTTTTGCCAAAGTGTTTTCGGAAGGCTTTCCGAGCTCTGGAGAGCTTTGATTCCACCGCTTTAACTGTCATCTCTAGCCTCTCGGCTATCTCTCTCATAGAAAGACCATCCATATACTTTAGTCGTAAAATGTGCTGATATCCTTCGCTTGTCTTTTCAAAAGCCCCAGCAATCTTTCTCTTAGCTTCCTTTTCTTCCAAAGCCAGCTCAGGACTTAAGGCCTTGGAAACCAGCCTTTCCAAAAAGGGAAAGTGGGAAAAAACAAAAGTTTTAATCTTTTTTCTACGGTAATAATCAACCAGCTCATGTTTGGCAATTGCCATCACCCAGGTAGAAAGCTTAGACTTGCCAGAGAAAAGGGGCAAAGAATCTATTGCCGAAAGCAAGGTATCCGCCACCACTTCTTCACAGTCATGCCGGTCACCAATTCTTCTCCCAAAAAACCTCTCCAGTTTCGGCTTGAAAGTTTTGTAAAACTGCCTTAAAGCCTTTTTATCGTTAGCAATTACTTTTTGAATTAAAACCTGTTCTTTCATGTATTAAAAATTGCCAATAACTTAATGAACTTGTTGAACCCATTTCTTATTTCGTCCTACTAATCATAAAGTAAAGTAAGTTCTCCATTGTATCCTGATGCTCTTTATCTTTAGTCACTTTCGGAACCACCCCCAGCCCTTTTCTCAAATACCTCTGCGCTCTTTCCCGCGCCAGCCCAACAACCTCATATTTTACCATTAAACTCTTAACTACTTTAATCTCTCCAGCCCCTCTCTTGCTTTTTTCAAAAATCTTTCTCAAAACCTGCTTATCTTTCTTGTCAGCCTTTTCCCACAAAATCTCTACTAAAACCGTCCACCGGCCATCAGAAATATCGCTGGTATTGCTCTTCCCAGTTTTTACAGGATCGCCAAAAGAACCAATAATATCATCTTGAATTTGAAAAACCCGGCCTAAGCTCTCGCCATATTTTCCCAAAAGCTCCAACTTTTTCTGAGAAGCCCCGGCCAAAACCGCCCCAATCTTCAAAGGCATAATCCCTGTATACTCAACCGTCTTCAGCTGATGAATCTTTCTTGCATTCCCAGCAAGGTTCAACCTTGCTATGGGGTAGCTTGATGAAATATCCATTCCTTCGCCCCAAGCAAGACGAGCAGCAAAGCGGGAAAACTCAAGCAAGGCTTTGTGTTTTCTCTTTATAGAAAAATTTGCCTCAAGCAAAGGAATCTGCGCCAGGTAAAATCCCATAATCCCTGTATTTATCCCCATGCTGTGACCATAATGCCGCGCCCCTAACGTAACCCTGAGAGTAGTCGAATGGGCAAAATGGGGTTTTTTACTACTAACCAACTCCTTCCATTGTTCATGGATAGTGGGTAAACCACGTCTAATCTTATCGGAGTCAAACACATCATCACAAATCAAAATCGCTGTATTAAAAAGCTCAACAAAAATCGAAGCCTTCAATATCTCCTGCATTCTCTTACCGCCAGCCACCTGGTATCCCAAAAAACTCAAAGCGCCCCGAAGCATTTTGCCCCGCGGATAAAGGTCAGCAAACTTTCCAACCATCTCCTCGGGAACTTGACCGGCTTTCCCAGCCTCACTCTGCCACTTTGCCAAAAAGGTTTCAGAATATTTTTTAGAAGCCTTCTTGTACCAAATTAAAAACTCTTTTGCAGTCATGCCTTATTTTAGCATGGCACAAACAGTTGGCCTAATAACACTAGCCTCTAACAGTTTCGTAATTCGTAAACCGTAAAAAGAAAATTACGTATTACGGATGACGTATTACCTATTACGAAAATTTTTATAGAAATTAAAAATTTTGTTTGTTATACTATTCCCAAATGAAAAAACTCCTCGCCCAGGTAGATATCGGCGACGCCTACAAACTAGGCAGTGAAGGCATTGGCGAAAAACCCGGCTACAGCTCAATCGGCGAGCTAATCTCTAAAATCCTCCCCAACATCTTTGTTGTCGCCGGCTTGCTTCTTTTTATTTTTGCTCTAGCCGGCGGTTTTGTTATAATAACTTCAGGCGGCAGCTCGGAAAAAAACAAACAAGGCACCGGCCTGATAACCGCTGCTGTTATCGGCTTTGTCTTAATCTTTGGCTCTTATTGGCTAATACAGATAATCCAGCACTTGACGGGAATTAATATCTTAAATCCATCAGTAAACTGATATGCATCACCAGTCACCAGTCACCAGTCACCAGAAAAAAATAAAAAGCTACCAGCCCCCAGCCCCCAGCCCCCAGAACTTCATCAAAAAAGTTTCCCTTTCCCTGCTGGCAGCTGGTTGCTGGTTGCTGGCAACTTCGTCAGCTTGCGCTGACGATATTTTCGGTGAAATAGAACCTCCTCCCCACGTTGAAAAGTACGGCGGCGATATCCAGTCCGGCAATTTCGGCCTGATTGTCTTTTTAAGCAACATCATCAAGCTCTTTATGATCGTTGCCGGCCTTTTTGGCTTTATAAACCTGATCTTGGCCGGCTGGGAATATATCTCTTCAAGCGGCGACCCGGAAAAAGTTTCAAGCGCCACCAGCAAAATCACCTATTCGCTAATCGGCCTCATCGTTGTCGTCGCCTCCTTTACCTTAGCCGGCCTTTTTGGCTATATTTTATTTGGCGATGCCAGCGCCATCTTAAGTCCTAAAATATACGGACCGGGAATTGATTAAAATCAAAAATAAAATATAAAAAATGAAAAACACAAACCTAAAAACAAAAAAATTCCCTATCTCATATCTTTTTAACCCCGTGATTTTCTTGAGTTTAAGCGCTGGCGAAAAACTCAAGAAAATTTTACGGGGCCTTCCCTTATTACTTATTACCTATTACTTATTGCCTATTACTCCTGCGTCTGCGCAGGAAAACGGTCAGCCTTTAGGTCCCATCCAAGGCATCCCCGGAGCCTATCTGCCTGACCCTGAAGCTGAAGGTATCGAGTCTGCCGGCACCATGTTTTCAAGAATTTTCTCCAACATAATCACTTTCTTAAGCATTGTCGGCGCTCTAATGTTTTTAATCTATTTTATAATCGGCGCCCTAAACTGGATCTCTGCCGGCGGCAAGCCGGAAAAAGTGGAAAACGCCAAAAATACGATGACCAATGCCGCCATCGGCCTCATAGTCATTGTCGCCGCCTACTCAGTCATTTATATTATAAGCAGGGTCCTCGGCATCCCAATTCTGGAGCCGCAAAAATATCTTTATAAACTCGGGCCAGGATATGAAGAAATGTATGAAAGAAGAACGCCGACATTTATGCCGCCTGGTAGATAAAAAGTCACTATGTTGTTCCAAATACCACCAATAGTCAACAAAGCTATTCCCGAAAAAGAAGGCACCATCGGAGGAGTTGAAGGAAACCCCTTAGCTCCCTTAATCGCCCGGCTGTGGCAAGCCGCTGTTATTGCCGGCTCTCTGGCCTTGCTTATTTTCTTAGTCTGGGGCGCTATTGACTGGCTCATCTCTGAAGGCAACCCGGAAAAGGTCAAAAATGCTCAAAATAAAATCCTCCACTCCCTCTTCGGCCTGGGCCTCCTGGCTGCCACCTATGCCATTATGTGGTTTCTAAGAAATGTTTTCGAATTTGATATTTTAAATCTTGTCTGGCCAACACCCGAATAAAACTTAAAGCGCAAATCGCAAAACTCAAAACCAACTCAAAACTATAAATCTTTTAGTTTTGACATTTGACATTTAAACAGTGTTTCAGCTCACCACCAACATCGCCAAAGAGGTTTCAGCCCTAAACTTTTTCCAGCAAGAGCTTGGCATTTTTGTCACCCGCCTGGTCGAAGTTGCCATGATTGGCGGCGCCATCCTCTTACTTATAATGCTTGTCTGGGGCGCCATTGATTGGATCGGCTCAGAAGGCAACCCGGAAAAATACGAAGCGGCCAAGAAAAAAATCACCCACGCCCTCTTAGGCATGGCGATCTTGGCCTGTGTCTGGGCCCTCTGGACCCTTGCCAATTACTTTTTGGGCATTGACAAAGCCTTTACCGGCGCTGGAGGCGGAACTGGCAGCAGAGCAGCAACCAGCACCTATAGTGAGTGGTGGCCTTTTGAAAGCAAAGCGGAGTGGGAAAAAGCCTTTGCAGACCGACATGATGGACGGGCACCAACTGAAGCCGATGAAGCCGCTTTCCACGAAAGCCAACCCTACGCCTGGGAAGAACAACGCCCCTTAACCGACGAAGACTGGGAATTTTACTATGAGCATGGCTATTGGCCATAAATCCAAAATGTAACGATGCAATTCATCGCATCATAAATTGAAGATGTCATAAATGACATCACTACAATATTTTGCGTTCAAGTTGACTAGCTTTTAAAAAATAAAGTAAAATATAAACAACTTTAATAAAAATTAAAATTGTAAATCCGAAATACTAAGCACGCCGGCCGGCAGGGCGGTATTCGGATTTCGAATTTAATACGGAAAGGTGGTGAGTATATGAAAATTAAAAAAATTGTATCTTCCACTACGCTGGCTGTTGGCAGCTGGCTGTTGGCAGCTGGCCCTGCTCTGGCCCAAGTCGAACACATTGTAATCGACGAGCCATCAGAAGGTATAAAAGATTTCGGCGATCTTTTGTCCGCCGGCATCCAACTAGCTTTAATTATTGCTGCCATTCTAACCTTTGCTTTCCTAGTTTGGGGCGGCATTGAATGGATTGCCTCAGGGGGCAACAAGGAAAAATACGAAGCAGCCAGAAGCCGGATTACTGCTGCCTTAGTTGGTCTGGCAATCGTTGCTGCTGCCTGGGCCTTGATGAAATTAATTGAACACTTCTTTGGCGTAAGTGTTTTTGATTTCCGGGTTCCTAGCGCCGCACCCAATCGATAAAAAACCTCCAAAACATCGCCTGCCGCAAGTTAGCGGAGGTTTTTTATTGCACAAAAGTGGAGTTTGTGGGAAAATGACGATAAATTCGTAACTCGTAATACGTAACACGTAACCCGTAATTCTTTTAATATCTAAAATGAAAAGAAGGTCTATAAAATTTTACTTATTACTTATTACTTATTACTTATTACTTGCTGGTCCTGCCCACGCTGCTGATTGGGTAAGCGGCGAGGACGAGCCTGCCCAGTTTAAGGACTTAGAAACTATCTTTGAAAACATTCTTGCCATCATCTTCCCTTTAGGCGGCATTGCCGTTTTTATAATGCTCTTGCTCGGCGGCTTCCAGCACCTAACTGCCGGCGGCAACCCGGAAAAAACTCAAAAAGCCTGGGCTACAATTACCTATGCTGTTGTCGGCCTGGTCCTTTTAGTCGGCATCTGGTTTATCCTCCGCTTCATCCGCCAATTCACCGGCGTCGACGTCACCGAATTCCGCATAATCCAAGACTGAATCCTCTTTTGGAGGAAAATTCCCCTCTTGACAAACATATAAATTAATCTTAATATTAATTTATATGTTAATCGACACAAAGCAAATTATCACCAAAACTCAACTACGAGAAAACTTAAGCGAAATTTTAATGCTTGTTAACCAAGGAAAAAAGATGATGGTTTCAGACAGAGGCAAACTGGTTGCCAAAATGATACCTATTAAAGAAAAAAAAAGTGTTAAAGAAAAAGAAGCAGACACGTTTATGGCTGAAATGAAAAGGCTGGGAGAAAAGCTCTCTCGTCAAAACCCTAATTTTGATTCTGTAAAAGCCATCAGAGAAATAAGAAGAGAAAATTAATTATGGAAATAGAAAAACTTGTTCTTGATGCTTCGGTCGCTCTAAAATGGTTTTTCCCTCATGAAAAAAACAGCAATATTGCCAGAAAAATTTTAAAAGGAATAAAAAAAGAAAAAATAGAAATCTTTGTTCCTCAAATTTTCTTTTTTGAAATAGTAAATGCTATAAAAACCAAAAGTGAAACTACTTCAAAAGACGTCTTGCGGGCAATAAATAAACTTTTTTCTTTAGACTTCATCACAGAAAAAGCTAATTTAATCCTGCTGAAAAAAGCTAATTTTTATGCCCAAAAATATGATCTTTCAATCTACGACGCTTCATATATTGCTTTGGCAAAAATTAATGGATTGCCATTTTTAACTGCCGATGAAAAAATGGCTAAAAAAATAGGCTTAAAGTTTATCAAAACCCTCAAACAAATAAACCCTTCCTTGGAAGACTTCTAAAACTTCTGAAAGATTGGTAAAATTAAATTACAAATTAAAAATTTTGAATTTTGCATTGCAATTTTGCATTTTTCATTTTAAATTTTAAGTTTCCTACTTTACTAAATTAAACCCTACCATGAAGAAAGCTCTTTTTATATTCCTGGGATTAATTATCGCTACCCTCACTCTCCTCAAATTCACCCTGCCACAGCCTTTAAAAGGGCAAGGGGTAGGCATCCACCACTACAACCAAGGTGATATTGAACAAGTCAAAAGAGAAATGGCTGCCGGCATGCCAGTTACTCTTTGGGCCACACCGGGCGACGGCAACCTCATCAATGAACTAAACGAATATAACAAAACTTTAGAAAAACCTGTGGCCATTACCATTGAAGATCCAGAGGGCGGCTGGTCAAATCTAGACGAAATGCTCAACAGAAATCGTGCTTGGATAGCAACATTAGGCCAGCTAAACGAAAGTCCTGTGCCGCCGATCTTAATGACAAGCAACGAAGATTTCACTTGGAGATGTGGTACAGACGCAAACTGTTACAGAGAAACTGCTATAAAACTCGTTGAAAGCAACATTGATTTGTACAATACCGCTATAGAGGCTGGGGCTACGGGCAAGTTTATCCTTGCCTCTCCGATGTTAAATATTACCCATCCCCATTATTTTCAATTCACCAATGAAATTAGACAAGCATATACTGACTCTAGTCGGAAAATACCTGGAATTACACCAGAACAATTTCCCGAACTCTTTGGTCTTTGGTTAATAAACGAATATGTCACCATCAAACCTGATGGATCTTATTATCTCCCTGATTGGCAAAGTGCTTGGGGATATGATCAGTGGACCACAATGCCTCTTTTTGCCAAAGAATTCGGTATCCGCACCGATGAAGCAGGAGTTCTTTATGATCGTGGGCTTATTGAAAAAGCAATAATAGAATACTTTCTTCCTCGCTGGCTCAAAAACCCAATACACCTAGGTGGAACTATTTTAAACTTGGAAGGTCTCGTTAACTCCGAATTTTTAGACTTTCTCAAGGAAATCAATAAAGGACTACAAAACAGGTCTGGGTTATTATCAGGTGCACCAATTAGCCCAGAAGATTATGAAAAATACAAAAAATATATTGATGAACTATTAGAAAAAGGGTTATTAGTTAAATGCCCCAATGGAGGATACGCTCCTAGTCTTGAGCTATGCCAACCAACTAAAATAACAAGGTCTCGCGGCACCTGCTCGACCACCCCCCAGGCGATGCAACCGACGCCTTTAAGGCCGGCGCCCTGCGAGGCGTGCAGCGACCCTTTGGGTCCGCAAACCGAGTCCTGCGCTGCCCCTTTTCAGGTTAAAACCAGCGGCGACTGGTGCGTTGACGACCTCACACCCTGCGAAGGCGACTACACTATGGTCTACAACTGGGGCGGCACTGTAGTTGTTGACTTTACCGAAACAAAGGTCCCCTTTGCCGGCTATGGCGACAGCCCCAGCGATGAAATCGACACCGAAATCTCCCCTTCAACCAGCAAGTATTTGGCCGACTACTTTACCGGCACTCTTTTTTACAATGGTAAACGGCCAGATACCTCTGATCCTATCAAATACAGCCAGGAAATTTTTAGGAAGGCCGGCGTCTTTAGAAAACTTGCTCCCAAAGAACACCAAGACAAACTAAAATGCGACATGGTCAAGCGCGCCCAGCAAAGTCAGGACGGCCTGGCTTTTTACCCAGTTAGCGACTATGACATCAAGCTTAATGATATAAAAATGAAGCTTTCAAAAATCATCTGCCCGCCGAAAAAACCAACCGAAGTCTTTTCTTTTCTAAAATGGCAAAAATATTTAGATGATTATCAAGCCTGGGAAAAAACCAACTCAGGCAAGCTCTGGCCGGCTGTGCCGATGTTTTCCCTGGACGATGCCCCCGGCCAAATCGCCATCACCGCCCATCCGCCAGGCAGTGTCAGCCCTTCAACTTACCAGGCTACTTTCCCGCACTTAGCCAGGCTCTACGAATCATCAGACAAGCTCCACCAGCTTCTAACCCCAATCATTACAGAAAAAATGGAGGGAAAGGCTGAAGTGCCGGAAAAAATCGAGGTACAAAAATGCAAGACCAAATCAGGCGGCGAAGGCTTAATTACTGCCATTGGCTGTATTCCTGTTGAAGCCAGAGATATTAGTTCCTGGGTTTTAAAATACGCCAGCTCCATTGCCGGCGGTATTGCTTTTCTGCTGATGGGCTATGCCGCCTTTTTGGCAATCACCTCAGCCGGCGACCCGGAAAAGCTCGCTCTTGCTAAAAAAATCCTCACCGCCGCCATTGCCGGCCTTTTGCTAATAATCTTCAGCGTCTTTATCCTCCAACTCATTGCCGCTAGAATCCTCAAGATCCCGGGGTTCTCCCAAGCCACCACCCCCAGAACCACCCCCGGGGTGGAGGAATCCCGAGTGAAACTCAAGAGGAACACCCCAGGGGTAAGTGCCTCCTCGGGAACAAAAACCTTTCTAGCAAGCACAAAAAAATCCTCCTTTGGAAGAAGTTCTCCTTTGGAGAACCAGCCCCAAACAACGCTTCTTGCCCAAGCTGATGGAAAACAAATCACCACCGAAGCCTATACTTACTTAAACGAAAACGGACAACTGGAATATGGAGTAATCATTAGATCAAACGGCAATACCGACGGCCACGTAACCACCGAGCTTATTATTGACGGCAATAAAGCTGCTGGCACCATGAATTTTATCCCCACAAACGGAGTTCTTCATTACGGCACACCAGGTTCTCAAGCCCCGGGCGATGTCCGATTCTTTCCTCAATTGCCGGCTGGAGAACACACTATTTCTTTCCATGTCAAATGCGACGACTGCGGCGTTACTGACACCAGTGGTAATGTAGTCAACTTTTTTCCGCAAACATGCACAGTCTCTATTTCTGCAACTGGGGAGCTAGTCAGCGATTGTGCCGGCGCCCCAGCCCCACCTCCCCCAACTGAACCCTCTGACGTCTGCGAGTCGCCGGACAAGAAAAAATCCTGCGACTACCCGGACGCCATCACTGATGCCAACAAAAACGACCCCATCTGTGTCTCCAATTCCCACAACGGCGAGGTACACGCCTCCCTCACCGTCAACAACTACAAAGCCCTAAGCACCAAAGGCCAGGTCGAAGCCTCCATCAGGGAATACGAAAGATGCATGGAAAAGTGCGGCCCCGAGCCCGGCGAGCCCTCATGCCTAA
>Ga0180438_10010153_pt1 | contig 11585 bp, 7 predicted proteins | sample SS_ome_12_FD_132455 | JGI IMG/M metagenome (GOLD analysis project Ga0180438, IMG submission 132455) | Hypersaline lake sediment archaeal communities from the Salton Sea, California, USA - SS_3_D_2 metaG | ecosystem: Environmental > Aquatic > Non-marine Saline and Alkaline > Hypersaline >...
CTTTTAGAGGGAGGTTATAACCATAATGTTTTGCCCACTAATGTAGAATCATTTTGTAAAGGGTTAGAATAAAAACTTATAAATAATTTAATTAGAAAAATTTCTTTTTTTCAAGTAAGTTGGTAAAAATCTTTCTCAAATTCAGGTTTTCCTTTGTATTTGTTCAAAAATATTAGCGGCGCTTTTTCGATATTCTTAAAAATGTATGATGGTACCCTAATTCCTGCTTGTTTAAAAGCTTTCTGAATCTCTTCTATGGAGGGAGGGCAGCCTTTTATTGGAATACATTCGTTGATATCTGGATGATCCTTATTTTTATTATACTGGCATTGGCCAAGTAATATTGTTTTATTCATACCGGGAGTTGGTTCCATTGCTTTGCCAGTTAGAACTTCGATATTATCAAAATCCTCACCTTTCCATGCTTCCTTGATTGCTACTAAAATAACGCCGTTATAGAAACTACAGAACGTACACATAGTTTCGTCATATTTTGGATAACTTATACCTCCAATACCAGCTTTTGCATATGAAAGTGGGAGAGTATCATTCCTTTTGTAAATAAATTCCCAGCCATGAGGTTTTGCCAAAGATTCTATTGATTCGCCTTTTATCTCGATATCACTTAAATTAGTAGGGCGATTTCGGTCTTTAACGGCTTGCACGAGATGAGGAACATCCGCAGGATCAATTCCTAATAATTTTGAACCTACTAAATCGGCGGACAACATATCTTTTGATGCAACCAATATATCGCTTCTATGTGCTTTTCCATCAAATGTAGGGCCTCTTTCTAAGGTATAGATTCCATCGATTAAGGTAAAACTTTCTGGTATTTTATTTGCTAATTGTGCTACGTTGTAATGCAGATTATATTTTGGATCAGCTCCATGAAATTTCTTGCGAGATGCAACATTGATAAACCCTTTTAAATTTTTAATCCCTAAACTGACAACACACTGTGCATGAGTTTTTAACACGGGAAGATCTATTATAAAATCTGAATGAAGCATATCTGAATTCATCTTTGCCGTTAATCCCTCAGTTAATTCAACTTTTTCATATGGTCTATTGAATAAATCGTAGACCTTAACGCCATATTTCTCGTTTAATAAATTATAACCTAACTTCTCAAAAGCATCTTTAGGGGTCTCTTTATCTTTAGGATTATCTGTAATTATACCATCCCCTATTGAAATATCATTAACACCACGTTCTTTTAATAATTTTATAACGTCTTCTACAACTCTCGAAGTGGTAAGCATCCCCCATTTTGGAAAGTCACAGTGTCGATTCCAATAGACTAAATTGGGCTTAATGAAAATCTTTCCGTCGATTGGTAATTTTTCAAATCCATCAGCTAATTCTATAGCTTTCCTGACTGAAACGAGAGGTTCTTCATATTTTACAATAGAAACTACTTTCTTATTCATAGAGATCACATTTTACCTTTTATTATCATTTTATCTATTTACTTTTATTATTATAATATTTATAACTAGCTATTCGTTTTAAGGATTCATACCTTGCCATTCGCTAAGAAGTATTGACATGATAATCTGATCATGATATTCTCCATTTCTAAAACATGATTGTCGCATTCTACCCTCCTCTACAAAACCTAATTTTTGATAGCATTTAATCGCTCTTAAATTAAAATCATTGACCTTCAAATCTAATCTATTTAGATTTAAAGTATTAAATCCATAATCCAAGAGTAATTTCATTGCTTCAGTCCCATATCCTTTTCCTTGTTCTTCTTTATCACCTATAAAAATACCACAAGTTCCCATACGATCTTTCCACATAATTTCCATAATACTGCAATTCCCTATGAGTTGAGATTGATTGATTAAAATAGCAAAAATGATGTCATTTTCTCGTTCTTTTAAAGACGCATACCATCTTTCTTCCATATCTTTCGTTAGTGGACGATATCCCATCAGATGCTGTGTAATCTCAGGATCATTCAACCACTCAAGAAATTTGTCGATATATTCTCTCTTAAGTGGTGCTAAAATTACATTTTTTCCTTTTAACATAGAAAATGGTAGTATACATTTTTATTAAAAATTATCCAGTGGCTGAATAAATTAAAAGAATTAGAAAAATATTTCCCGGCTACGAGCTAGGTATTTAATTATTTCAAACGATACAATGCAGATTAATGAAATGAGGAAACAAATTAACCAATCAAATGCTGTTAAAAACATGAACATAAAGTTAATTCCGACTGAAGCTAAAGCTGTTTGAAATCCTGGAATGTATATCAAAGCTATAAATACTCCAAAAAGAAGACCAATTAGAAGATACATAAATCTCGTACTGTCTTCTTTAATACTCTTAATTAATGATTTATTTGGACGTCGTATCTGAAATACAAGAAATGATTCGCAGAAAAATAAAGTCACCATTAACATCGTTAATGTTTTACCGATTCTTCTAATCTCTTCGATTGATAAACTAAAGATTTCAGGTGGTATCAATTCAGGGTCTTTAGCAAAGTATAGATAACCTGAAGGGTAGTTCTCAGGAAATACGGGATACAAACCGCTAAAAGTAACGAAGTAAACTATTAACATACTAATTGCCAATAAAATTCCAAAAATAAATAAAAGTATCAATGTGTTTTTGCTTAGTATCTCTTCTTCATCTCTGGGTTTATGCTTCATTACGTCCTTAGATGTGGTATCAAAGGTCAATATGAGTCCCGGAAATATATGAACCGTTATACTGAGGAAAATCCATTGGAGGTAAAATGCATCATCAAGGAAATAAGGTAGGGGTATTCCAAATATTTGTGGTATAATTACAGCTAGAATAAATTGGACGATACCTTCAAAGACATTAATACAAATATAGAAAAATACCACTGCTCGGATACGTGAGAATATACCTCTTCCTGCTTCAATCCCAGTAACAATGGAATTAAATGAATCATCACTTATTACCATGTCCGAAGCTTCTTTTGCTACATCGGTTCCTTGAATTCCCATTGCAATTCCTGCATCTGCCATATTTAATGCCAGAGCATCGTTTACTCCATCACCAGTCATTGCGACCACTTTATCTGCATCTTGATATTTCTCCACAATTTTTTGTTTGTGTTCTGGACTGACCCGCGCAAAAACTTTTATTTTACTAAACTCATCAAAGGAGTTATATTTATCAATTTCTTTTCCCTCAATAACCAATTCATCTGATTTGTCGATTATCCCGATTTGTTGTGCAATAGCTCGAGCTGTAGGAACAGAATCGCCTGTAATCATAATTACATCTACTCCGGCATTATGACATTCTTTCACAGATTCTTTAACTTTATCCCGTGGAGGATCTAAAATGGTGACAAAACCAATATAAATCATATCTGATTCACAGATCTGCCTGCCTTGTTCACCTTCTGGAGGAATTGCATCCAATTTCTTATAACAAAGACTTAAAATACGATATCCTTGACCAGCATATATTTCTGCTATTTTAGATACCTTATCCTTTAGCTCATCAATAAATTCAACTTCGCTATCTTTATAAAGGACTTTAGTACATAATGGGAGAAGTATTTCACTTGCTCCTTTAGTGAAAGAATAGTATCGCCCTTCACGTTTATATATTTTCGTCATTCGTTTAACCTTGGAATCAAAAGGATATTCTTTTTCATACTCAAAATCATCGAGAACATAATCTCCCATTCCCTTCTGGAAGAGTACCATAAGAGCTCCTTCAGTTGGGCTGCCAATGACATTCCAATTAGGAATAATTCGATCATCAATTTCGATTTCATTTTTGACTAAAGCAGAATTATTATTAAGGAAGCCAGCAGTAAGAAGAAGTTTTAATTGAGCATAATCATCGATATGTTTTATGATTACGGGGTTTTTTTCATTATCAACATTTATTATTTCTCCTTCGGGAGAGTATCCTCTTCCAGTGATCTTATAAGTTGAGCCGTTGGTCCATACATGTTCGATTGACATTTGATTTTTCGTTAAAGTACCCGTTTTATCAGAACATACTACACTCACCCGTCCCAAACTATCGACCGATGCTAAATTCCGAATTATAACTCCATGATGAGCCATGGAAAGAACTCCTGTCAATAAAATGATCGTAACAAGCAGAGGAATATTAATCGGAAGAAGGTCCATCGCAGAATTAAGGCTTCGAGCAATATCTAATTGAGTGAAATTACTTGCAACCCAGATAATTATTAAAATTAAAAGCCAGAAGCCAATGACGATGATTCCCAACCACTTCCCGAAATTATTCATTTTCTCGCGAATTGGAATCTCGCTAGTTCCCGCTTCCTCTAATCCAACAGAAATTTTCCCAATCTCGGTATCTTTTCCTGTTTTAATCGCAATAGCAGTTCCATTTCCAGTAGTAATGTATGTTCCGTAAAAAATCATATTATTTCTATCAGCTACAGGGATGTTTGCACCATTTAATGAGATTCCTTGTTCCATTTTTTTTTGAGGTTCACTTTCACCTGTAAGGGAAGACTCATTCACTTCAAGATTGGCTGACTGAATGATCCTTCCATCAGCAGGAATACGATCCCCTTGAGTTAATACTAAAAGATCTCCAATAACGACCTCCTTAGTTGGAATATCTAATTTCAACCCATCACGAATTACTGTCGTTGTTGGTGCGGTCATTTCGCGAAGGGCATTTAACTTCTTAGTTGCTCGATATTGTTGAACGATCGCAACAAAGCAATTTAATCCTACGATTGCCAAAGTTAATACAATAAAAGTTAAGTTACCTTCTCCTCCAAAAACAGCATCTAAATATAAAATCAAAGCACCAATTAGATAGATAACAATTAGCCAGTTAAACAGTGGAGCCAAATATATTTTTATGAATCCTTTCGATGCTTTAGGGATTTCATTTGGACCATATTCCTCTAATCGACGAGCTGCTTCTTCTTTTGTTAATCCTTGTTTTGAATTTGTCTTTAATTCATTATAAATTGAATTTAAATCTATATTATAATATGTTTCTGTCATAACTCAATCTCCCGTGACTCTTGATAATTACTTTAAAGATGATTTAATAAATAGACTATAACAATCTTTATTTTTATTTTATTTCTTTTTTATAAAAAAATTACCTTATTAATGAGATAATTTACTATAGGAAAATTAAAGTTACTAAATTTTATAAAAAATCTTCATTAAAGGGATTTAGAAAATAGTTAGAATATTATTTTCTTGTTTCGTGCAATTTTTTTTACTAGCTCTATGCCAATGATCCCCGGCAGACTAAAAAGAATACACAATAACCAATCACTAATACTTAGAAACATAAAGTTTATTTGGAAATTCAAACCAAAAACCTCATTCACATAGAAATTCACTTGGTATGAGAAGAGAATATAAAGAATGTGCAATCCAAGTGTAAAAAAGGAAATAAATAACAAGGAACTTGAAAATTCTTCACGGATGCTTCTTAAGACAGATTTATTTGGTCTCCTGAAGGTCCAAATAAATAATGTTTCGACGATGTAAATCGTTGTAATGAACATGGTTCTTGCTTTCTGTTCTACTAATTCCGTTGGAGTCGCGAAGGGATCAATATAGCTTAATATCGGATTAAGGTTCCATTCATTTAATGGGATAATCTCTGCTAAACTAAACTCTAAGATTAATACAACCCCAATTCCCATCAAAAATGCTTGTAATAGCAATAATGTCCACATATTTTTATTTAGTAATTGTTCCTCATTTCGTGGGGGTTCTTTCATGACATCTAAGGGATGTTTGTCAATTACTAGGGCCAAAGAGGGAAATGAATGTAATATTGCAAAGATATATATATGTTGCCATTCAGAACTAAATAAATTAAAACCAGGAATAAACTCATAAGTAAAGAAAATTATAGCTTCCATGATATTGATGCATATGAAAAAATAGATGATATTCCTTATTTTTGAAAAAAGCCCCCTGCCAATTCGTACTCCTTTCTCTATTGAGCTAAAATTATCATCAGAAATGACCATATCTGCCGTCTCCTTCGCAACATCAGTTCCAGTAATTCCCATAGCGATTCCCGCATTAGAAAGTTTAAGTGCTAACGCATCGTTAATACCGTCTCCAGTCATCGCACATATTTTATTCTGTTCTTGATAGTTTCTGACAATTATTTCTTTATCTGAAGGATTAACTCTGGCAAATACTGAAACTTTATTAAATTCTTCAATGGGAATTGCGGCGATATTGTTTCCCTCGATAACTAAATCTCCTGCTTGATAGATATGCATTTGTTCAGCTATCGTTTTTGCTGTAGCAGGATGATCTCCAGTAATCATAATTACTTTTATTCCTCCTTCTTGGCACTCTCTTACTGATAGCTCAACACCAGCCCGGGGGGGATCTAAAATTGAAATGAAGCTTAAAAAGATAAGATCCTTCTCATATTCCTCTCTTATTTTACTATCTATATTTTCAATCGTTTTGTATGCAACCGCTAGTGTTCTGTATCCCATTTTGGCACGGTCTTGGATTTTATTCAAGATATCTTGTTTTAATTGCGAATCGAATGATTGAATTGCTCCATTGATTTCAATTTTAGATGAGTTTTCTAATATTTTTTCAGGAGCCCCCTTGGTGAATATATAATAAGAACTGTTATCGCTTTTCTCTTGACATATTGTAGTCATTCGCTTGATTTCAGAATTGAAAGGGAATTCTCTCTTTTTTTCATATTTTGCCTTAACATCATAAGGTAAGAAACCTGCTTTTTCAGCTAAAACAAGTAATGCAGATTCAGTGGGCGACCCCAAAGCTTTCCTTATAGCAATATAGTTCACACTTTTTAATCTCACTCTTACATCTTCATAAATTAGTTCTGCATTGTTATTTAATACACAAGAATCAATGAATTTCTGGAAAGTTTCATCGGAACTAATATTAGGCTCTTCTTTTTTTTCATTAAGAATTTTTCCTTCAGCATCGTAACCTGACCCGCTAACGTAATATTCATGATTATTTATCCAAAAATATTCAACAGTCATCTCATTTCTAGTAATAGTGCCCGTCTTGTCAGAGCAAATAACACTCACTCTACCTAAAGATTCAATAGCTGCCAAATTCTTTACAATAACTCCATTTTTTGCCATGTTTAAAACACCTGTAACGAGTACAAGGGTTGTGAGTATTGGTAAATTTATTGGCATCACATTCATTGAACGTAATATCGAACTTACAAGAGCTTCGCTGACTAATGGACCGAAAAATTGCTCTTCGATCGCTAATAGGATCAATTTATAACTGATCAAAATAAAGAGATTAATAATCACAATAATCCCTAGAATATAACCTAATCTGTTTAATTTGCGAGTGAGAGGGATATCTTCGATACTCCCCATTTCATTTAATTGATGCGAAATCTTACCAATCTCTGTATCTAAACCTGTACCAACAACTAGCGCCCTTGCTCTACCAGTATGGACATAAGTGCCCATAAAGAGCATATTAACTTGTTTTTGTAATGGTAAATCTAAGTTTTCAAGAATAACTACTTCTTTTTCAACTGCTTCACTTTCTCCAGTTAATGAAGCTTCTTCAATAGTCAAATTAGCAAGGCTAATGATCCTTGCATCAGCGGGTATTTTATCACCCTGTTCAACTAATATGATATCTCCTGGAACAATTTCTCGAGTAGGGATCTCAAATTGAATGCCATCTCTAATAACGTTTGCTTTTAGTGCTGCGATCTTACGTAAAGATTCAAGGGCCTTTTGGGCTCGATATTGTTGAATTATGACGGTAATTGAATTTAAAATAACAACGGTAAAAGTAATATAGGTGGAACTCGGGGACCCTAAGATTAGTACTAAAAATCCAGAAATAATTAGGATAACGATTAAAAAGTTAAAAATCGGGGCGAGATAAATTTTCCATAGGGATTTCTTTATTTTAGGTAATTCATTATATCCATATTTTTCATACAAATTATCAAGAGAGGATAGTTCTAATCCTTGATTTATATCAGTTTCAAAATTGTCTAGTAAATCATCTATTTCCCAGCTATAGTACTTCTCTTTAGAAATATGAGAATGTTGCATTTTATAAATTTAGAACTATCTGATATATAAATAATTATAATTATGAGTTCATAATTTATTAATGCTCAATATAGAAAGAATAACGTGTTTTTCTTAAATTTTCAATGATGATTAGTGAAAATCCTCTGGCTCGCCTAATATCTCTTTCAAGACATTAAATTTTTTTCTTATTGTAGTGCTTGAAAATTTACTTGATTTTTCAATTAGGTGCTGGGTAAATATCTTAGGATTTTCTAATGTTTGCCCAATATAGTAAATCAGTCCTGCGGTAAATGCTTTATAATTTAAATTCTGAATATCACTGTAAGCTATTTCATTAAGAATTTTATTTGCTCTTTTCTGCATTTCAAGCTTTAATTTTTGATATTCGGTTTTGCTCTCAAAATAACTATGAACTTCGTCATAGGGAATTTGATTTAAATCTTTTTGAAACAAGATTTTAATTTTCCCTTTTATCTCTTTTTCTAAATCATAGATCGTTTTCGCTTGTTTATTAAAGGTATCTTCGGTCCGCTTTACCTTATGCATTGCATTATTTAGCATTTTCTTGTTGATTTTATGTCCTAACTCTTGCGCGGCATTAATGAATTGTTCCACTCGAATATTAGTTGTATCTTTAATTGCCATCCATACAATAGCAAGAAAAATAATAACCATATTCTGATAGGTATGGCGATGGTATTTATTATATTTCAGATAACGATCTTTGATCTCCTTATATTTTACATTATCTATATTTAATCCTATTCCATAACTCTTTAATAATTCAATAGTCTTTTTTTGTTCAGCAAAACTTGATTGATAGTCTTGGTACCATTTGTTCAAAGTTTTAATTTTGTCATATTTTTGTTTAACTTTTGGATTCTGCATTGCTCTTGAATCGCTTTTTCGAATTCTTCGTTCATAATCTAATTGAGAATCAGAATAAAACTGAGAATCATCTTGGACAAATTCTTTTGTTTCTTGTTTCACTTCTTGTCTTTTTCTAACTGCTCTTATTTGTTCCCGTATTTCACTTATAGATTTTTCATTGTTTTCAGAGTTTCCATTATTCTGCTTTTTTTTCAAAATGGATTCAACAAGTCGGATATATTTAAATTACAGTAAATTCAGAAGATATATTATTATAAATTTCTATTTATATTTTTATAAAATAAGTTCACAATTAATATTATTAGCATTCATTATTTAAGGTTAATAGTTCAGAAAAAGAGTAGAATTATATGAAACGTCACTTAGTCATTCGATATTTGAAGTTATGGAATTTGGGTTTTTGCTTAGTTTCAGGGTTTGAAATTATAGCATTCATTATTTTAAGTTTTTTTATACCTATTACTGTGAATAGTCAAAATTACACGCTTTTCTCTTTATTATTTTTCTCGGGGTTAAGCCCAGTTCATATGCCGTTATTGTGGATATTTATTTTTGCATCAATTTGCATACATATTGTATTTGCAATATTGTTATTAATCATTGCATATAATGAAAAAATTGAAAATATTACGTATTCACGGATATTATTATCTATAGGCTTTTTCTTTTTAATAGCGAATTTCTTAAAAATGGAAGCAATCTATATTTTATCTAAAAGTACGGTCGACCCATCCAGTAGCGCTCTCAATTTTGAGTTGCTTCTATATAATTCTGCAAATACTCCTTTTATTGGAGCAGTGTTTTGGATATACTTCACTGCTTCTGTTTGCGTCTATTTAATTTCAGGATTAGTTTTTGCCGCAATTGGATTGAAATGGATGTTATTACTTGAAAATAAGCAATTAAGTTAAAGCTCAAAAAATTGTAAAACCTAATTAAAAAAGATAGAAAAAGAAGTTTATATTATATTTTAATAGATAATTTGCTCTTGATTTGTTTAGCGCGGGATCTTAAAGTTACCTCAGTAATTTTTGCCACGTCCGCTACCAAACTTTGGGTTTTTCGCACACTCCCATCTTTTGCTGCAATATAGATACATGCAGCAGCTAAACCTTTTGGATCTTTTCCCGTACGTTTGAGTCCATTTTCTGAAGCTTCTCTGAGCATATCAATTGCACACTTTTGAATGTGCATTGGTAGATCGAGTTCATTACCAAAACGAAATACTAAACTTTCAGCCGTAATGGGTTGATAACGAAGACCTAATTGGGGTAAAACTTCACGAATAATCATTGCTAAACTTCGATGTACTGTACGTCTTGGAGTGAGTGAAGCCTCACAGACTTCATCTAATAATCGTGGAAAATCATGGACCCGAATTGCTGCGTATAACGAACCCGCTATAAACCCGTTAATTGATCGTCCCATGGTTAGTTTTTTCTTAGCTACAATACTATATATCTTCCATGCTGTTTCAGAAATATATTCAGGGATATTTAATTTGGAAGTCAGCATTTTCAGTTTAGGTTTTGCCTCCCAAAAATTTCTCTCAATACTGGAAATTAAAGAATTTTGAATTTTTGATAGTCGGGAAAAAAGGGCTTGTTCTTTCGGACCAATCGATTTTCCTTTAGAATCCGTTTTGGTAGCAGGTAACATAGTTCGTGGTCCAAAATCTCTCCATCTTGGTTCAGTTCGACGCCTATTTTGGATTTCTTCTACAGTATAAGCACGTCGTTCATTTCCAACATACGTTCGAGCCACAATTAACCCACAATTCAAGCATACTTTATTTCCATCTCGTTCTTCGATACATGGATTATCGCAACATTCTAGGGGAAGCAAATTATCTTGGTTGGAATCAATATTTTTATTTCTGATGAGATCGCGGTAATTATTGTTCATTTTAAATCCCAAGTACAGTGATGTTGATTATCATATCTTCACATTATAAAAGTTTGTATAAAACAAGAAGACTTTATTAGACTTTTAATAAGAATATTAGATCCAATCCGTATTTATAAATCTTTGTCTTGAAAATGAAAGATTTTACAACAATTTTTGGATTTTTGGGGAATTTGATGGGATTTTGTTTAATGGAATATTAAAGCTATCAAAAATTTTTGATGTTATTGATAAAAAATCAAAAAAGAAAGTGATCAAAAAAATATGAATTTTTATGAAGTGGTTAAAAAACGAAGAAGCTATCGATTTTATAAAACTGAAATGCCCCCTGATGATCAAATAGAGCGTATCATCAATGCTGCCCGCTTAGCACCTACTTGGGCAAATATGCAGGGTATGGAATATGTGGTCGTAAAGAAGCCAGATCTCGTACGCGCGGTTTGGGAAGCCATTGGTCAAAAAAATAAATTTGCAGAAGCCCCTATCTTTATTGTTGGAATAATCCGTGAAACAAAGTCAGGTGTCAATAATAGTGGAGAGAAATATTACCCTGTTGATTTTGGAATTTGTTTTGAGCATCTTATTTTAGCTGCTACAGCAGAAAATTTAGCTACTTGTTGGATAGGATATTTTAATGAATCAAAAATTAAAGACATCTTAGAGATTCCTGAAAAGTATCGTATATTAGGATTAACTCCCTTAGGATATCCCGTTAAACCAAAAGGTGAAGTAAAGGATAGAA
>Ga0180438_10010156_pt1 | contig 11582 bp, 6 predicted proteins | sample SS_ome_12_FD_132455 | JGI IMG/M metagenome (GOLD analysis project Ga0180438, IMG submission 132455) | Hypersaline lake sediment archaeal communities from the Salton Sea, California, USA - SS_3_D_2 metaG | ecosystem: Environmental > Aquatic > Non-marine Saline and Alkaline > Hypersaline >...
GACAGAGGTGAACGCCGAACTCCGCCGCATATGGGAGCAGCAGACTGGTCACGATCCCCGCGCCGCTTCCCGTGTTGAGGCCATTGACGGCAAGATCGAGAACATCCGCCGGGCAATCGAGGATGGGCTGTCGGACGCGGCCTGGGCGAATAAGAGGCTGAAGGCGCTGCTCCAGGAGCGAGAATCACTGCTCGACAAGATGGTCGTCGTCGGTGAAGCGCCGCAGATTGACCTCCGCGCCGCCTCGGAGTACCGTCGGCGCACGGAGAAGCTGCTCAAGCACGGCGAGATGGCGGAGCGGAAGCGTTTGCTGCGAACCTGGGTGTCGGAAATCAAACTGGCTCCGGAACAGCAGCAGGTCGAGATGACCTACCGCATTCCGGAGCCAATTATGAATGGCGTGGTAGCGGGGGCAGGATACGCCGCCAAAGTGCGAACGATTGCGATGGAAGCTCACATACACCAGGAGAGCCGCCGCGCCCTGATGCAAATCACTCCAATCACCCGTGAACACCAGGCGGTCGCGGTCTGAAGGAGGTCTCGAGCGAGAGAGAAGTCACCGTCTCCCCGCCAAGGCAAGAGGTGATGCCACAGTGACAACGGACACGCTTGGTTGGGCGTCCTTCAGCTCGCGGGCGAGGCACACGGGGGTGCTTGTTTGCTCTACGGCGCAAAGACTGAGTCGTATCCGTCACACCTCGGGCCTGCAGCCTCGCGGAGCTGCTCCGCCTCGCGCCCATTTGCCAGCCGCAACCCAAGATGATCCGTAAGCCATGAACCAGTCGCTTCCCACTCTTTTCGTATCTCGCATGTGATCCTGCCGAACTGGCTCTTATGGTTGGGGCGCATTCGGTAACACGGGCAGAAGACGATGGTGTCGTCATCAGTGAGCCGGGATAAGATCAACGAGTCAAGGACCCCATAGTGCTTCCGGTAGTGCTCTTCCTCCTGCTTGGTCAGATCCCTAGCGTACGCGTTGGCAACCGTATCGTTGATGCCAAGCCTGCGCAGTAAGCCGCGCCGTTCCTTGTAGTACAGCACATCGCTCTCGATACTGGCTTGTCGCGCCTCCTTGAGCGTTGCAGAGCCGACTCTGCGCCAGTGGCTGTCCATGGCGTCCAATAGCCGCAGGAGCGCTGCGAGGGGGACAAGGTCTGGATAACTGATCTCTAAACAGAAATCGTCGTTGCGAAAGAACTCGCTGTATTCGCGTATCCCCTCGCGCTTCTTCCCAGTAGGGTGCTGGAGGTCAGACCTAAGCAAGGGCGCATTGCTCTGATGGTATCCACAAAGCCTGCTGACAGGCTCGACTTCGTTCTCCTCTAGGCCGTAGGTGCCACGCAGAAGACCGGGTTCGTCTCCTTTCCCAGTGGAGTGCTGCCGCTCGCGGGCGGTTCTCAGCAGATCGCAGGCTATGAGTGCATGGAACTTCCTGACCTGATGAGGTTGGTTCCAGCGAGCATTTCCCTTTGAGCCGATGTCATGCAACCAGACAGACATGAGCAGGAAGAACAGGTAGTCCTCGGCCTTCCACCCACTACCGGGACGAAGATTCTCAAGCTTCTCGAACCTGCTCCTGAGGGTCCCCGTCCAGTTTCCGGCGATCAATCTGCGGGCAAACGCCCAGACATTCAGGTGGTGCTGCAGGCTGTGCTCTGCAAGATGGAATGTCTTCTCCCCGTGCCACAGGATGCCAGGCTCTTTCTGCCAGCGCCGCACACTCGCTACCAGGCGTCTGTATCTCTCTCGGCCAAGGGCCTCAGGGATGGGCCATATCTCCTCGTAGCAGTGTCTGACGCGCCCGGGCAGTCCGTAGATGCCTCGCTTAGGGAGGTAGTCGTCAGCGTACTCGCTCAGAGTCTCTCTGATGACCTTGGGGTCTTCCTGCCAGGAAAACGCGAAGGCCACGATTTCAGGATGCGTTTCGTACAAGCAGCGCAGGACATCTTCCCCCCTTGCGTCAGCCAGTTTGAGATCTACCAAGGCAACGTCGATTCCTGACAGATCGACTCGTCGGCGGCGCTTCGGTTGCTGCGTTCCCTTCAGGAATCTGTATTGCCCGCACGTGATGACCTGTCCGCGAGTCAGCCTGATCTTCTCGGGCATGAAGTGCTTGTACTCGTCCTCAGCAGTGACGATGAACTCGTACGGCAACACTTCACTAAGGTGGCAAAACGCGTTGCATAGGAACTCATTGCCCGGCCTGTCGTCGATGACCAGCACAGTGCGCTTGCAAGTTGCTGTCCCTGGTTTGCCTGTGTCTCCGTTTGTGGGTAGTGCATGTTCCGCTCGGAGAGCTTCCAGCAGGCGATGGAAGTCGCGGAGCAGGTCAAACTGCCGGATAGCCTTCAATCCCTGTGGAGTTTCATACTGTCGGACACGATGCTCGGTGAGCTGCTCGTCAACATCGACGTGAGCCGCGTAGTGGCAAGCAAAGACCCTGTATGCGTGGAGCTGCTCATCCCCGTCATTAGCGACCTCGGGCTCTGGCAGCTTGAGGCTCTTCAGAAACCCTGGGTACGGCCTCACGGCCAACTTCGTTGCATCTGCAAAGGCAGTCCACCACCCAGCTTGGCCATCAGCTACTGCCTCGCCCACGATGCTCTTGACGTCCCGTCCGTTCCCATCGACTTCCCACCATTGCATACGCAGAAAGCGGACTCGCTCGGCCGCGAAGAGAGGAGTGATCTGCCGGCGCATCTCGGGGTCCTTGTGCGGCTGGGCCACCGATAGGGCCAAGACCGGACAGGCAATCTCGTCAGCAAATACTCGCTTGACTATTCTCGCTGCCGGACGTTTCCATTCCCCATCGGAGTCTTTTGGATCGTGGTAGCCGCACCAGGCAACGAGCAGCTTGCAGTCCCCGGGTACGGGCTGGCCGTCAGCAAGCTTGCCGACTTCCTCATCCAGGCCCTCGGCGGCCAGCCAGCGAACGACCGCCTCGGTTAGCTCGTTCTTATGGCAACTGACGTAGATCACCGACGGAATTCCTCGTCCCAGTAGCCTCACGCAGGCAAGGAGGCAGCGACCACTGCCCAGGCCCCGGTCACGGGCCGGGCGAAGCCATCAGATGCGGATAGCGGCGACGAATGGCGGCGAGCCGCCTGTATAGCATCTTGCGATCGTTGTATCCGAGCAAGCGCCACGCGTGGGCTTTGTTGCCATTCTGCTGTTCGATCGCTTGCGTTATCAGCTGGAGTTCGACATAGGCCTTGCGCTCGTCAACGTCGCAGCCGTCTTGCGGCAAGACCAGAAGGTCGGACGCTGACACCGGCGCAGGGCGGACGCCAAAGACGGAAGCGGGGATATGGCGCAAGGCTACTTCGCGCGCTCCTTCGTCTCTTGCAGCCATCACAGCGGCGCTGATAGCGCTCTGCAGTTGAAGCACATTCCCTGGCCACTGGCATCGCTCAAGTTCTGTGATTGCTTCCGCCGAAAGCCCAACGACCTCGGGCTGACCGGCGCGACCGTAGCGTTCAACGAAGTGGCTGGCCAGCGCCTTGATGTCCTCGGTTCGCTCCCGAAGGGGCGGCAACCATATCTCCACGGTGCCAAGGCGGTAGTACAGGTCCTTGCGGAGATCCCCAGAGGCCACCTTCCGCTCCAGGTCTTCCGTCGAGGTGGAGACTACCTGCACATCCACATGGATGTCCCTGCCGCCTCCCACAGGCGACACTCGGCCTTGTGCCAGAGCTTTGAGCAGCCCTCCCTGTGCCCCCTCCGACGCTTGCCCGATCTCATGGATGACCAAGATACCGCCACTCGCCCGTCGGAAGGCCCCAGCAGCCGCAGCCCCTCGCCCAGTCCCGGACCGCTCCCCGAAGAGGATGCGCGCGTGATCATCGGCAGGAGCAGACAGCAGGTCAACGACGACCAGTGGGCCGCGGCTTCGATCACCCGTTGCGTGCACAGCCCGCCCAACCAAACGCTTTCCCGTTCCAGTCTCACCTCTCACAAGCACCGTGGCCTCAGGGTTGTTTGCGACCATCTCAACAAGGCTGCGGGCGCGCTCGATTTCGGAAGATGTGCCGACGATCTCGTGGGGTTCGAGGTGTTCGAGTCGTTCCTCAAGAGCTTCCGCCCGTCGTCGCTCATCGCGGCGCTGAATCGCGAAGGAGACTCGCTTCTCGATCTCGTCTGGCGAGGAATGCGCCTTGTTGACGAAGTCCTCGGCCCCGCGGCGGAGGGCCGCGTCGACCATTTCCGGGGTCTCGAATGCGGTCATCACCACAACCGGCAAGTCGAGCCCTTCCCCGGATATGAACTCCAGAACCTCCAATCCCTCCTGATTAGCCTCGTCAGAGGCGTCCAGGCGGATATCGAGCAGGACGGCGTCGAACCTGCCCCTTCCCAAGCGGTCAAGCGCGCTGCCCTTGGTGGCCGCGCCATGGATCGAGAACTTCTCGCCGAGCGTCCGCTCCAGCATGCGGACATATTCGGCGCTATCTTCCACTATGAGTAGATGCTGTTTTGGCATCTTGCGCTTGTCCCCCGCTTACCCGCGCCGGGTCTGCCCATGCGCCTCAACAATGCTGTGCAGCAGGTCGGTCAGGGCTTCCACGTCGATGGGCTTCTTCAGGAACTCCTGGGCGCCCAGTTCCTTGGCGCGTTCTGGGGTAAGCGTGCTGTAGACGCTCATCATCACCACGGGCAAGTCGGGGTGCGCACTGCGAGCCCATTTCAGATATTGCACCCCGCCAGGGTTGTCAGCGTCGTCCTCGCTTAATCGCACGTCCACCAAAGCCATGGACACTGACTCGTCGGTGGCTGCCTTGGCTCCGTCGAGATCGCCCGCGGTGACCACTTCGAAGTCGGGTGAGAGCACCCGGCTCAGCGACTCCCGGTACTCCTGCAGGTCATCCACAATGAGTATCTTCGCTCGTTCGCTCATGCGCCTGACTCCGAAGGGGTGACGACCTCCCGAATTGCCCGCAAGACCTCCTCGAGCTTGCGCAGCCAGGCCGCAAACCCGTTAGTGTCCTGTCCCCTCACCTGTTCTGGGAACCACTCTTGAATGTTGTCCCTCAGCTCCTTCAGCTGCGCCGCCCAATCGATGCTGGACGCCCTTTCTGAATTCGCCTCCACAACCAACCAGTCCAGCCAGGCGAGGAATCTGGCAGCCGGGTTCTCCTCAACATCAGGATAGACGAGATACTCAAGCCACTGGATCATGGCTTCCGTAGTTGTCGGCTCCTGAAGCTTATCAACTGCTCGCTTGCGGACGGGGTAGCCGCCCACGATGAGTCCGGCCGCCGTCTTGAACCGCCCCAAGAGAATCTGATCCTCGTCTACGGGAAGATCCGCTACGTATCTCGCGTCTACCCGGTCTTTGGAAGCCCGTTGGCCGCCCTCTCTTGGGGCAGTAGCTTCCTCGAACTTGGGATGGCCGGCGAGTATCTCGAAGACCCTCGGGCGCTCCTGAGGCTCGTCGCACTCCTTCTTCCGCTCAGCGTTGAGAACGCTCAGCAGGAATTCGGGAGTGTCCTTGCGGAGCGTGTAGTGCAAGTCTCCGCGAATGGCGACGAACAGCTCAAGGATGCGGTGGGTGATCCAAGCGAGTTCGGCAAGTCCGGGCTCGCGCGATATCATTCCGCGCAGCTTCTCCCATGTCGCGTCAGTGTTCCAGTGCGAATGTCTTTCCTTCCATCTTTCGAGATCACTCAGCCACTCTGCTATATTACTTGGGGTCGTGACCATCTTGACTGGTAGTCCGGCCGCGGCCTGGCGGGAAAGGAGAGCCGGGTCCGCCGTTGTCCAGGCCCAAGGAACGCGCGAGCGGTCCTGACCATTGTACGCGACCAGGACATGCAGCCCCGTCTCCTCGCCTGCAGTCGTCCGGCCGAGAAGGAAGTCGAGTACCAAAGCGTCCGCCTGAAGCCTTGCGCACGTGTCAGTGAAGCTTGCTCCATCGCGCTCAACAATGCACCATTGATCAGCGGCAATGCCATCCGGTCGGCGAACTTCACCGATGGAGGGCTTTGCCAGCACAAAAACAGGCACCCACTCCGTATTCTGACACGCCCTGACGATCTCCATCGGCAGGTCGGTAGGCGGGTCATCTCTTACGTAAAGGACCCTCACCTTGCGCACCTTCTTTCTTCGTCCAGAGCACCACCCAGCGGCCTGTAGCATCCTCGTGCCCCAAGCAGCAAGACGACGTCCAGCATTAGACCATCCTCAACGCCCGTGACCACGCCGAACGTACCTGCATCCGCGTCCTTTAGCGCCCACGCCTTCTTTATGGCTTCCTCCAGCGCATCGGCCGTCACCATCTTAGCCTTGACTCTGGCACAACCGAGCTTTGTGCGCAGCAGACGGGGCAGGCCGCGGTCACCATGCTGGCCAAGCCAGTCGCCCATGCCCGTACCGCGCCTGGCGACGAGCGCTGCATAGAGTAGCACTTCGCTCTCGTCCCCACGGCTCTCGACCAACATCCCTAGGTGACGCTCAAGGGCTTTACCATCGAATCCTCCGACCTTGCCGTCTTCGACAGCCGCAATGAGTCTTGCCGGCATGTCTCCCTCCGAGACAGGCGGTTCCGGCTGCCCACCGAGGAACCAAGCCAGTCTCTGGCTCAGGGCACGGGGAGCATCAGCCCCATCTGCTGCAGCATCACGCCCAGTCGCGTTCAGTACGCCGCCGAGCCCATTCAGGTTTCCGTTCCGTCCTAGCCACAGGTTGAATAGGGCCGCGCTGATAGGTGCTATCCCATCGGTACCGCCGCTGTCTTCGGCGCGCTCCCAATTTCCGCCAGGTGCTCTAAGCCGAACATCGAGGACCGGTGAGAGTGACGCATTATCGCGGCAGTATCGTTCCCAGACCTCCAGCGGTGACCAAGGACGGTCAGTGCGACGTGTCCGGAACAGCATCTTGAGGTTTGCGGCCAGCCATGCGATATCAAGCACTTCGCTCCCGGAGGGCTTCGTTGAGGCGTATGCAGAGAGGCGCTTAGCAAACACGACGACGTCGGTTGTGCCCAATGAGCATAAGGCCACATCAAGAGCACCCTGGACCTTGGCGGGAATGTGGGCTGGCTCATTGATGATATCCTTATACTCATGTGCCCTCTCGCCTGCAGGGAAGATGCTGCGCTCCCTATTCAGGACGAGTTGAGAACCCATCGGCACGTCGTAAATGATATCGCAGTCGATGGTACCCCAGGCCTGGCCTATCGGGCGACGACGCCCTTCATCCTCAAGCTGATGGAACCACTCAATCGCCAGTGGCGCGAGACTCACACCCAGATCTATCATACTGCCAGGAGCCTCCACCTGTCTGGCGTAGAGCGTGACGGGGACTACACGACTGAGCCACTTCTTGTCGCACTTCTTGAGGATGTCCTCGTGATCCCTATGGTTACGATCATCCCCCATCGAGCAGTCCATGAAGATGCCCGTTCTGTCCGGTACAAGAGAGATCTTTCTCGGACTACCACCTGGAGCGTCACAGATGACTTGCAGAATCGGACTTTCGCAGAGAACTTGCGAAGCTACATCGCATGGCTGTATGCGAGGCCCATATTCGTCGTCCCGCACGTTCGTATTGCAGTAGACCAGCACTGCACAGAAGTTCTCCTGATACCGCCCCATCAGCTTCGTGACATGCGCCCAGTTCTCAAGCATTCCGTTGCGGCCATACCAGCGGTCATTCGGGGCGTCATCGACGAGCACCACAATGAAGCCGGTATCTGGGTTAAAGCACTCCGTTGACTTGGCGAGCATCGGTTCCATCGGCATGCTCCGTTTCGCTCGTTCTCTAGAGGTACAGTGGTACTTTGAACCGGAGTGTAAACCTACCCCAGCCTTTGTTGCGGTCCCCTATGTGGTGAACATACTCAGCATTCGGAGGCGGAGACAGCGCCTGGTGCAGCACCCAGGCTACATAGTCGTAGGAATGTACTGCCTCAGGGTACAAATCACGTCGTTCTGCGGCTTTCGTCACACGCTCCAGTGCAATCCGCGCGTTGCCAGCGAATGTCCAATTGGAGCAGGTGAATTCCACCCAGCCACCCTCGCGATGAGCAGAGAGGCATATGTCCGAGCAGGCGATGCCGCTTGTGCTGTCAGATCTCACACGCGCCTGAACACGCGCTGCCTCCCCGAATGCATCTAACAGGTACGCCCCCAAGGCGAGCAGAGCTGCCAGAGCCGCATTCATCCGCCTTGTGCCCACGTCGTCCTGTGCGTTGACCGGGGGTTCAGGCAGCTCGATGCCGCTGTCGATCCCGGCTGTATCGACAACCATGCTCTCAATGCGCTCGATCTGCTCCTGGGTCGCGTCCTTCAGCGCGTCGCCCGCAGCCGCCTGCCGAACCACATCCAGCAGCCAGTCGCAGACAAGCTCTCGGAGATGGGTGTTCCTCACGCGCTCTTCGCGATACACCGAGACCTGTGCTCCCCGCGTACTCATGCCCAGAACCAGGAAACGGCAATACTGGACGCGGCGTCGCTGATTGACGTCGGTATTCACATCGCGGAGCAGCAGATCCAGGTGTCTCTGTAGCTCGTGAGCGGTGTGCGCGTACGCGGTGGCCACGCCCTCGCGGTACCTCCGAGCCTGCTCAACTGCGATCACCGCCTGGCTCATGAGCAGGGCAGTTGCGAGTCTCGCTAGAGGAAGATGCCGCGGTAGTCGCAGGGAGGTTGAAGGGTCTTGGTTGGCTTCGGCGGCGCGGAGCGCGACGGCCGCGAAATAGCCTCCCACAGGGTCAGCACCGACGAATGCCGGCCACTTTAGAATGAAGCGAAGCCCATCCCCGTCGGAGGCCAGTCTCTTCTCCTCTTCTCTGAAGATGTAGCGAACTGCCAAGACGTACGATGCTAACTGCCGGAGCACTTCTGGGAGCTGGGCTCTGAGGTCCTCGAGGCCAAGGATCTCGGCTAACGCCTCAATCCCGGGCGCGTCAAGCTCCAGGTCTTCATAGGTCTCCACTCGCTCAGTGTTGGGGTCGTCGGCGGATTGCCTGATGCCCGCGAGTACGGTTGGCCCCCATCCCCAGTCGGGCAGCCAAGTCTTTGCCACTGTCTTGAGCAGCTCATCAGCCCTATCGCCGAGTTCCTTCAGAAGTCCGTGTTCCTCACTGTAGCCGCCTGTTGTCGCTAGAAACTCCTGGAGTTCCGTCCAAGGAATCGCGTCCAATCTCCACCATCGGAAGTGCTCGACGTCGTCGGCGACCCCTCTGGCGAAGAGGGCGATTCGCCTTTTGAGCAGACCCTTCCCGTGCAGATCACTGGCCAGGTGGCGGTCCAGGAAGAGCGCCCCGCCGACTCGGCTGTGCCATCTGAGGCACTTCAGCCACTTGTCCGCACCCCGGCCCTGGCAGGGCTCATGGGGCGACTTTGACTCCATTAGGAGGATTCTCTGCACCTCCGCCTCCGCCAGGAACGCCTGAGCGGCAGCTTCCCATGCACTCTCGTCGGCATAAGGAATGCCTTCTTGAAGAGATCTGGCCACGTCCTGGAGACGCTGCTCTGCCTTCTTCGCTATACCTTCCAGTCTGCGGTCGTCGTCAGGCCTGAAGCGAAGATGGCGGCAGCAGGGCAGGAGCAGGAACCGCTCCGCCATTACTTCCGGGTCGGTCATTTCCACCGCGGAAGGGTCGTTCCCGTTGCGTTCGTCGTCCACCACGCTCGTGTCTCGTTCGTGCAAACCAACAGAATGTACGGGCCAGCGTCGGCAACCGCTCTCTCTCCGCTTGTCAACATCGGCTTCGGCGGTCCAACACCTGTCACACACATCCAGCACTACCGTATAGTCCCGTACCTGCTTGCCCAGGAACATCGCGGACAGGGAGGCAATGGGCGGGCTTGATGCAGCCCCGAAGTACTCCCTGGGATAGACCATGTAGTACAGCATAAGGTTGCTGCCCACATCATCCTGCCAATGAACGTCGTCACGCGGCAGGTAGGGCATCGTGAAGAGCATCTCAGATCTTTGCCCGCCGCCATTGCCCGCGCCCCGGAAGCTCAGCGTGAAGTAGAACGGCCGCTCGTACTGCTCGTCCTCGCCGGGTGTCTCGGGTAATGCGATGTGGTTGACGAGAGGCGAAGCAAGTCGGATGTAACGATGCCAGTTTTCTCGGTTGCCCAGGTCAGTGAAGGGGTTCGAAGTGTCTTCTCGCTGGATGCGATCCTGAAGGAGGAGGAGATTGCCTTCACAAGCGGCAAGGATCTGCCGCTCCTTGTCTAGGGCAGAGGGTTCTCTGCCGGGCGCGCTGAGGCGCACGCGGTGCGGGGGAACCCTATGGCCTCTTTCGGGCTGGTTACTCATCAATCGTGCCCCACACTGAGAAGACATCGGGCCGGGTATGCGCCGCCTCTAGCTGCAGTTCCCGGACCTCATCCCAGCCCACGCGGACATCCGGGCAGTGCTCCATGTAGTCGCGCGACAGCTCGTCCACGTCGTAGACTGGCGCTACAAGGGAAGCGTCCTCGCGCTGAACGTACTTGCGGCGCAGCGAGCGGTTCCCCCTCACGTACTTGTCCCATAGCAGCGTGCCAGGTAAAGGCGTCGCGGCAGCCACTAGCAGGAAAGTTGTCCGTTCGTACTGGGCCACCTTCTCAATGAACTCCCTGGTCTTTTTCAGCGATTCATGCGTCTCGAATGGCAAGCCCAGAACGAAGAATGCCACCAGCTCCAGTCCCCTGTCAACGATCTGCCTCAATGCCTTTGCGTTCTGCTCTGGCGTCGTGCGCCCCGACTTCGCGTGGCGTAGGACCAGTTCGTCGTTGGACTCAAAGCCGACGGCCAGAGTCGCCCCCCCGATCTCAACAAAGTGATCAAGGAAACGATATTCCTCATGAGCGATGAAATCGGTGTTGGCGTAGAACCGGAACGAAAGGCTCCTGTCGGCATTGTGCCGAGGGGCCAAAGCCGCGAGGGCTTCGCACCGGTTGGGGAGAACACTGTCGGTCACCTCGAAGATATGGTTGACGCCCAGTCGGTCCCGCAAATCCATGCACTCCAGCCATGCCTCCTCGGGCTGGCGTTCCCTGCTGGGTCCGACTTTGCCAAACCGCGAAACCGAACAGAAGATACAGCGGTTGTGGCAGCCGGCCTTCGAGAAGTACGTGGCCGTAGGCCGCCTATGATCGCCAGGGTCCGTGGCCGCATAGTTCGCAAAGTATGGCGCAAGAGTTGCAGTGTGCTTCAGTGGTGGCGGAAGGGGACCGATGTCGAGATGGGATATGCAGTGCTCCGGTATGTCCACGCGCCCCTTCTCGCCTCTGCAGAAGAACCCGTTCATTCCCCGAGCGCTTTCGCCTCGTGACAGCCGCAGCATGATCTCTTCGCCATCGCCTGCGACGCATGCGTCTATATCGAGATTCGTCTCCAGTATGACCTCCGGCAGCGCTGTGCCCCACGGGCCTCCGCAGACGATCATCACCTGATCCCCAAGCCTAGCCTTCAGGCGAGACGACAAGGCACAGACGGCGCCGTAGTTGGTCACTTGGGCGTAGAAGCCGACCAGCGATCCCGGCGGCACTGTGTCCAGTTGCTGCTCGACCTCCTCGAAGGAGCGGAGCGCGCCGTCCACGAGCGTAAGCTCATCGCAGCCAGCACCCGCTGGTAGCCCATGGGCC
>Ga0180438_10010157_pt1 | contig 11581 bp, 13 predicted proteins | sample SS_ome_12_FD_132455 | JGI IMG/M metagenome (GOLD analysis project Ga0180438, IMG submission 132455) | Hypersaline lake sediment archaeal communities from the Salton Sea, California, USA - SS_3_D_2 metaG | ecosystem: Environmental > Aquatic > Non-marine Saline and Alkaline > Hypersaline >...
AATCTTACCCATAAGAGAAGTCGGTCTTAAAAGAAGCGCCCGCCTGCGTATGATCCACTCTTCAACTGCCATTGAAGGCAACCCTTTAAATTTAAAAGAAGTTGAGCACGTTTTAGAAGGCAAAATCGTTACCGGCGTTAGTGAAAAAGACAGGCTAGAGGTTATAAACTACGAAAAAGTAATGAAATATATCGACAGACTAGTCGAAAAACAAAAATCCCCTTCTTGGGAAAAAGCAATCCTTAAAATCCACCAATTAACAACCGACAGTATCTTACCACCCGACCAAAGCGGCCATTATAGAAAAGGCCCGGTCTATATTGTCACCAGGCCAACCAACAAAATCCTTTACACTGCCCCCAAAGCCTCAAAAGTCCCCAAAATGATGAAAGACCTCTGCAACTGGCTAAAAGATGGCAAAACCCAGGATCTTTCACCAGTTATCATCTCTGCCATTGCCCACCATCAATTTGTTACCATCCATCCCTTCTCAGACGGCAATGGCCGCACTGCCCGAGCCCTGGCCACCCTCATCCTTTACAAAAAAGGCTATGACATCAAAAAAATGTTTGCTTTGGAGGACTACTACAACTTAAACCGCCCGGATTACTATAAAGCTATTAGCAGCGCCCGGAAGAAAAAAAACCTATCAATCTTTCTTGAATACTTTGCCCAGGGCTTGTTAACAGAACTTCAACATATCTTGCAAAAAGTCGAGCGTTTTACTTACGAGACCAAAGGAGAAAAGCAGCCCATCTATCTTTCTCAAAGACAAAGAGATATCTTAGACTTTGTTTCCATAAACGGCAAAGTCTACAGGAAAGATATTGTTGAATTAACCGGCGTTAGCCCCAAAACCGCCTATCGGGAACTTGAATTCTTGCGAAAAAAAGGTTTACTTAAAAGGCACGCCAAAGGCCCCGCCACCCACTACACCCTAGCCAAATAAAAATCCTAAAACATATTTTTTTTGTCTCTTGACAACATGTTGTGCGACATATTACAATCTTGGCAAGAGATGGTGAAACAATGCTAAAAACCTATTTATATCTCCCCGACGAGTTAAATAAAGAAATTATTGCCTTGGCTAAAAGACAAAAGAAAAGCAAGGCAGAGGTGATGCGAGAAGCTTTAAAAAACGGCTTAGAGTCCGTTCAAGAGAAGAGCGATGCTTCTTGCCAGGTCTTATTTAAACTAGCAGAACTCGGCAAAAAACATAAACTGCGCGGGCCCAAGGACGGTTCTTTGAAGCTGGATGAGTATTTGTGGAGAAAGGAATGGAAAGATGAGTAAAAACCCTATTGTTATTGTTGACTCCGATGCCTTAATTGCCCAAGCAACCCCAGCCGATGTACACCATCAGAAAGCAATGATGACTTCAATGCTTCTTGCAGAGAAGAAAACGCAGATATTTTATCCTGTAACGGCAATAGCAGAAACAACTGCTTATGTGCAGAGAGTTTTAAATAGTACTGTTGTTGCCTATCAAATGCTTGAATACATGACAAGCCCCTCTATTAACATTTTGGAAGTAAACCAGCAAACACTAACTGATGCCTTTGAATTTTTCAGTCCAAAAACAAGCAAAAAAAACACCCTTTTTGATTGCATAGTGGCAGCTTTGGCTAAAAAACACAATGCCGAGGCAATATTTAGCTTTGACAGCTTTTACAAAAAACAGGGTTTTAAACTGGCTTCAGATTTGAGTAAAACCTGACCCAATCCTTGCCCCGATTCTGACACGCTTTGTCCCCAAAGTGGACTTTTGCTCCACTAGACTGGAACAAAAGTCTTGACTTTTGTTCCAGTATGATTTATAATTTTTCCAAATGAACGAAGAACTTTATCAACTCTATAATCCATGGTGGCAAAAAACCGGCATTCCCGACATCTACCGCTTTCCCACCAAGAGAGAAACCTTCTCTCTACTGCAAAACGAACTTAAAAAGAAAAACCGCCGAGCAGTTTCTCTTATCGGCCTGCGTCGAACAGGCAAAACAGTCCTTCTCTACCAACTGATAGAACATCTTTTAAAAAAACAAAAGGTAAACCCCAACCACATTTTTTTCCTAAAAACTGATGACCCTTCAATCAGGGTAGAGGAAAATGTTATCGCCGATTTTATAAATTATATTGAAAAGCTTCACTTAACAACCCCTTTGGCTAACTTAAAAAAACCAATCTATGTTTTTTTAGATGAAATCCAAAAAATAGAGGATTGGGGAGAATATATTAAAAAATACTATGACCTAGGATGGCCGATTAAATTTTTTATCTCCGGCTCCGCCTCTATAAAAATTGTCAAAACCACTAGAGAAAACTTGGCAGGCAGAGCCAAAGAAACAATTCTTAGCCCTCTCTTTTTAAGAGAGCTTTTTAATTGGCAAGGAAATAATCTTCAAAAACTTGAAAGCCAAGAAATATTCAAGTTTGGTGTTTTTAGAAAAAGAGCCAGCCTTCTTCATAAGAAATGCAAACCAGTAAGCTACAATATGGGAATTTTGCTCAACCAATACTTGCTAAAAGGGGGCTTTCCTCAACTTCATACAGACTTGAACCTGGAGTCGACAGAATATATTAAAAAAGAGATTCTTGAACGCACCATTTTTCGCGACATTCCTGAGATTACTAAAATCAAAAACCCTTTTTATCTCCAGCAAATCTTAGTGCTTCTGGCAAAAGAAACCAGCAGTATCACTGTTTTTCGCGAAATTTCCCGAAAGCTGGGTATAAAATACGAAACTCTCACCAAACACATTTTTTACCTGGAAAACAGCTTTATTTTAATGGTTTTGCGAAAATATTCCCGGGGCGGCATTTCCCAGGCAAAAGCCCAGCAAAAAATTCACCTAACCAGCTCGGGTATCACCACTGCCCTAAATAATCTTAAAAACAAAATAGAGCCAAACGAACTTCTTGGCAAAGTCATTGAAGGCGTTGTCGTCTCCACTCTAAAATTTTCTCACCAAGACCTTGAACTATTTTTCTACAGAGACAAAAAAGGAAAAGTTGATCTTGTTTTATCTGACGGAAAACGCCTTTTACCAATAGAAATAACTTATCAGAAAGCGCTTGGTAAAAAATCCCAAAACCTGGAAAGGTTTAAGCAAAAATTTAAAAAATCTCTCCACCCTCTAATTTTAACCAAAAATACTTTTAAGTTGGAAGACGACAAAACAATCCTCCCTGTCTGGCTATTTTTACTTTTGATTTGATTTCTTGTCTGGCCCAATCCCTGCCCCGATTCTGACGCAATTTACTCCCAAAAGATGAGTTGTATTTTCAGGAAACAATGTTGTAGAGTAAATTAGGAAGGTAAAAATGTTAACTCGCATAAACATAAATAAAAAAACAATTATTTTGGCACTGGCGGCAGTGGTTTTATTAGGAGGGGGAATAATAATAGGAATGAGGCTGGGGAAGAAAGAGGTGCCGGTTGAGAAAAGTGCAAGCAAGGCTATTCAGGAAGAAAGCAGCCTTTCCCGTGATATTTTTCCAAAATTAATTTCCGAAGACTTTTCTTTATTTGAAGTGGAAGAAATTCCCTTAACCGGCTGTTATAAAGAAGCCAGAAAAGGACTGTCGGCAATTTATGAACGCCGAAGCAGAAGTATTGCCGTCACCATCGCCGAGTATGAGAGCAATAAAAAAGCCCTAGAAATTCCCAAGATTTGTACTGATGAAGACACAGAGAGATTAGGGGTAACGCCAATCTTTAGGAAAACAGGAGAAGTTTTAGGCAACCCTTTTTGGCTTTATACCACAATACCATTTGATGAAGAAGAGATAAGATACTCTTATACAGTTTTTAAAAACTGTATAATTTTGGTTATGATACCAGGACAGTTGGGCGGGACAGAAAGCTGGCATCAACAAGTGGCAGAGGTTTTTGTTAAGGCGTTAAAAGGGGAACAAATAAGTCTGATTGGAAAATTTCTCAGCCTTAATTTTGGAACTAAGAATTCAATTTAAGCCTGAAACGTCTAAAGTAATTTCTTCTAGAAGACTGTCGTCAATTGAGTGAGTTTCGTCTGCTAGCTCTAACCAATAACCGTCAGTAGTTAAGCCTCCTGTAAAAGTTAGAAGGTTTCCGTTCCAGTTATAGTTTGGGCTAGAGCCAAGTACATACAACTCATCGTTTTTACGCGGTTCGATGATTTTTCCTGTTTGGGTATTCATTATTGCAAGCACCGGTGACCCTTCGTAACAGCGCTCCATTACAAGATATGTGTTATTTGGAGAAATCGACACAGGACGGTAAGCAAAGAAAGTATTCCAGGGTTCCTCATATATTATCTGTTCTTTGGGATATATTGTTTCTGGTGAGAAACTTAGTTTAGACACAACATCATTACCTCTAATTCCATAACGTACATAGGCTGTTTGATTATCAGTCCAGAGAACAGAAACCACACCGCCGAGCACATAGAAAACGACTTTACCATTGCATTCCTGATTATCGGCCTCAACACAAAATATTCTTGTGAGGTCGTCTGTATTTGAGACTACAACATGTTTTTCGTCTGGAGACCAAGTAATTTCTAGTTCACCTACAGGTTCATTTTGCCTACCAACGTTTTGTTCTTCTTGCCCATCGAATAAATGTAACCTATATTCGTCAAAATCTGATGAATATTCGTAGGTTATATATTTTTCTCCGCTTGGAGATTGCCACTTTTTATCTGCGGTTTCTTTTCTTGTTTCTTGAGAAACTTCAACACTTGATTTATGTAATGGAGTAGGTTTAGGTTGAAGCTGTCTTCTTAGTTGACTATTTTGACAAGCAAGAAAAAGTGTAACTCCTGCAAGAATAACTATTAGTAAGATTGTTGAAACTTTTAAAACAGAACCCTTTTTTACTTTGGGCTTTAGAACAGTTTTTTGTTCTAAGTTGGTGATTTTGCTGTTCATGTAATGAATTATAACAAAATTGTTTATTTACTTCTAGCAAATCGCAAATTCGCATTACAAGTGCAACCCCCTAAGGTAAAATAGGGAGACATGAAAAATAAATATTCTCAATTCACCTTTAGTGAGCAACAGCTCATTGCCAGTTGGAACTTAATATAACAAAAAGATTTTTTTGTAAATACTGGAAGGAGTTGAGCATTCCTGCAAAAATGGTTTCCGACCAGAGGTTGCCCTCCGACGTCTAGTTATTGACATTGACTGAAAACATGCTATCATAGTCAAAATGATTGACTATAATTTACTAACCATTCAAAATCCTTGGTGGCAAAACAGGGATTCAATAAAAAACGACCCTAAAATTAAAGAATTTGAGAATTCTTCAATAAAGTATTTACCTGAAAAAATTCTTAACCTAAGGCTTAAAAAAGGAGCGATTAATATCATCTCCGGCCCCAGGCAGACAGGCAAGAGCACCGCTATAAAACTTCTTATCAGCAAGCTTTTAGAAAAAAATTTCCCCGCAGAAAGAATTTTTTACTTTAACTGTGATGCTTTAGATTCAAGAAAAGAACTTATTGATTTGGTGTTATCTTTCCTGGAGGTAATTAAAGAAAACAATAAAACCCCTTTAAACTATTTGTTTTTAGACGAAATATCAGCCGTTGAAGACTGGCCATTTGCCATCAAATGGCTGGTTGATGCAGGCCTTTTAGCTAATTCAAAAATAATATTAACCGGCTCAAGCAGCATTAACCTAAAAAAAAGCGGTGAGTTTTTGCCAGGCCGCAGGGGAGGGGGAGTAGATATTAAATTTTTACCAATAAGTTTTGCCCAATTTTTCAGGCTTTTATATCCGGAATTTAAAATGCCCAAACAAATCAAAACAGTAAGGGCTTTAAAAAAACTACAGGCAAACTTAGTCAAAAGAGGCCTTAATGCAAAAAGGCTTTATAATGATTTTCTTTTCACCGGCGGTTTTCTTAAGATGATTGACTTAAAATTAAAAAAAGAGCCTTTTGCTTCTACAGTAGAGCTTTATATAAATACCTTAAAAAGTGAGTTGGCAAAGTTTGGCAAAAAAGAAGTTAACTGCCGCCAGATTCTAAAAAAAATAGTTACTAGCTTAACTTCAGAAACTTCTTACTCAAATATTGCCGAAGAAGCAGAACTAGGTTCAAAAAATACCGCCGTTGATTATCTTAACTTTTTTAAAGACTCGTTTTTTTTAGAAGAGGTTTTATTTTACAGCATTCCTCAAAAAAGAGTCGTTATTAAAAAGAATAAAAAGTTTTACCCAACCGACCCTTTTTTGCTTTGGATTTCCCAGGCTTTTATCTTAGGCACAAACCAAATCGAGAATTTATACCAAAAGTATTTAACAAACCCTTTGGATTCGCAACTGGCTGAAGCTTTTGTTTTAAGCGAACTTTATAAAAGAGAACATGAGATATATTTTTATAAAAACAGCAAGGAGCTGGATTTCTATCTTTCAAAAAAAGGGTTGGGCGTTGAAGCAAAATACAGGACAAAAATAGTTTCTAAGGACCTTAAAGGTTTAACATTAGCCAAAAAGAAAATCTTAGTTAGTAAAAATACCCTAGAGAAACGAGGTGATATTCTGATAGTGCCCGTTCATCTTTTTGGCTTTATGACAGAATATTTATGAAATCTTCTAAAAGATGCTTCCCTAAAAACCCAAGGTTTAATCATCCGCCGGCTGGCGGACTCGGAGATTGCAGAAGTTTCTAACAATCTCAATACTGAAGTCTTAATTCTAGCCTACAATCCAGAGCTTGGGCGATCTTTCGCAAGAAGGGAATTGTTGGGGTGACGCGGCCAGATTCTAGCCTTGAGATACTCTCTTGCTTGGTTTTAATTTTTCTGGCCAGCTTTTCTTGAGTTAAGCCTTTTTTGAGTCTGGCGGCAATCAGGCTTTCGATAAGCTGGTATTCTGGTTCAAGTTTATCCCACTCTTTTTTGAACTTCTTGTTTTTTAACTGTTTTTTCAAATATTTTTTAAAATTCATTTTTCAACCTCCTTTTTGATTTTTATATTTTCTCATTCGCTGAAGAGCTGTTTTGGTTTCTCTTGCCGGAATTTTCATCGTCTTTTTGACAAATCCATGTAAAATCACCAATGTTTTCTCTTTATAGTGAAAAAACAGCAACCTAAATATTTTTGAGCTGAAAATCGTTCGCAGTTCTCTTAACTTTTCAATTTTTAATGACTTAACATAGGGTTCTCTTAGAGTTAAACCAAATTTTTCAAGCAAAGAGATGTTTCTTAAAACTTTAGCTCTTTCTTTTTCCGATAATGAGTCTAAAAATTTCTCTATTTCTTTTTCATAAAAATCAACATTCCATTGATTGGGCATGAATTCAATATAACACCGAAGTTATATAAATGTCAATAGGTTATTTGTAGAAGGTAAACTAATAGTTGCCAAAGACTTGATGAAATTTGATATTTAAGAAAAATTTGCCCCAATCCTTGCCCCAATTTTGACACGAACCCAAATTTACCCCTTGACAACCATCTTCATTTCGAACACTTTAGAAATGAAAGGAATTTTCTATGGAAAAAATCAAAACCATTTGCCTCATTTCCACTTTCCATGACCCAGAAGGGGATAGAGCTCTCAAATTTTTGAAAAAACATTTAAAAAAAATAAAAAACCTTTTTGGTTTTATCAAACTAGCCATAACTGATAAAACTTCAGAGGAAATTATTCAATTCTTAGAAAAAAATAAAGTTGATTATAAAATCACCTCTTTTGGTTTTGGTACATTATCTCGAAGAATTGTCTTAAAAAATGGCCTCAAAACCAATGCCACCCATTTTTTCCATATAGATTTAGATCGCCTGCTTTTTTGGTTGGAAAAATACCCTCGAGAGTTAACAAACACTCTAAAAAAAATTAAAGATTTAAAAGAGAACGAATATTTAACACTTGGCCGAACCCAAAAAGCCTGGCAAGCCTACCCTTCTTGGCAAGAAAAACCAGAAAAAAGAACCAACCAGGCAATTTCAAAAGAAATCAATCAAAAAGTTGATGTTACCACCGGCTGCTATGCTTCTGGCAGAAGCTTAGCAAAAATAATTTCTCAGAAGCCAAAAGGAAAAACTCCAGGCGTTTCTGATATTGAGTGGTTAATGATTGCCAAACTTTTTGGCAAAGCCCAAATAAAAAGCATTAAAACCAATGGTTTAACCTATGAAACAAAATTAATCTTTGGCAAAAAACGCGCCCAAAAACCCAAAGGCAACTACCCCTTTTCCCGAGAAAAACTAGCCGATAAAACTATCAAAATGATTGAAAAAACTTTGTCCCGCAGAGAGCAATTATAAAAACTCTGCGGCCTAAAGGCCGCAGTTTCTTCCAAAAGCATAGTTTTCATCCCGTACCGAGAAAACATTTTGCCCCAGTTCATCCCTGCCTGCCGGCAGGCAGGCCCAAGCTACCCGTCTCGACCGAGTCGAGACGAAGTCGGGAAAGCTCGGAGTTTTCTCTGGTGCGGGATAAAGCTACGAATAGCGAAACTCTTTCTTCACTCTTTCAGCTAAAAACACTTTCATTAGAGACTGGTAAGGAACATCGCGCTTATTTGCTAAGGTCTTAAGCGATGCCAGCAAAGACTCGGGCAGTCTGATAGTAATCGGCTTGGTTGACGGTTTAAGAGCCGAGAGATCAAGCTTTATAGGCTTGAAATGGTCAAAGTAGTCAGTCAAATCATGGGTAGCCCAGAATTCTCTTTCTTCATCTTCATTTTTAAACTTGGGAATATTTTTTAACTTTTTATTTTTTTTCATAAAATTTCCTTTCTTTTCGGCTCATATCTCTGGCCGAAATGACTCTAATTTTTTTGCCTCTTATAGTAAAAACCACATATAATTTTCTATTTTTATTAGTAACTCCTAAAGCAATGAGTCTGTCTTCTTTTTGTGAGTGTTTTACGTCATAAAGAGTTTTTATTGGTTTGTTAAGAAAAATTTCCTCGGATTCCCTAAAATCAACCTGATGTTTTTCCCAGTTTTTATCTCTATTTGCTTTATCCCAGTCAAACTTTAGCGGTTTAATTTTGCTAATATCAGCAACCATTGTACATGATCATACAATACTTAAATTCCCATGTCAAGCATTATAGAGTAGAAGTTGCAGAAACACCAACTGGCGCTAGTCTCCATATTCTAAGGCCTCAACAAAAGAGAAAGTGGAGACAATTTCGTCAAAATACTCATCCATTTGGCCTTCAAAAAACTCTACGAGAATATTGTTTCGTGCTCGATCGTCAAAGAAAACAGAAGGGTCATTTAAACCTCTTTCCTTAGCCCCCTGACAACCTTGTTTTACAAAATACCAAGCTTTAATACCTTGCTCGCCCGACTGGCTGATGACTTCTTCTGTTTTGTAAGGCGTGTCTTCATGGCAGGGATTGGTAAATGAACCTTGGGTTTTCACAAACTCTTTGAGGCTAAGGCTTTCATTATCCGCAGTTAAATAAAAACCGGTAACAAACATTGATTTTCGCAAACTGCCGGGTTCTGCCTCGGCTTCTGAGATAACAGTGCCCTCATCGCCAACTTCAATTGCCTCAGTATACGGATTATCGTCTTCTCCCAAAGGTTCAAGCACAAGCTCCGGCGGATATTCTAAAGAGTAATGAAATCTTTGGTTAACATAGGTCTGCCAGCCTTTAGTTTTGTCCGGCTGGGGTAAAGGTTCAAATACCTCTTCTTTCTCTTGGGTTTTAGGGGCTTCTTGAGTTGAAGGAGTGGGTTTTGTTTCTTCTACCTGTCTTTTGCTTGCCGCCACCCTTTTACCATACCAGAAGCCCGCATAAAAAAGGCCGCAACCAATCAAAACAACCAAGATAGCCAAGGGAGCAAAAAAGACAATTTTGGGCAGTTTCGCATTCATATAAACAAAGTAATTAGTAACTAGTAATCAGTAATTAGTAATGTTATTTTTAGGATTACTCATAAAGTTTTAAAGTGGTAGTCTTCATAAAGCACGAGTTTTATTAATGTTGTTTATAAGATTATACATCGAAAAAATATTTTCAATCAAGCCTCTCTGCTAAATTTGATATTGCTTTTTTGCCGCGCTTTTACTTAAACTAAAATTATATGGCCAAAGAAAAAACCCCCATTATCTCAGTCTGCAAAGAAAAGCCAGACCTTCGCAAAAAAGAACCGCCCTTGGTCAATGTTTCCATAAGCAACCCGGTAACTTACTTTAAAGCTTGGTGGAAAAAGATAATTGGTAAAGAAGGAATCGATTTGCGTTTTAGGATTCATCCCCTAACAGCCATAGCCATAGCCATCATCGTTGCTACCTTAGGCTTTGGCATTGGCCGCTTTGCCTTGTCCTGGCAAAAGCCGTTTGTTAAGTTTATTCCCACTCAAAGCCCAAGCCCAATCCCCACACCTGACCCATGGCGGGAAACTGCCTTTTCCGGCACATTGCGCTTCTCAGCAGTTACAAAAAAATATTACTTAATGACTGCCTCATCTGAGGCTATCAACCTTCAGGCCCCGGCGACAGTTGATCTTGAAGCCCTTATCGGCCGCCGGATTTTTGCCACCGGCCGGTACAATGGCCAGATGCGCACCCTAGTAGTTGTTGATGTGGCCGATTTGGAAATCTTACCAGAAGAAACAGAACCAGTACCCTTAGTTTCCCCCTCACCATCGCCAGTGGAGATTCCTTCACCAACCCCTTGGTTAACGCCCGAGCCGGAAGTGGAGATTATTGAGGAGATTCCTTCGACAACTTCAGGAAGTTTATTATAAGGCTAATTGCCCTAATTAATCTAATTAACCTAAGTGTCCTAATCAAACCCTAACCACTAAACCCCAAATAATTCGGTAAAATAGGTTTATATGGATAAAAACCACGGAAATAAAAAAATCGTAGTTGGGATGTCGGGCGGGGTGGATTCGTCAATCGCCTTGGTGCTTTTGAAAAAGCAAGGCTGGGAGCCCATTGGCATTTCCTTAAAACTGCCCGTCTGGCAAAGCCCGAAAAACCTTTTGCGAGAAAACACCTGCTGTAATAAAGAGTCTTTAAAAATTGCCAAAAAAATCTGCCAAAAACTGGGAGTAGAGTATTATATTTTTGACGTGAGAAACGATTTTAAAAAAGAAGTGATTGACTATTTTATCTCCGAGCTTAAAAGCAAAAGAACCCCAAACCCCTGCATTGTTTGCAACCGCTACCTTAAATTTAGAAAGATATTTGAGTTTGCAAAAAAACTCGGCGCTTCGCATATCGCTACCGGACATTATGCGCGGGTGCGCAAAGTCAAAAGTCAAAAGTCAAAAGTCAAAAGTTTTGAGTTATTACGGGGGAGAGATAAAGATAAAGACCAAAGTTACGCTCTTTGTTTTCTGCCGCAAAAGTGGTTAAGCAATATTGTCTTTCCGTTAGGCGGTTATACTAAAACCCAAGCTTACCAAATGGCCAAAGATGAGGGCTTTGACTTTTTGCTTAAAAAACCCCAAAGCCAGGATTTTTGCTTTGTTGCCGGCAAATCCCTGCCCGCCTTTATAAAGGAAAAAATTGGTAAAAAACCAGGCGAGATTGTTGACCCTAAAGGAAAAATTTTGGGAAAACATGAAGGCCTGTATTTTTATACCATTGGCCAGAGAAAAGGAATTAATCTTTCT
>Ga0180438_10010158_pt1 | contig 11581 bp, 8 predicted proteins | sample SS_ome_12_FD_132455 | JGI IMG/M metagenome (GOLD analysis project Ga0180438, IMG submission 132455) | Hypersaline lake sediment archaeal communities from the Salton Sea, California, USA - SS_3_D_2 metaG | ecosystem: Environmental > Aquatic > Non-marine Saline and Alkaline > Hypersaline >...
ACCGCCGTCCTCGGCCTCGACCACGAGGGCACACCCCTCCTCCTCCGCCTGCCCAGCCCCAACGTCGCCCACGTCCTCATCGCCGGCACCACCGGCTCGGGCAAGACCGCCCTGGCCCGCAGCATGGCCCTCTCCCTGGCCCTGCACAACCCGCAGCGCCAGCTGCAGCTGCTGCTCGTCGATCCCAAGGGGCGCGGCTTTGTCTCCCTCGACGGCCTGCCCCACCTGTTGTGCCCGCCCATCGCCGATGTCGATGCCGCCCTGGCGCGCCTGACCTGGCTCGTCGAGGAAGTCGAACGCCGCGACCAGCAGGGCCTCTGCGAGCCGCGCCTGGTGCTGTTCATCGACGAGCTCGCCGACCTGCTCATGATCGGCGGCCGCGAGTTGGAGTTCGCCATCACCCGCCTGTCGCAGCGCGGGCGGGAGGCCGGCGTGCATTTGGTGGCCTGCACGCAGAAACCCACCACCGCGGTCATTGGCTCCCTGACCAAGGCCAACTTCCCCGTGCGCCTGGTCGGTGCCGTGACCTCGCCAGAGGAGGCCAAGGTGGCCGCGGGCATCTCCGGCACCGCTGCCGAGCGCTTGCAGGGCCACGGCGATTTCATGCTGGTGCTGAAGGGGCAGACCACGCGCTTCTGTGCCGCCTACGCCTCGCCCCTGGACGCACAGCAGCAGGTGAGCCGCCTGCGAGGCCAGGCCCTGCCAGGTGCCACGCGCTGCAGCAGCACGGGCCTGGTCCTGCGGCGTGTCAAGTAGGCAGCGCCAATGGACCGCTGAAGCGATGACGCGATACAGTCCAGCCACACAGACGTTGTGTTGAAGGACGCACACTCAAACCCAAGGGAGGTGCAAGATGCGCAGAGCCGCAATAGCCGTTTTCCTCACCTTTTCGGTCACGCTGGCCGTTGTCGTCGGTAACCGCATGAGCACCGAAGCCATGGCCGTTGTCGTCGGTGTGATCTGTGGTGTCGTGGCCGCTATACCGATGAGCCTGCTCATTCTGGCCGCCAGCACACGCCGGGAGCGCCACAGCCTTGATCGACAGTCCCATGGCTATCCAGCCTCCCACACGAGCGCGTACCCTCCTGTCGTGGTCATACAGGGTGGTACCCCCGCTGGCTTTCCATCTCAACCGCCGTATGTCGGATCTGCCATCGAGTCCACGCCGCGCCAGTTCCGCATCGTCGGAGAGGACTGAAGGATCACCATCTCCATCACCTGCTCGCGCTGCAGGCTGCCCGTGTCGCCACCCTCTGCACCCCCAGGCCGCCAATCTGCGCGCCGCTTAGTTTGACAGGCCAGGCAGATTCCCGTATACTTCGCAGCGCTAAATAAGCTCCAACAGGCCAGGATCGGGGCGCTTCGGACCGCCTGGCCCTTTTTCTGCCACCCCTTCGCAGGAGGAGTCTGAGACACCGCATATGCAACGCATGCTACGCTTGTTACAGCCGTACCGTCGCGATGCCCTCGTGGCCTTGGTGCTGGTCGTCGCCATGACCGCCGCTGACCTGGCTACGCCGCGTCTGGTGCAGCAGATCATCGACCTTGGAATCGCTCAGAGAGACTTGAGCGTAGTGGCCCGCACTACGCTGCTGATGCTGGCAGTTGGCGTGGTCAGCGCGGTGCTCACCGTTGCCAATACCGTACTTTCAGTGCGAGTCTCCAACCGCTTTGGTGCCGATCTGCGCAGCGAGTTGTACCGTAAGATCCAGTCCCTTTCCTTCGGCAACCTTGATCATCTGCAGACTGGTGAGCTCCTGGTTCGTTTGACCAGCGATGTCAACCAGATCCAGCAGATCGTCTTGATGGGCCTGCGTATCCTGACCCGCGCTCCGCTCCTGTTGTTTGGCAGTTTCGCCCTCATGATCGCAACCAGCCCAAGCCTGGCGCTGATCATGCTTGCCCTGGTGCCCATCACAACTGGAATTGTGGCTTTCATTGCCGCCAGGGGACGCTCGCTCTTCGCAGCTGTGCAGGCCAAGCTGGACCGCCTTAACACCGTTCTGCAAGAGAACTTGGCAGGTGTCCGTGTGGTCAAGGCCTTTGTTCGCTCCGACTTTGAGAACCAGCGTTTCGACATGGCCAACCGCGACCTGACGGCTGAGACGATGCAGGTGATGCAGTTGTTCTCAGTCGTGATCCCCACCTTGCTGCTGTTTGTCAACCTGGCTCTGCTCGCGGTGTTGTGGTTTGGCGGTCAGCGAGTGGTGGTGGGCGACCTGACCACCGGTGAGGTAGTAGCATTCACCAACTATCTGCTCACCTCTGTCTTTCCACTGCTGATGTTGGGCGGTATGGTGGCCATACTTGCCGCTGCGCAGGCATCGTTGGGCCGGATCGAGCAAGTACTGGACACTGTGCCGCAGGTTCAGGACCGACCAGGCGCTATGCCACTGGCGGACGTCAAGGGTCGCGTAGCTATGGAGGACGTGTGCTTCAGCTACTCCCAGGACTGTGGTGAGCCCGTACTGAGTCATGTCACCCTCAGCGCCGAGCCTGGCGAGACGGTAGCCATTCTTGGTGCAACGGGTTCGGGCAAGTCCAGCCTGATTCACCTCATACCTCGCTTCTACGATGTGAGCGAGGGCAAGGTCAGCATCGACGGCATCGACGTCCGGGACGTGACGCTTGACTCCTTGAGAAAGCAGGTCGGCGTTGCGCTGCAGGATCCGATCCTATTCACTGGCACCGTGCGCGAGAACATCGCCTATGGAAACCCCGATGCCACGGATGAGGACGTCATCACAGCCGCGCAGGCAGCGCAGGCACACGATTTCATTCAGGCCTTTCCGCAGGGCTATGAGACGCAGATTGGCCAGCGCGGTGTCAATCTGTCTGGCGGTCAGAAGCAACGCGTCGCCATTGCACGCGCACTGCTGACGCATCCCAGCATTCTGATTCTGGATGACAGTACCAGCTCGGTCGATGTGGACACCGAGGCCAAGATTGAGGCGGCCCTCGAGGAGCTCAGGGACGGCTGCACCACCTTTGTGATTGCACAGCGCGTCAGCACCGTCCTGAATGCTGACAAGATTGTCGTGCTTGATCGAGGGCGCGTCGTAGCTGTGGGCTCGCATGCGGAGCTCCTCGAATCGAGCCCCGTTTACCTGGAGATCTACGAATCGCAGTTGGGAGACGGTGGAGGGTCCAATGGCTGAGCAGCGCTCGCGTCGCAGGAGGCCGGGAGGCGGGGTCGGTCATCGTGGTCCTGGCGCCATGAGCGGCACGCCCATAGACAAGGCGAGCGACACACGCGCCACGTTGTTGCGGCTGAGCCAGTACCTTCGCCCCTACGCTCTCGCGCTCATCGTGGTTGGCGTGCTGATTGTGATCACCACTGCGATGGACGTGATCAGCCCCTACCTGCTTGGTCTCGGCTTTGACACACTGGGCAACGGCGAGGAGTTCAGGCGGGTGGCCCTGCTGCTGCTAGCGACCTATGTTGGCGGCTGGCTAGCGCGCGTACTCCAGGAATCGATCATGGCTCGCATCATGCAGAGGGCACTGATGGTTCTGCGCCGCGACCTGTTCGAGCATCTGCAGGAGCTTTCACTGCGCTTCTTTGACCGCCATCCCCACGGCGAACTGATGAGCCGTCTGACCAACGACATCGACGCTATCAGCCGCGCTCTCTCACAAAGCGTGACCATGCTCGCTACCAACTTGCTCACCCTAATCGGAGTGCTGGTTGCCATGTTCGCCCTCAACACTTGGCTCGCTGTCGGCAGCCTCACCATACTCCCGCTGATGGTGTTGCTCACCTTGATCATCGGAGCGCGCACTCGTGAGAGCTTCCGTCGCCTACAGAGCGAGACGGGACAGCTCAACGCCGTGATGGAGGAAACGTTGAGTGGCCAGCGTGTTGTGCAGGCATTTGCCCGTCAGCGCCAAGCCCTAGAGGCCTTTGACCGTGAGAACGAGCGCGTCCGAGACACCAGCATCCAAGCCATGGTCTTGGCGCTGCTCATCCCGCCGATGATGACTGTGCTGAGCAACGCCGGCATCGCTGTCGTCGCCGGCCTGGGTGGCTGGCTTGTGCTGAGGGGCGGCGCTACCATTGGCACTATTGTCAGCTTCATCACCTACGCGAGGCGGTTCGCCCAGCCCCTGCGCCATCTGGCTAACCTCTACAACTCAGTCCAGGCGGCGATTGCCGGCGCTGAGCGCGTCTTTGACGTCATCGACGAAGAACCAGAGTTGAAAGACGCGCCCGACGCCAAGGCCTTGGGGAGTATGGCAGGCCATGTTGAGTATGCCGAGGTCGACTTTGCCTATGTCGCCGGCGTGCCAGTGCTGAGCGACGTGAGTTTCGAGGCCCAGCCGGGAAAGATGATCGCCCTGGTAGGACCAACCGGCGCAGGGAAGACGACCATGGTCAGCCTACTGACGCGGTTCTACGACATCGATGACGGCGCCATACGCATAGATGACCACGATATACGCAGCCTGCAGAAGGCAGACCTGCGCAGAGGCCTGGGCATCGTTCTTCAGGACACTTACCTTTTCTCAGAGTCAGTGATGGAGAACATCCGCTACGGTCGCCTTGATGCCACAGATGAGGAGTGCATCGAGGCTGCCAAGCTGGCCAATGCTGACCAGTTCATCCGCCGGCTGCCCGAGGGCTACCAGACACAGCTCTCAGAGCGCGGCAGCAACCTCAGCCAGGGGCAGCGACAGCTGCTGGCCATCGCACGGGCTATTCTCAGCGGACCCAGCATCCTTGTTCTGGATGAGGCCACGAGCAGCGTGGACACACGAACCGAAGTACGCATCCAGCAGGCCCTGCTGCGGTTAATGGAGGGAAGGACGAGCTTCGTGATTGCCCACCGCCTCAGCACCATCCGCAACGCGGACACCGTGCTGGTGATCAACGGAGGGCACATCATCGAGCGAGGAACGCACCAAGAGCTGCTTGAGCAGAAGGGATTCTACCACAACTTGTACATAAGTCAGTTCAAGGGGACCAGGCAAACCCTCGAGTCCCCAACCGGGCCCATGTAGGCCCGGGATGCACCGCGGTCATCTCTCAGGGTATTCGGGGTCAACCATGTTCAGATTCCTGCAGAGCCTTCAGCATCCCGAGTGGTTTCACGGTCAGGGCAAAACTCCACCGTTCTTCGAGGGTTGGTACTACAAGATCGTTGACCCCACCGAAAGGCATCGCTTGGCTGTCATCCCTGCCATATTCCTGAGCGAGGAGAGCGAGCAGCAACACGCTTTTGTGCAGGTTCTGGAGGGCGAGACGCGCTCTGCAACCTACCATCGCTATCCCAGCCAGGCGTTTGAGTGGCACGAGACGCCCTTCAGAGTCTCCGTCGGATCGAACGTCTTTGGCCTCGACCACCTCTCGCTTGACATCGACACTGCAGAGAGAAGCGTGTTCGGCGAGATCGCTTTCGAGAACACCAAGCCATGGCCGGTGAGCTGGTTTGCGCCAGGCATCATGGGCCCCTTCGCCTGGCTCCCTTTCCTTGAGACCTACCACGGAGTGCTCAGCTTGGATCACACTCTGCGTGGCACACTCCGTGTGGACGGACAGAGCGTCAGCTTCGATGGCGGACGCGGCTACATCGAGAAAGACTGGGGAGCTTCATTCCCCTCCGCATGGGTGTGGCTGCAGACCAACCACTTCTCCCAACCGGGCACTTCGCTCACCGCCTCGATTGCCCGCATCCCTCTGGGGCCCTTTCGCTTCCCTGGCTTCATCGTCGGCCTCTGGCACCAAGGCCGGCTGCATCGCTTCACGACATACAATCTGTCCAGGATCGAGCACCTGCATATCGGGTCCAGTACGCTTGAGTGGACGCTTCGCAGCCCCCGTGTGCGCCTGGAGATCATAGCCACCCGCGCTGAAGGCGCATTGCTGCGCGGGCCGAGCAAAGTGGACATGGGAGTCCGTGTGCCCGAAACGTTGAGCGCCGAGGTATGGGTGCGGCTTGCCGTGCTCAGCCGAGGCCAGCTTACAACGGTTTTCCAGGACACCGGACGCCACGCAGGATTGGAGATCGTAGGGGACGTGGAACGCCTGCTGAGGCCCTGACACACCGCATGCCCAACTCCTCAAACAGGCGTGCGCACTCGGCTTCCGAGACAGCACATGCAGACCTGGCGACGGCGGAAAGTTAAGAGGTCAGGCGGCGGTGCCCACGTGTGCGGGGCGGACGAGTCGGCTCCAAGCTCCTGCTGGGTCGCACAGTACAACGCCAGGGATGTGAGCAAGCTCTTGCATTGATCCTGTTTGGATAGGCGGAGTCCGAATGAACAATCCTTCTTGGCTGGACCGAGGTGAATACCCGTTTGAGTCGCGCTATCTGGACCTGGAAATGGGGCAGATGCACTATGTAGATGAAGGAAGCGGCCAGCCGGTCGTCATGGTGCACGGCAACCCGACATGGTCGTATCTGTATCGACATTTGATCAAGCAGCTTTCACCGCACTACCGCTGCATGGCGATGGATCACCTTGGCTTCGGACTGTCAGACAAGCCAACAGACTGGACCTATCTTCCTGAGGAGCATGCCCAGAATGTGGCCTCGCTGCTCGAAGAGCTGGAACTGAGCGACATCACTCTCGTTGTTCAGGATTGGGGAGGGCCCATCGGGCTGTCCTACGCCATCAACCATCCCGAGAGGGTAAGACGCCTCGTCATCATGAATACCTGGATGTGGCCTGTGGGCAGCGACTGGTATTATGTTGCTTTCAGCAAGCTCACAGGAGGCTCGATCGGGAGGTTCCTGATCAGGCGCTACAATCTCTTCGCCCGAGTCATCATGCGCCAGTCATATGGCGACAAGGGCAGCCTGACGGAGCGTATCCATCAACACTACCTTCTGCCACTGCAGAGGCCAGAAGAGCGGAAGGGGTGTTGGGTCATGCCGGGTGAGATCCTTGGCTCTTCGGCGTGGCTGGGTGACCTGTGGGCCAGGCGCTCGGTGATCGCTGCCAAGCCCAAGCTCATCGTGTGGGGCATGAAGGACATCGCTTTTCGCGAGAAGGAACTGAACACGTGGCTTGAAGCCTTTCCCGATGCCAAAGCTGTCAGATTGGAAGGCGTCGGTCACTATGTTCAGGAAGAAGCGAAGGATCAGTTGGGTGAGGCGGTCAGGCGTTTTCTGAGCGCGTCGTAGGCTTCTTGGCCCCGCGCGCCTGTGGCTTACCTGGCCGTGGCCCTGAGTGACCCCTGCGCTCAGGCCGCCGCGCCAGCAGAGCCAGTGCTTCGAAGCTAGGGCAGGAGCGGCCCCAGCACATGCTGCGCAATCATGCCAGCCAACGGTGGAAACAGGAAGTTGGCACCGAACTGCAGCAGGGTGATCCGCGGACCGAGCGTCGCCAGGGCCGGCGGGAGATAGTGCACATTCCACAGCACCTTGCCGGTCAGCAGGCCCACTAATGCCCCTACGCCGGCCCCACCCTTGAACAAGGAAATGATCATGGGATATAGGGCGTAGGGAGGCCCTGGCAGAAGCGCGCCCACCGCACACCCCGTCAGAATACCGCGGAGACCAGCCTCTCTCCCCAGCCAGCGACTGAGCTGTTGGCGCGGGATCAAAACCTCAAGCACACCTCCGATGACAAAGGACAAGATGAGAATCGGCAGCAGTCTGGCAAAGTTCGCCGCTCCCGCTTGCAGCCCCGCAACGAAGGTGCCCTGGCCACGGGCAAGTGCCACAATCAGCAGGATGGCGGCCAGGACGAGCATGATGATAGTGTCGGTATCCATGTCACCCCCACTTCGGAAGTACACACAGCGATGGTCGCTTCTGGCTCACCCCCGGCTGCAAACTACGGCTGCCGCTCCCGCAGCAGCCGCCTCAAGCCCTCGGCATCGGTGGTCGGAAACTCACACGCATAGTTGCGGCATACGTAGGCAGTGGCCTGGCCATCCACAGGAGTCTGGTATTCGGTGAAAGCGGCCAGCTGCGTGATCTTGGGTGCCACTCCATCCGGACGGAAGAGCACGACCTTGTTCGGTGCAAACTCCGAACGCAGGGCTCGGAGCATCCGCTGCACGTCATCAGCGCCCGGCCGGCCAGCGATCACCACTTCCAGTGATGGCCCAACGGCCAAGTCCACCGCCACCATCATCTGCGTGTGAGCAACGGGAGATGTCGAGATGCTCGTCGCGAAGGCGCGGCTCAGTTCAACTGCCCGCCGTTCGAGCTCTGGCCGCGCCGTCATTCGCGCCAGCCGCAGCAGGTTGAGCAGCGCCACTGAATTGGCTGAGGGCAGCGCGCCGTCGTAGATGTCCTTCTGCCTCACCAGCAGTGGCTCCCCATCGTCGCTCGTGGAAAAGAGGCCTCCCGCCTCCTCATCCCAGTAGTGCTCCAGCATCGTCTCGGTCAGGGAAAGCGCCTGCTGCAAATGCTCGACGTCAAAGCTGGCCTCATACAGTTCGAGCAGCCCCCAGACGAGGAAGGCATAGTCAGCCGCATAGGCGAGCACAGCCGCCTCGCCATCCCGATAGCGATGCAGCAGACGCCCGTCTTCGCGCACCATCTGGCTGAGGATGAACTCGGCAGCTTGCGCCGCCATCTGAGCGTACTCTGCACGGTCGAACGCCTGTGCTGACTTGGCCAAGGCCGCAATCATCAACCCATTCCAGTCGGTGAGGACTTTGTCATCCTTTAGCGGATGGACCCGCTGTTCGCGATGGGCAAACAGCGCCTGGCGAGCCCGTTCCAGTCGCGGCTGCAGCGCGGCTTCGGACAGTCCTATGCGAGATGCCGTTTCGGCCAGATCCTCCCGCAGGTGCAGGATGTTGCGGTTGCTCTTCCTACCCGTTGCCTCGTCGGCAAAGTTGCCGTCGGCGCCTACCTGGAAAACATGCGCCACGAGTTCTGCCTCCTCGCCGAGAACCTGCTCCAACTCGTCCAGCGTCCACAAGTAGAATCTGCCCTCTTCCCCCTCACTGTCCGCATCCTCTGCAGAGTAGAACCCGCCAGAGGACGAACGCATGTCTCGCACGATGTAGCTCAGGATCTGCTCGGCTGTGCGACGATAGGCAGCGTTTCCAGTCGCCTGGTACGCCTCGGTGTAGGCCATCGCCAGCAGCGCCTGGTCATAGAGCATCTTCTCAAAGTGCGGCAGCAGCCACTCTGCATCGGTCGAGTAGCGATGGAAGCCGAATCCCACGTGGTCAAATACCCCGCCAAGCCGCATTGCCTGCAGCGTTTGCTCAACCATCTGCAACGCCTGCGCATTGCCCGTGCGTCTCCAGTATCGCAGCAGAAACAGAAGGTTGTGAGGTGTCGGGAACTTGGGGCGAGTGCCAAAGCCACCGTGCCGGGCGTCGAAACGGCCAGAAAGCTGTTGGAAGGCCGTGTCCAACACGGCCTCGCCGAGCACATCGCCTGAGGTGTCCTGCTGCATCTGCCGCAGGGCATTCTCAACCCGCCCGCCGATGGCCAGCAGCTCCTGGCGCCGCGTCTTCCATCGCGACTGGATCTCCACAACCAGCGACAGCATGCCTACTTGTCCCCAGCGATTCTCCTTGGGTATATAGGTTGCGGCAAAGAACGGCACCTTGTCCGGCGTCATGATGATGTTCAGTGGCCAGCCGCCCCGTCCGGTCATCATCTGTGCCACGGTCATGTAGACGTCATCGACATCCGGCCTCTCTTCGCGATCGACCTTGATATTGACAAAGGCCGCATTCATGGCCGCGGCGACCTCGTGGTCTTCGAAGGACTCGTGCTCCATCACGTGACACCAGTGACAGCTCGAATAGCCGATGGACAGGAAGATGGGCTTGTCCTCTGCGCGCGCCCTTTCAAAGGCCTCCTCGCCCCACGGATACCAGTCGACAGGGTTGTCTGCGTGCTGGAGCAGATAAGGGCTCTTCTCGTCGATCAAGCGGTTGCTGTGTCTGTTGTCGATCATGGGCATAGTGGGTCCCTCCTGTGCCATCTGGCGGCATCCTACGCTGAGGCCGGCCGTGGCGCTCAGCGTCACGCTGATCAGCAGCGCGATCAACACTCGATACCGCTTTGCCTTGTCATCACAGGTCGGCTGCAGCGGGCATGGCAGTCGGGGGCCGCTCCCGCCGCCTAATCCCATCGAGCGACCAGCCGCTCACGCGTCTGGATCATCGCGCTTGCTGAGATAGTGCATACCTTGCGTCTCCACGTATCCGAGGCGGGCAAACAGCCTGAGCGAGGCTGTATTCCCTGGTTCGATCAGCAGGGCAATGACCGTCATTCCCTGCTCCTGCAAGACCCGCTCGGCCTCAGCCACCAAGCGCTTGGCATAGCCCCTGCCTCGCCACTCTGGCAGCACGGCAAGGCGGTTGATCCAGCCCTTGCGACCATCGTGCGTGAGTAGCACCACAGCCACCAGCTCGCCTTCGCGCTCCAGGCCGAGCATGGTATGCGTCCCGGTGGCCAGCTGGCGCTCGAATGCCAGCCGGCTGTCCCTGCCCAGGGGCCTCACCGAATGGAGTCCGGCCCGCTGCCAGACTGACATCCAACGCTCATAGTCATCAAGCGACAGGCAGCGTACCGATTCGCTCACCGCAGTACTGTCTTGTCTGTCCACTGTTCTGTACCCCTGCCCAACAAGGCGTCGACGTCATCGTCGGCGCGCAATGTCGTCGAGACCCCTTTCGTCGCCGTCGTCATCCACTCTCCGGTTGCCAGGGCGGGAATTGGGCTGAGAATAACATATCCCCGGTGCCAGGTCAATCACCCGCTAGCGTGCCCAACCACGGGCAGTCAGTCGCGCTCGTTCTTGTCAGGCCCTTCAAGATGCGCTACACTTCCGTTAGGGCCGCGGCTGTGCTAGCCGGGCACGAGCCCGCGCAGTCAGTCCACCAGCAGCCTCGCCCAGCAACACGGAGACCACAACGCTGACATGGATCATTCTGCCAACCAACCAGCGAATAGACGCAGCCTGAGACGACGACTCTCTCTCTCAGCCCTTTTGCTGTGTGCGGCGGCGTGCTGTCCTGTCTCTTCCGCCGGTGACGCACAGATGCCTGCTGCTCAGACCCGCCACCATCAGACTGCCCCATGGACGATCGAGCTTGTTGGGCAGATCGGCGGCGTGACCTATGCTGTGGCGGCCCTACCGGATGACCGCGTACTGGCGGGCTTTGGCCCACGCGTGATTGCGCTGGACCTCAGCGGGGACACCCCAGTCGTGCTCGGAGAGACGGTGGTTCTGCCTGCTGTGGTCTGGGACATTGCCACGGCACAGGACCTTGCCGCAGTTGCTGCTGGGCCAAGCGGCGTGCACCTGTTTGATATCTCCGATCCGTCCGAACCTGCCCTGCTTGCCTCTCTGAGCACGCCAGGCTTTGCCGACGCTGTCACCATGGCGGGGCAGTACGCATTCCTGGCCGCTGGCCCGGCCGGGTTGCAGGTGATTGACGTGTCTGACCCCACTCAACCACACGTAGTGGGATCCGCCGGCACGCCGCACTATGCTGATGATGTTGCTGTAAACGGCGGTTTCGCCTACCTGGCCGGTGGGCGCTTTGGTCTGCGCGTTTTCGACGTCAGCGACCCGCAGCAGCCGCATGAGGTGGGGGAGTGGCGCACCCCGGAATACGCTTCCAGTGTGGCCGTCTCCGGCCAAGTCGCTC
>Ga0180438_10010159_pt1 | contig 11580 bp, 6 predicted proteins | sample SS_ome_12_FD_132455 | JGI IMG/M metagenome (GOLD analysis project Ga0180438, IMG submission 132455) | Hypersaline lake sediment archaeal communities from the Salton Sea, California, USA - SS_3_D_2 metaG | ecosystem: Environmental > Aquatic > Non-marine Saline and Alkaline > Hypersaline >...
GTCCGCTGTCAACTGGACGGTCGTTGTATCGGCCAACGCCCGCAGCTCCTGCTCCAGCGGTTCGCTGCTGTCCTGGGTCCACAGGTAGCCGACGCCGGCGATTCCTGAAGGGTCACCGGGGAGGGTCCAGAGGATCTGCACGGTATCCTGCCGGGACGGTCTGGCCGGATCGAAGTTGAGGGGCGTTACCGCGGGGGGATCCACGGTTTGATCCGGTTCGAGGAACAGGATCCTGGAGGTCTCCCCGATGCGGTTCTCCCAAAATACGTACAGCTGTTCGTTCAGCTCTAGAGGATAGGGGAAGTAGGAGGATCCCCGTACATCGCTCAAGTCCCTCTCTTCCCACAGCGCGCCCCGTTTGTCGGCGAAGAAGATATGATCCGCCCCCCGGCGGCTGTCGAACCAAAACAGCAGGCTCCTGCCGCGGATCTTCACGATTCGGGGAAAACGGGCCGCTCCCTGACCCGCGGTCACCTCCTCCGCCTCGATGACGGTACCGTCGGGCTGGACCGTGGCGAAAAGGATCTGGGGAACCTGGGCGCCCCTCTGGCGCTCCCAGGCCAGGACCAGGTTGCCGCTCTGGGTGCTGAGGTAAGGCCGCTGATTGGAGTACGACTCCGCGGGAACCTGCTCCCCGGCGATGCTCTCGTTGAGCAGCAGGCGGGTTGGATCACTCCAGCTGTACCCCCCGTTCGTGCTGGAAACCAGGTACAGCTGGTAATTCCGCTCGCTCCCCGATCCGCCGGGCCAGGCCTGGAAAACCACGTATTCCCGACCGGCGAGGGAGGTATGAGAAGGCAGGAAGCTTATCGGAAGCTCGCCTCCGGTTACCAGGGGTTCGAAAGAACTCCAATTTCTCCCGTTCTGGCTCACGCTGTAGTAAACGAAGAGAGAGCTGATGCCGTCGGCGGTCTCGAATTCCTGGGTTACAAACAGAATGATGTTCCCGTCCGCCGTCAGGGAAATATTCGGAGCCAGGCTGGCGGTACCCGCCTCGATGGTGGACAGCAGGATGAAACTCCGGCCGGAATCGCTGGAACGGTACAGCTCTGTCTTGTCCTCCCCGGTGGCCACGGCAAGGTAGATCGTGCCGCTGCTGTCGATGGCTATGGAGTACAGCTGGACCTCCCGCTCCTCGAAGGTGATCGGGCCGAGAATCCGATCGTTTCTGTTCCAGCGGCGCACATCCCTGGAGGTTTGTATGGACAGATAGATCTGGCCGCCCCCTTGGGGATCGACAACCATCTCCTGCCAGATGACGGCGATCAAGCCCCCTCCGGAAACGGCCGTAGGAAAACGGGCCGCTTCGGGCACCAGAACCTGGGGAGTCTCCCAGAAGTAGCTCTGGGCGCCGGCGGGAGTGCCCAGGGCGAACAGCAAGAGGAAGAGCAGAATCCCTACCGGATGGATTTTAGCAGCTGTAGTCAACTCGTTATCCCGTCTTTGCCCGGACCCGCTTCTCAAGATCCAGGATCTCCTGGTTGTTCTGATTGCCCGGTTTGCGCAGCAGCTGTTCGATGATCACAAGGGCCTCGAAGTAATCCCCGGCCAGATACTTGGCCTCCGCTTCCCTCAGCAGGCGCTGGTCGTCGCTGGAAAGCACATCCACGCGCTCTCCTCCCGTGGCGACCAGAAGCCGGTCCTTGAGGGCTGCCGCGTCCCTGTTGTCGGGGTTCAGCTGAATCGCTTCGTTGAGAACGGCGAGAGCGCTGTCAAACAGGTCGCGCTGATTTCGGTCCCAAATCGACCTGGCCTGGAGGTACAGATCCCGGGATTGAGCGATCTTGGCCGGATCCGGCGGGGGTATGCGGAATCCGAGGGTGATTTCCAGGTTGGCGATTGCGGTCTGCAGCCCCGGATAGTTCGGTAAAAGCTGCTCGATGTCCTTCAACGTTGCGTAGGCTTCCTGGGGGCTCTCGGAGCGGCGCCTCAGCGCATCGTTGTACAGCTCCGTAATCCTGGCACTGAAGGCGTCCGGAGCGCTGATCTGCAGGATCCTCAGGGTAAGAACCCTGGCTTGAGCATTGAAGGGAAAGGGCACCAGGATCTTTTCGACCCGTTCCTCTGCTCGCTGCAGCACCCTAATGGCTTCAAGGGTTTGCCCCTGCCGGACCAGACGCTGTCCGCTGAGGAAATCTTTGTAGGCCAGATTGTAGAGCTGGCTCATTTCTTTGTACAACGGATCGGTCACGGCGATTTCCCGGCCTGTTGTGGCATCCACGGCACTCCGCACCAGCCCCAGCCAGAAGCTGACCTCGGGGTTTTCCGTCGGATATGTATCGGCCCAGCGCGCCTGGGCCGCCAGCAGGGTCTGCTCCGCGCCGGAAAAGTCACCCTGGGTGTACAGCCTCCGTCCGGCTTCGATTCGCTGGCGGACTTCAGCGATGACCCGATCCTTTTCACGTTCATTGATCGCTTCGGACAAAGCCAGCAGTTCCTCATCCCGGATGCGCCTCACTTCCGCATCCTCCTGAAAGCCCAGAGAGGTATCGAAGGCCTCCCGGGCGGAACGGATGTTCTGCCGGGCTTCGGTGTAAAGATCATTTCGGGCATTGGCCTGTGCCTGCTGGAAGCGCAGCAGACCCTCCCGCTTGTATCGTTCGGCCTGCAGCGCAGCCTGCCTGGCATCGGCCAGCCGTGTTTCCAGCTCCGCCCGCAGCGAAGCGGTGCGGTCCACCAGACTCTGAAGCGAATCGACATGGTTCTGAAGTTCTACGCTCCGGGCGACATAATCGGCGTTGGCCAGGGCATCGGCCAGCATCGATTCCACTCCCCCGGCAAGGTCCTCCAGATTTTCGCTGAGCGGCTCATAAATCGCAACGGCCCGGGAGGGGAATTGCTCCACCCGCTTCGGAGTCTCTATGATATCTCCGGTTTCCGGATCCCGTATCGGCTCCAGGGTGACCTCCCTACCCTTCTGCAGCTGTACCCCCTCTTCGAACCGATCCTGGTAGCGGCGAAAACGCTCCTCGAACTCGGCCCCCTGTATCAGGGCTACTCGGTCCAGCAGACGGATGTCCAGCGCCTGGATTTCCCGCAGGGTTGCACCGATATCGGAGAGAACCTCTCCGGCCTGGGACGCGTGATTTGTCAGCGGCAGGCCCTGTCCGGCTCCTTCCCGATACTCGGCCAGCTGATCCCGCCAGCTCGTGTCCAGTCCGGTGGTTTCCTCGAGCAGATCGGACAATTCATCCCGATCGTTATAGATCTGTTGTGCGGTAGTCACCTCCTGCTCCACCAGCTCGCCAACCCGTTCGTTGGTTCGGATGAGAGAGCGATAATCCTCCAGGGCTTTCAGATACTCCTGAGTGCGTAGCAGCGCCGGCACGGCCGCAACAAAGGCGGCCCGCCCCGTCTCATCCGTCGGATAGGGGCGAGTGGGCTCGATCCGAAGCGGCCAAAGTGCCTGGATATCCAGAAGCGACGGGAACAGCGCCTGCGCCTCGGAGATCCTGGCCAGGGCGGCGTTCATGGAATTCCCTCGAAACTGCTCGACCGCCGCGTTGTACGCGGCCTGACCCCGCTGCAGGAGCCCGGATTCCAAACCGGCCAGCTCACGCCTCCAGATGGCATCCAGGGCGTAGGCGATCCCCTCGGAACTGCTGTTTCCCGGACCGAAGACCAGCTGATCGGAAAAGAAGAGGAACAGATCGTACTGGTCGTCGGAGGAGTTTTCCCGAATCCGTTCGTTTTGAACCTGAAAGGTGCGGCCGGAGCGCTCCACCGTGCCCACAGCCTCCGCCATGGACTGGAGGGCGGCGGCCGCGGCGTCAACCTTCGCGGGAAGGGTTCCCAGATCCGCTGCGAATTCCTCGGAAAGAGACTCCAGGGCTGCGAACAGGGTGTCGTATGCACCGACGGACTCCTCGAGGTTGTTCAGGGCTGTGTTTACGGTGTTCTTCAGGATGTTGCCGTACTCCTCCTCGTCGAATCTGTCCTTGTTGATCTGGAATCCTTCCAGATAGGTGGATACGGCCCGGCGGTACTCTCCGGCCTCGATCTGGGCTTTGGCCCGGGCCATGAGCTGTCGGAACTGGTTGACGAAGTACAGCTGCTCGACCCCCGCGGCCCGGAGCATGTCCAGCAGCTCGGCCTCCGAATCGCTGGGATAGGGATTCAGCTCCTCCAGCTTGTCCATGAGGGCTACGACCTGATCCAGTTCGTTTTCCCGGATCGCTTCGTTCAATTCGGCGAAGCTCTGGTCGATCTCCGCCCGGCGGGCCCGGATGAGCTCCATCAGCTCTTCCGCCGCATCGAAGCGCTCCGGATCCTCCTGGACCGCCTGAGAGAGGAGGCGCACCGCCTCATTGTAGCGCTTCTCTTCGATCAGCTGTTCAACCTCGGCTAGACGCCTCCGGGATTCCCGCTCAGCCCGGCCCCTGGCCTGCACGCTGACGGCTGCAGCCAGACAAAGAATGAGAGCGAGGAGTATGGTTCTTGCCCTTACCGAAGGAGAAAACAACGCTGTTCTGCCCCCAAAAAAGTTTTGAGGATTATTTACATCAACTCTACAAGTATAATCTATATCACAATCTTCGATTATACCCGATATGAAGATTGTGATGCCCTCTGCCAGCCTTCCGGCTGGCCTCCTACGATCGCTTCGCGATGTCCTGCGTAATACTATTATCGACGGAAAACATCCCGGCACGTACAGCGAAATGTCGAATCAACCGATAGTTAAACCGGAAGTTGAGTTTAACTCCAACCTGGAAACTTGGATGAATTGGATGTATATTCTCTATAGATGAAGAGGATTCTGCTGCTCGTTACAATTTTGTTACTCCTGGTGGTGCCGATATTTGCGGATTTCTCGGATTTCTACTACAACCTCAACGAGGCGTTCTCCGGATTTGCCGATCCCAATACCGGACTGACGGTCTTCCCCACCCTGTTGATTCCCATGGGCGGCAAGTACGAGGGGATGGGCACCGCCTATACCGCGGTGGCTCTGGATTCCGGATTTCTCGAGGCCAACCCCTCGGCCAGCTCATCCCTGGACATCACGGAGCTGTCCTTCTATCACCACAGCTGGATCGCCGACTCCAATCTCGAAGGGGTGGTCTATACGGCCCGCTACGATGATCTGGGGATCGGTGTCGGGGGCAAGTTCCTCTACATTCCCTTCACCGAGTACAACGAGTGGGGTGACCGGGAGAACCGCGGCTATATCTCGGAGACCGTGGCCACCTTCAACGTATCCTACAACTTCTTTTCGGATTTCAACTTCTACGGTCTGGGCGTGGGGGCGAACCTCAAAACCGCCTATCGCAACATCCCCACCGCCTTCTACCCGGATCAGTCGGCGTTGACCGCCATGGTGGATCTGGGCATCTTGACCCGCTTCAACTTCCTGAAATTCCACATCTCCCGGAGCAAGAATTTTTCCTTGGGTGCCGTTGTGAAGAACATCGGTCTCCCGGCCCTCGGAGAACCCCTGCCAACCCTTGCCACAGTGGGAATGGCCTGGTCGCCGATTCGTCCGCTTACCTGGGCCTTCGATTTCAACCTTCCCTTCAGCTTTTTCCCGCAGGAAGCCCCCGCCGAAAACTGGTCCATGGCCACGGGCTTCAACGTCATGGTTACCAACTTCCTCAGCCTGCAGACCGGCTTTCGCTGGAAGGCGGATAATCCGAAGATCAGCCTTGGCTCAAGCGTCGACCTGGAAAAGATCAGCTTCGTCCTGAACTACAACCTCGATTTGAGCGGCCGGATCGATCCTCTGGATAAGTTCAGCCTCCAAGCCAAGCTCAATCTGGGCGACAGGGGCCGGGGGGACCAACAGAGAGAGCTCGACGGACTGTATCTCAAAGGGCTCGAGTTCTACGCCGCGGGGGATTTGCGAAAGGCGATAGACTATTGGCAGCAGGTATTGGAGATCGATCCGACCTACGCTCCGGCCCGAGCCAACATCGAAACAGCGAAAAAAGCCCTGGAGCTGCAGACGGAGATGGAAGAGCAGCTGAAAATCGGAGATTGACTTTCTCGTAGCGATTCGCTACGGTTGATCACCTTGAAAGACGCACTCAAGAAACCCAAACCAACGATTCCCGTGCAGACTCTGCGGCGAATCCCCTACTATCATCAGATTCTTTCGGACTTGGAGCAGAAGGGCGAGCGTTTCGTCAGCTCCAAATATCTGGCGCACTTCTTTCACGTGGATGACACCCAGGTGCGCAAAGACGTTTCGGTGATCGGTTACAAGGGGAAACCCAAATCCGGATATTCGGTTTCCGGGCTGAAACAGGCAATCGGAGATTTTCTAGGCATCAACACGCAGAACACCGCCATCCTTATCGGCGCGGGCAAGCTGGGTTCCGCTTTGATCGAGTATCCCGGCTTGAGCGAGTACGGATTGAATCTGGTCGCCGTGTTCGACAATGATCCCGAGAAAACGGACAGGAGGATCGGCGGTTTTCCCATTCAGCCGCTGGAGACGTTGGGGAAGGTTGTGCAAAACTTCGATGTGGGAATCGCGATTATAACAGTACCCAAAGAGGCTGCTCAGGGGGTATGCGACCTGGTCGTAGCACAGAAGATCAAGGCGATCTGGAACTTCGCCCCCACTCAGCTGAGCGCTCCGGCGGATGTCACCATCCGCAACGAAAACATGGCTGTCGGGTTGGCCCTGCTGTCCCACTATCTGAAAAAACGAACGGCGGAGAGCGCCATCTTCGCCTGAAACCCTACTTCTGATTGGCCACCGTCTTCTTGAAACTCTTGTAGACGGCGTAGAGGGGAAAGTCGTACTTCTTCGATTCCACCAGCCGGGCAAAGCTCTTGTTCAGTTCCCCGGGACTTCGTCCCATGACCCGCTTGAGCAGCCGCTCCTCCCGCTGCAGCTTCTTGAAGTCGAACCTGCTCTCCAAAGCCCGGATGAATTGGGCGGCTTCTTCCCGAACTTCCGGCCCCAGCTCCTGACGAGCAGGCTCCACGATCTGCTTGACCACCTCCTCCATGCTGCCGGTCTCGTTTCGGTGCAGAGCTTCTTCCACCTGCTTCACGAACGCGCTTTCCCTGAAGGTAATTCGGTCAACGATCACCCGCAGATCGAGGCGTTTCTTGGTCGCCGCCTTGGAGTTCATGTCCCTGCGGCCCAGCAGGAGGAAAACGACCACGGCTGCGGCCAGACCAATGGCAACCTCATCGATCACCGGGAGAGGGTCCCGGGCCACGAAGGACATGAAGAAATAAACGGCCACGAAGACTGCAGCGGAGATCAGGAACTTGGGCACAAAGCGGGCATCGCTGAGCCAATTCTTGACTCCGACTTCGATCTGCCGGTACAGCTCATTGCGGAACATGGTCAGGGCTTCCACCCTGGGCTCCATACCGTAGCGCCCCTCGACTTCGTTGCGCTCCAGCCCGCTTACGAACTTGTCCGGGCTGCCGAAGGGGTTTAGGAACAGCGAGGTCCCATCCTTGCGGAAGATGTGAAAGAGATAGATACGATCCTTGTCTGGCATTATCCGGTATCGCCTCTCCTTTTGATGTAGCTCATCCCGCGATTCCGTGCCAAATCCGCAATCTGCAGAACCGCCGGCTGTCTCTAGAAAAATACTTGGCCCGCCCGCCTCGTGTCAAGCTAAAATGCACCGGTATGTGCCGGCGTAGAGGGCCGTCGCTGCGGCTCACCGCCCCGCCGGGCGGCACCCAGCCGCGAGACACGACCTACGGTGACCGAGATGGACCCCATCTCCTGTTCGATCCTGCCGCAGAGCAGCAGCACCCCTCCCCCGTCGATGCAGTGACGGTAGCGTTTGAAGGCGGCGGGAAACAGCACCGCTTCGAACAGGGAGAACTCATCTTCCAGGGTGATGAAAACCATGAGAGAGCCGGAGCTCAACACCTCTTTTCCGCTGGCCACCAGGCCGACCAGGCTGACCTCCCGCCCGAGGTAGCGGGGCAGCTCGGAAGAACGGATCAGCTGCGGCCATCTCAATTCCCGGGAGCGCTCCTGAGCCCGGGAGAGGAACAGAGAGACAGGGTGCCTGGAGACCATCAACCCCAGGGTGCGCAGCTCGTCCAGCAGCTTCAGCTCCTCCGGGTAGTCGGCTACCGGCGGGGGCTCGGATTCGAACAGCTCCTGCCCTCCTCCCCTGCGCAGATAGCTCCACAGCACTTGCGGCCGCAGGCTTGCCCTGGCTATGCCGTCCAGGGCGCCGCAGCGCACCAGGACCCGGATTTCCAGCAGAGTGGGACCGAGCCGGCGGAACAGATCCTCCGGGTTTGAGAAGGGCCCTCCCCGCTCGCGCTCGCTGAGCAGCCGATTCACGAAGCGGCGGCTGATCCGGCGAATCTGGCCCAGCCCCACCCGGATGCCGCCGCCCTCCGCGGTGTAGCCGATGCAGCTGCGGTTGACATCGGGAAGCAGGAGGGGGATTCCCATGCGGCGGCACTCGTCGAGGTAGGTCTGGCGGGAGTAGTAGCCGCCGCCGTTGTTGATCACCGACAGGAAGAACTCCAGTGGAAAGTGCCGTTTCAGATAGCCGAGCTTGAAGGACACCAGGGCGAAGGAGGCGCTGTGGGCCTTGCAGAAGGAATATCCCCGAAACGAGCAGATCATCTCCCACAGCTCCTCCAGCACGGCCCGGGGCGTACCCTGCAGGGTTCCCCGGCTGAAGAACAGACGGCGATAGGCCTCCAGACCGGAAGAACCGTTTTTGCCCGCCAGGTTCCTGCGCAGCCGATCCGCCAGAGCCGGGCCGAAGGATGCCGCAGCCGCGGTCACGCGGGCTATATCCTCCTGGTAGACCATCAGTCCGTAGCTCTGCTCCAGAACCGGCGTGGCACACCGGTAGGGCGCCCCGTGAAGGCGCTCCAGGAACCGCCGGATGGTTGCGTTGGCAGCCGGGCGGATGATCGAACCGGCAATGATCAGATGCTCGTAGTCTCCCCGTCCCATCTTGCGCAGCAGTTGGCGGCAGGCCGGGGACTCCACGTAGAACAGCCCCAGGGTATCTCCCCGGGCGATCATCTGTCGGGTGGGCCCGTCCGCAAGAGGATCGAGGGGCTCCGCCGGCAGGGGTCCTCTCCCCCGGCGGCGGACCAGCCGCAGCGTGTCCCGCAGCACGGCGAGGGAGCGGTTTCCCAGCAGGTCTATCTTCACTAGCCGGGCCGCGGCTGCGCCGTCCCGATCCCAGGCCATGACCGGATACCCCAGCGGCGAGCTCTGAACGTGGGTGTAGTTGGTGATCGGCTCCGGAGTGATCACTACCCCGCCGCAGTGCGTGCCCAGATGACGGGGCAGTCCGCGCAAGGCCTCTGCCGCCTCCAGGAGGTACGGGGGAATGCTCCCCTGCTCTCCGTACCTGTAGAACCGTACCATCTTTTCGATCTCCGGCTCCGGAAGCCCGTACGCCCCGGCCGTCTCCCGCATGGCCGAACGGGGACCGAAGGTTACGTGATCCGCCACCATGGCGACCCTGCCCCGGTAGTCTCTGAAAATCCGGCGGAGCACCGCATCCCGCTCGTCCCAGGGAAAATCCACGTCGATATCCGGGGGATCGACCCGCTGTTCGTTGAGGAAGCGATCGAAGTCCAGGTTGTAGCGCAGGGGGTCCACGTGGGTGATGCCCAGCAGGTAGCTCACCAGGCTGGCCGCGGAGCTTCCCCGGCCGCAGGTCCGGGAACAGCTCTGCAGGATCTCCCGCACGACCAGGAAGTAGCCGGCATAGCCGCTGGCGCGGATCACCCTGAGCTCGTGCTCCAGCCGATCCTGCCAGTGGGATTCTTGGGAAGAGGCACCGCCTGATGCGGCTCCATCGGGCCGGCAGCGGTCTCCGCCGCAGCTGAGCCGGGGGTACGCCGATGCCGCGCCCCTGAGCCGAACGCCCTGCAGCCGGGCGCTCCTGTAGCAGAGCCTGCGGAGCAGCCGAAAGGATTGCTCTTCGCTCAGACCCCGGTATGCGGGAAACACCGGCGTCCGGGGCAGCAGCCCGTCGCAGCGGGCCTCTCGGGCCAGAGCCCGGGCCGAATCCAGAGCCTCCGGCACGGCGGAGAAGAAGTGCTCCATCTCCGCCCGGCCGACCAGTCGCATCTCGGGCCGAATTCTCTCCGCCGGGGGGAGCTGCTCCAGGGTGCAGCGCAGGGAGATCGAGCGCAGCAGATTCCCCAGGACAGCCTGCTCCGGCTCGAAGTACAGGGCCCGGTTCACCGCCAGGACCGGAAGGCCGCTGCTGCGGGAATAGCGCAGGAGCTCCCGGAACGGGCGGCCGTAGGTCAGCTGGACGTACAACCCCCTCCTCCCCGCCCTCAACAGGGAGCGCAGAACCGATCGATCTTCGCTCATCACGGCCAGGCCCTCCCAACCGCTCGAGACAAGATCCTCGATCGGATCGGTGCCCGCCAGTTTGGAAACGATCTGGTTCAGCCTGACGAATCCCCGCCGGTCCAGAACGTAGGCCGAGCAGGCCGGTTTTCCCTGTCTCAGCAGGGTCATCCCCAGAATCGGCTTGATGCCCTCCCGGGCGGCGGCCTGAACAAAGCGAACCATACCGTAGAAATTTTGGCGATCCACCAGGCCCACGGCCGGATGCCCCCGTTTCTTCACCTCCCGGCAGATCTGTTCCGGAGTGAGCAGGCCGTATCCAAAGGAGTAGCAGGAACTGATGAGAAGGGGCGTGTAAGGAGGATTCGCAGCCATTATACTATACATAAGTATAGTATAATGGCTGCCTCAGGTCAACGTCTTTCGAAATTTCCGAAACAGCTTGCGATCCGAGTCGACCAGATCGTAGTCTTCGACCTGCTCGGGCTCCACCCAGCATAGGGCTTCGTGCTCCCGGAGGACGAAGGTGCCCTCCAGATGGCTGGCCCGGTAGAGAAGGATCTGCAGGTCAAGGCGGTTTTCCCGGAAGCGGGTCGAGCCCAGGTACTCTCCGATCTCCGCGTCGATCCCGAACTCCTCCTCCAATTCCCGGCGCAGAGCTTGTTTCGGTTCCTCCCCGGGATCCACCTTGCCGCCGGGGAACTCCCACTTCCGGCCCATGTGCTTGCCCGCCTTGCGCAGGGCAAGAAGGATCTTGCCGTTTTTCTCGATGAGGGCCGCGGTAACCTGCTGCACCGTATCGCGATCCTCCCGGTTCACAGGGGAAGTTGAACCAGGAAGGTCGTACCCTTGTTCCCCGTCTCATAGCTCAGCTTGCCGCCAAGCTCTTTGACGATGCTGTGCACTATGGATAGGCCCAGACCTTCGTGGCCTTTGGAGCTGGTAAACGGCTCGAAAAGCGTAGTCTGCACGGCTTTGGGGATCCCGTTTCCCTGATCGCTGATCAGGACCTCGATGCTCGGCGGCTCCCCGTCCCGATAACGGGATTCGAAGCCGATGGTCCCGCCCTTTGTCATGGCTTCCACGGCGTTCTTCAACAGGTTGATGAACACCTGCTTGAGCTTGTTGGAGTCGGAGCTCACCAGGGGGATGTTCTGATCCAGGTTCAACTCCAGGGAGATTCCGGAGCGCTGCTGAAGCGATTCCTGGGATATTCTGGCCAGATCCCGGAGAACTCCGTTGATATCTACTGGTTCCTTGACGCTCTGCCCGGCCTGAGAAAAGCTGGACAACTCCCCGATAATCTGGGA
>Ga0180438_10010160_pt1 | contig 11580 bp, 9 predicted proteins | sample SS_ome_12_FD_132455 | JGI IMG/M metagenome (GOLD analysis project Ga0180438, IMG submission 132455) | Hypersaline lake sediment archaeal communities from the Salton Sea, California, USA - SS_3_D_2 metaG | ecosystem: Environmental > Aquatic > Non-marine Saline and Alkaline > Hypersaline >...
CCAGGATAACGGCCGCAGCACCGATAACCCCGGCGATAGGCTCAACTGAGCCCGACAACTGGCCGTACCAGAAACTCCTCCGTCTAGACAGACCCTCGCGGCGAAGGGGCATTGAGATTGCCAGCCCCTCGGGAAAGTTTTGAATCCCAATGCCGATAGCCAGGGCGATGGCTGCCGGTAATATAGCTGCGGGAAGACCGGCGGCAACGGCTCCAAAGGCAACCCCAACTGCAAGGCCTTCAGGAATATTGTGCAAGGTTACGGCGAGGACAAGCAAGGTACTGCGCCGCCAGGATGTCTTGACGCCTTCAGCCTCCTCCATGGGAAAGCCGAGATGAAGGTGGGGGAGCACCATATCAATACCCCGCAGGAAAATGGCTCCCAGGAGAAAACCTACCGTGGGTGGAAGCCAGACGGGGACATCTCCACCTTCAGACATTGCAATGGCAGGAGCAAGCAAGGACCAATAGCTGGCAGCAATCATCACTCCCCCGGCAAAGCCAAGCATTGTGTCGAGCACCCTTTTGCTTATATCTCTAGCTGTAAAAACTACGGCTGCCCCAAGTGCGGTCATAGCCCAGGTAAAACATGTTGCCAGAAGAGCCTGTATTACGGGGTGGAGGGTTTGCAGGAAGGCTATCATATCCTGAAATCCTTCTGGTCTTTATTCAGGAAAAGCAATCTCCGTCACTTATTCCTCAGTTTTTTCAATTTGAAATACCTAAACAGTGGCAGGAGCCAGATATGCAAGATTAATAATATTATGAAAGGAATTTCCATATTTATATGAATTTTATGGGCCAAACTCTTGGTCAACAGTCCAAATGTAAGAGGCTCAACAATTCTGTACTGGGTGATACCAAATCCAGTGACAAGGTAGACTATTACCACAGCTGTCAGTAGCCAATATATTGTTTCTCTCATCCGTCGTTGATTAATCATGTTTTTCAGTCTCCAAAGAAGCTTCTGTCCAGATCTGCGCTGTTCGAGTATCCTCGACTTTCCCAGTAACCTCTGTAATTAACATCATCGGACAATTCTATCTCTGTAATCCATTTAATCCATTTATATCCCCATTTGCTTTCTGCTACCAGTTGAAAAGGGAACCCTCTTTCAGGGGGAAGAATAACATCATTCATCTTGTATGCCATCACTATGTCGTTGTCCATTATGTAGTCGATAGGCACAGAAGTCGTGTATCCATCGTAGGCATGGAATATGACTACCTCCGCATTTGACAGGGGTTTCGCCTCTTCCAGTAAATCTCTGACCAGCAAGCCTTCCCAGAGAATAGTTACACTCCATCCTTCCACGCAGTCCAACGCTACGACTTTCTTATATTGTTGATGTTTGTTCAGAACTTCATCATAGGTATAGCTTTTAGGATTCGTCACCAGGCCGGTAATTTCTAGCATATAGCGTTCTGCGTCTACTTCCTGTGGACCTCTTATGGAATTTTCCCTAAAGGCATTTATTGACGAGAGATCTACGCCTTCATATTCTCTAATCTCAACGGGTGCCAGTTCATCTGTTTCGTCACCATCAATATCTACTCCACAGCCTGGTATAGCTATTAGAATCAGGGAAAGGACAAGAAACAAAATACCTCCACTGGTTATCGCTTTTCTCATGGTCATACCTCCCTAACTTAAGGTATCGCTTTTTGATCATCTGATTTGCAGTTCAGAATACGCTTCACAAGCCCTAGAAGACGTTTATGCTACGATCAGGCGAGGTCGAAGCGATCAAGGTTCATCACCTTGCTCCAGGCTGCTACGAAGTCATGGACAAACTTCATCTGCGCGTCCGAACTTGCATAGACTTCCGCTAGAGCCCGGAGTTGGGAGTTTGAACCGAAGATTAGATCGACACGCGTGCCGGTCCACTTGAGTTCGCCCGTTGCGCGATCACGACCTTCGAACACGGCTTTGTCTTCCGAGGTTGCATTCCAGGTCGTGCTCATGTCGAGCAGATTCACGAAGAAGTCATTGGTGAGCGACTCCGGCCGCTTGGTGAAGACGCCGTGTTGGGTCTGGCCGAAATTAGTATTCAGGACTCGCAGGCCGCCAATGAGAACCGTCATCTCAGGTGCCGTCAACGTCAACAATTGTGCCTTATCGACCAACAACTCCTCGGCCGACACGGAGTATCGGGCTTTTTGGTAATTGCGGAAGCCGTCCGCGACTGGTTCGAGCACGGCGAAGGAGTTTACATCGGTTTGCTCCTGCAAGGCGTCCATGCGTCCCGGCGTGAAGGGAACCGTCACCTTGTGTCTGGCTTTATTCGCTGCCGCTTCGACGGCCGTGCATCCGCCCAGGACGATCAGGTCGGCGAGCGATACCTTCTTGTCGCTTGACTGGGATCTATTGAACTCGCTTTGGATACCCTCGAGCGTTTTCAGCACTTTCACCAGCCGGGCAGGCTGGTTGACTTCCCAATCCTTCTGCGGTGCGAGACGAATGCGGGCACCGTTGGCACCGCCGCGCTTGTCGGAGCCACGGAAGGTGGACGCCGACGCCCAGGCAGTCGAAACCAGTTCCGAGACAGACAGGCCAGAAGCCAGGATCTTGCCCTTGAGGGAAGCGATGTCCTTCTCGTCGATCAATTTATGATTGATAGTGGGGATGGGGTCTTGCCAGATAAGCTCTTCCGTCGGAACCTCCGGGCCAAGATAGCGCGTGCGCGGACCCATATCGCGGTGTGTCAACTTGAACCATGCCCGGGCGAATGCATCTGCTAACTGATCCGGGTTCTCGTAGAAGCGCCTTGAAATCTTCTCGTAAACAGGGTCGAACCGCAGGGCGAGGTCAGTGGTAAGCATGGATGGTGCGTGACGCTTGGACGAGTCGTGGGCATCCGGAATCGTACCGGCGCCTGCGTCACCCTTCGGCTTCCACTGGTGCGCACCGGCCGGACTCTTCGTCAGTTCCCACTCATAGCTAAACAGGATCCTGAAGAAGTTGTTACTCCACTGCGTTGGCGTGTTGGTCCAGGTGACTTCCAGACCGCTGGTGATTGTGTCGCCGCCTTTTCCCGTGCCAAAGCTGCTCTTCCAGCCCAGGCCCTGCTCCTCGATGGGGGACGCTTCAGGCTCAGGCCCAACATGTTTCGCATCACCGGCACCGTGGGTCTTGCCGAAAGCGTGGCCGCCCGCGATGAGGGCCACCGTCTCTTCGTCATTCATCGCCATGCGAGCGAAGACCTCGCGGATATCCTTTGCTGCAGCGATCGGATCCGGGTTGCTGTTCGGGCCTTCCGGATTGACGTAAATAAGACCCATTTGCACGGCAGCGAGAGGATTTTCAAGTTCTCGGTCGCCGGAGTAGCGCTTGTCACCCAGCCACTCGCTCTCGGAGCCCCAGTAGATGTCTTTTTCCGGTTCCCAGATGTCCTCACGCCCACCAGCGAAACCAAAGGTCTTAAAACCCATCGATTCCAAGGCGACGTTACCGGCGAGGATCATGAGGTCGGCCCAGGAAATCTTCCGGCCGTATTTCTGCTTGATCGGCCAGAGCAGCCGGCGTGCCTTGTCGAGGTTGACATTGTCGGGCCAACTGTTGAGGGGCGCAAAGCGCTGGCTACCTCTGCCTGCGCCACCGCGGCCGTCGCCCATGCGGTATGTTCCAGCGCTGTGCCAAGCCATACGGATGAACAAAGGTCCGTAGTGTCCGAAGTCCGCCGGCCACCAGTCCTGCGACTTCGTCATCAGTTCACGGAGGTCCTTCTTCACCGCCTCCAGGTCGAGACTCTTGAACTCTTTAGCGTAGTTGAAATCCTCGCCCATCGGATTGGACTTGGAGGAATGTTGGTGCAGGATATCGAGATTCAACTGGTTCGGCCACCAGTCCACGTTCGTCGTGCCGCCGCCGGCAGTGTGTTTGTGAGCCATACCCGTTACCGGGACCTTGCTATCTTCATTCATAATGTTTCCTCCTTTCCTTGGACTTTATTTATTATTTGAATAACACAGCTACCATTCCTATCCTATCTTTTTGTCATAGGCACCACCTCCTTAAAATGGCCAGCGAAAAAGCTAACCTGATATTCGAACAGAGCATCATCCGCTCATCTTTTCCAGGCGAAGGCCACAGTTTAGCCATATCCCCTCTTTATTGGGAGGGAAGAGGACCATAACCCAGAGGTCGCCAGTGGGATTCTTCACCACATGCCACCAGTGAATTTGGAGCGGTGGTATACCCCGTGTCCTGAATACTGCCTCTTCGCCCCCGATAGTCTGTACCATTAGCCCTGGCCATTCGGTCAATTTTGCCCCGGATGCCGGTATGCGTACTGTGAATTCTTTATTCTCCCAGTCAGCATCCAGTTCCACGTCCCACACCTTGGGAGCTCCAGGCAGATGACCACTACCACGAAATGTTTCCAATTTTCCCTCCTTTCCTTCTCTAGTATTTTGGTTTCTGCATCACAGTCAAATCTTCACATGTAAATCAACCCCCCACGCGAATGCCTTGGTACCTATGGATGATAGAGTTGAATAGCAGGCGGGCAATATCCCTCGGGGCGTAGGCCCAAGCATTAGTCGCATATGCTTTATTACGTGCCATCGCATTCAACCAACCTCTATATGCCCAGCTTTTTTCGATTCGCTTCTATGTGGCCCAGGATAGAATCAACAGCTTGGACAGGGTCTGTTTCGACATTCAATATGCCGCCGGTTACCTGCTTGCAGTCCTGTGTCAGCAATTGAACCAGATTCGGTGCTCCGGTGACAGTGGGCACGGGATTGACATAGGTATAAAGGCCCAGTGCCAAGGCGAAAATTGCGTCAATGGTAGCCTTTTGTTCCATATATTCAGGCGCTACAGCAGCAACAGGAAGGTCTGGGATAGGCACGCCTCCCAAAGCATTGGATATCGCTGCCAGCAAGTCAGCCAGACGCCCTGTGTCAGTGCAGGTTCCGTAGCTAAGTACAGGGGGGATTTTCAAAGTCCGGCAAAGTCCACTGAGGCCGGGGCCGGCGAATTTCTTTGCCTCTGGACTGCAGAGACCCGCGACTTGCATAGCGGCATTGCCACAGCCCAGGGATAGCACCAAAACATCGCGCTTAATCAGTTCTTTGGCTACGCGAACGCTGTGTACGTCCTGACCCGTATCCCTCAATGTGGTGCAGGAAACAAGACCGGCTACTCCTCTTAAGGCCCCGTCTTTTATGGCTCCCAGGAGGGGGTCCAGCGTGCCGCCTAAGGCGTCGACAATGCTCTCGGTGGAGAAGCCAACCACCGCTTCTTGCAGGGGCAGTTGACTGATTGGCTCGACAGACGTCCTACGTTCCTTATAGTTATCCACTGCCATCTGCAGGAGTTGAGCGGCCTGTTCTTGAGCCTTTTCCGGTAAATAGTCAAGCCGGTCCGTAACGCCTTCAAAGGAGACTACCTCGCTCACCGGTATGAGTTTGAACTTATATTGCTGGGCATACAATGGGTCAACGGGCATGGAGCAATTCATGTCACAAGCGAAGAGGTCTATACAGCCACTGGCCAAAACTGCCTCTTGCGCGATCCAGTTACCAGTAAAACCGTAAAAGGAGTCGTCCATTTCCCATCTTTGAATCATTTCCTGACCAGTCTCAATGTTGGCGATTACCCGCAAACCCTTGGCTCCCACGGCTTTTGCTTTCTCCTGCCATTGTGGGTTTCGAGCTAACTGAACCATAGCGAAGCCGAGAAAAGGTTCATGTCCGTTGGGCAGCACATTAACATAGTCAGGATCCAATACGCCAAGGTCTACTCGCATTTTATGTGGCCTGGGGATGCCAAAGAGGATATCCTGACAATATTCATTGACAATCTGGCTCTGATAGGCCATCGCCAAACCCAGACGCATGGCCTTGAGGGCCAAGCTCACATAATAGCCATCGACATTGGTCAGACAGGAACTTGTGGCCAGCATCATCTCACCATAAATCCCACCCGGAAAAATCCCCAACTTCCTCCAGGTGTCTTTACGCTCTTGAGGGGCCAGCGCCTCCACGATGTGACTTGCTTCATAGTGCTTTCTGTTGAAATCAGCTTCCGCAAAATCACACAGGCGGATGGCGATTTGATTTTCTGCCCCCGATATGTCTATGCCAAGCCGCTCGGCAAAGCTCTTCAGCTTAACAGGCTCCCTGATCTCGAACGGTGTCTTACCATTTGCCGTGGCCCTTAGGGTCTTGATAGTTTGGTCCGTGTGGTACTGGTAAGTTGAGGCGCCCATGACATTTCTGAGGAGCATCATCCGCATAGCCATACCATCGGCAGTGATACCACATACACCTCTTTTATCCTTGGACGCATCCGAACGGCACGGCCCATTGGAACATAGGTCACATCGAACACCGCCCTGGCAGAAGGGACATCTTTTATCAGGCTCGCCGAAGCCTTGGGCTTCGTATCGGTCCCAAATGTTGTTCATGCCGTCTCTTTTAATCCTGTCATACACCTTACGCACAGATTCATGGTAAGAAATCCTGGTATCTTCCATCTTAACCTCCTTTACAGCCTAACTGTGGATTTTTTCTCCCTCGACTTTACTATTTAGCAAATCCAGCATCTTGTTTATATCCGTGGTTGGCAGCTTGCAGTTATAATTCATACAGACGTAAGCTGTGGCCTTGCCCCCGATACTCGATTGACTTTTGGTAAATTCGGCAAGCTGAGCTACTTCGGGCGATTCTTCTTCAATGGGATTGAGAAGCACGACTTTGCTGGGCAAGAAATTTGCTCTTAGCGCTTTGAACATAGCTTTGGTATCCTCTGCCTCTGAATTGCCGGCGATAACCACTTCATAACAGGGCCCTATTCCAAAGTCCAGTGCAACCATGAGTTGAGTATGGGCCAATGGTGATTGTTTGACGCTTGTTGAGAAAGCACGCCCGATTTTTGCTGCTTTCTCTTCCAAATCGGAAGTGGCAGTCATACGCCCCAAACGAAGGAAGTTCAGCATCGCCACAGAATTCCCCGATGGGATAGCACCATCGCGAATCTCCTTGTTTCTGACAAACAGGCTTTCGCCATCGTCAGGCGTGAGATACAGCCCACCACCGTCTTCGTCCCAGAAATGTTTCAACATGTCATTAGTCAACTCCAGAGCAACCTTGAGATATCTCAGGTCAAAAACGGCCTCATACAGTTCTATTAAACCCCAAACCAGAAAAGCGTAGTCATCCAAATTGGCTTCTATGCCAGCCTGACCATCTCGATAGCGGTGCAACAGCCGCCCGTCCGATTTACGCATATTCCCAAGGATGAAATCTGCAGCATGGCGGGCCGCTTCAGCGTACTCGGGCTCATCAAAGGCCTGGGCCCCTTTCGCCAATGCAGCAATCATAAGACCGTTCCAATCAGTCAAAGTCTTATCGTCCTTCATGGGATGAATGCGTTTCTCGCGGTAAGCAAACAATTTCTGCCGTATCCCTTCGAGATGCTTATGAAGGTCATGTTGAGACAGATTCAGGCTGGAGGCGAGTTCTCCAAACGACTTCCTTAGATGTAAAATGTTGACACTATTCCTCCTTCCAGTACCTTGCTCCACGAAATTGCCGTCTTTTTCGATATTGAATACTCTAGCGATGAAATCTGCTTCTTCATTCCCGAGCGCTTGTCGGACTTCATCCCGCGTCCAGATATAAAACTTTCCCTCTTCTCCCTCGCTATCAGCATCTTCAGCCGAGTAGAACCCGCCTTCCGGTGCTCTCATATCCCGTAAAACATAGGTGAAAATCTCCCGTGCTGTCTTTCCATAGTCTTCTTTTCCAGTGGCTTGATAAGCCTCGGTGTAAGCCGTGGCTAACGTAGCTTGGTCGTAAAGCATTTTTTCAAAATGGGGCACAAGCCATTGAGAGTCCGTAGAGTAGCGGTGAAATCCAAATCCAACATGGTCATAGATGCCGCCACGCTTCATTGCCTGAAGTGTTTTTTCCACCATCTCCAATGCTCTCTTGTTACCGCTACGTTTCCAGTAACGGAGCAGGAAAATGAGATTGTGTGGGGTGGGAAACTTCGGGGCACTGCCGAAGCCAGCGTACTGTTCATCAAAGCGTTGGGCAAGCTGCTCATACGTGAGTTCCAGTGTCGCTTCACCTAGGTCTTCACCGGGTGTGTCCTGGGAGGTCTGTTGGAGTGCTGTAGCGATTCTATGGGACAAAGTTAGCGCTTCGCCTTGCTGTGTTGTCCAAAGCTCTCTGATGCGTGGAATTAGCTCCAGCATCCCAATGAGTCCAAAGCGGTCCTCCCTTGGGATATAAGTGGCAGCAAAGAAAGGTTTTTTGTCCGGCGTCATAATGATACTGAGAGGCCAACCCCCACCGCCTGTCATAATCTGACAGGAGCTCATGTAGACATTGTCTATATCAGGACGTTCCTCACGGTCTACCTTAATGGAAATGAAGACCTCGTTCATCAGTGTGGCTACTTCAGGATGCTCAAAGGACTCATGTGCCATTACGTGGCACCAATGACAGGTGGAATACCCTATAGACAGGAAGATAGGCTTATTTTCTCTCTGAGCTTTCTCAAATGCCTCTGGACCCCACGGGTACCAATCCACTGGGTTATGAGCATGTTGAAGCAAATAGGGAGAAGTCTCATTTATCAAACGATTGGGCATAACATCCTCCACTCCTCAACAAAGTACCTATTGTATATTCAGGGTCTAGTGTTTTTCTTTGTCTTCTTCAACTGGGTGGCAGCACCCACACTCACAGGGCCCACCACCGGTGGCGCAGGGCTCACAACAGTATTTAACGCCCTCTTTCTCATAGCCCTCCCCTGCAATGCTACAACCACAAATCGGACATAATTGCTCAACCATCTTTCCCTCCTTTCTCAACTCTTGTTTTTTATCGTCAAGAATAATTACCTCATATATTAGTCAATTTTAAATAGCGCCACGCTTGTTGTATGTGACTTTTGTATCAACAATTGACTATTCTGCCTTAACGTTGATCTTTACACTATCTATTTTGCCCAATCCCTTTAATGAAGAGACCAAGCCGATTATAGTGTTGGTGATAATATCCTTAGGGAAGGGGGTAAGGTGCAGTTCGTTGCCATTTACGATGAGCTTGACATCGCCCTGTTCCAGGTGAAGTTCCAGATTCTGTATGCTCTCAGCCCCTTTCAGCGAAGAGGCTGCACCGATGACAGTTCTAGTCAAGAACTCTTGGACGAAAGGGTTGATTTCGACAGATACGCTGTTGACCTCGAGCTGTGTCCCAAGTTTATTCTCCATTTTATACCTCCTAGTCTATGACTTGACACTATTCTAAGTTAGGGCCGGCTGTCCTCTCATCTGCCCCTGACCATTTCTCGCGTTACCTCAGCCAGAATAGCAATTCGTTTCCCTGCTAGTATCATCTTCCCTTGTTCACTACAGAAATTCACCCAGCAGCTTTTCTGCCTGCATCGGGTCAAGCTCACGCCGGACTAACGGCCCCCTTTTTAAGGCGGGAAGTCGTTCTTCGTAAGTTGACTTCTCCTCTCTATAGATTACCCCGATAGGTATTTTGTCGCCCCATTCTTGAGCCTTTTCGAATGCAGCCATCTTGTTGTCCGAGTCGTAACCATTCTCCTCTAGTTTGTAGACCCTTTCCCGATACCAGGCATAGGTGTTCTTCTGGTTAAATGAGACACAGGGTTGGAGCACATCAATCAGAGCAAACCCATGATGCTGAATCCCCAGGACGATGAGTTGGGTTAGGTGTTCTACATCTCCGGCGAAACTCCTGCCTACAAAGCTGGCTCCAGCGGCTATTGCCAGAGCGATTGGGTTTAGTGGCATATCTGCCCCTTGGGGTGTGGTCTTGGTGACAAAGCCAGAGTCGCTGGTGGGTGAGGCCTGGCCTTTGGTGAGGCCATAGACCTGATTATTATGCACCAGATATGTAATATCGTGGTTGCGGCGAACCGCATTGATGAAGTGGTTTCCCCCCTCACCGTATCCGTCGCCATCGCCACCTACGGCAATAACGATAAGCTCGGGATTAGCTATCTTGGCACCGCTGGCTGCTGGCAATGTCCGTCCGTGAAGGACATTGAGTACATTGCCCTTGGTGTAGTGAGGCAGTTTGCCAGCTTGGCCAATACCAGATACCATCAATACGCGATACGGCTCGATCTCAAGGGTAACCAAGGCATTCTTAAGCGCAGTCAGGATGCCGAAGTTGCCACATCCAGGGCACCACGCCGGTTTGCTACCAGCATAATCAGCCATCTCTACCATGGTCAAGTCACCTCCTTCTTCAACTCACTGACGATGAGAGTAGGAGTAAAGGAACGTCCGTCAAACTTGAGAATGCCGCCCGTGACCTTGTTGCCGCTCTCCGACAGAATGAGACGGGCCAATTGCCCAGTGGCGTTATTCTCCACCACGAAGCTTTGACGGGCTCCGTCAAGGGCAGTGGTTACCGCTTCAGAGGGGAAGGGCCATAGTTCATTCAGGTGTAGGAGGTTGACATCCAAGCCCTCACCTCGCAAAATATCCACGGCCTCCTTCAGCGCTCCATAGGTGCTGCCCCAACCGATAAGGGCAATCTCTGCCTTTTGAGGCCCGTAAATTCGTGGCCCTTGTACCTCACCCATCAGACCATCGAGTTTACGTAGCCTCTTGAGCATCATCTGGGTTCTGGTGTCAGCATCTTCAATGAGATGTCCTTCCTCATCATGCTCGTCGGCGTCGGTCGCCACCAAGGCGTTTTCTTCAAAAGGTAACGCCCTAGGGGATATGCCCGACCGGGTTATCTGGTGCCTCTTATACTCTCCCAGCCTAGCTATTTCCTCCTTGGTAAGCAGTAACCCCCGATCTATGCTCACCTCCGAAAGGTCAAACTTGTCTATCGTGGAATAAGAACTGGCCAGGTGTTGGTCAGTGAGTAATATGACGGGCAACTGATACCTCTCGGCAATATTGAAAGCTTTAACAGTCAACCAGAAGGCATCTTCAATGGTGGCTGGGGCCAGGACAGCCCGGGGGAACTCGCCGTGGGAGGCATGAAGGGCGAACTGCAGGTCGCCTTGTTCCGTTCTAGTAGGCAGACCAATAGCCGGGCCTGCTCGCTGTCCAATCACCACAACTATGGGTGTCTCTGTTATTCCTGCCAGTCCCAATCCCTCCACCATGAGACAGAAGCCACCCCCTGAGGTAGCGGTCATAGCTCTCGCCCCAGCGAAGGCAGCCCCGATTATCATGTTGATGGCTGAAATCTCATCCTCGGGTTGTACTACCACTAGGCCAAGCTCATCAGCCTTGCTTGCCATGTATTCCATTATAGATGTGGCAGGTGTCATGGGATAAGCAGCCATAAAGGTACAGCCAGCAGCTATGGCCCCCAGGGCTATGGCTTCGTTGCCGTTTATAAGCATCCTCTTTTTATCACTTACTGGATTCAGGCTCTGTTTGAACTTTCCTTTGAAATTGTTTGCGGCATAGTCATAACCTGCTGCTGCCGCCTTAACATTTCCTTCACCCTTCTCACCGGTTCCAAAGTGCTCGCGAAGAACCCCGGCTAATATTTTCGGGTCATAATGCACCAGTCCCAACGCTACACCCAAGGCTACTGTGTTGGCCATCAGCCTGGCACCC
>Ga0180438_10010162_pt1 | contig 11579 bp, 9 predicted proteins | sample SS_ome_12_FD_132455 | JGI IMG/M metagenome (GOLD analysis project Ga0180438, IMG submission 132455) | Hypersaline lake sediment archaeal communities from the Salton Sea, California, USA - SS_3_D_2 metaG | ecosystem: Environmental > Aquatic > Non-marine Saline and Alkaline > Hypersaline >...
CAGGGCGCGACCAGTTGTTGGCCCGGCGACCCGGCGCGCATTGAAATTCATGCGGAGCGAGGAACAATTGTCCTCGAAGAAGGGCGGATTGTCAGATGGGACGTTCAAAATGCCACCAGCGAGGAAGTGGCGGAGATGCTGTCCCTGGACGCGGTCACTGCGGGTGGTTCTCAGGATCCAATGGGAATTTCATTTGAATTTCATCAATTACAAATCAAAGACTTTATTGAAGCCATTCAGGAAAATCGTCCCCCTTATGTCCCAGGTGAGGAAGCACGGAAGGCGGTGGAAGTTATTTTAGCAATTTATCAATCCGCCCGTACCGGGCAGCCGGTACCTTTGTAATTTTATTACTAACAAAGTGGTTTTAAGATTCAACCTTTAGTCCTCTTTTTTAGGAGAGGATTAAGGCGAGTTTTTAAATCAAAGAATCTCAAAGCAACTTTTACCTTAATCCACATCAAAATCAATTGAATCATTGCTTAGAGGGTAAAATGCCGGATTCTGAATTCGATCAAAGTATGCCTGCTCTTTTTGGTGGTCCCCAGGCGAAACCATTGCCTTATGGTAGCGGGAGACGTTTTGGTGACGCCGAAATGAATTATTTACAGGAAGCACTGAATCAGGAAACCCTTTTTTATCATACCGGTCACCTAACAAACCGAATGTTAGAACGATTTAAAGCCATCATCCGTGTCCCTCATGCGGTTGCCGTTTCTTCCGGTACTGCCGCCATTCATGTCGCCCTCGGCGCGAGCGGCATCTCTTACGGCGACGAAGTGATTGTGCCTCCCATCACCGACACGGGCACCGTAATCGGAATTCTGGCTCAAAACGCCGTGCCGGTCTTTTGTGACGTTGATCCGGATAGCCTGTTAATAACGCCTGAAACGGTCGCGGAAAAGCTTACCGCGCGCACCAAAGCTGTTATTGTTGTTCATTTGGCTGGCAATCCGTGTGAAATGGACGGATTCATGAAGCTGGCTCAAAAAAATCACCTGGTTTTGATTGAGGATTGTGCTCAGGCCTGGGGTGCTCAATACCACGGGAAAACGGTGGGAAGTTTTGGTGATTTTGGTTGTTTTTCATTAAATGATTTTAAACACATCAGTTGTGGCGACGGTGGAATTGTTTGCACCCATTATGAATATTTATATCGGATGGCTCACGCCTTTGCCGACAAGTTTTACGATCGATTGAATTCGGGTTTCCGGACGCCCTCGGCCTGGCTTGGTTTTAATTATCGAATTACTGAATTACAATCTGCCGTAGCGCTGGCTCAATTAGAACAATTGGAAGCCGTCTGTTCGCGGCGGCATGAATTAGGGATGAGATTAATCCAGGGCATTTCAGGCATCCCGGGCATTCTGCCGCACAAATTAACGCCAAACAGCTACCCGACATTCTGGTTTAGTGGTTTTCGCGTCGCAGAAAAAACGGCCGGAGTGTCCCCGCCGCAGTTCGTGAAAACGCTCCGGGCCGAAGGGGTTGATGCTCAACCAGGTTATTTTAGTTTGCTACACTGTGATCTTTTTCTCAAACGACAGGGTTATCGTGGGACCTGTTTCCCCTTTGAATTCCCTGACGGACGCAGCTATAAATATTCGCCAGCGGATTGTCCGCAATCTGAACTGGCTCTAAATACCCTCATTCGGCTGCCCGTGCATCAATTTCACACCGACGAAGACATTGATCAAACGATTCAGGCGGTAAAAAAAGTGGCCGCCTTTTACCGAAATCCAGAAATACAAGCGGGAACTAGAAAGAGACCGCTGTAAACCCTAATTATCATACTAAAGCCAGAGCCGAATTTAGAAGGAGATTAGATAATGATTATTGATGCCCATCAACACGTCAACTGGTTAGGACACGCGGCGGACAGGGTCATTGCAAATATGGATCAACATGGCATTTACCAGAGCTGGCTGCTCACCTGGGAGGGGCCACCTTCCGAGCGCGATCTGTTTGCTTATCGTGTTTCAGATCCCTGCCGGGAAAATATGCCCTTATGTGATGTCGTCGAAGCCTGTCGTCGCTATCCCAATCGTTTTATCCCCGGCTATGCGCCCGATCCACGCGACTACCGTGCATTGAGTCGATTAGAATCAGCCGTTGAATTGTATCAGATAAGAGTTTACGGAGAGTGGAAATTTCAGATTCTGCTGGACTCTCCCGAGTGTACGGTCATATTTCGGCTGTGTGGTAAATTAAAGCTGCCGGTGGTGCTTCATCTTGACGTCCCCTTTTTACCGCCCAATGATTTAAACAAATATTATAAACTGTGGTATGGCGGAACGCTTGAGAATCTGGAACGGGCGCTACGGATTTGTCCGGAGACGATTTTTGCGGGGCATGGGCCAGGTTTTTGGCGCTACTTAAGTGGCGATGGCGAAACCCATCCTGATATTTATCCCACTGGTGAATTTGTGCCGGGTGGTAAACTGGCGCCACTTATGCGACGGTGCCCGAATTTATATGCCGATTTGTCGGCCAATTCAGCCCACAAGGCTCTTTCGCGGAATGAAAATTTTGCCAGGGAATTTATTGATGAATTTCAAAATCGCTTGCTCTTTGGGCGGGATTTATTTGACAGCATGATGTATGATTTTTTAATCAGCCTGAATTTACCGCCAGCCGTGCTAGATAAAATATTATATAGGAATGCCCTCAATTTGGTGGGATAATTTCAAGGCATTTGCCAAGGGGTGCCATTGAATGGTTTGAATTTTACTTGAATTTAAAAAAAAAAATTGTTAACTTAGTAACCTTAATTTTTTCAGCTAATTTAACCTATCGAAAAATTGGAGGTACTATGAAGCTGGCACTATTCGCCGGGCTCGATGTATCCACACAGAGCTGCAAGCTGGTGATTATTAACCTGAACAAAGAAGTTGTTTACACGGATACGGTGAATTATGACAATGACTTGCCGCATTATCATACCAAAAACGGGGTTGTTCAGGGGCTTGGTGAAGGCGTTTCCGAGTCTGATCCAAATATGTGGATTGAAGCGGTGGAATTACTTTTTCAGCGCTTAAAAGATTCTGAGATTCCTCAAGAGGAAATTATGGGGATTTCTGTCTCCGGACAACAACACGGTCTGGTGGCGTTGGATGAGGCTGGCAACTTAACGCGGCCACGCAGTAAGCTCTGGAATGATTTTTCGACAACGGAAGAATGCGAACTCCTGACAGAAGCAGTCGGTGGCAAATCCCAGATGATTAAAGAAGTGGGAAATTCCCAACGCACCGGGTATACGGCCAGTAAAATTTTTAATTTATTTCGACATGAACGTGAACTTTATGAAAAAACCAAGACTTTTTTCCTGGTTCATAATTATATAAATTGGTTTTTAACCGGTGGTAAAAATGGCGGTGTCCGGATTATGGAGCCCGGCGATACCTCAGGCATGGCCCTCTGGCACACCGGTACCGGACTCTGGTCTGAAAAAGTGATTCACGCCATCTCACCGGATTTAGCGGATAAACTCCCGCCGATTTCCCCCTCGCAACGCAGTATTGGTACCATCTCACCGGAATTGGTGCAAAAATTTGGCTTCTCCCCCAAATGTAAAATCGATGCCGGTTCCGGGGATAATATGTATGGTGCCATTGGGACGGGGAACATCACCTGTGGGATTGTGACTGTTAGTCTGGGTACCAGCGGTACGATTTACTCATTTGTGGACACGGTCTTTATCGATCCCACCGGTGAAATCGCTGCCTTTCGAGACAGTACCGGTTATTATTTAGCGCTGCTTTGTGTCTCCAATCTGGCGAATGGCTACAATGAAATCCTGCGGCAATTTCAATTGAATCATGATGATTTTAATCAAATTATAAAGCTGACCCAACCCGGCAACAACGGACGGGCACTCATTCCCTGGTATATGGGTGAGCGGACACCGGATGTGCCATTCGCGGCTCCGTTGTATTTTGGTTTTGCGTTAAGTGACTTTTCTAAAGAGGTTTTGTGTCGAGCGGTTTTAGAGGGACATATCTTAAATCTTTATGATGGTTTTCAGCGGATGGACATTAAACCCCAGGAAATTCGACTCACGGGGGGACTGTCCCAATCTGAAGCCTGGCGCCAGGTCATCGCGGATGTCTTTGAAGCCGATACCGTACCAGTCGAGGGGGAGGGAGCCGCGCTGGGAGCCGCGCTTCATGCGGCCTGGGTGGTGCTACGCGAATCAGGGCAGAATCGACCCTTGCGGGAACTAATTAATCCGTATATCAAACTGCGAGAGGACCAACGACAGCACCCCATTCCTGAAAATGTTGAAAAATACCGCCTTCTCAAACAGGAATTTCATGCGTTGAGTGCCCGTATTCGTGGTCTCGAGACCAGTGACGATCCTTTTAAATTACGTTATCAATTACTCGCAACCACATAAAAGCAGGTTTGAATAAAAAAGGCCGTTTTAAATACGGCCTTTTTTTGTTAGCTTTGTCATTTGATAATAAAAGTCATAACGTTATAAAAATAAAGTCTTATGAAAATTCAGACTACAAATTCCCGGTCAAGAAATAGCAAAGGACAATACAGATTACCGGAATTAAAATATTATCCACGTCGCGCGGGCTTAATGCCTCAACAATCGTAGCCGCCAGGCCCACAATGAGTAATGTGACCGCGGGAAAAGGCGTTGGCATCAAACCCGTAATCCACAACATTAGCAGGGAACCAACAACACCCGCAACGAACACCGTCGCACTACCGACGAGGGTTTTTTCCGAGCCAAATGTTTTATATTTGATTCTCCCCAACTTTTGCCCGAAATAAGGCGCCAGACCGTCACCCCAGGTAAGCATGGCCATGCCAACCACTCCGGAAAATTTGTTAAACAGCAAGATTCCAATGGCTACCATCATTAATGCAAACATCAGCGGGCCGCGTAACAATTCGCGGGGATTGCCGGTGCGGGTCATCGTTTTCACCGCTTGATCTTCGGGATTATTCGATAAACCTTTGCCAAGAAAAAGCAGCACCCAGATAAAAGGCATGGCCACATTCAGATATTTTGTCCAGTGGGTGGTAGCAAACAATGGCCAAAAAAGCAGATACGAACCAGCCGCAATGTGAATAATCTTGCGGGACAAATCGGACGGAAAACCCTTCGCCACCAGTTTGTCCATCATGCCGATTACGATAAAAATATAAACAATTTCTACCACTGCCACAATGATATTCCATTGCCAGGCATTTCCAATTAAAGGTTCCATTTGATTCCTCCCTACTTGTTGGATTTCAGCTTAATTTAAAAAATGATAAATTAACCAGTGAGTGATTGAACGAAAAGTCAATTTTTTGTCATTCTGAGGAGCCCTTCGGCAAGCTCAGGATAGACTCCGCGAGGAAGAATCTCTGAGTGGTAACATTCTGTTTATAAGTATGTTGACGTTAAGAGATTCTTCGGCAAAAACCGCCTCAGAATGACATTTTAGGGACTTTTCGTTCAGTCACCAGTTAGGTTTTAACGGATTATCTAAGGGGTTTAATCGGTGATAATCGTTCCTACGGCTTCACCCTGCAGGGTCGCAGCGAGAGTCCCCGGACGGGTAAGATTGATTAAATGTACCGGGATGCCGCTCCCCGCCAACGCTTCGATTTCTTTAAGTTTCATGGGTAAACCACCACTGGCATCTTTATTATCGGCAATTATTTTTTGCCAGCGGGTCAAATCCTGGTATTTCAGGTGGGGCACCGTCTGACCTTCCTGAAGAATGCCGTCCACATCAATCCCAAAAATAACACGCGTGGCACCGAAGTGTCGCGCCAGATAAACCACTGTCTGGTCGGCTGAAAGGACACAAAAGCCCTGGGAACGGTCGGTGGGGCCATCGCCGTGCAGCACCGGAATAATGCCTAAATCCAGATAACGTCGCAGCGGCTCTTCAAAGAAAGCAACAATACGGCGCTTTTCAGTGACAAATATCGACGTGGCATGAATTCGTCCCACCGGAATGTTGGCGTCTAATAAAATTTTGATAAAGCGTTGTGACAATTCATCCACCCAATAATGGGTGTAAAGAAAACCCAGACGGTTGGTTTCAGTCTGATCAAAGCCACGAGTGATATGATATTTTTTGGCCAGGGGGTGCCCAAAAGACCCCACCCCGTGTGCTAAAATCACCGGTTCGGTGGCATCTTTTAATTGATTCGCCACCGCCTGCATGACTTCGATGCGCATGGTGTACGGCTGGCTTTTATCGGTAATGGCCGAACCTCCGGCTTTTATGACAATCATTTGAATTCTCCCTTCGTCACTTTAATCCCGCCTTCTGACTTTAGTTATTTCCAGATTTTTGCTGCACCAATATTGTTCATCGGGAGTTGTACATTGCCAAACTCGGTGGCGATAGATGTTCCGCCTGTTAATTCGTAATCGATGGTTCCTTTTTGGAGAGCACTGGTCAAGAAGCTCCCGAGGGCAGCAAAATTGAGATCAATGGGAAAGCGGAGATTGGTTTTCCCCTTTTGTGGGATCGCGGTTGCCTGGGTATTATCTCCGCTGGCCACTTTTTTCCCTCCCAGCGCAATATTGTAGTTAAAATTATTTAATGAAAAGCCGAAGATATTGGGATTGTCCACTTCAATGTTTAAATCTAATTTAATACCGGCTAAGGAAAGCGATTGAATTTTTACATCGGCCAGCGCGATTTTCGGAAGTTTGATTGCCGGGAATTTACCGGAGGTGCTAAAGGGGATTTTCAATATATCCCACGGACCGGTAACGTGGACATGCCCCTTCATCTGGTAATTCACCTCATCCTGGTTCTGGACGGCTTTGAACAGTTGATATAATTCATTGAATTTAATCTTTACCGGCACCCCCACGATACTGGTTTGATTGGCGATGATTTGAACATCCTGAGTCTGGTCACCACTCAGGAAATTTTGCTCCTGAATGCCAAAATCATAATCATAGCCAGCCAGACGAATACCAAAGGGGTTCGGATTCGTGACGGCCAAATCAAAATTAAGGGTGATGTCCTGGAAGCTAAAATCCGTTAATTTTACCTGATTTAGCTTAACTGTTGGTGTTTGAATAAGCTGTGAAAGCGTGGTACAGGACAAAAGTCCAGCCACGAGAACGGGTAATAAAAGCTTTTTTATCATTTTCAAACTCCTTTCAAAATGAAGGTAAAGAGTGCTGTTTTAAAATATTTGTAATATAACGAATTTGGAATCCTTTTTCAAGAGATGTGTGAATAATTTTTTCAAAGTGATAGTTCATCGGTCACATATTATGAATTCATGATTAATTCAAGTTACGAGTTTAAGGTTGAGGAGAAATGAAAAGGGATTTTAACTGAATTTTATTTTAGGGGGTGAGAAAAAATAAGATGTAATTCCATTTGAATAAGTTAAAGCATTAAAAGCACTTCCGAAATACATTTTATTTCTTCTCACTCCATTGAGGAAAGGCTAAGAAAAGAATAATTTTTATTACCTGAGCTTCAAAATGCAAATCCAGGGATCGATTACGCGGTTCGATTAAGGAGGTGAGATAATATAAATTACTCATCCTAAGCCGCTAAAGTGTTATTTTTATTTGACACCATTCTATTAAATGGGAATGTTAGTTAATCTCACCTCCTAAACAATTAGCAGCCTATTTAATCAACATTGAAGCTACGATACAAAATACCATTGCAAAAATGGCGAACGATTCGATAATACCCGGGCCGGCGGCGGTTTTGCCAAACACACTTGGATTTTTCGAAGTCGCCTTAATCGCCGTGGCACAGGCCCTGCCCTGCATAATTGCACTCATCATAATTCCCAAACCACCAAAAAGCCCTAACGCGAAAATGCTAAAGCCAATTCCGATGGTAATCGTTTCGGGTGTCGAGATTTTACCGATTAATAAAAACATCAGTACAATCCCGTATATTGATTGTGAGGAAGGGAACGCGGACAAAGCCACGAGCTTCCCGTGGACGCTGGGATCAACTTTTTCATTTTCCATTGCGCCATGAGAAGCCATTGCAGCAAATCCACACCCCAGGGCAGAGCCGGTAGCGGATAAGCCAATTGCCATTGCCGGACCCATATAGCCAAGAATCTGCGACCATTCCATTTAATTTCTCCTTGTTTTATAGGTAGTAGACGTAATTATAAACTTTATAATTTCTTTCAAAGCCGCTGCTTTGATTGGTCATCTTTATTTATTAATTTTCTCATTTTAGTTTACGCAGAGGATCATATTTTTTACCCCCACCATCCAGGCACCAGTGGTAAGACTCAATAAAATTAAGTCGCAAGCCGTGAATCACCCCACCCATGATATTAAGCACTAAATTGATAACATGCCCGATAATTAACACAAAAACCCCGACGGTGAATCCCACAATAATCCCCCCGCCTTCATATATCATTTTAAAAAGCATGTTGAAGGTTTCAGCCATCTTCGCGCCAGCCATTGCCAGAGCAAAAATACGAAGGAAGGACAGCAAATCCGCCACGAGTTGGACCACGGTGTAAATGGCATTGCCAAACGCTCCCATCCGGCCCCCGAGTGAGGTCTTGGTTTCAATGGCCGTGAAAATCGCCACAAAAAGCACGCCTCCATATAAAGGCCAGAGCTGAACCGTCTTCTCCCAGCCCTGCCATTCCACGCCAAACAGCAATTTAAATAACGGAATGAGTCCAATCAATGCCGGTACCCAACCGATTGAGGAAATTCTTCGTTCGTGATAGGCTTTATAAATATTAACAAAACTCAAATTAATGACCCCAATCCAGAGCGAGATGAACATGGAACTCATTAAGCCTTCTTTTTCGGAGGTGTTCCGATATAGCGGGGCTAAGGTATAAACAATTTTTCCAATAAAACTTTCAGGATTAATTGAAATGGCAAAATAACTGGCGGTTAAAATACCAAAAAGAATGGTGGAACAACTGATGGTAATACTTAATGTTCTAAAAAGCTTAAGCCCTTTTGATTTGCCACGAATTAAACCCAGTGAAAGCAGCAGAAGCAACGCCCCGTAACCGGCATCGGAGATAATCATTCCAAAAAAGATGGAAAAAAAGATAAATACCATCGAGCTCGGCTCAATATCATAATAAGAAGGTGTGTCATAAATGTAGATTAAACTTTCACCAATTTCGCCGACCGTACTATTTTTATGAGCTGTTGGTGGATTTTCTTTGGGGGCCGGTTCTGCTAACAATAAAATAAAACCATTTTCATCAGATAATTGCTTCAGCGCACTCACCGAACCGTCAGGGACCCATCCTTGAACGTAAAATAATTCACCATTAATCACCTGTTGGGCAATCGCCCGTTGAAAATTGTAATGATTTTCAACGTCAATCCAGGCATTGGCCAGGACCTGCTTTTGCGCACTCAATTCGCGTAATTCATGATTCAGTTCTTTTTCCTCAGCCGCCAGTTCATCGATTTGTTTTTCAAGATCGGTGAGACCCAAATCCGGCAGGGGGATTTCTTCAAATAAAGGGCTACTCAAAGGCGTAACGCCAATGGTGCAAAAGAAGACTTTTTGCGCACTTCGACTAATTACGATTACGTCATGCTGCGCAAAGGTGTCGCTTTCCGGAAAAAACTGGGACTCACTGGCGCGGAAAAACTGGACGTGAACGCCCTGCTCTTGTAAAGCCATCACCCGAGCCGGATCAAAATCACCAAAGAATGACCAGATTTCGATTTGACGAAATCGCCTGCGCCGGTCTTCCTGAATTTCATCCAGGCGCGCCCGAATTTTTACCGTCCGCTGAATGACTTCAGCCGGGGTGGCTTCACCACTCACGGTAGTTACTGGCGTTTTTTCGGCAGCCAACAGCTTGAGCGTATTCATGATTGAATTTTTTTCAGACTGTAATTTATCAATCTGACCGCTGTCGTAGTCATCATTGAGTTGAATGATATCAACCACGCCCAGTTCTTGCAGGGCTTCAATGATTTCTGGTGCTTTTTCCGCCAATCCGACAATGGTGGCTTTTTTCATTTTTTTCAGCATTGAACGCTAACCTTTGTAACCAATTTAAAAATTAAAAGGATGGACATTATAAATTATCTTTTCCCTGGTTGCCATTAAATCAAGACGCCAACAGTTTGCGTTTGGCAATTTTCGCCCGACCCACCGCGTTTCGATCCTGATCGCCGAGATAGATTTTAATCACTCGAATATTTTCTTCACAACGGGGGATCATTACTTTTTCGAACAAATTCACCCGCTGGGTGGTTTTCTGCATTTCTTTCCTGAGGGCCTTTAAGGTCGCTTGTAATATTTTCACCTGCTCACGTAATGTCAGCAAGGCTTTGACACGTTCAAAAGCCGCATCCAGCCACGGCGGTGTGGTAAATAAGGAATACGGTTTTTCGTAAAAGTCAATCCCTTCAAACACCTTTACTTTCACACCGGCAATATTCGCGGTTGATGTGTGTACCTCCTGGATGCGAATACTATTTAACCAGTCTCTTTCATCCAGATCAGAAAAGAGAATTGACCAAGGGGCCGTCTCATGAATTAATGTTTCTAACTCTTTTTCTTTTTCACGCACCTGAACCACTAATTTACGCACTTCAATTTGTAACTGCTGTTTCTTGAGCTGTAAGGTTGGCAGAAAGCGTTGATATTTTTTCAGTTCGTTTTGCTGCCGTTGGAGTTCGTTTTTGGTGTATTTTATCTTTTCAGCCATAATTCAGGATTCGTTAAGGGCCCATAATTTATGAATGCACTTATTTTTTGATTCCGCGTGTTAAATACTCAAATCATGAAAAAATTCATTTTCATATCCGGTGTTTAAACGAAAAGTTACCGACACCGGCTGTCCGACCGAAAGGAAGTCGCTGCATGTCTTAATAACTTTGAATTCAACTTTTACTCCACCATTAAGCCGCCGCTTTTTTTGGCCAATATTTTTCACATAAATCCGGATCAATTCCCGTTTCACGGGGTTCAAAACATTCGGCTAAAATTTGCCAGCACGCATCGAGAGCCTCTGTAACGGGCAGGTTCACATTTAAATCCATAATTCGTTCCTCGAAAAGGCGACCGTATTTCAAATATTTTAGGTCAGTCTTACCCATTTCAAAACCCATTGATTGCGCTTCGAGCGTGTCTCGATATTTGGCATAAAGCTGAATCATCCCATCCATGATGGTCCGGTGGTCATCACGCGTCTTGTTATTAACCAATTGCTTCAAGCGGGACAGTGACCCGAAAGGTTCAATATGACCGTTTCTCAGGTAGAATTGACCTTCGGTAATGTAACCGGTGTTGTCCGGTACCGGATGAGTTACATCGTCACCCGGCATGGTGGTAACCGCCAGAACCGTAATTGAACCGGCCCCTTCAATGTCCACGGCCTTTTCGTACCGCGCCGCCAATTGCGAATATAAATCACCCGGGTAGCCCCGGTTCGAGGGAATTTGTTCCATTGTAATGGCGATTTCTTTCAGGGCATCACTCCAGTTGGTCATGTCGGTGAGGAGCACCAGGACGTCTTTGCCGGCCACGGCAAATTTTTCAGCCGTAGCCAGGGCAATGTCTGGTGTTAACAGACATTCAACGATGGGCTCAGCCGCGGTATGAATATACATAATC
>Ga0180438_10010163_pt1 | contig 11579 bp, 10 predicted proteins | sample SS_ome_12_FD_132455 | JGI IMG/M metagenome (GOLD analysis project Ga0180438, IMG submission 132455) | Hypersaline lake sediment archaeal communities from the Salton Sea, California, USA - SS_3_D_2 metaG | ecosystem: Environmental > Aquatic > Non-marine Saline and Alkaline > Hypersaline >...
CAGTGAGAGTAGGTAGACTGTGGGACTTCGCTACTATCTATTACGGCGATTGCTGCTCATCATACCGGTGCTAGTCGGTCTATCCATCGTGACTTTCACCATCTCTCATCTAGTGCCGGGAGATCCAGTCAGGCTGGCTGCGGGCCCCCAGGCTACAGCGGAGCAAATCCGCAAGCTGGAGCAGGAGTTTGGTCTCGACAAGCCTTTGCCCGTGCAGTACCTAACCTACATGAAGGGCGTCCTGAGAGGCGACCTCGGCCAGTCCATGATGAATCGCCATCCTGTGGCCATGGACCTGAGGCGGTATTTCCCGGCCACTTTCGAGTTGGTGGTTGTCTCCACGATCTTGGGAGTAGCTATTGGCGTGCCCATGGCCATGGCTGCTGCCGTTTTCCGGGACCGCTGGCCTGACCAGGTGTCCAGGATACTTGCTCTCTCCTCCATCAGCATGCCTGTCTTCTGGCTGGGCATGATCCTACAACTGCTTCTGGGGATGACTTTGCATCTGTTGCCTATCAGTGGGCGCTTTGATCCCCGCGTTCCTTTTCCTCCGAATGTGACCGGCATGCTGTTGGTTGACAGCCTACTGGCAGGCGACGCACACAAGTTTGGCATAGCTCTGAAGTATATCGCTCTGCCCGCGTTTTGCCAGGCCTTGATCGGCATAGCCTTGATCACCAGGCTACTGAGGGCAGATATCCTGGAGGTGATGAAGCGGGATTTCGTTGTCATGGCCCGAGCTAGTGGGCTGCCAGAGCGTGTCATCCTCTTCAAGTACGTGCTCAAGAATGCCCTCATCGCCACGGTGGCTATGCTGGGCTTCCTCGTCGGCTGGCAGTTGAGCGGTTCGATCATGATAGAGACCGTCTTTGACTGGCCGGGCATAGGCCTATACGCCGTGAAATCTGCTATGACGTTGGATTTTCAACCTGTCATGGGCATTGCTCTCTCTGTAGGTTTGCTGTTTACGCTCGTCAACCTGCTGGTTGACATCTCATACGGCGTGATTGATCCACGGATCCGGTATGGGTAGATAGATATCTTCTTTGGTGGACGGGACAAGAAGCATGAGCGTGTTGTCTGAGGCCCAGAGCTCGTGGGGCCGATGGCGAGCAGAAAACCAAGGTCTCATCGATGAGTGGAAGCGGGGCTCATACCGTTTTCGACAAAGCCGTCTCTCCATCGTTGGTGTAGCGATGATCGTCTTTCTGGTCGTTGTCGCCTTCACTGGTAGACGCTGGGTCCCCTATCCGTCGGATGCCGGGTTTACTACACACGTTGAGATACGTTTGCAGGGGCCTACCCGCCACAATCTCTTCGGCACTGATGAATACGGGCGCGACATCTTCACGCGGACCGTCTGGGCGACGCGAACCTCGCTTATTGCTGGAACTGTTGTCGTTCTGGTGGGAGGAGTCGTCGGGATCATTTTAGGTGGAATCGCTGGGTACTTCGGCGGTGTGGTCAACGAGGTCATCATGCGCATCACTGATATCATGCTGACCATGCCCGGCATCTTCCTGGCCCTGGCCATCACGGCTGCTCTGGGTCCAAGCATCCTACACGCTGTGGCAGCGCTCTCCATCACCTGGTGGCCTGGCTACTGTCGCCTGGTACAGGCTCAGGTGCTCTCCGTACGCGAGGAAGACTACGTCGAGGCTGCGCGATGCGTGGGCGCCAGCCGACCTCGCGTCGTATTCACTCACATTCTGCCTAACTGCCTGTCCGCCATAGCGGTGAAGGCCTCCATGGATTTCGGTTTCGCAGTGCTCAACCTGGCTGCACTAGGCTTCATAGGAGTTGGAGCTCAACCTCCTGTTCCCGAGTGGGGAGCCATGATCTCCAAGGGTCGGGAGTTTCTTCCCTATGGTTGGTGGTACTCTACCTTTCCCGGGCTGGCTATGTTCTTGACCGTGTTTGGCTTCAACATGCTGGGCGATGGATTCCGTGATGTGTTCGACCCCCGAGCGCGCAGGTAGCCGTCAGGAAGGGGCAGGATCTGTGAGCAAAGAGTTGCTGGTGGAGATCAAGGACCTGCACCTGGATTTCCACACCTTCGACGGAGTCTCCAAGGTTCTCAATGGGGTCAACCTCAGGATGTACCGCGGGGACGTACTGGGCTTGGTCGGGGAGACCGGCTGCGGTAAGACCATGACCGCTCTGAGCATACCCCGCCTGATACCCTGCCCTCCAGGTGATATCGTCGGCGGTCAGGTACTGTTTGAGGGTGAGGATGTCCTGCAGAAGACCGGCGAAGAGATGCGGTTGTTCAGGGCCCGCAAGCTGGGCATGATCTTCCAGGATCCTACCACCAGCCTCAATCCTGTCTTTTCTATCGGCGATCAGATGGTGGACATCATCGGTTCGCGGCGCGACACCTCCAGAGCTTCAACGCTGAGCCTGCTGGGGTGGGCGGGCAATATCATCCCGGCGATCAAAGGGCTACGGCGGGCAGCCAGGGATAGGGCCATAGAGATGCTGCAAAGGGTTGGCTTGAGCGATGCTGCGGAGAGGATTGATGACTATCCGCACCAATTCAGTGGTGGCATGAGGCAGCGAGTATTGATCGCCATGGCCCTATCGGAGACACCCAGCCTGCTCATCGCCGACGAGCCGACCACCGCGCTGGACGTGTCCATTCAAGCCCAAATCCTGCGTTTGATCGAAGAGTTGGTCCAGGAGTTGCACCTCTCCGTGCTGCTCATCACGCACAACCTGGGCGTAGTTGCCAAGATGTGTCAGCGGGTGGCGGTGATGTATGCTGGCGTGGTGGTAGAATACGGCAGCGTTATGGATGTATTCAAGAACCCGCAGCACCCCTACAGCGTCGGTCTGTTGAGGGCTATCCCCACCTACGGCACCAGGAGGGGAGAGATCAAGGGGATTCCAGGTTCAGTGCCCAATTTCCTGGATCCTCCACCGGGCTGCAGGTTTCACCCCCGCTGCGAGCACGCCATGCCTCGCTGCGCGGAAGAACCGCCGCCACCGCTCGTGGAGATCGCACCTGATCATGCGGCCCACTGTTTCCTGTACTCGTGAGAGAGGCCACGCAGGGCAATCTCGGCCGGGGGTCTCTATTGGTCTGTCGACATAGAATTCGCTCATCGAGAAGATAGTCATGCGCTTGCTGGAAGTGCGCAACCTAAAGAAGCATTTCCCCGTACACGGTGGACTCTTTCAACGACAGATAGGACAGATCGAAGCCGTGGACGGGATTGACTTGAGCATCGAGCAAGGGCAATCCTTTGGCCTGGTTGGGGAGTCCGGTTCGGGGAAGACGACTGCTGGAAAGACGATCCTGCGTCTCATTGAGCCCACAGAGGGGGAGATCCTCTTCGGGGGTGAGGATCTGTGCCGGTTGTCGGAGTTGGAGATGCGTCAGCGGCGAGCCGAGATGCAGATGATCTTTCAGGACCCCTACTCCTCGCTGAATCCGAGGATGACGGTGAAGAGGATCGTGGGTGAGCCTCTGATCGTTCACAAATGGGGCAAGGGTCGCGCCCTGGATGATAGGGTCCGTGAGTTGATCAGTCTGGTGGGATTGATGGAGGACCACCTATACCGCTATCCACATGAATTCAGTGGTGGGCAGAGGCAAAGAGTGGGTATTGCTCGTGCCTTGGCCTTGGAGCCCAAGATGTTGGTCCTTGACGAGCCGACCTCAGCCCTGGATGTTTCCGTGCAGGCTCAGGTCTTGGACCTGCTGCTGGGGCTGCAGCATAGGTTGAACCTTACCTATCTGTTCATCTCCCACGACCTGGCTGTTATTCGCTACATCTGCGACAGGGTAGCGCTGATGTACATGGGCGTAATCCTGGAACTGGCCTCTGTGGAGGACATCTTCCAACGACCCTTGCACCCGTATACCCAGGCACTGCTCTCAGCGATGCCGGTGGCCGACCCCGAGTACGAGACGGAAGAGATCATCCTGAAGGGGGAGATATCAACGTTGGGTGGCAGAAAGGGCACCTGCCGTTTCCATCCGCGCTGCCCGGCGCCACAGGTTGATCGCTGTACCACAGAGGAACCCGAACTGAGAGAGCTGAGCGACGGACATCTGGTAGCCTGTCATCTCTATGACTGAAATCGACCTGTCGGTCCTTTGCTAAAGTGTGAAGGAGGTATTCATGGGTATGGAAGTTCTGCAAGCCATCAGAGATAGGAGAAGCATCAGGCAGTTCACCGATGAGCCGCTGGGGAAGGAGGTGTTGGAAAAGCTTCTGGATGCGGCGCGATGGGCTCCGACAGCCAGTAACCAACAGCGGTGGAGGTTCGTGGTCGTCACTTCACCGTCGGTGAAGGAACTGATCAGGCAGTTCGCTCCCGGCATCTTCATTGCGCCTGCGGCCTTCATCGCCATCTGTATAGAGAAAGCACCGGATGCCAATCCCTGGGCTGAGGCGACCTATCTGGCCGACTGCTCCATAGCGGCGCAAAACATCTTACTGGCGGCACACGAAATGGGTATCGGCAGTTGTCTCGCCCTCTCCTATGCTAAGGTTGCCGTCCAGGAGATTCTGAATCTGCCAGAGCACGTTGAACCCCTGCTAATCGTCGCCCTGGGTCGCCCTGCTGAGGATCCCAAGCCACCTCCCCGGTTGGAGCTGAGCCAGATCGCCTTCATGGACGAGTATGGGAGGGAGTGGACATCATGAGCCAGCGTTTGGTGGTGACCGAAGAGGCTCTCTATGAAGTGCTTTCCTTCCTGGTTTCGAGCGCCCACCTGTGCGTCGTTGAGCCGAGGTTATATGGCACCTTTCGCCTGACGGACGCTGCCTGCAGGCTGATCGGGTTTGCCCTCGAGAGCGGGCAACTGGAGGATGATCGGTTCTTGCGCGAGTTCAAGGAGCATGCGGAGACGGGAAAGTTCTTGATCATGACGGATGAAGATGCCTATTTCGAGTTCTTGGAAGACGCGACGCGAAAGATGGCCAGGGAGATGAAGGCGAGGGCCTTGTCCTGAGCCCCGCCGTGTGCGCTGGTAGCGGCAAGGGGGCGAAGGGCTTGCGCCAGAGAGAGGACCGCTGAGAGCCAAATCTATTGTTGGAGCAAGGAGACACTATCATGAGAATCGGCGTTGATGTAGGGGGCACCAACACGGACGCTGTGTTGATGGACGGAACGAACGTTGTTGGTTGGTTCAAGACACCTACAACACCAGACGTCACTGCTGGTATCACCACAGCCATGAGGACCCTGTTGGAGCAAACAGGGGTACCATCAGACCGAATCAAAGCCGTGATGATCGGCACGACTCACTTCACTAACGCCGTGGTGGAGCGGAAGAGGCTAACGGAGACTGCCGCCATCAGGCTTGGATTGCCTGCCACCGAGTGCTTGCCGCCCATGGTGGACTGGCCTCCTGATCTGAGAGCCACCATCGGAGATCACAAGTACCTGGTGCACGGTGGTCACGAATTCGATGGGCGGGAGATATCCCCCCTGGATGAGAGTGAGCTGCGCGAGGTAGCCAGGGACATCAGGGCCAAAGGGATCCCAGCAGTGGCTATCTCGGCCGTCTTCTCCCCTGTGAACAGTTCATTCGAGGAACGAGCAGCGGAGATCATTCAAGGCGAGATATCTGATGTGTCCATCAGCCTGTCTCATGAGATAGGACGTATGGGTCTGTTGGAACGAGAGAACGCGGCTATCCTCAACGCTTGCCTGGGAGACTTGGCCAAGGCGATCGTGGAGTCCTTTAGACAAGCCCTAGAGGAAATGGAGATAGATGCGCCCTTCTATCTAAGCCAGAATGATGGCACTCTGATGGGCGCAGAGTTTGCTGAGAAGTACCCGGTCTTGACTTTTGCTTCAGGGCCCACCAACAGCATGAGGGGAGCCGCCTTCCTGTCTGGGGCCGAGGATGCCATGGTGGTGGACGTTGGGGGGACGACATCCGATGTGGGCATGCTGCTGCGTGGTTTCCCCCGCGAGGCTTCCGTCGCCGTGGACATCGGTGGCGTTCGCACCAACTTCAGGATGCCCGATGTGTATTCCTTTGGGTTGGGGGGAGGCAGCATCGTCTCTCAAGCACCTCTGCAGATAGGACCTCAAAGTGTCGGTTATGAACTGATTACCAGAGGTCTGGTGTTTGGCGGGGGTGTGTTGACGGCAACAGATATCGCGGTGGCCGGCGGGCTGGCTGACATCGGTGACCGCGGCGCAGTGAAGAGCCTGGATGCTGCATTCGTTAGGCGAGCCCTGGATGAGATGCAGACGATGGTGGAAACCGCTGTGGACCGGATGAAGACCAGTGCTGAACCCATACCTCTGATTCTGGTCGGTGGTGGCGTTATCCTGGTCTCCAGAAAGGTAGAGGGCGCCTCCGAGATGGTCAAGCCTGAGCATTATTCTGTGGCTAACGCCATTGGTGCGGCCATTGCCCAGGTGGGAGGTGAAACCGATCGCATATTCGCCCTGGCTGAGCTTCCCAGGGACGAGGCTCTGGCTCAGGCCAGAGCCGAAGCTATCGAGAAGGCGATAGCTGCCGGGGCCGACGAGGAGGCGATAACCATTGTGGACGTGGATGAAGTCCCCTTGAGCTATCTGCCTAGCAACGCCGTCAGGATTCGGGTGAAGGCCGTGGGCGATCTAGCCCTCTGATGATACACGGTAGATCACGGTTTCGTAGTGGCGACTTGGGTCACCCTGACACACGTGCGACTGCAGTCGTCAATACAGGCCTGATTCACGATTCTACAAGGACAGGCTGAAGAAAGGAAGATCGGATAATGAAACTGCTACACCCGGAGAACGTTGAGGATATCGCCTTGGGAGCGGCCGTCCTGGGCACTGGCGGGGGCGGCGATCCCTACATCGGCAAGCTCATGGGGATCCAGGCCATCCGCGAGTTTGGGCCGGTGACTCTGCTCTCTCTTGATGAGATAGACGACGAAGACTTGATCGTGCCCACCGCAATGATGGGCGCCCCTACGGTCATCGTGGAGAAGCTGCCCAAAGGGGATGAGATCATCAAGTCGTTTCGTGCCCTGGAGAGCTATCTAGGACAGAAGATCACGGCCACTATGTCTGCCGAGGCTGGGGGATTGAACTCAGTCACACCACTGACTGTGGCTGCCCGCCTGCGCTTGCCTATGGTGGATTGCGATGGCATGGGGCGGGCCTTCCCAGAACTGCAAATGGTGACTGCTACCTTGTACGGCATCTCGTCCACCCCATTCGCTATGGGCGACGAGAAAGGCAACAGCGTGATCCTCAATACCATCAACAACCGCTGGACGGAGACGTTCTCGCGCAGCATCACCGTAGACATGGGGTGTACCTCCCTGATCGCTTGCTATGCCACAACGGGGAAGGAGTTGAAGGAGTGGGGGGTACCGAACACCATGACCTTGGTGGAGGAGATCGGTCGCACCATCAGGGAAGCTCGGGCATCCAAAACCAATGTGATCGAGGCAGTCACGCAGGTCGTCGGAGGCTTTCAGGTCTTCAAGGGCAAGATTGTGGATGTGCAACGGCGTACGGAAACGGGATTCGCCAGGGGCGAGGCGGTCCTGGAGGGGGTGGACGAATACGATTCCCAAATCCTCAAGCTCCAATTCCAGAATGAGAACCTGGTGGCCATACTGGATGAGGAGATGGTGGTCTCGGTGCCGGATTTGATCTCTGTCCTGGAATCCGAGAGCGGTGAGCCCATCACGACTGAGGCCTTGCGCTATGGTTTCCGAGTGACGGTGCTGGGCATACCCTGCCATGAGAAATGGCGCACACCGGAAGGCCTGGCGTTGGTAGGGCCTCGCTACTTCGGCTATGACATAGACTGGGTTCCTGTCGAGGAGCGGTACGGGCAGCAGAAGTAGAAAGAGAGGACGAGATGAGCAATGTGGTATTGCGGACTCGGCAAGAGTGCGAGGATTTCGTGCGTGGCCTTTGCTTCATGGGAGCCGGCGGAGGCGGCAGGCCCGATAGAGGGCTGAAGCTGCTTCTCGATCAGCTACAGGCTGGTCGCGAAATCCAATGGGGCGCTGTGAACAGCCTGCCCGACGAGACGTGGACGGTCACCGTAGCTGGCATGGGAGGCAGAGGAGATGGGGGTGCCACTGAGGGAGAGTTGGCTGAGCTCGGGTGCGTCAAGGAGAGACATGACTCCTTGGGCCTGATGTTGGCTGCCGTTCGGGCGCTGCAAGACGCTGCCGGGGTCAAGATCGGGGCCATAGTCCCAGGAGAGATAGGAGCGGGTAACGTTCCAGCGCCCATAGCGGCAGCGTTGGAGCTTGGGCTGCCCGTAGTGGATGGTGATTATGCCGGTGGGCGAGCTATTCCCGAACTCCCGCAGACGATACCGGAGGTTCGTGGAGTGCCGGTCTGCCCTCTGTCCTTCGTCAGCCGCTGGGGCGATACCCTGATCCTCAAAGATACGATCAGCACTGCCATGGCCGATCGCATCGGCCGTATGCTCTGCGTGGCCGCCTATGGCGGGGTAGGGATCTCTTGGTATCTCATGCAGATCAAGGATGTGAAGAAGGTGCTGGCCGCCGGCACGCTGACTACGGCGCTTCACGTCGGGCAGGCGATTCGACAAGCTCGTGAGAAGGGCACCGACCCCGTGGCGGAGGCGGTCAAGGCTGTGGATGGATGGCTGCTCTTCGAAGGGGAACTCACCGGCACGGAGATAGCCGACGAGCAGTCGTACGCCTTCGGTCTCGGAAGTCACACCATGAGGGGTCTGGGAAGCCACGAGGGTCACACCTTTAAGATCTGGTACAAGAACGAGTACCATGTGAGTTGGAGGGACGGCGAACCTTTTGCGACCAGCCCCGACTCGCTCATCATGCTAGACCTGGAGACGGGTGAACCCGCAACCAGCTACGATTTCGTGGTAGGAGATCAGGTAGCGGTTGTTGGGCGTAAGGCCCATCCAGTTCACCGTCTAGAGAAGGGGATCGAGCTGTTGGGCCCGCGACACTTCGGGTTTGATCTTGACTATGTCCCCATCGAGAATAGGGTGAAGGAATTCAACCTTTGAGGAGGCCTGGCAGGGCTTACCCCCGCTGCGAGCACGTCGCACCCTGCAATTCGGAGAGACCACCATCGATTTCGCATACGGAGGAGTTCAATATGCTCAGAGTAGCAACGGATATCGGAGGCACATTCACGGACCTGGTGTTCGTGACCCCGGAGGGTGAGGTCGTCAGCGGCAAGAGCCACACCACCCCGGCGCAGTTCGAGAAAGGCGTGATGGATGTCATCGCGGCTAACGGCATCACGCCCAGCGACTTCGCGTCCTTCGTGCACGGTACGACCATCGTCATCAATGCCATCACCGAGCGCAAGGGTGCCAAGGTCGGGCTGATCACTACCGCCGGGTTCCGCGACATTCTGGAGATCGGTCGAGGCACCCGGCCCGACTTCTTCAATCTGGAGTACCGTAAGCCGGAGCCCTTCGTTCCCCGCCACCTGCGCCGCGAGGTACCGGAGCGCATCAGCTACAAAGGGATCGGCAGCACACCGCTGGACCTCTCCGGGCTGCCGGCCATCCTCGACGATTTCCGGTCCGAGGGTGTGGAGGCAGTCGCTATCTGCTTCATCAACTCCTACGCCAACCCCGTCCACGAGGAGGCCGCTCTGGCTAGAATCAGGGAGCTGTGGCCGGAGGTGTCGGCGGTGGCCTCGCACCAGCTCACGCGCGAGTGGCGCGAGTACGAGCGCACCAGCACAACTGTGCTGTCCGCGTACGTGCAGCCGGTCGCCCACCGCTACCTGGACCGCCTGACCAGTGCTCTCAACGATGCCGGCATGCGCTGCACCCCCTACATCATGCAGTCCAACTGCGGCGTGGACACCGTCGAGAGCGCGCGCCAGATCCCCATCACGATGGTCGAGTCCGGCCCGGCCAGCGGCGTCTGGGGCGCGGCGGCGCTGGGACGGCTGATCGGCGAGCTGGATGCCATCGCCATTGACATCGGCGGCACGACGGCCAAGTGCTCGTTGATCACTGGCGGCGAGGTCACGCTCAACACCGACTATCAGATCGGGCGCAGCGAGATCTCGGCGGGCTATCCGGTGATGGTGCCGGTGGTTGACCTGGTGGAAATCGGCAATGGCGGTGGCTCCATCGCCTGGGTGGACGGGTTCCAGCGCTTGCACGTGGGCCCGCACAGCGCTGGCGCCGTGCCTGGCCCGGTTGCCTATGGCATCGGCGGCACCGAGGCGACGACCACCGACGCCAACCTAGCGCTGGGCTGCATCAACCCCCACTACTTCTGCGGCGGCACGTTGGAAGCGGACATGGACGGGGTGGACACCGCGCTGGGCAAGCTGGCCGCCACCCTGGCCACCACCCGGCAGGAGGCGGCGCGCGGCATCGTGCGCATTGCTAACAACAACATGGTCAACGCCATCAAGCTGATCTCGGTCAATCGCGGCCATGACCCGCGTGACTTCACGCTGATCGCCTTTGGCGGGGGCGGCGGCATGCACGCCTGCGCCCTGGCCAGGGAGCTGTCCATCAAGAAGGTAGTGATCCCCAAGCAGTCCAGTGTGTTCTCTGCCTGGGGCATGTTGCTCAGCGACCTGCGCCGTGACTATCTGCTGACCCACATCGTTGACCTGTCAGCCGAGGGAGCCGCGGCACGGCTCGATGGGGAGTTGCGGGAGCTCGAGGAGAAGGCGCTCCAGGCATTCGCTGCCGAGGACATCGAGAGCTCGCGTGTGCGCTTCATGCGCTATGGCCGCTGCCGCTACCAGAATCAGGAACACTCGGTGGAAATCGTCCTGCCGGATGGCGATATCACGGCTGAGCAGATCTCGAGCATCCGCGAGCGCTTCGACACCGACTACGAGCGGGAATACACCTACCGGCTGGATGCCCCCGTGGAGCTGGTGTCCTACCATCTGGTCGCCCTGGCCTCGGTGGACAAGCTGGATCCAGAGACGCTCCCGGCAACCGGGCGGAAGCTGGAGGATGCGATCAAGGGACAGCGCGAGGTGGACTATGTGGAGGCTGGGGTGCACCTGGCGACCATCTACGATGGCGATGGATTGGAGCCCGGCATGACGTTCGCTGGGCCGGCTGTCATCGAGGAGTACGGCGCTACGACCGTGATCCCGCCGGGACTGCCGTGTCTCGTCGATGACTATGGCGACTACAACATTCGGACCAGTGAGTGAGGAGGATTGCCCATGAATGACAAGTATGATCCCATCACGCTTGAGATCATCCAGAGCTCGCTGCAGGCGGCTGCGGACGAGATGTTCGGCGCCCTGCGCCGCACGGCCATGAGTGCGATCATATACGAAGTGCTGGACATGGGCACGGGCATCACCGACAGGAACGGTGAGCTAGCCGGTTCCGGGGCCGGAATCCCGGCCTTCGTTGGTGTGCTGGACAAGACCGTCAAGCGGATACTGCAGAAGTTCGACCAGCCTGGCGACCCTTCGACAGCCCCTCGACAGGGCTCGGGACAAGGCTCAGGACGCTGCATCGAGCCAGGCGACATCTTCATCACCAACGACCCCTACTCCGGCGGCGTGACCCATCTGAACGACGTGATCCTGACCATGCCGGTCTTCTCAGGGGGTGACATCGTTGCCTGGGCCGCCAATATCGCCCACTGGAA